>Ga0272441_10000984_pt1 | contig 61681 bp, 58 predicted proteins | sample SSMProp6N_FD_193582 | JGI IMG/M metagenome (GOLD analysis project Ga0272441, IMG submission 193582) | Marine sediment archaeal communities from Little Sippewissett salt marsh, Falmouth, MA, United States - SSM-Prop-6N | ecosystem: Environmental > Aquatic > Marine > Wetlands > Sediment ... | reverse complement strand
TACCGCACTCAACATCTCGCTGGAAGCCATCGATCGTCTCAAGGTAACGGCCTCATCGCACCATCGCGCGTTTCTGGTCGAAGTCATGGGGCGGGAGTGCGGCTACCTCGCGCTGATCGCCGGGATCACGGGAGGTGCCGAAGCGGTGGTCCTTCCCGGGAGGCCGCTCGATCCGGACGCGCTCGCCCAGCAGCTCCACGGCTGCTACGAGCGAGGCAAAGCCCACGCGCTGGTGGTCGTTGCGGAAGGGGCCGAGTGGAACGCCAGGAAGCTCGCGGCGCACTTCAAGGAACGTCACAGCCGGCTTGGGTTCGATCTGCGGCTGACGATCCTGGGACACGTCCAGCGTGGCGGGTCTCCCGACTCGTTCGACAGGCTGCTCGCGAGTCGCCTCGGGGCGGCGGCGATCGACCGGCTGTCTGCCGGCGAGGATGGCATCCTCTTGGGCCTTCTCAAAGGCCGGATCGAGGCTACCCCCCTCGCGGATGTCGCTGGAAGAGTCAAGCCGCTCGATCCCGCGTTGGTCGAACTTGCCGAAGTCCTGGCGCAGTAGAAGCGCGAGCCTAGCCGAGCAGCCTCTCGGCGACCATCCCGACGATGAATCCGAGCGTCGCCCCCAGTGCCGGAGCTCGGTGCCGCTTCATCCGCACGAGTGGGGCGATGTCCTGGAATACGAGATAGAGGATGCCGCCGCCGGCGAGGAGCATCAGCGCGGCGACGATTCCTCTTGCTGACTGAAGGACGAAGTACCCAAGGAATCCCGCTGCCGGTCCCAAGAAACTGAGGGCGAACATCATCGCCAAGACCCGACGCGGGTGCGCCTCGCCAGCGACGAGTTCCCTGTAGGCGTTGAATCCCTCCGGTAGATTCTGCGCACCAATGAAGACGGCGAGCAGCACGCCGAGTCTCGAGTCGTGCGGAAAGACGGCCCCTAGCGAGACTGCCTCCGGGAGGAAGTCGAGCAGCATCGCCATGAACTGAGCCCTCGAACTGCCGCGGCAGCTCAGTCTCGCGTCGATCCACATGAACAACAGCGATCCGGCGAAGAAGAGCGGAATCGCGAGCCACAGAGGCAGTGCGGCGAGCCCTGTCGGTACCAGCGCGAACGCGACCGCCGCGACCAGGATGCCGCCGCCGAACGCGGTCGCGGTGTGAATCGCTTCTCGTACGATCTCCCGCCGGCTGCTCGGCAGGAACCGAGCGGCCACGGCGCCGACGAGGATCGTCAGGCCGGCCGCCCAGCAGTAGATCGCAATCGAGAACAGCTCACCCATGCGACTCCTTCTTCTGGCCCGCGGCGGGCGCCTCGCTCGCTCGCCATGAGCCTACGGTAGCAGCGTGGCGTCGGACGGACAAGCCGAACATCGGATCTGGTTCTTGTACCCGCGTGGCCCGCGGGCCTTCAACGATAGGTGTTCACGGAAGTTGGGCGGGGGAAAGACGAGTGTTCTTCGCCAGGCGAGAAGTCTGACGGAGGAAACGAACTTTGAAGCGGTCTGGGTCTGGTCCAATGCAAAGCCGTACGATCACGAGGCGCATCTTCTCGCCCCCCTAGCGCTTGAGATCGCTGCCGTGTCTACACTGTATCACTCATGTTTCAGGGTGATACATCGCCGAAGATTCGAGTGCGTACTGCGACTTTGCCAACCATCACCTGAACGGGATGCGCAGCGGCGAGGAGAGGCTGCAACACGCTCGGTCAGAGTCGATCCGCCGTGGTGCGGATTCTGCGGTTGCTGGCCTATTTCGGGTCGTCCGTCTTCCTGACGATCGCATCGTCGACTTCCGATGGACGCTTGCCGCCCCGCAGGTAGTTCCCGACTACGAATCCGACGACGAGAGAGAAGAACAGCAGGATGATTCGAGACATGCTGAGCCGCCAGAAGAGCACCTGAATGTCGACGACTTGCGTGTTCTGCAGGACGACGATGACGAACAGCAGAGCCAGCATCAGCACCCCGATGAGCCGCCAGCGAATCCGTCGATTCTTCATGATGGAACACGCTATACCGAACGTAGCAGGCCGTCAACTCACACTACGACATCGAGACGCTCTGCGGGCCTGACGCTGTGTCGTCACGGCTCAGCATCGGCTTCCCTTCTTCGTTCTGACGGAAGATCCTCGATGTGCGGTACGCGAAGTCGATCTTCGGCGCCGCGATGAAGGCCTCGAGGATCGCTTCACTGAGGGTTTCCTGCGTCGTCCGGCGCGTCCTCGCTTCACACATGTAGCGGACGGTCAGCTCAATGCCGTCGCTGACGATCCGCGTGTAGACGACGGGCGCCACACTGGCCGAGCGGATCATGAATTTCGTTGACGCTTCGCGGATCCACCGGAGCGCTTCGACGCCCACCATCTCCACTTCTCTTGAGGCGATGTCGCGAAGGATTCGCTTGGCCTCCCGCCAGTCGGACTCGAACGTTACCGTGATCGGGATCTCGTTCCACACGTAGCTGAAGCCTTGCGTCACGTTGGTCAGCGGTTCGGTGAATACCTTGCCGTTGGGGACGTGGACGATCCGCCCTGTGGCCTGCTCTCCGGATCCCTCCTCCGTCATTTCGAGGAGGGAGAAGGTGGACATCCCGATGTCGATGACATCGCCTGTCTGGCCGCCGATGCGCACGCGATCGCCGATGGCGAACGGCCTGCGCCACCCGATGAAGACCCACCCGAACCAGTTGACGATGGGATCGCGAAGCGCGATGGCGATCCCTGCCGAAACCAGGCCCAAGTAGGTGACCAACGTCTGAATCCCCTCGATCCAGACGCGGCTGATCAGGAGAATGCCGGCAACCGTGACGGTGTACCACGCGGCTTTGCGCCATCGATAGCGAGATTGAGGTTCATCCGTCCGTCGGTTGACGATGGCCATCCAGACCCACCGGAGTAGCCATAGCGCGATGATGATGACGATGGTCAGCAGTAGCTTAGCTACAAGGCCGGCGTCGATGCCGATTGCCTCGCCTATCCACTCGGTGATCTGGCCCATCAGGAGGGCTCCTTGTCCTTTGGTGCGATGTGGTCTCTTCGGATCAGCGATCCCGTGCTGGTTCGCACGAACCCCGCCGTGCACACGGGAGCATGGTAGCCAAGGGCTGGGGGGAGGGCAAAGCAGACTCGCGACCCATCCGCAGCGACGCATCGTCTTGGCCAGCCAGTTGCTGTGAGCCAGCTGTCCGCCTAGGATAGTCACGAGGTGCGAAACATGGGCAGATTCTTCCACAGAGGATCGCAGAAGGCCGGTCAGACGCCGGGAACGCCGATCTACGTTGGACAGGAGAGGGAAGCCAGCGTCACCGTCACTCGGTTCGAGTACGACGAATCGGATGTGAATCGTGACACTCTTGAGGCTCTGGAAAACGTTGTCTCTTCACCCAAGTCGGCCAAGACCTCGTGGATCAACGTCGATGGGGTACACGACGTCGAGCAGATTCAACGGATCGGTGAGGGCTTCGGCCTCCATCCGCTCGTGATCGAGGACATCGTGCATACGGGGCAGCGCCCGAAGGTGGAGGACTACGAGTCGCACTTGTTCGTCGTTCTTCGCATGCTCCGCTGGAGCGAGAAGACGGACCAGATCGACGACGAGCAGGTGAGCATCGTCCTCGGGCCGTCGTGGGTGCTTTCGTTCCAGGAGCGCGAAGGGGACGTATTCGATCCGGTCCGCGAGAGAATCGTCTCGAATCGTGGTCGAATCCGGAAGCATGGGCCGGACTACCTTGCCTATGCGTTGATTGACGGCGTTGTCGACCACTACTTTTCGATCCTTGAGACGCTCGGAGATCGGATCGAGTCACTCGGCGAAGAGATGACCGAGAATCCCAAGCGCGAAGACTTGCAGGCGATTCGCCACATGAAGCGTGAGTTGTTGTTCATGCGCAAGTCGGTCTGGCCGCTTCGAGAAGTCCTCGGCAGCATCCAGCGCGACGAGAGCGAACTGGTCGCGCAATCGACCCGCCCGTATCTCCGTGACGTTTACGACCACACGATTCAGATCATCGACACGGTGGAGACGTTCCGCGACATGGTCTCCGGGCTGATGGACGTCTATCTCTCGAGCATCAGCAACCGGATGAACGAAGTGATGAAGGTCCTGACTATCATCGCGACGATCTTCATTCCGCTGTCGTTCGTGGCGGGCCTGTATGGCATGAACTTCGACCTCATGCCGGAGCTGCATTGGCGCTTCGGTTACTTCGCCATCCTGGGTGTGATGTTCGCGATCGGCGGTGGCATGCTGCTGTACTTCAAGCGCAGGAAGTGGCTGTAGGCCCTGCCCATCTTCGAGAACTTCATCTCGGAATGTCCTAACCGTACGATGGGGTTCGTCACCCCTTGTAGCCGATGGTGCGGAGGAAGTCCTTGCGACAGACGATGTCCTCGTTCGTTTCGACGCCTTGGGGAGACGAACCGTCGATGACGCCGAGGATGCCTCGGCCTAGGTCGTTTTCGACGAGGAGTACCTGTACCGGGTTGGCGGTGGCGCAGAAGATGTGGCAGACCTCGGGAACGCGCTTCACGGCGCCCATCACGTTGATCGGGAAGGCGTCTCTCAAGAAGACGATAAAGGAGTGCCCGGCGCCGATCGCCTCGGCGTTCCGGACGGCGAGTCGTTCGAGCTCCTCGTCTGTCCCCGAGTGCCGGATGAGACATGGCCCGGAGGCTTCGCAGAAGGCGAGGCCAAACTGGATCCCAGGGATGGCCGTGACGAGCGCCTCGTGCAGGTCCTCGACGGTCTTGATGAAGTGCGACTGACCGAGGATCAGGTTCAGTTCGTCCGGGTTCTCAATCGGGACGAGCTTCAGATCGATCTTCTGATCCACTTCGTTACGCTCCTTTTCCGTGCCCTCCACAGGCACATCCGCCGTCGCAGTTGCTTTTCAGCACGGGCACAAGGGCATCTGCGCTCAGTTCGACGGACTCTTCCTCGCCCGTGTCCATGCTCTTCAGCGCCCCGCGGGACGCACTGACCTCATCATCGCCGAGGACGAGGAGGTAGCGGGCGCCGAGTTGGTTGGCGAGTGTGAGCTGTTTTCTCAGCGCACGGGCGCGATGGTCGATCTCGACGGAGAGACCGGTCCGGCGCAGCTGTTCGGTCAGCGCGAACGCGAAACGCTCGCCATCCTCGCCGATCGAGGCGACGAACAGATCGAGACGCTGCGGCTCGAGGATCTTCTGGCGTTCCTGCAGCACAAGCACGAGCCGCTCGGTACCCCCGGCGAATCCGACACCGGGCGTCTTCGGTCCACCGACCGACTCGATCAGTCCATCGTATCGGCCGCCTCCGAGGAGGCTGTCTTGCGCGCCGAGATCGGTCGAGACCAATTCGAAGACGGTGCGCGTGTAGTAGTCGAGGCCGCGGACGAGATGCGGATCGACTTCGTAAGCCAGATCGAGGCGATCGAGGAGGCCGCGAACGGCGGCGAAGTGCGCGGCGCAGTCGCCGCAAAGGGAGTCGGCCGGTCCCGGCGCAGTCTCGATGAACGGCCGGCACGCCCTCTCTTTACAGTCGAGAATGCGCAGCGGGTTGTCCGCGTAGCGGCGCTGGCAGTCGACGCACATCGAGTCCATCGTGTCGGCGAAGTGGGCGCGGAGCGCCTCGTGGTACGGCTCGCGGTCCTCGGAACAGCCAATCGAGTTCAGCCGCAGGGACAGGCCGCCGAGGCCGAGCTCGCTCATCAGCGTCCATGCGAAGGCGATCACCTCGGCATCGAGGCTTGGATCGAGCGAGCCGATCGCTTCAATGCCGTACTGGTGAAACTGCCGGTAGCGACCCTTCTGTGGCTTCTCGTAGCGGAACATCGGTCCGAGATAGACGAGCTTCTGGAATGGGGCGCTGATTTGCAGTCCGTGGGTCAGATAGGCGCGAGCGACCGACGCGGTCCCCTCAGGGCGAAGCGTCAGACTGCGCCCCTTCTGATCGGGGAAGGTAAACATCTGCTTGGTAACGACCTCGTTCCCCTCGCCGATGCCGCGGGTGAACAACTCGGTGTGCTCGACGATGGGGAACCGAATCTCGCGATAGTTGTAGCGCCGCGCAACGTCTCGTATGGCGTCTTCAACTAGACGCCACCAGACGACCTCCTCGGGGAGGATGTCGTTCATCCCCCGTACGAGGTCGTAGCTCATATGACTTCGCGGAGGACGTTGACCATCTCGATCAGGCTCTCGGCAGCCTGGGCGCCCTTGTTCCCGGCCTTGGTTCCGGCGCGCTCGATCGCCTGGTCGACGGTGTCGGCGGTGATGACGCCGAACGCGACCGGGACCGGCGCGTCGAGATTGACGCGGGCGAGCCCCTTGCTGACCTCGCTGGCGACGTACTCGAAGTGAGGTGTAGCGCCGCGGATGACGGCGGACAGCGCGATAATTCCGTCGTAGCGCCCGGTTTCGGCCATCGCCTTCGCCGCTTTCGGGACCTCGAACGCGCCGGGCACCCGACAGACGTCGACGACGTCATCCGCCACATTAGAGCGACGAAGCCGATCGAGGGCGCCTTCGAGTAGGCGCTCGGTGATCAGGTTGTTGAATCGGCTGACGATGATGCCGACGCGAAGTCCGCTTCCATCGAGTTTTCCTTCGAAGACCTTGCCCATCCCAAACCTCCCTGTCCGTATAGAGAAGTCGCGTAGCGGCTTCTCCGAGCCACTCGCCGCCAAGCGCCGAGTGGCGAGCCTCCTGGCAACCCGATTCGAGAGTCGATCGGGTCGATTGGAGAACGCGTGCGTTCCGGTTGCTTGGGAGACGCGCGCGTTCTCCCGCCTTGTCAAACGCCGTGCAATTGGTGCCCGAGTTTCTCTTTCTTCGTCTTCAGGTAATGACGATTGTACTCGTTCGGCTCGATCTCTATCGGGACCTGCTCGATGATCTCAAGTCCGTAGCCGGAGAGGCCGACGACCTTCTTCGGGTTGTTGGTCAGCAGGCGGATCGACGTGAGGCCGAGGTCGCACAGGATCTGCGCCCCGATGCCGTAATCGCGCAGGTCTGGCTCGAACCCGAGCTTCTCGTTCGCCTCGACGGTGTCGAGGCCCTCGTCCTGGAGCTGGTACGCGCAAAGCTTGTTCTTCAGCCCGATGCCTCGTCCTTCCTGGCGCATATAGATGACAACGCCCCGCCCTTCTGCTTCAACCATCTCGAGCGCGTGGTGAAGTTGCGCGCCGCAGTCGCAGCGGCGGGAACCGAAGACGTCTCCGGTGAGGCATTCGGAATGGACGCGAACGAGCACGTTCTCTTGCCCTCTGACTTCCCCCTTCACCAACGCGACGTGCTCCTCATCCTCGACCGGGCTGATGTAGCTCAAGATTCGGAACGTCCCGAACGCAGTCGGCATCTCCGCTTCGGCGATCCGCTCGACGAGGTGCTCGGTCCGCTTCCGATACTCGATCAGATCGGCGATGTTGACGAGCGCGAGGCCGTGGCGTTCGGCCAGCATCTCAAGCTGCGGAACACGGGCCATCGTTCCGTCCTCGTTGAGGATCTCGCAGAGGACAGCGGCTGGCTTCAAGCCGGCGAGGCGCGCCAGGTCAACGGTCGCCTCGGTGTGGCCCGCCCTACGCAGGACGCCGCCCTCGCGGGCGATCAGCGGGAAGATGTGTCCAGGGCGGGCGAGCTCTTCAGGTCGGGTCGACTCGTTGACCAGCAGGCGGATCGTCTTCGCACGATCGTAGGAGGAGATGCCGGTCGTGATCCCGTCCATTGCGTCAACCGAGACGGTGAAGTGCGTTCCGTGAAGGGCCGTGTTCTCCGGGCACATCGGCGACAGTCCGAGTTCGCGCGCGCGCTGCCCGGTGATCGGGGTACAGACGAGACCACGGCCGTGCGTGATCATGAAGTTGATCACCTTCGCCGTCGCGTGCTCGGCGCCGACCACCAGGTCTCCCTCGTTTTCGCGATTCTCATCGTCGACCAGAATAAGGATCTCTCCGTCTCGGTATCGACGAATGGCCTCCTCAATCGGGGTGAACACCGCGCACCATCCTCTCCACGTACTTCGCCAGAACGTCGAATTCTAGATTCACGAGATCTCCAGTTCGGCGATCCTTCAACGTCGTTCTCTCGTAGGTCTCGGGGATCACCGAACAGCGGAACGTGGCTCCGTCGAGTCCGTACGGCGTCAGGCTGATTCCGTCGACGGCGATCGACCCCTTCTCGGCCACGTAGGCCCGATGCTCAGGCGGGTAACCGACGATCAGCACCCAGGCGTCTCCTTCGCGGAAGAAGGCCTTGACGCGGCCGACGGCGTCGACGTGGCCGAGAACGATGTGTCCGTCAAGGCCGGCGCTCGGAGCGACCGCGAGTTCGAGATTCACATGGGTACCCACGCGCGCCGTCTGAAAGGTCGTCCGCGCGAACGTTTCCGGCGAAAGCGCAGCCGCGAACGCGTCCTCCGAGCATAACGATGCGGTGAGACAGACGCCGCTCACCGCGACGCTTGCCCCAGATCGAAGACGCTTCGCCAACTCCTCGGGAACGGAAATCTCGGCCTCTTCGCGACCCAGCCTCCGTAGCGTCCCGAGACCTTGCACGATACCCGTGAACATCGGCGCGGGAGTGTAGCGCATCGGAATGCCCTGTTCAACGGATTTGCACGGCACTTCCGTCCACGTTACTCTTTCCGGCTAGGAGGTCACCGTGGGAAATCGCCGGATCGTTTTGTGCTTGTTGGGCGTTGCCCTTTTCGCCGTGCCGGGGGCGGCTGCAGATCGAGAGATTGTCCCCAATGTTGCGGATCTGGATGGGGACGGACTGCTCGAAGTTACGGTATCGGCGCCACTTGCCGAGTACGTCTTCTCTGAGGATGGCGGTGTGATGAAGAGCCTCTTCCTCTCGTTCGCTCCGTACGGGTCGAGTGTTGAGGAGCTGGTCCCCGGGACGAGGACCGACGCAGAGTCGCGTGTGCGGCAGTTCATCGAAGACGCCGAGTTCCCGTTCGCCCTGCGCGCAGACGGGGTTGTCGAGGGGGCCTATACCCTCTCCGATCCGGTCTTCGTCGAGCCGGGCATCCTCGAAATCACGTTCGTCGGCACGTTCGGCAATGCGACCGTCACCAAGCGCTACACAATCCGCGAGGATGCAGTCTACACGGTGGACCTCCAACTGACCGTCGAGAATGCCTCCGCGGAGCCATTCGACCTGTCGATGGTTCTCGGCAATCAGGCGCCGAGCGATGACGCGCCGGAGCTCTACTACCTGTTCGACAATCAACCCGGGATGGATCGCCTTGCCCCGGGCTCGTACTTCACCTTCGACGGCATCGGGCTGATGAACAAGGCGATCGTCTTCTTCCTCTCGCCGGGTGAAGGAACGATGGCGGTGCCGATGGCCGAGTTCAACGATGCGGGCGGGCGGCGGTTCGGCGCGACCATGTCGGTAAGCGAAGGGACGTCGAGCTTCGACTACTCGCTCTACGGCGGACGGCGGCGGTTCCTGTTGATGAAGGAAGCGGGGCTCGAAGGACTGGATGAGCCCGGGATCGGCGCGCGCCTGATGATCCCGGTGATCCAGTTCGTGAACATGCTCTACCGAGCGACCGGGAACTACGGCTGGGCGATTATTCTGTTCACGCTACTGACCCGCGTTGTCCTGTTCCCGCTGATGCGGAAGCAGTATCACTCGATGGCGAAGATGCAGAAACTGCAGCCGAAGATGAAGCGGATCCAGGAGCGCTTCAAGGACGATCGGCAGCTCCAGCAGCAGAAGACGATGGAGCTCTACAAGAAGGAGGGCGTCAACCCAATGGGTGGATGTCTGCCGCTCCTCGTGCAGCTCCCGATTCTGATCCTGATCTGGAGGGCGATCCTGTACTCGGCTGAGCTGATTCATCTCTCGCCCGGCTTCCTGTGGATTCCGGATCTCTCCATGCACGATCCGTACTTCATCCTCGTGATTGTGACGACTGGCATCATGATGCTGCAGCAGTGGCTGATGACGCCGACCCGCGCCGAGGCTACGGGGAGCCAGAAGTATTTCGGGTACATCTTCCCGCTGTTCATGGCTGTTCTTCTCTGGCGGTTCCCGGCCGGCCTCTGGTTCTACTACCTGTTGACCACGGCGTTCCAGGTTGCGCAGCAGGCGATTGTCAATCGCGAGATGGCGAACGCCGACGCTCGACTGGGCACGATCGAGGTGGAGTCCCAGGAAGACGACAGCGACGACGCCGAGATGGGAGACGAGAATGCAGGAGCTCAAGGCGGAGGTTGAGGCCTATCTCGAACGTCTCCTGGAGATTCTCGAGGAAGACATCGCTTTCGAGATCGACGAGGAGGCTGACGGTCTCTACGTCAACCTGGTCGGTAGCATGTTCTCTCTCCCCGAGGAACGACCGACGCTGACTGCGCTCGAACACCTCTTACGTGGGGCCATGCGGCGCAAGATGGGACAGGACGTCGAGGTGATCTTGGACGCCAACGGATCGGTGAAGCGGCGCCGTGCGGAGCTGATCCGATTTGCCCTTTCGACGGCGGAGTCGGTCGCACGAGATCACAAACGGGTTCGACTGAATGCGTTACCGTCGCATGAGCGACGCACGATTCACGTGACGCTCGCCAACTTCCCAGGCGTTCGAACCCACAGTGTCGGCGACGGCGAGGCACGGCGCGTGGTGATCGAGCCGGACGACGCGTGAGTCGGATGTCCGACGACACGATCGCCGCGATTTCCACGCCGATCGGCGAAGGTGGGATCGGCATCGTCCGCGTCAGCGGGCCGGAGGCGATCTCCGTTGTCAACCCGGTCTTCGCTGCGGCGAGAGGAGCTTCCCTCGAAGCATCTCCGAGCCATCGCTTGCACTACGGGAAGATCGTCGTCGACGGCCGTGTAGTGGACGAAGTTCTCGTGAGTATCATGCGTGCTCCGCGGACTTACACGCGTGAGGACATCGTCGAAGTGAACTGCCACGGAGGGATTCTCGCGGCACAGGCGATCCTTGACGCCATCCTGGCCCGCGGTGCGCGCTTGGCCGAGAGGGGCGAGTTCACCAAGCGGGCCTTCCTGAACGGTCGCATCTCGCTCGATCAGGCCAAGGCAGTTCTGGACGTTGTTCGTGCCAGGACGGCGCTCGGCCTCGAGGCAGCCATCGACCGTCTCGGCGGACGATTCTCCGCGGCCATAGCGGAGATAAGGCGACGCCTCGCTGAGGTTCTTGCCGACCTCGAGGTGGAGATCGACTACCCTGATCTCGACGTCGAGACGGAGGCGATCGGTGCCCGTGTTGTCGGGCTGTCGCGTCGCGTGAGCGATCTGCTCGCGCGGGCCGAGGAGGGGAGAGTTCTTCGGGAAGGGCTCACGGTGGCGATCGTCGGCCGGCCCAACGTCGGCAAGTCAACGCTTCTCAACGCCCTCCTTGCCGAGGAGCGAGCGATCGTCACGCCGATTCCCGGGACGACGCGGGACACGGTCGAGGAGGTTGCAGCAATCGGTGGAGTTCCCGTTCGCCTCATCGACACCGCCGGGCTGAGAGAACCCGGCGATCCGGTCGAAGCGGCCGGTGTTCGGAAAACCGAGCAAGCAGTCGGTCGCGCCGACCTCGTGCTTCTCGTCCTCGATTCGAGTGAGCCGTCGACCGACGAGGATCGGCGTCTTGTGGAGAAAGAGTGGGGCGTCCCGGTGCTCCTCGTGATGAACAAGATCGATCTCGAGGCACGATTCGGGGAGGTCGATGACGGAGGTTTGACGGTAATCCGCGTCGCTGCGCGCGAAAGCCGGAACCTCGAAGCACTACGAGCCGTGCTTCTCGATCTGCTCTTGGGCGGCCGAATCCCGGCGCGGAACTCGGTTCTCCTTCTAGATCAATGGGAGCGCGATCTCCTTCGACGCACCGGCGTCCGGCTTTCGGCTGCGTCCGCCGCGCTCGATGTCGGACAGACGCCGGACATGGTGGCAGAGGAGCTTCGAGCCGCGTACGAGACGGCAGGAGAGCTGCAAGGAGTTGATGTCGCGGAGTCGATCCTCGACGCGGTCTTCGCTCGATTCTGCGTGGGAAAATAGGCGGCTATTCTGGGCTCGCCGCCGCCCCCGCGCCGCCCTCGGAGGATGAGTCCTCGGCCACGAGATCGATCCCCTGGGCCTGAACGTTTCCTCGCCAGTCGTCGAATCCGATCTGACAGACGAGCGAAGTCCCTTCCGCCTCCTCGAAGGCCTCGAGATGACGACCCATGCGGAACGCGATGAACGGGAGGCTCATACCATCTTGCGTGACGTGCCCCTTGAGGTGCTGTTTGCGGTTTCCGACCAGCGTAAGGCTGTCGAACGAGCAGTTACGCACAAGGAATCGTGGTCGTGGGTTCCCAGGGCCATAGGGCGCCAGCGACGTGAGGTGTTCGTGGAAGCGAAGATCGATGTCGGAGAGGGAGGCTTCGGCATCGATCACGTCTGCCGTAGCGGGCGCGACCTCCGGTTGGTTACGCGATACGTAGTGGTCGATGCCCTCTTCGAGTCGACCCAGCGCGTCGTTGGCGATCGAGAATCCGGCAGCCATTCGGTGTCCGCCATACTGGAGTAAATGGTTCGCGTTCGCTTCGAGGCAGGCGCTGACGTCGAATCCTCCGGCACTCCGGCAAGATCCGCGGCTGATCTGATCGCCCCGCGAGAGAACGATGGCGGGCACGCGGTACCGATCGGCGAGGCTCGATGCGACGAGCCCTAGGATGCCCTCGTTCCAGTACTGGCCGACGAGGAAGACGTAGCCGTCTTCGCGCGGGGCGATCCCTTCTGCACGGATCATCTCCTCGGCCTGGGAGAGCAGGTCGTTCTGGGCGATCTCGCGGTCCCGGTTGTAGTCAAGCAGAATCTCGGCCAGGTATTCGGCTTGATCGCGGGCCTCGGTCACGAGCAGAAGAAACGCGACCTTGGGATCTCCGGCACGATTGGCCGCGTTCAGCTTCGGCGCGACCAGGTAGCCGATGTCCGATGTGGTGATTTTCTTCGGATTTACGGAGAGACGCGTCATCAGCGTTCGCAGGCCGAGTGACGAGCCTTCTCCCTTCGAAATCATGTCAAACGCCTCGCGGACGAAGGCGCGGTTTTCGCTGTCGCCGTCGCAGGTTAGCGGCACAAGATCAGCGATCGTCCCGAAGGCGACCAGATCGAGCAGGTGCGTTGGCTGCGGCCTGTCGAGGCGTTCGTAGAGGCCGCAGATCAGCCTATACGCAACCGCGACTCCGGCAAGGTGACGGTTTGGGTAGCGGCTGTCCTTCCGCTGGGGGTCGACGACGGCCACGGCACGCGGCAGCTCGCCGACCGGCAGATGGTGGTCCGTGACGATCGTGTCGATTCCCGCCTCCGCGAGACGAGCGATCTCCTCTTGGTTGGTGATCCCGCAGTCGACGGTGACGACGAGTCCGAAGGCCTCTTCGATGGCCCGGAGAACGAAGGCGGAGGACATGCCGTGTCCTTGCGAACGTTCGCTTACCTCGACTTTGACTGAGTTCTCGGGAAGGAGCGGGCGCAGGCCCCGGTAAAGGACGGAGGCTCCCGTCAGCCCGTCGACGTCGAAGTCGCCGTGAATGAAGATTCGTTCCTCGCGATCGAGTGCGAGGCGTAGACGGTCGACGGCCGCCTCCATGTCCGGCAGGAGGAATGGGGAGTGTACGCTGCAATTGCCCGGAGCGATGAGTGGCTCCCACGACGAACCGCCCCGTTGAGCGAGGAGCACGGCAAACGGTCGGGAACACCCGAGAGCGGCTTGGATTGACTGAAGCAGTGGCTCAGTCGGAAGGGGCGCGACACTCCACTCCCTCCCGTCCCGGAGGACCGACTGCAAGGCTAGCTCAACTCCTCTTGGATCCGCCCGCCTTGACCGTCCACGCATGCAAGATGGGGTTGGCGATGTACATCGAGGAGTACGTGCCGACGATGACGCCGATCAGCAGTGCCAGCGAGAAGCCGCGGAGCACGCTTCCTCCGAACACGAAGAGGATGATGACTGGAATGAAGGTCGTCAGCGATGTGTTCAGTGTCCTCGACAGGGACTGGTTTACGCTCAGGTTGATAATCTCGAAGATCGACCTACGCCTCTCGAGCTTCAGGTTCTCGCGGATTCGATCGTAGATGACGATCGTGTCATTGAGCGAGTACCCGACGATGGTCAGGAAGGCGGCGATTGTCGCGAGATTCACCTCGACGCCGAACAGGGCAAAGATGCCAAGCGCGATGATGACGTCGTGGAGAATCGCGGCCACCGCCCCGATCGCATAGCGGAGGCGGAAACGCCACGAGATGTAGACGAGAATCGCTACAAGCGCAAGCAAGATGGCCTGCCATCCCTTTCGCGCCAGCTCCTGGCTCACCTGTTGGCCGATCAAACGTCGACTGATGTCTTTGACGGGAAAGTCGCGGCGCAGGTTTGTCTCGATCCGATCGATCGCCCGCTGGTTCTCCTCGACATTCAGGATCTGTGTCGTGATGACCTTCGTGCTAGCGCCTGAGACGTCTTGAATGACGCTTGTCGACAGGTCGACCCCGCCGGCATCGACCCCCGCGAGCATTGCGCGCACCGACGCTGTGTCCACCGGCTCCTCGAATTTCACCGTGAATTCCATGCCGCCGGTGAAGTCGATGCCCATCTTCAGGCCTCTGACTCCCGGGATCAGCAGAACGATGCTGATCAGAACGAGAGCAAGGGAAACCGGGACGAAGTACTTCGTCTTGCCGAGGAAGTCGAACTGCCGCATCGGATCCTCCTACAGTCCTTGAACTTTCTTCGTCCAGCGGGACTTGATCCGAGCGGCGCGGTTCGCATGAATCGTGTTGCGCTGGGCGGCCTTGTCGGCCGCTTTGGCCAGCTGCGGGAGAAGCGCGACGGCTGCGCTCTTGTCGCCGGCCTCGATGGATCGACGAATCTGCTTGACGATTTTCTTGATCTCGGCTTTCTTTGAGCGGTTCAGGCCACGACGCTTCTCACTCTGTCTCAAACGCTTCGCGGCGGATGCGATGTTCGGTATTTCAATCACCCTCTTCGGCTGCCATTGTCAGGTGCAGGTTATGGAACGTCTAGAATGGATAGCCGGATGATGGTATCGGTAGCCAGGTAGCGAGTCAAGAGATCCCATACGTCCCGGCTTCCGGCACTGAGACGTGTCTGACCGCGCATGAGGAAGCTGGCGCGGTCCGCAACGCGTGACGATTGTCTCTCATGATTCGCCGTGTCCTCCGAATCGCCGATCCACTCCGAGATCAAGCCGGAGGCTCGGCTTGAGGAACTCATTCTGCCTCACCAATTCGTGCTAGGATGATCGGCTTTTGCCGCGCACGATGGGCGCGCTCTTTTGCTACGCACAGATTGAGGGGGGATCGATGCAGTACATCGTCAAGCGCGATGGTCGTCGTGTTCCGTTTAACGCAACGAAGATCACAACTGCGATTTGGAAGGCGATGCGCGAGGTCGGGGATCCCGATGAGACGCTTGCCCAGGGCCTTGGGCGTCGTGTCGCCGAGATTCTCGGCCGGCGATTCTCAGACGAATGCCCGACGGTTGAGGAGATTCAGGATGTTGTTGAAGAGACTCTGATCGAGCGCGGCCTCGCGCGCACGGCCAAGGCGTACATCCTCTATCGCAGACAACATGAGGAACTGCGCGATGTGCGCGGCCTTATGCGAGGTATGCCGTTGGTCGACGACTACCTGCAAGACCTGGACTGGCGCGTCCGCGAGAACAGCAACATGACCTTCTCCCTCCAGGGACTGAACACGCACATCACCGATCGGATCATCTCCCGCTACTGGCTCGATCGAATCTACCCCGAGCCGATTCGCCGCGCACACGAGGGCGGGGATTTGCACATTCACGATCTGGGAACGCTCGGCGCTTATTGCGTAGGATGGGATTTGCGCGATCTCCTCCTGCGAGGATTCAGCGGCGTTCGCGGCAAGATCGAGTCGCGTCCGGCGAAGCACTTCCGGGTCGCGCTTCTGCAGGTCGTGAATTTCCTCTACACGCTTCAGGGTGAGTCGGCCGGGGCGCAGGCGTTCTCGAATCTCGACACGTACCTCGCTCCGTTCATCCGCGTGGACGGTCTATCCTACGAGGACGTGCGCCAGAACGTCCAAGAGTTCGTCTTCAACATGAACGTGCCCACGCGCGTGGGCTTTCAGACACCGTTCACCAATGTAACGCTGGATCTCCAGGTGCCCCGGTACATGAGAGACGAACCGATCATCGTCGGTGGTGCACTCGGCAAGACGACGTACGGCGACTACCAGCCGGAGATGGATCTGTTCAATCGGGCATTTGCCGAAGTGATGCTCGAGGGCGACATGCACGGGCGACCGTTCACCTTCCCCATTCCGACCTACAACATCACCGAGGACTTCGACTGGGACAATCCGATTCTCGACCCGGTCTGGGAAACGGCGGCCAAGTACGGGATTCCGTACTTCTCGAACTTCATTGGAAGCGACATGCGCCCCGAGGACGCGAGGAGCATGTGCTGTCGGTTGAGGATTGACAATCGCGAGCTGCGAAGCCGGGGAGGAGGTTTGTTCGGTGCCAATCCGCTCACCGGCTCGATCGGCGTGGTGACGATTAACCTCCCGCGGATCGGGTACGGCGCGAAGGACGAGGGCGCGTTCCTCGATCGTCTCGGCCGGCTGATGGATCTCTCCAAACACGCGCTCGCCATCAAGCGAAAGACCTTGGAGTCGCTGACCGCGCAGGGTCTATACCCGTACTCCAGGTTCTACCTCGAACGCATTCGGGAGGCGGAAGGCGGCTATTGGCGGAACCACTTCTCGACGATCGGCGTGATCGGGATGAACGAGGCGACGCTCAACCTGCTCGGTTGTACGCTCGATCAAGAGCACGGACAAGCGTTTGCAGTCCGTGTCCTTGACTGGATGCGCGAGCGGCTCAGCGCCTACCAAGAAGACACGAACGACATCTACAATCTGGAGGCGACGCCGGCGGAGGGCGCGAGTTACCGCCTGGCCAAGCGAGACAGGGAGAGCCATCCGGACCTCCGCATTCACAATCTCGAGGCCTACGGTGGCCAGGTCCCGTACTACACCAACTCGACCCAACTGCCGGTCGGCTTCAAGGGAGACTTGTTTGACGCACTCTCTCTGCAGGACCCGCTGCAAACACGATACACAGGCGGAACGGTCTTCCACGCCTTCCTCGGCGAGCGACTCCCGGGAGCGGAAGCTGCGAAGCGTCTGGCCCGCAAGATCGCGGAGACCTTCCGTCTTCCGTACTACACGCTGACGCCGACCTTCTCGGTCTGTCCGGAGCACGGCTACCTCGTGGGGGAGCATCCCACGTGTCCGACCTGCGGTGCTGCGGCGGAGGTCTACTCTCGCATTGTCGGCTATCTGCGCCCTGTCGAGCAGTGGAACGACGGAAAGCAGAGGGAGTTTTCGGATCGGCACACGCTCGCTTCCGACGCGATCCTGACGCGCTAGTTGAGGACGGGCCCCGGCCTGCCGCGAAGACGATGAACCTTGCGAGCTGGTTTCCGACGACCCTGATCGATTACCCGGAACACGTAGCCGCGACGTTGTTCGCGTTGGGCTGCAACTTTCGCTGCCCGTTCTGTCACAACCCGGAACTTGTGCTTCCCGAACGGGTCGCGGCTGTCCCCCCTCTCGATGTGGGGGAAGTGCTCGGCGAGCTCGAACGTAGACGAGGTTTCCTTGACGGGGCAGTTCTCACCGGCGGGGAACCGACGTTGCAGGACGACCTCATCCTCTTCGCCGAACGGCTGAAGCAGCTAGGCCTTCTCGTCAAGCTCGACACCAACGGCTCGCGGCCGGAGGTGGTCCGCGACCTGCTCGATCGGGGGGTCGTCGACTACGTAGCTGTGGACATCAAGGCGCCGCCGGACCGCTACGATGCATTCGGCGGTCTCGGTGCCCGGCCTGCCGACGTTGAGGAAACGGTGTCCCTTCTGAAAGGTGCGGCGACGGACCACGAGTTTCGCACGACAGTCGCTCCCGGGCTGGCGTTGAGCGATATCGAGGCGATCGCAGAGTGGATCGGACCGGCAAGGAGGTATGTCCTCCAGGCATTTCATGTTCCCAGGGAGAGGACCAAGGGGCTCCTCGATCCTGCGTGGGCGAAGCGGGACGCCCTCGATGCGGCGGAGCTGATGCGAGCCTGGGTCGCGGTGAAGGATCTGTTCAAGGCAGGCGGCGTGCGCGCCTAGGTTCCTAAGGTCTCTCGGGGAGGCGGCGTGCGCGCCTAGGTTCCTAAGGTCTCTCGGGGAGGCGCGTGCGCGCCTAGGTTCCTAGGTCTTCCGGGGAGGCGGCGTGCGCACCTACGTTCCTAGGTCTTCCGGGGAGGCGCGTGCGCGCCTGAAACGTCCGTCTGTGCGGAGGGAATCTCAGGGGTCAGCCAGAGCTTCCGAGACCGACAAGCTTTCGGACGTTGGCCATCGTCTCTGCGGTGATTGCGGCGGCCTTCTTCGCTCCTTCGGCCAGGATCTCGCGGGTCATTCCCGACGCCTCGAGTGCCCTTCGTCGCTCCTGGATCGGGTGGAGAACGTCCATCAGCCGATCGAAGACGACATCCTTCAGACGCGAGTACATGAGACGGCCGTCGGCGAACTCCGCCTTCAGTTTATCGATCGTCTTCGTGTCCTCGAGCTGTTCACAGGACAGTTCGAGGATCTCGAACAGGGTGCTCACGCCGGGTGACATCTCTTCACCGGCTTCGAGGCCCGTATCGGTGACCGCAGACCGGATCTTCTTGCGGATCAACGGTTCCTCCTCGAACACTCCTACGTAGTGGCTCTCCCCTTCGCTTTTCGACATCTTTCGCGCGGGGTCGGCGAGAGACATGATACGTGCCCCCTTGCGCACGATCGGCTCCGGTTCAGGGAAGTACTCGCCGAATCGACCATTGAACCGACGGGCGATCCGTCGGGAGAGTTCCAGATGCTGAACCTGGTCTTCGCCCACTGGAACTCCGTCGGCCCGGTAGATGAGGATGTCGGCCGCCTGCAGGATCGGGTAGGTGAGAAGTCCCGCAGAGATGAACTGCTGCTTGGCGGACTTGTCCTTGAACTGTGTCATCCGCCCGAGGTCGCCGTAGGAGGTGACGCAGCCGAGAATCCAGGCGAGTTCGGTGTGCGCTGGTACGTCTGATTGCACAAACACGATCGAACGTTCCGGGTCGATTCCGCAGGCGATCATATCGAGCACCATCGCCCGCGACGCATCCCGCAGGGCCTGAGGATCGACGTCAATCGTGATGGCGTGGTAGTCGACGACGCAGTAGACGCAAAGCGGAATCTCATCCTGCAGCGACGCCCAGTTTCGAAGAGCGCCGAAATAGTTGCCGATGTGGAGTGTTCCGGTCGGCTGGATGCCGGAAAACACGCGTGTCGCCATCGATTGCCGCCTCCTGCTGGCAGGGATACGCGGGCTCTTGCCCGAACGAAGAGCACTCGAGCGACCGAGCGCGAACGGAGTATAGAGGACCTCATGCGCCGTCTGCAAGCGGCCTTCAGGTTGATTGGCCCTTCGGGCGTGACGTATCATGCGCCGAGGCGGAGATGGAGCCATCGAGCGGGAGGGCGTACGCGGAGTTCGAACAGGCGACGAGGAAGCGCATCCTCGATTCGCTGTTGGAGCGGGGAGTCATCATCCCCGATCCAGAGCGTGTCGTCGTCGATCCAGCGGCGGAGGTGGCGCCCGGAGCGGTGCTCCTTCCAGGAACGTATCTGCAAGGTGCATGCACGGTCGGCGAGGGCTGTCGGATCGGTCCTGACTGCTGGATCGAAGATTCCACAATCGAGAGAGGAAGCGTCGTTAGATACTCTGTTCTCGAATCGGCTCGCGTCCGGGAGGAGACCACAATCGGCCCGTATGCGCACCTGCGTTCGGGGGCAGACGTCGGACCGGAGGCGCGAGTCGGCAACTTCGTCGAGGTGAAGGCCGCGCGGCTCGGCCGAGGTGCGAAGGCAGGACATCTGGCGTACATCGGCGACGCCGATGTTGGGGAAGATGTCAACATCGGTGCGGGCGCCGTCACATGCAATTTTGACGGTGTGACGAAACACCGCACGGTGATCGAGAATGGCGCGTTCGTCGGCACGAACGCTTCCCTCATCGCCCCGGTTCGCATCGGAGAGAACGCGATTGTCGGGGCGGGCTCGACAATCACCGATGACGTCCCGGCCGGATCGCTCGCTTTCGGGCGAGCTCGGCAGGTGGTTAAGGAGCGACGAGCGAAGAGACGCAAGTGCGAGGAGAAGGCCGATGTATGAGAAACTGACACTCCTGGGCGGAGGCGCCAATCCATCGCTAGCGGCCGAGATCTCAGAGTCGCTTGGGATTCCGCTGTGTGACGCGGCGGTTGACCGGTTTCCCGATGGCGAGATTCGCGTCCGCATCCGGGAAACCGTGCGTGGGGCGGATGTCTTCGTCATTCAGCCGACCTGTCCCCCGGTGAACGATGCGGTGATGGAGCTTCTGATCATGATCGACGCCGCGCGCAGGGCGTCGGCGCGCAAGATCATCGCTGTGATTCCCTACTATGGATACGCGCGCCAGGATCGAAAGCACACAGGACGTGTTCCGATCTCGGCACGACTTGTCGCCAACTTGATCGAAACAGCGGGCGCGGATCGCGTTCTCACGATGGATCTTCACGCCGGCCAGATCCAGGGCTTCTTCAACATCCCTGTAGACAACATGCGTTCCGACTGGCTTTTTGCGGATCATGTGAGGAAAGCGTTTGACACGCTGGATGACTGCGTGATCGTTTCGCCGGACGCGGGTGGTGCCGTGAGGGCTCGCCAGGTCGCCGAGAGCCTCGATCTGCCCCTGGCGATTCTCGAGAAGCGGCGGACGTCCGACGGCTCCGATATCGATGTGATGAACGTCATCGGTGAAGTCGGCGGGCTGCGCTGCGTGCTGGTCGATGACATCCTCTCGTCAGGAGGAACGTTGATCAAAGGCACGCATACGCTGTTGGCTCGCGGTGCGAGAGAGATTTTCGCGTACTGCACCCACGGCGTCTTTGCCGGCGACGCACTCCGAGCGCTCGAGACTTCGCCCTTGAAGCGCGTCGTGGTTACCAATACCATCGTTCTCGAAGCGGCGGAGAAGAGTGATGTTGTCGAGTACATCTCTGTTGGAGAGCACCTCGCCAAGACCATTCAGTGCATCTATGAGTACAAGTCGGTGAGCCATCTCTTCCCGCATTACTAGAGCCACGAGGTTGGTAGGAGAAACCATGCATACGCTCCAAGTGAAAAGCAGAACGGCCGGGAAGGCGAATGCCCTTCGTCATGCGGGCCTCGTCCCCGGCGTCGTGTACGGACCATCGATCGATGCCACGCCCGTCTCCATTGCGAGAAAGGATCTGCAGGGGCTGTTCGGCCAAATCACGCGCAGTTCGCAGATCGGACTTGCGATCGAGGAAGAAGGGGCAACGCGCGAACTGGACGTCTTCGTGAAGGTCGTGGATTACGATCCGATCACGGACGAGCCACTGCACGTCGACTTCTATCACGCTGACGTCGGTCATCCGCTCAAGCTTCACGTCCCGGTCAAGGTTGTCGGCGAACCAGTGGGTATCAAGTCGGGCGGGATCCTGAACATCCTCTTCAACACGGTTCGTGTCCTCGGTCTTCCGAAGGACATCCCGCATCTCATCACACTCGACGTTTCCGAACTCGATCTCGGTGACTCCATTCACGTTCGAGACGTCGACTTCGGAGAGGTCGAGCCGATGCTCCCGCCGGAGCGGACCCTGGTCACGTTGATGGCGCCGCGTGCCATGGCGCTCCCTGAGGAGGAAGAGGCGGAGGAGATCGAGGGCGAGGAGATCGAGGGCGAGAGCGAGGAAGACGCGGTCGTATCCGACGCCGGTGCGGAAGAAGGAGAGACAGCAGAAGGGGCCTAGGTGAGGGCCGTCTTCGGGCTCGGGAATCCGGGCACCGCGTACTCGCTGACCCGGCACAATGTCGGGTTCGAGGTCGTCGACCTCTTCCGGAGGGTTCACCGTCTTCACCGTGCCGGGCGGATCGAGGGCGACTGCCTCGTCTACCGTGACGACGACCTTCTTCTGTGCAAGCCGCTGACGTACATGAACGAGAGCGGCCGTGCCGTGGCAGGAACGCTCGCCAGACACGACGTCTCGGTCGCAGACACGCTCATCATCCTTGACGAACTTGACCTTTCGCTCGGCCGGATCAAGGTTTCGGCTGCGGGAGGATCCGGCACGCACAAGGGCATGAGATCGATTCAATCGGAGCTTGGCACGGACCGGGTTCCTCGACTGCGAATCGGCATCGAGGTCGAGGGACGGACGGTGCCTGGCGAAGCGTTTGTCCTGCAGAGGTTTCCACTCGACGAGTGGGCCCGTGTTCTCCCGGCACTCGAGCGAGCCGTCGAGGCGATCGACGCCTTCCGAGCCATCGACCTCGACGCACTGATGACACAGTTCAACCGGCGTGACGAGCCCGGTTGTAGGACCTGAGTCGCACGGTATACTGCGTTGGAAAGGAACAGGCGAACCATACCATGTACGATCGATTCTCACGCGAGTCGATGGAGATCATCGCCATCGCCCAGGAAGAGGCGGAGGAGTGGCGTCACAGCTACGTCGGAACGGAGCATCTCCTCCTCGCGTTCCTGAAGATCCCGGGAAGTGACGTCCACCGCTTCCTGACGAGCCACGACATCACCTACGAGAAGGTCGTTGGCTTTCTCGACGAGGAGAAGGGACGAGGCGACGTGCGGCTCTTGGCCGATGATCTCGAGCCGACACCCCGACTCAAACGCGTGATGAAGATCAGTTTCGAAGAAGCGAGGCGTTCCGGCCTCAACACGATCCGCCCGGAGCATCTGCTGATGGGCATGCTGCGTGAGGGAGACGGGACCGGGGCGACGATTCTTCAGCAGCTCGGTGCCGACCTGGCCAAGACGCGTGCTTACTTCCTCCCGTCTTCCGGGATTGGGATGACGATTCGAGCAGCGCGCCGGCAGTCACAGAAGAAGGGCGAGCTGATCGAGTTCGGCCGGAATCTCGTCGAGGAAGCGGCGGCAGGAAATCTCGACCCAGTGATCGGCAGGGAAGAAGAGATGGAGCGGATCATCCAGACGCTGACCCGTCGGAAGAAGAACAACCCGGCCCTGATCGGCGAATCGGGCGTCGGCAAGACGGCCGTCGTCGAGGGGCTCGCACAGAGGATCGCCGACGGGGACGTTCCATCTCTCTTGCGTTCGAAAGAGATTCTCGAGCTTGACATGGCATCGGTCGTGGCGGGGACGAAGTACAGGGGCGAATTCGAGCAACGTCTGAAGACGCTAATCAACCAGGTCACCGAGACGGACAACGTTATCCTGTTCATCGACGAGCTACAGACGGTCGTCGGCGCCGGCGGTGCCGAGGGGGCGATCGACGCCTCGTCGATCCTCAAGCCGCCGCTTGCCTCCGGCGCGATTCAGTGTATTGGGACGGCGACTTCCGACGAGTACCGCAAGTCGATCGAGAAGGATCCCGCATTGAAGCGTCGCTTTAAGACGATCCTGGTCGAGGAACCGACTTTGGAAGAGACGGTCAAGATCTTGAGAGGTCTCCGAGACCGCTACGAACGACACCACGGTGTGAAGATCACGGATGATGCGCTCCATCAAGCGGCGCGACTCTCCGATCGATACGTGACCGACCAGTTTCTCCCGGACAAGTCAATCGATCTGATCGACGAGACAGCGGCGCGGATCAAGTTACAGAAGACGCGCGTCCCCGACGAGGTTCGTGAGCTCCTGGAGAAGATAGACGAGCTCGACGAGCAGGAACAGGACGCAGTCAGCGCGCAGGATTATGAGTCGGCGGCCGGCCTTCGCGACCGGAAGGCAGAGGTCGTCTCACAGGTCGAGGCGCTGAGCAAGACTGCCTATGACGCGAACAATCTTCAGGTGACGGGACCGGACATCGCGCGGATGGTCTCCATGTGGACCGGAGTTCCGATCGGCCACGTCGAGGAAGAGGAGACCGCGCGCATGGTCAATATGGAGGACAAGATCCACGAGCGCCTGATCGCTCAGGACGAGGCTGTTCGTGCTGTGTCTCGTTCCATTCGGCGCGCCTACGCCGGTGTCAAGAACCCGAAGCGCCCGGTGGGTGTCTTCATGTTCCTCGGTCCGACGGGCGTCGGGAAGACCGAACTCTCCAAGACGCTGGCTGAGTTTCTCTTCGGTGACGAGGACGCGCTGATTCGCGTCGACATGTCTGAGTACATGGAGCGGTTCTCGGTTTCACGGCTCACCGGAGCCCCTCCGGGCTACGTTGGTTATGAGGAGGCTGGCGAGCTAACCGAGAAGATCAGGCACCGTCCTTACTCGGTTGTCCTATTCGATGAGATCGAGAAGGCGCACCGTGACGTGTTCAATATCCTCCTCCAGGTGATGGAGGACGGCATTCTCACGGATTCCCAAGGGCGTCGCGTCGACTTCCGAAACGCCGTTCTGATCATGACCTCCAACGCGGGAAGCGAGCTGATTGCCGACAGGGATCGACTTGGATTCAGCGGCGACGAGGAGGGTTCGGACGAGTCCTATCAGGACATGAAGAGCCGCGTCATCGGCGAGGGGCGGAAGGTCTTCCGGCCGGAGTTCCTCAACCGACTCGATGACATCATCGTCTTCCACGAGCTGAATCGAGAGCAGGTTCGCAAGATTGCCGAGCTGATGATCGCCGAACTGAAGGTACGCCTGGGCGAGGAACGTCAGATCACGTTCGATCTGGATGACACTGCGTGGGCTCTCTTGATCCGACTAGGGTACGACTCGAGGTACGGCGCCCGTCCGATGCGTCGAACGATCGAGCGCCTGATCGAGAACCCAATCTCAGAGAGCATTCTGGAAGGGGAGTTCAGCCCCGGCGCAGTTGTCACTGCGACCGCCTCCGGGGACGAGATCCAGTTCAATCTGGTCGATGGATGATGCCGTTTTCCTGCTCCGAGTGTGGGCATCGTACGGTCAAATGGTACGGCCGTTGCCCGAACTGCGGGGCGTGGGACGCGCTATCGGAGGCGAACCCTGACCGGGATGAGGCGACGAATGGACCGTGGATTGGGGAGGGGGTGCGGTCCCTTCCCGAGATCGACCTGACGGACGTCGCGCGCCGATCCTCCGGACTCGCCGAATTCGATCGCGTTCTCGGCGGAGGTCTGGTCCCGGGAGGCGTGGTGCTCTTTGGTGGCGAGCCGGGGATCGGCAAGTCCACGCTTCTCCTGCAAATTTCTCAGGCAATCGCGGAGCAGGGCGAGAATGTGCTTTTCGTCTCCGGCGAGGAATCGGAGAGCCAGGTCAAGCTCCGCGCGAGCCGGCTCGGGATCGATGGCTCGCGTCTCTTCCTCCTGGCGGAGCAGGGGCTGCGTCGGATCGTGGCCGCCGTGGAGGAGGTCAAGCCGTGCGCGCTCATTGTCGATTCGATCCAGACAGTCCGCGGGTCAGACGCGGAGGGCTCGCCGGGAAGCCCCCGGCAGCTACGCACCGCTTGCGGAGAACTCATCCGCCTGGCGAAGACTCGGAGGCTGGCGACCTTTCTCGTGGGGCACATCACCAAGGACGGTGCGTTTGCGGGGCCGAAAACGATCGAGCATCTGGTCGACGTCGCCGTCTATCTAGAGGGAAGCCGCGGAGAGGACGTGAGAATTCTCCGATCGGTCAAGAACCGGTTCGGGCCGACGAACGAGGCGGCTGTCTTTCAGATGACCGCCGGGGGGCTCGTCGAGATCAACGATCCGTCGAGCTTCTTCCTCGAGACGCATCGAGAGGAGGGTCGTGCGGGATCGGTCGTCGTCCCGATCCTCGAAGGTACGAGACCGATTCTCGTTGAGTTGCAGGCGCTCGTCTCGCCGACAGGCGGCTACGGTGTTCCGCAGCGACGGTGTACAGGTCTCGACGTGAATCGCGTGCTTCTTCTCCTCGCTGTGATCGAGAAACGAATGGCGGTTCACATCGGAGGTGCCGACGTCTATCTGAGTGTCGCAGGAGGCCTAGAGGTTCGCGAGCGGGCGACCGATCTCGGGATCGTCATCGCCATTCTCTCCAGTCTCCGCAGTCGAGCCGTCCCGGCAAGGACGACGGCGGTGGGAGAGGTTGGGCTCTCTGGAGAAACGAGGGGCGTCCGTCGTCTCGGCGAGCGAGTCGCCGAGGCACAGAAGCTCGGCTACGAGCAAATTCTCGTTCCCGCCTGCAACGCACTGCCACAGGAGGACGTGATCGACGTGACGCCCGTCGAATCGATCGACGAGGCGATCGTACGTCTCGGGCTCGGCTAGGAGGACTCTGATGCACGACGAACGATGGACGCGACTGCACGCGGCGGCTGATGTCCTCAAAGAGACGCTCGCGGAACGGCCGCGTGTTGCGGTGACGCTTGGCTCAGGGCTTTCAGCCGCCTTTGGCGTTCCGGAAGGAGGGAAGATCATCCCGTGTTTGGAGATCCCGGGGTTCCCTGTGCCGACGGTCGCCGGCCACGCTGGCGAGTTCTGGTCCGGCCACGTCGGAGAGACGCCGGTCCTCGTGCAGCGAGGCCGAGCGCACTTCTACGAGGGCCTCTCCCTCGATGACGTTACGTTCGCCACGCGTCTCTTCGCGCTTCTTGGCGCGGAGACGCTGATCGTGACCAACGCGTCCGGTGCGATCAACCCAAGCTTCCGCGCGGGGGATCTCGTGTTGATCACGGATCACATCAACATGCTTGGGGCGAATCCGCTGCACGGTCCGAATCTTGAGGAGCTCGGCCCGCGCTTTCCCGACATGTCGGCCGCCTACAGCCCGAGGCTACGGGAGATCGCAAGGAAGACGGCCGAGGAACTGGGGATCGAGGTCAAGGAAGGCGTCTACGTCGCAGCGCTCGGTCCGTCGTACGAGACACCGGCCGAAATCCGCGCCTTTGCCCGAATGGGCGCCGACCTGGTTGGAATGTCGACGGTTCCCGAAGTGATCGTGGCGGCCCACGCGGGGCTGGAGGTTCTCGGCCTCTCGGTCGCCACCAACCTCGCTGCGGGCGTCAATCCTGACGCAACGCTGAACCACGAAGAGGTCATCGAGACCACGCGGCGAAAGGGCGGCGAGGTGCGGCGACTTCTCCTTGCCCTGCTCGAGTGTCTCTAACCTTCATAGCCTTCGCTGAGGCGCATTGCGCCCGGGCGCTCGCGCCGTATAATGTCGCCGCCGTCCGTGGGGCGCACGTGAGAAGTGCCCATCCAAAGGGCGGTTAACTGCTGTATTAGGAGGTTCTACCTATGGGCAGTGGAGTGATGCTCAATCCGTTTGAGATCTCGCAGCGGCAGCTGGACATGGCGGCGGAGAAGCTAAACCTGGATCCGCAGGTGCACGCACTTCTCCGGGAGCCGATGCGAACGCTGGCGGTGAATTTCCCCGTTCGCATGGATGATGGGACTGTGAAGACGTTCACCGGATTTCGCGTGCAGTACAACGACGCGCGAGGACCGACCAAGGGTGGATTGCGCTTCCACCCCGACGAGACGATCGACACGGTGAAGGCTCTCGCCGCGTGGATGACATGGAAGACGGCCGTGGTCGACATTCCGTACGGCGGCGGCAAGGGCGGCGTGATCTGTAACCCGAAGGAGCTGTCAGTCGGCGAGATCGAGCGGGTCGCTCGAGGCTACGTTCGCGCGATCGGCCGGTTCATCGGTCCGGAGAAGGACATCCCTGCGCCGGACGTTTACACGACTCCACAGATCATGGGCTGGATGATGGACGAGTATTCCACGATCGTCGGGCACAATGCGCCAGGCGTGATCACGGGCAAGCCGATTCTGCTCGGTGGTTCCCTCGGACGCGGCGACGCCACCGCTCGCGGCACCGTCTACTGCGTGATCGAGGCTGCCAAGGAGCTGGGCATCGATCTGAAGGGCGCGACCGTCGCGATTCAGGGGTACGGGAACGCAGGATACTACTGTGGCACGCTGATGCAGGAGCTGGCCGGGAGCAAGATCGTTGCCGTAACCGACTCCCGAGGCGGTGTCTTCGACCCGAACGGGATCGATCCGGAAGCAGCCAGCGAGCACAAGAAGACCACGGGATCGGTGGCCGGGTTCGGCGGAGGCAGGGCGATCTCCAACGAAGAAGTGCTGGAGTTGGATGTTGACGTGCTCATCCCGGCGGCGATTGAGAGCGTGATCACCGAAGCGAATGCAGGGAACGTCAAGGCGAAGATCATAGCTGAGGCGGCCAACGGTCCGACGACGCCTGAGGCAGACGCGATCCTCTTCAATAACGGGAAGTACGTGATCCCCGACTTCCTCTGCAATGCCGGAGGGGTTACGGTTTCCTATTTTGAGTGGGTCCAGAACATCGGTGGCTTCTACTGGGCGATCGAAGAGGTCCATGAGCGACTCAAGGCCAAGATGATCGAGGCGTTCCACGCGGTGCACAACATGGCCAAGGAGAACGGCGTCGACAATCGCATCGGAGCGTACATGGTCTCGGTACAGCGCGTGGCTGAGGCGATGCGACTGCGAGGCTGGGTCTAGGCGAAGGCAGCGTGAGTGGGTGGACAAGGGAGTTCCTCTCGGAAAGGAGCTCCCCTGGTTTCCGCGACGGTGCCAGGCGGAGGCCGAGGAGTGATTGGCGTGAGCACATCTCAGGAGAGAGAGGAATCGAAGCCCACGTTCCTGGCTGACGTCTTCCCGTCTCTCACTCAGGATGAGATTGACGAGCTGTGCCGGATCTCCATACATGTGGACTACGAGGAAGGGGAGTTGATTGCCCAAGAGGGCTCCTACGCCTCGGGTGTCTACATCGTTCGCACTGGGCTATTGAGCATCGGGAAGTACGCCAGCAAAGGATGGGAGAAGCGCTACCTCCGATTCCTCGCGGTAGGCGAGATGTTCGGATTGGAAACCATCTTCCTGGGGCGTGATCCGATCAACGTTCAGTTTGCCAAGGCGGTTGTGGAATCAACGGTGGTCTTCTTCGAGCGGTCGAATATCCTCGTGTTCAGCAAGGAGCATCCGCGGTTGTACGCTGACCTGTGTCGTTGGCTGGCGCGCGAAGTGATCATGCTGGAATTCAAGCTCACGAGAGAGGCGGTCGAGTCGATGGACCGCAATCTCGCGGTGCTCCTGATTGCGCTTGCTCAGAAATATGGAGAGGACAAGGGAGGAACCGTGGCGGTGACCCTGCCGATCCCACGCCAGACGATGGCCGAGATGCTTGGAGTATCGGTGGAGACCCTGATGCGCGCACTGAAGCGGTTTCGGGAACTCGGCTTGATCACGGCGGACTACGGCCAGATTGGCGTGAAGGATCTTGCTCAACTCAAAGAGCGCGCTCGCGTGAACGACTTCTACTTGGCCATCATCCAGGAAACGCTATAGAGGATGTTGGCCCTGCTGCCAAGCTCTCAGTTCTTGGGGTGAAAAGCTAATCCCTTCTCGACGAGATGCTCCTCCAAGTGCAGGCAGGGTGTCCCACGCTCTCCTAAACTGGGAGGCTGACAAACCGGAGAGTTCGGCGAGCAAGCGGCGGTTGATGGAGTGCGGAAGCGACACGCTCTCAGACTCCGATGGTTCACCATGCGTTGCGGTGAGGTCAAGGAGCAGAGAACAGAGCCGCTGGTCAGGTGAGGCATTGCGCTGGCGCAGTGACCCTGCAAGCGCAAAGAGGCGCTCCGTGACTGATCCCAGGACGAAACGACAAAGCTGCTCATCGGTTCCCAGAGCGGATAGTAGGGCGTTCCGTTCGAGAAACGACAGCCGCGTGTCTACCACAGCACGGCAGCTGGTGAGGTGAAGCTCGCTGTCACCGGGCAGGAGAATCTCCAATCCGATTAGGTCGGTTGGGCCGAGGATCGAGTACGGTACGGTGTCGATGTCGTCTGGCAGCGGCAGGGATTCCGACACCAAGCCGGACTCAATCATGTACACGCCAGCCGCGTAGCTGCCTTGCTGACAGATCAACTCGTTACGGGCGTAGCGCACACTGAGAGGGCCATGCCGGGTGAAGAGATCCTCGCACTCTTGCTGCTCGACTTCCGTACAGACCCTTCTCCGCGGCATGATGTTACGGTACACGGTTTACGGGCGCGCTCCTATGAGGTGAGACGCGGATTCGTCGTGCGGTTCGCATTCGCAACGCTGTCACGTGTGACCCACAAAGCCTGCCATCTGACAGAGTTCAAATCCTCTACGCATGGAAAGGGTACGTCAAACAGCGGCGTCAGGCCTGTCGTGCAAGGGACGCCGATCATTCGCTTCTCTGCGAGGGAGGTCGCATTCCACAGATGCCTTCGTGCAAGAAAGAAGCTACGAGTCCGTCGCATTCCCTAACTCACCGAGGGGCGCGGGAGTAGCCTTTCCGCTGGAGGTGGCCGCGACATGTCAATCGAGAACGCAACGCAAGCCTCAGCGATGGAGCGCGCAGATGTACGGATCAATCCGTACGAAATGATGCTCCAGCAGCTGAATATGGTTCGGGAACACACGGAAATCTCCGACGGCGTCTGGAAAATCCTCCGGCGTCCGGAGCGCGCGCTCGAGGTGAGTGTGCCGATCGTAGGAGACGATGGGAGGATCGAGGTCTTCACCGGGTATCGCGTCCAGTACAACAGCGCGAGGGGCCCGTGCAAGGGCGGCATCCGGTTTCACCCAGGCGTGACGCTCGATGAGGTCAAGGCGCTGGCCGGCTGGATGACGTGGAAGTGCGCGGTCGTCAATGTCCCCTACGGCGGAGGGAAAGGCGGCGTCGAGTGTGATCCGTCCCGCCTGACGCGAAACGAAATAGAACGTCTTACGAGGCGCTACACGGCGATGATCTACCCGCTGATCGGCACACGGCGTGACATTCCTGCGCCTGATGTCAACACGAGCGCCGACGTCATGAACTGGATTGTCGACACGGCTGGCGTGCTGAGTGGCGAAGCAGTCCCAGGCATCGTAACAGGCAAGGCGCTTGAGCTTGGTGGCGCCGCTGGACGACGGGAAGCGACCGGGCGCGGTGTGATGTTTGTGACCCTCGGAGTTCTGGAGCGATTGGGTATGGACGTCTCCCAAGTACGGGTCGCAGTGCAAGGATTCGGAAACGTCGGATCCGTCGCCGCGAGACTTCTTCAGGAGGCTGGCGCAACGATCGTCGGCATCAGCGACGTGTCGGGTGCCTACCACTGCCCTCAGGGCTTCGACGTCGCGGACGCGTGCCGCTACGTGGAGCGGTCCCCGGGACGATTGCTCGCCGGATATGACTCGCAAGGTGTGGAGCCGATTACGAACGAGGAGCTTCTCGCACTCGACGTGGACGTCCTCATCCCCGCTGCCCTCGAAGCGCAGATCAATGCCTCGAACGCCGGAGATATTTGCGCCAAGATCCTGGTCGAAGGTGCGAACGGTCCGACGACGCCGGAGGCCGACCTCATTCTTGCGGATCGCGACACCGTCGTCGTGCCAGACATTCTGGCCAATGCCGGAGGTGTGGTCTGCTCCTACTTCGAATGGGTGCAAAACATCCAGTGCTTCCCGTGGGAGGAGCAGGAGACAAACCAACGTCTCGGGCGGATCCTGCAGCGCGCACTGGACGAGGTGTGGTCGATGTCGTCTTCGCGGAACGTTTCGCTTCGGCTGGCGGCCTTCCTTCTCGGCGTCGAGCGCGTAGCCACTGCGATTCAGCTCCGGGGCATCTTCCCATAGGACCGGACATGAGAGAGACACCCAGCGCTTTTCTTCCTGTCGAGGCATCCGCTCGGCGGCTGTTCGATCAGGCGATCGAACATTGTCGACGCCGAGCGGGGAAGACGCGTGGGTCCATTCTAGAGCGCCTACGCGCTGGAGATGTTGAAGTGCACTCCACGCTGCGCTACGCGCTGGCCAAGGAACTAGGGCACTACTTGGGAGGACTCGGCGTCGCGTTCCTCGCAATCTACGTGTACGGAAGCGCGATGACAGAGTCCTCCTCTCCCTGTTCAGACATCGATGTCATCGTTGTGGTCGACCGGCGACGGGATGAGGTTGACCGACTACTGCGCGGGCTCGATCTGGCGTTGGTCTCGCGCTTCCGCGCGCTGTTTCCGCGGTCATCCGCGATGTCATCGCTGCTCGACGCGCACATCGTCGAGGTCGGCGAACATGACGAAAACAGTGACAGCGCAGCCTTCAAGGGGGCATTCACCCGTCCCGTCTGTTTGTGGCGTCTACCCCCCGAGGCTGATGGGGGTGTCGACGGAGGCCCTGCCGGGAACTCGCTGGCGCGGGTCAGTCTGCGCTGATAAAGAACTGCTTCATCCTTGACGGCCGGAACACATCGAATTGAACTAAGCTGAGGACGTCGATGTGCGCTTGGCTGCCGGGATTCACGCACACCGTCTTCCCGATCGTCGCCTTGTAGTCGCCGAGGACGACGGACTCGTGGCAATGGCCGCTGAGGACAAGATGCGGCTGCGCACGCTCGATGAATCGACGGATCTCGATACTGCCGACGTGATCTGGGAAGGAAAGAAACTCGTATTGCCCACCCGGAGGAACCCAGTCAAGCGGCGTATCGTACGGCGGTGAATGGAATAGGTGAATCGTCCGTTCGGGTACATAATCGCATGCTTCTCCCGACGCAGAGCTCAGGAACTCCTGAAAGGAAGCAAGGTCATCCGCGATGGTCGTCGGCGCTGGGTCGTTTGGCGTCGTCCGGATGCCCAACGTTGAGAGCTCGGCGCAGGGGTCGACGCCAAGGGGACGGAGCTCGAGTCGGTTCTCGAACTTCACCCAATCCAGCAGCAGCCCTGCGCCAGGCGGGACGAATGGGTATCCGGCGACATGCAGGAGAGGCACCTCGTCAGGGAAGATGTTGTGCATTTGGCGCGAGTCACGCAGAGGGACCACACAATCGTCGACGAGGTGGAAGTTCCCGCAATCCACACCGAACTCGCGGAGAAGGGCTTCATTGGCGCGGCAGTCATCGTTGCCCAGGATCGTGTAGACGTGCGTGTGGCGATGGTGGTGAAAGAAACTCTCCAGTAGGGGGATGAAGTCCTGGCGAAAGAAATCTCGTTGGCGAGACACGACCTCTGCGGAGTGCTCGCTGTCGATCCTCTGCAGGCCTCCGGCCGGTGCGAGGTCCCCGGCAATGAACACCGACGAGATGCGCCATACATCGGCAATGCGAAGGAGAAGCTCGTATAGCTTCAGGTTTCCGTGTAGATCCGTAACGGCCAACGCATGCATGCCGCTAGGTTATCGCAGTCGGTCGGTCTGTCAAGACCGTCGCGATCCCATTGCGAGCCTCGTCTTCGACCAGGAGTGCAGGCGAAGACCTGCGGGTGAGCGCGCAAACCGATCTGCCTGTACGCGGCCGGCCATCTTCCCGGGTTCGTTACGAAGCGGTGTCTCGTCGTTCCGACATATCCGCAATGGACATCGGACTCGTCCTGCGGAGTGGATGAGCACAACCACGGGTAACGCGAAGACGTGAATCGGCCGGATCAAGGCATCGAGCTTCCGCGAGTGTCTCCCAGCGTCTCACGGCCGATCCTCGAACCGAGGAAGACACCTGGGACGCGAGTCTGCTACGATCTCCTCGACGGAGGGGCAGAGCATGGAGAAGAAACTCGTACGCGATCGGATCCCCGAGCTGATTCGAGCGGAGGGACGGACGCCGCTCGTGAGGACGCTCGGGCCCATGGAGATCATCCCTGCCTTGCGGGAGAAGTTGGTCGAGGAAGTCGATGAGTACCTATCCGACGCCCGCGTGGAAGAGCTGGTGGACATCATTGAGGTCGTTTACGCCTTGGCTACCTGGTTCGGCGTCGATTCAGCGGCACTCGAGCAGCGCCGAGCGGCCAAACATGTTGCGCGAGGAGGCTTCGATAAGGGGGTCTTCCTGGAGGGCATCCAAGAAACGCCCAGCGATTCGTGAAGCTTCCGCAATCGCCTGCCGGAAAGCTCTTCAGGGTCTTGTGTCCTCCGCGGGAGGGGTCTTGCGAGGGGGATCCGTGGGGGGCTGTTCCCCGTGGCTTCCGAAAGGCTCCCGCGTCTGCCTGGTCCGCATGCTCGGCGAGACGCGGGACGAGCGCGTTGTGGATGGATTCCGCAGATCTGCCGTGTGACGCTTTGCCGGATCTCTCAACTCATCAAGATCTAGGGCCGAACAGGGCCGTTCCGATTCGAACCATGTTTGCGCCCTCTTCGATGGCGACCGTGTACGAGTCACTCATGCCCATGGACAGAGTCTTCATGCAGGCGCCCTCGATTCGCATGGCCCCGATCCGATCGAACAGGCTCTTCGTATGAGCGAAGAAGGGCCGGACGTGTTCGAGGTCGCTCGAGAGCGGGCCCATTGTCATCAGCCCTTCGATGTGGATCGACGGAAGCTTCGCTGCCTCGCGCATGAAGTCGACGGCATCTTCCGGCAGCAGCCCGGTCTTCCCCGCCTCCCTGGCGCTGTTGATCTCGACCAGGATCTCCATCTCTCGGCCGGCCGCCCGTGCCTCGCGGTCGATCCTCTCGGCGAGGGGAAGAGAGTCGACCGTCTGAATCGCGTCGAACAACCGGACGGCCGTTTTCGCCTTGTTTCGTTGCAGGTGCCCGATCATGTGCCATCTCGCCGCGCTCCGCCCGAGGGCCGCGATCGAGCGCTCGGCCTCCTGGACGTAGTTGTGGCCGATGAAGCGCACGCCTCCGGCGACAACGGCCCGGATCTCGTCGAGACTTCGCGTCTTCGCCGCGGCGATGAGCTGGACGTGATCGGGAAGTTGGCTGAGGAACCTCCGGGCCTTCTGCTCAATGCTTGAGGTCATGGGGAGCCGACCTCGCCGGTCGCCGCGATCTCAGCCGCGAGCCCTTCCCAATGCGCGTACCCTCTCTTGAGCTCATCCTTGGCCGCCTTATGTTCTGCGCCCAAGGAGGCGAGCCTTGCGGTGTCTCGCTGCGCGCTTGCTTCGATCAGCGAAGCTTCGAGTTCGGTGATCCGCGCCTCGAGTGCCTCGATCGCGCTTTCCGCCTCACGAAGCCTCACAGTGTCCCGCTCTCGCTGCGCGTTGGCCTCACGGCGCAGGGCTGAACTGGATGGGATCGAGGGTTTCTTCCTCCGTTCGTTTACTGATCGGATCCCGTCTTCGCGCGAGGGCTCCGACGCGGCTGCTCGGCGGCGGTGCTCGGCGTAGCCGTTGCCGTGGACGACCATGCGATCTCCTTCGACGAGCCAAACCTGCGTCGTGACGGCCTCGAGGAGCGCGCGATCGTGTGAGACGAGGAGGATCGTGCCGTCGTACTCGGCGAGTGCTTGCTCAAGGATCTCTTGGCTGGCGAGGTCGAGGTGATTGGTCGGTTCGTCGAACAGGAGGACGTTCCCCTCGACCAGCGAGAGGAGCGCGAGCGCGATGCGGCTTCGCTCTCCGCCGGATAGGGCCTTCATCTTCTTGTCGACGTCGCTGCCGGAGAAGAGGAAGCGACCGAGCAGACCGCGAGCCTCGCTGATGGTGAGCGCGGTACGGGAAAGGATCGCCTCGATCACGGTGTCCGATCCGTGGAGGCCCTCCTGTGTCTGGCTGAAGGCGGCGAACTCGACGTTATGCCCGAGGACGACCTCCCCACAGAGCGGCTCCCTGTCTCCGGCGATCGTTCGAAGAAGCGTCGTCTTGCCGCATCCGTTGGGCCCGATGATCGCCACCTTTTCGCCGCGATACAGCGTGAGGTCCGGGCAGGCGAACAACGGATCGTCGAAGCCCACGCCGAGGCCCCGCATGGACAGGACGCGTTTCCCGCTTGGTTGGCCAACGCGGATGTGAAGCGAGATTCTCTTCGCGTCGCGTGGTCGCTCGACGCGGTCCTTCTCGATTCGCTCGAGCTTCTTCTCCCGATCCTTCGCCTGACGTACGTTCCCGCCGGCCTTCTTGCGGCGAACGAAGTCCTTGTAGCGCTCGATCGTCTCCTCCTGCTTTCCGTACGCGGTGAGTTGGTGTTCCCGTTCGGCCTCTCGGATCTTCCGTGAGTGGGCGTAGCCGACCCGATAGACGGCGACCCGCCCGAGCGCGATCTCCCATGTCCGATTGGATACCCGCTCGAGCAAGTGGCGGTCGTGGGAGACCAGCACGAGCGCGCCGGGGAAGGCGGCCAATTGGTCTTCTAGCCAATCCAGCGCGGCGAAGTCCAGGTGATTGGTTGGCTCGTCGAGGAGAAGAACGTCCGGCGCTTCGAGCAGCGTCCTCGCGAGCGCCGCTCGGGCCGCCTCGCCGCCGGAGAGGACATCGACGGGTTTGCCATACTCGTCTTCGGTGAAGCCGACGCCACCGAGTGCCGATCGAATCCTCGACTCGATCTGATAGCCGCCGTCTTGCTCGAACCGGTGAAGGAGTTCGTCGTACACGTGCAGAGCCTCCTCACCGGCCGTGTCCATGGTCTGTTCCAGTTCTCGGAGCCTCTTCTCGATCGCTCGGAGTCGCGCCATCGGCTGCTCCATGGCCTCCCACAGCGTTCCACCATCCTGAAGGCGAGCGAGCTGGGGGAGATACGCCGTGCTCACCTCGCCGATTGGACGAACCGAACCGCCGCTCGGGCGCTCTGCTCCGCGGAGAACCTGAAGGAGTGTGGACTTTCCCACGCCGTTGTCGCCGATCAGCGCGATTCGGTCTCCATCGGCAATTTGGGCGGAGAACGGTTCGAACAGAACGTCGGTCCCGAACGCCTTCGTCAAGTGCTCAACCTGCAGCAGGGTCATGACCGTGATGGTACGGTAACGGTCGAAGGGTTCAAAGACCGTTCTGATTCAGCGTTTCCTCCTTCACATTCGGTATGCTAGCATTCGATCCGGTGAGGCTTGTGACCGAAGCAATGCTTTACGAGCCGTTGAGTGAGGGCCGGGTGCGCTGCGGAGTCTGTTCGCACCGGTGTACGATTGATCCTGGTTCGCGTGGGATCTGCGCCGTGCGCGAGAACGTGGCCGGGAAGCTCATGAGTCTCGTCTACGGCCGCGTCATCGCCCGAGACGTCGACCCGATCGAGAAGAAACCGCTGTACCATTTCTATCCCGGGACGAGGGCGTACTCGATTGCCACGGTCGGCTGCAACTTCACCTGCAAGAACTGCCAGAACGCCTACATCTCTCAGTACCCGCGTGATCACGATGGGAGGATCGTTGGCGATCCCGTTTCGCCGGATGAGATCGTGGCCGACGCGGTGGCCGGCGGATGCCACGCGATTGCGTACACGTACACCGAGCCGACAGTGGCGGTCGAGTTTGTCCTCGATTGCATGCGCACCGCGAAAGAGGAGGGCCTCGCCAACGTGTGGGTCTCCAACGGGTACTTCACTGCGGAGACCGCCGAGCTGATCGAGCCCTTCCTCGACGGGATCAACGTTGACCTCAAAGGCATCACCAACGAAACCTATCATGAGATCTCGGGCGGCAATCTCCGCCCGGTTCTCGGCACGATCGAGCGGCTCTCCCGCGCTGGGATCTGGGTTGAGGTGACGACGCTCGTGATCCCAGGATTCAATGATTCCGCCGACGAGCTGCGATGGACGGCGGAAGCGATCCGTGGGATCTCGGAGGACATTCCGTGGCACATCAGCCGGTTTTTCCCCGCCTATCGACTCGTCGATCGGTCAGCGACGCCGGTTGAGACGCTCGAGCTGGCGCGCGCCCTCGCGGAGGAGGCTGGCCTACGCTACGTCTATCTGGGGAACGTCCCCGGCGAGGGAGAGAAGACGTGCTGTGCGGACTGCGGCGCCCGACTGATCACGCGAGCTGGCTACCTCGTTCGGGAGAGCCGCTTGCAGGGTGGCTCCTGCCCGGAGTGTGGGGCACTGCTTCCAGGGCGATTCCTGCCAGCTTGAGGCCGCCGCTCGGCCTACGGGCGAGACACATTGACATGGCGGGCGCCATCCTCGAGAAGTTCAATCCGGACAAGGATGTCGCTAATCTCCACCAGCCCGTCAATCCGTTCCGGCCACTCCACAACGCTGACACCGCGTTCCGGCGGCAGGTAGACGTCGAGTCCGACTTCGGCGAGTTCGGCAAGGGAAGAGACGCGATAGGCGTCGATGTGGTGGAGGTCGATCCGTCCGCCGTATTCGCGAGCGAGAAGGTAGCTCGGCGAGACGACGACCTCGGTGACGAGAAGCCCCTTCGCGATGCCCTTCGTCAACGTCGTTTTTCCCGCGCCGAGCGGGCCGACCAGCGAGACGAGGGTGCCGTCGACGAGGGAAGATGCGAGCTCGACGCCGATTTCCTCCATCTCAGTCGGATCGTGGGCGATGATCGATCGGTTCATCCGGCTCGGAGGCGAACGTCGAGGTCGCGCAGGTGGGCTTCGATCCGGCCGATCGTCACGGCGACCTCTTCGTCGGTCAGTGTGCGGTCGCTTGCGCGGAAGCTGAGTTCGTAGGTCAGACTCTTCCTGCCCTCGCCGATCTGCTCGCCTTGATAGAGATCGTAGAGGAGGACCGACTCGACCGTCGGTTCTGCTCGGAAGATCTCACGAACCGACCCTTCGGGAAGGCCCATCGGCGCCGAGAGAGAGAGGTCACGCTTCGACGCTGGGTACCTAGGGATCTCCGAGAACGCAATGGGGCGTTCGAACGCGTCGAGGAGCCCATCGACCCCAAACTCGAACAAGAGAACGGTCGTCGGATGGGTCAGCCGGCCCACGAGAGCAGGGGCGAGCTCGCCCAGCCAACCGATCGCCTTCCCATCGCGCAGGAAGCGCGTGCTTCGACCGGGGTGAAGGTGCTCGGGGAGGTCGACGTGCTCGAGGTGCGTTCCCTCGAGGAGAAGTGCATCGAAGAGGTTCTCGACGAGGGCCTTGCCGCTCGAGAGGGGGACCACTTCTTTCCCGCGCAGCGCGCGCCGCGTTCTTCCGAACAGCGCGCCGGCGAGGCTCTCTTGCTCTCCTTCGGAGGCCGAGAAGATCCTGCCAAGCTCGAACAGCATTCCGCCGTCCACGCCAACGTTCAGATTCGCCTCGACGACGTTGAGTAGCCCAGGCAGGAGACTCAAGCGCATGGCGTGCTGAGTTGCTGCCATCGGATTGCGGACCTTGACAAGATCCTGCGCGGGAAGCCCCAGCGCCTCTCGCCATGCCGGCATGTCGAACCCGTCGGTGAGGATTTCGCACATGCCCTGCGCGGCGAGCGCGTCACGGATCCGGTCCTTGCCACGTTCGATCCGGTCCTTGCGCCCTACGCGAAGGGTCATCTTCGGCGCGGTCGAAGGGAAACGGTCGTACCCGTAGATCCGGCCGATCTCCTCGATGAGGTCAACTTCGCGTTCCAGGTCCGGACGGAAGGAGGGAATCGCGGTCACGATCTCGCCATTCCGCGATGTGGCCTCGATTCCGAGTCGTCCGAGGAGTTCGACAGTCTGATCGATCGGAACCTCCACACCCAACAGGATGCGGATCCGCGACGGCCGAAGATGGATCGAGCGAGGGCTGCTGGGGGCGGGGTATGCGTCAGCGAGCCCCTTCAGAACCCGACACCCGGTCAGCGCCTGAATCCAGTGTGCGGCGCGGTCGGCAGCGAGCCGAACGCCGTCAGGATCCAGCCCGCGCTCGAAGCGCTGGGAGGCCTCGGTGCGTAGTCCAACCGAGCGAGACGACTGGCGCACGCTGTAGCTCGCAAATGTGGCTATTTCGAGCAGTACCCGGTCCGTCTTGGGCTGGATCTCGCCGCGCTCTCCGCCCATTACGCCGGCGAGCGCTATCCCGCCGCTCTCGTCGGTGACGAGCAGGGCCTCGGGCGTGAGGACCCGGTTGACGCCGTCCAGCGTTCGGAAGCTCTCACCCTCCCGCGCGCGGCGGATGGTGATTGTTTCTCCGATGTCATCTGCGTCGAATGGATGGAGCGGCTGGCCGACTTCGAGCATCGCGTAGTTCGTTGCGTCGACCACGTTGGACAGGGGGCGCATGCCGGCTTTGATCAGACGATGCTGTATTCGCAGGGGAGATGGCGCGATCCGAACCTGGTCCATCACACGGACCGCGTAGCGGGGCGTGTCCGAAGCCCGCTCGATCAGGACTTGGACCACGTCGGCCGCCTTCTCTTCTGCTTCGTCCAGGTCTACCTCGAGGGGGCGAAGCGGCAGACCGAGCACCGCGGCGACCTCCCTCGCGACGCCGTAGATGCTTGCGCAGTCCGGCCGATTCGAGGCGACCTTGAAGTCCAAGATGAAGTCGTCGTACTCGAGATGATCGGACAGATCGTCGCCGACCTTCAGATCGAGCGCGGGGTCGAGATTCCAGATGCCGTCCGACCGCTCCTCCAGCTCGAGTTCTTCCTTCGAGCAGATCATCCCGTTCGAAAGCTCGCCTCGCACCTTCCGCTTCTCGATCTTCATGCCGCCGGGGAGCAGGGCGCCGTCGAGCGCTACCGGGACGAGCTCACCCGCCACCACGTTCGATGCCCCACAGACCAGATCGACCGACCGATCGCCGAGGTCGACGGTGCACAGCGTCAGCCTGTCAGCATTCGGGTGAGGGCGGGCCGAGGCGACGCGCCCGATTACGATTCCCTGAAGAGGGTTCGTCCGCTCGATCCCTTCGACCTCGAGGCCGGCGAGGGTCAGCCGCTCGGCAAGGCGTTCGATCGCCTTCTCGGAAACCTCGATATCGACGTAGTCGGTCAACCAACGGCAGGGGACCTTCATCGCACCTTTCCTTCGCGCCGTGGATCGATGGCAGTCTCAAATGCGATTCCTCTGCCCCAGTCGGCGCACCACCGGCATGGAACCTTCATGAACCTACTCCTTCGACGCGAGCTAGAGAGAGAGACCGACGTAGACCACGGTCTCGCCCGGCCCCATCACCGGGGTTGCGATGCCCAGGCGCAGCGCGAGAGGAAGGAGCCCTCCGAGCGTGGAGAGGTCGAGGACCTGTTCGATGCCGGCTTCCACACACGGGTCCGTTTTACCGAACTCGTTGAGGGTTGTCCAACCGATACCTCCCGCAACGAACAGACGTGTTCGCGTGCCGTCGACCATCGCGAGGTTCATCAGGTTGTACGGCTCCTCGGAGGTCGCCAGCTCGATGGAGATTCTCCCCGTGAGCTTGTTCGGCTTCGGCGTCATGGACGCCGCGTGCAGCTCGTCGAAGGTGAACCGAAGCATGCTGGGCAGATCGCCAACGCTGAAGCCGAGTGAACCGATGCCCTGGAGGTAGAACCTTGGGAGCAGTCGGATCTCGTCGAAAACAGACAGCGAGAGACAGCCGGCGGCGTTCTCTGCGATGTCGAGGGAGATGGCTTTGGTGTGCGACCGCGCGAAGGAGGGCAGATCCACGGCCGAGAGGCGGAGGCCCCACATCGCCTTCTCTCCGGCTAGAAACCTCCGAATGGCGGCGGTGACCGCGACGTCCGACTCCCAGTACGTGGCCGGCGAGCCGCTTTCGGGGCGGTCGTAGCGCGTGTACGTGTAGGCGACGTCCCCGACCAGCCTTCCCCCTTCGATCGAGACGGATCCCCGGTAGCTGTGATGTCTTCCGTTGGTGACAATCATGGATGCCGACGTGGGTTCGACGGTGACGCGGAAGCGGTTGAGCCAAGAGAAGGTGAAGCCGCCGGACTCGGTGTCCGGCGTGATCAGATACCCGTCGAGAGGGAAGGCGGAACGATTGACGGCGACGACGATCTTGACGGGGTCGTTGTTGTTCAGCCGATAGCTGTCGGGGAGCCGGTGGTCCGGGTCGATTGTCACGCGGGTCACGCGAGAGGGCGTTCGAAAGAGGACAGCACCCTCCGTGTTGGCCCCATCCCACGTCTCGCGAGTCGTTGCGCCGGAGGAGAGGGTTGCCTCCACGTCAACCGGCTGAGCGATCCCCCCGACTCGGCTGACCGCCACGGCCGTCTCGTAGCCGGTTTCCTTCCGCTGTTGTGACGTAATCTCGACTGCGTAGTCGGCGGTCACATCTCCGAACACCCACGCGTCGAACACCTCCTCGAGCGATCGACCGGCCTCCTCCTCGAGGATTCGCCGAAGGCTCACCGTGTCAAGCAACACCGGCCGAAGGGTCTCGTAGGCCGTCCTCAGTGCTCGATCGAACATCTCCTCTCCGACGATCGCTGCGAGGGCCCGAGCGACGAGGTAACCCTTGTCGTAAAGACGCGCGACGTCGGCGTTCGCGTATTCGACCTCGCGGGCCGGCTTCACAAGCGCCTCATCGAATCCTGACCAAAGCGTGATCAAATACGGCAGCTCGATCTGGTGCTCACGAAGATTCATGAAACCGAACTGCCTGTCGACGAACTCCTCGATCAGGCCGGGATTCGCCGTGCCGAATAGGTTCCCGTTGAAGGCGCCGTGACGTTCCTCGAAGTAACCGATCGACGCGTACTGCGCCAGGCCTTCCGAGAGCCAGGCGTCGACGTCGAGGTTGACGCCGGTGCCGAGGCCGAGCCACTGGTGGGCGATCTCGTGCGCGAGCACGTACTCGAGGAGCCGATTGAGAACGCCGGCGAGCGGAATGTCTCGATGGGTGAAGTAGAGGCTCGATAGCCAGACGATGCCGTCGGCGGCGAACGCGCTCCCACCTCGGCTCGGGCTCTCGACGATCGTTAGCCGCTCGCGGGGGTATTCGCCGAATCGGTTCTCGTAGTGCGCGAGGATGTCGCGCGCGTAGGTGGCAAAGAGGCGTGCCTCCTCTTCGTGTTCGCCCCGATACGCGACCTCGATCGGCGTCGGTCCGTCGAGCTCGTAGATCTTGTAGTCGGGTCCGATCGTGATCGCGAAGGAGCGCGTCGGCGATTCGAAGACGGCGTGATAGCGCGCGATGTCCTGTTCTGGAGATTCCTCGACCTCAACGCGGTCGGCCCCGCAGAGGAGAAGTGCATCGCCGGGAGCGGACACCGTTGCCTCAAGGGTCGTCCACGGCAGAATGAACGGGAAAGCGCCGAGTTCGCCGACGTGGGCAGTTCCCTCCTCCTCCAAGACGCTCGCTTGATCTGCGAGGAGGAGCGGATACCAGCCGAAGCGAGACGTGAGAATCCCGTCGATCACGCTGTCGTCGCCGGCTGACGTTCTTGGCAGTCTGGTCGTGAAACGAATCCGAACTGTCGAACCTTCGACCGTGGGCGGGAGGTCGACGGCGAGGGCCGTCTCATCGAGGGAGTACGTCTGCAGAGCGGGAGGGATTGACAGCAGACGGAAGGAGACGGCGGCCTCGCTTGGACTCTGGACGAGATGAACTGACAAAACCTCCAACGTCGCCGGCTCGAAGCCGAACGGGTACCGGTCATCGAGCGTGCGTGCCGAGAGGTGGGGATTCGCTTCGCGTCCGAGATTCGGGAAGAGCGCGAAGTAGACCGTTTCCATCGGCGACGGGAGGGTGACGTCGAGATGTCCCTGAAGAACTCGCTCCTCCTGGTCGTAGCGGACGGTCAGCTTCTGATCCGGGATGCCGTCGGCACAGACGAGAAGAGCTGGGAGGAAGATCGACAGAACGGCAGCGGCACATCGCGTCAGCATGGAGAGACTCCTTTGGAGTGTCGATGGCTCAGTCGGACGGCTCCTCGTCGTCCCTCCGGCGATCGACCAACACACGGACGGACGTGATTTCACGGTCGGTCGCGCGCTCTACCAGAAGGGCAACGCTCTCGACATCTACTCGGTCGCCGGTCTTGGCCATGGTTCCGAGGCGATGCTGTATGAGGCCGTTGACGGTGATGCCTTCATCCTCCGGCAGCTCGATGTCCATTGCGCGATTCAGATCGTGGATGGCCGTGTCTCCCTTAATGACCGCCTCATCTGTGGATAACCGTTTCAGCAGGACGGCCGGCCGATCGTACTCGTCCTCGATCTCGCCGACGATCTCCTCGAGAATGTCCTCCAGTGTCACCAGACCGGCCATCCCGCCGAACTCGTCGACGACGACGGCCATGTGAACCTTCTGTCGTTGGAACTCGCGAAGGAGAACGTTGATCGGTTGGGTTGTCGGTGCGTAGTACGCCGGGCGAAGAAGCTTGCGGACCGTGATCGAGGGGTCGGAGAGATCGGACGCCAGAAGATCCTTCGCGTAGAGCGTTCCGATGACGTTATCGGGGACCTCTTTGTAGACGGGGAAACGAGAGTGGCCATCACGCGCGACGATCTCGCGGGCTTCCTCTGCCGTGGTCTCGATCTCGATCGCTTGCACGTCGGTCCGCGGAACCATCACCTGCTCGGCGGTCATCTCATCGAAGTCGAGGATTCGTCGGATCATCTCGCCGTCCGCCACGTCGAGCAATCCGCTTTCTTCGCTCGCATCGATCAGCGTCTCGATCTGCTCGTCGCTCACCTCGAGCGGTTCCTGCTCGGAGAGATCGACGCCGAACAGATGTCCAATCCCGCGGGCGATTCCGCGGAAGACGAGAATGATCGGCCGCAGCAGACGCGTGAGCGCGTAGACTTGGTTGATCGTCGCCAGCGTGAAGCGCTCCGCGTTGTGTTTGGCGAAGTTCTTCGGCGTGATCTCGCTGAAGATGAGAAGGGAGATCGTCATGATCGCCGTTGCGATCAGTCCCTTCTGGTAATCCGGGAAGGAAGGGAGCACGGTGATGACGATCAGCGTCATCAGCGAGCTTGCCATCACGTTGGCGAGATTGTTGAGGACGAGAAGGGCGGTGATCAGGTCGTTTGGTTCCCCGAGCAGGTGCGTCAGTCCGCCACGCTTCTTCTCATGCGTGTTGATCAGGTAACGCAGTCGACCACGCGCAAGAGACGTGATCGCGGTCTCAGCGCTGGAGAAGTAGGCGGAAAGAACGATCAGGCCAAAGAGTAGCGCGAATTGTGCGCCTAACGACACAGTCTCAGTTCACCTCACGCGGGCTATGATAGGGCCGGGATTCGGGCGGTGCAAGGGGACTTGAATCTGGCCTTCGCTGACCCGACGAGTACAATCGGCGGGTTCTCAAGGAGGAACTTCGGTGGACGAGAAGCAGCTGCACCAGTTGATCCGCCTCCTGAAGGAGGAAGGGCTGACCGAGATCACCGTTTGCGAAGGCGGGGAGAGGATCACGGTTCGGCGGGCCCCCGCGAGTTCCTCCGAAGAGCCGACTGCCGATGGGTCGACCCGACCCGCATCCGACGAGAGCGACGGGGCGTTCACGTTGGGCGCACCTCTGGTCGGCACGTTCTACGCGCGACCCAGCCCGGAGGACGATCCTTTCGTGGTTCCCGGAGCCATCGTTCACCCCGGCGACGTGATCGGGATCATCGAGGCGATGAAGGTGATGAACGAGGTCAGGGTCGAGGAGGCAGGGCGGGTACGTCGTCTCCTCGTCGAGGACGGCACACCGGTCGAATACGGACAGGAGCTCGTCGTCTTCGAACGACTATGAGTTTCGAGACGGTTCTTGTCGCCAATCGCGGCGAGATCGCCCTTCGCGTGATCGAGGCGTGTCGTGAGCTGGGGCTTCGTTCGGTCGCCGTCTACTCGGAGGCCGACGCGGCGATGCCCTACCTGCAGCTGGCCGACACCTCCGTCTGCATCGGTCCGCCCCCGCCTGCGCGCAGCTATCTGAACGTGGCGGCGATCATCAGCGCAGTCGAGCTAACCGGTGCGGGTGCGATTCACCCTGGCTACGGCTTCCTGGCAGAGAATCCCCACTTCGTCGAGGTCTGCGAGGAGCATGACGTCACGTTTATCGGACCCTCGGCGGACACGATGCGCTTGGTCGGGAACAAGCTGATGGCGCGAGAGACGGTCGCGCGAGCCGGTGTCCCGGTTCTTCCGGCGGCGGAAGTACCTGAGGAGGCGGACCGATTGCTCGAGGCGGGGGAGGAGATCGGCTATCCACTGCTTGTGAAGTCAGTGTACGGCGGCGGCGGGCGAGGAATGAGGTTTGTCGCGTCGGCCGAGGAAATCGTGGCGGCCGTGGCGGCGGCAGGCAAGGAGGCGGAAGCCGCCTGTGGTGATGGGAGCCTGTACGTGGAGAAGGCGGCGATCAATCCGAGACACGTGGAGGTGCAGATTTTCGCGGACGACCGCGGATCGATCGTTCACCTCGGAGATCGTGAGTGCTCGATCCAGCGTCGTCATCAGAAGATGATCGAGGAGTCGCCGGCGCCCAACCTCACGAACGAGCTTCGGGAGCGCCTGGTCGAGGCGGCGATTCTCGCCGCGCGTGCGACGCAGTACCGCAACGCTGGAACGGTCGAGTTTCTCATCGATGAGACGGGAGGCTTCCACTTCGTCGAGATGAATGCACGCATTCAGGTGGAGCATTCGGTAACTGAGATCGTAACCGGCACGAACCTGATCAAGGAGCAGATCGAGATTGCAGTGGGCGAGCCGCTGCGGTGGACGCAGGGGGAGATCGTACCGCGTGGCCACGCGATCGAGTGTCGCGTGACAGCCGAGGATCCGAGCCGCGGGTTCGCGCCGTCCTGCAGTACCGCCAGGGTTCACGAATTGCCGGGCGGCAACGGCGTTCGACTAGACAGCGCATTGTTCGACGGAATGGTCGTCTCCCCCCACTACGATTCGCTTCTCGCGAAGTTGTTGACCTGGGGCCAGGAGCGGGAAGAGGCACGTGTTCGCATGCTGACGGCGCTCGAACGGTTCAGGGTCTCCGGTATCGCGACGACCTGCGGTTTCCTACACGACGTCGTTTCCGACCCGGCCTTCCGCCGCGGGGAGATCACGACGGGCCTGGTCGAGGACATTCTTAGGCAGCGCTAGAGGAGAACATGTGTTTGACGCGCTGAGTGAGAAACTGACATCGGTCTTGGATCGACTGCGAGGTCGGTGCGCGCTCATCGGTGGGGATCGGCTGAGCGCGGGCTGAAGGAGAACATGTGTTTGACGCGCTGAGTGAGAAACTGACATCGGTCTTGGATCGACTGCGAGGTCGGGGCGCGCTCTCTGAAGAGGACGTCTCGGCGGCGCTTCGTGAGATTCGGATTGCCCTGCTCGAGGCAGACGTCCACTATCAGGTCGTCAAGGAGCTCATCGCGGCGATTCGCGAGCGAGCTGTGGGGGCCGAGGTTCTCGAGAGTCTGACGCCCGGGCAGCAGGTCGTGAAGATCGTTCGCGATGCGCTGACCGTGGCGATGGGAAGTGAGCGATCGACGCTCACCCTCGAGCGGCGACCGTCGGTGATCCTTTTGGTCGGGTTGCAGGGATCGGGCAAAACGACGACGGCCGCGAAACTCGCCGCCTCGCTGGCGAAGGAAGGGCGCAAGCCGGTGCTTGCCGCCTGTGACGTGCACCGCCCGGCGGCGATCGATCAGCTGGAGGCGCTCGGCCGTGCGCTGGACTTGCCGGTCATCGCGCGTGTCGACTCGGAGCCGGCGAGGATCGCCGAGGCGGCGGTCGATTGGGCGAAGGCGCACGCGTGCGACGTTGTCGTCGTCGATACCGCAGGTCGACTGCAGGTCGATGACGAGATGATGGAGGAAGTTCGGGCCATCTCGAACGCTGTCGAGCCAGACGAGACGCTCCTCGTGGTCGACGCCATGACCGGCCAGGAGGCGGTTGCCGTTGCCTCCACGTTCGACGAGTGGATCGGCGTGACCGGAATCCTGCTGGCCAAGCTCGACGGGGACGCGCGTGGCGGCGCGGCGCTGTCGATTCGCCACGTGACCGGAAAGCCGGTCGTCTATGTAGGAACCGGCGAGAAAGTCGACCGCATCGAGCCCTTTCACCCGGGGAGGATGGCCGATCGGATTCTCGGCATGGGCGACGTGCTCTCGCTGATCGAGGACGCCGAGGTGCGGCTGGATCAGGAGAAGGCCGAGGAACTCGTCGAGCGGATCCGTAAGGATCGGTTCACGCTGCAGGACTTCCTCGAGCAGCTCGAGGAGATGCAGAAGCTTGGCCCCGTCGCGCAGATTCTCGAACGCCTTCCCGGTGCCGGAAGGCTCAAAGCGCAGGCGTCGTCTGACGTTGATGATTCGGAGATGAAGCGGACGGTCGCTGTTCTACGGTCGATGACGCTGCAAGAACGGTTGCACCCGTCTATAATCGGCGGAAGTCGGAAGAAGCGGATCGCCCGCGGTAGCGGAACGAAGGTGCGGGACGTCAACCGCGTTCTTTCGCGGTTCGAAGACGCCAAGCGTGCCCTCAAGCTCGTGGGGGGTCGCCGAGGGAAGGGACGTTTCCCGGCGGACCTGTTGGTGAATCGGTAGCGTCTGCTCGTTTCCGGTAGGACGATAAGAAACTGAGGTGAGGATATGGCAGCGAAGATCCGGTTGAAGAGAGTGGGGCGACGAGGACAGCCGTCGTACCGCGTGGTCGTGCTCGACGGGCGCAAGCCTCGCGATGCAAAGGTCGTCGCCGATCTCGGTCACTACGACCCGAAGACGAACCCGCCGACGTTCGAAGTCGATGGGGACGTCGCGCTGAAGTGGCTTCTTGAGGGAGCCAAAGCGACGAAGGCCGCGCGGGACATCCTGTCGATGGCCGGCGTGATGGCCGCTTGGGATGCTGCAAAACGCGGAGAGACGGTGGAGATCGAGAAGAAGGACTTGAAGCCGACGACCAAACCGAAAAAGGCGAAGGCCGCCGAGACACCTGGCGAGGCCGAGGCTCCGGTGGGTGAGGTCGATGAGGCGCCTGCCGAAGCCGAAGACGTGAGCGACGCCGAGACAGAGGAGAAGACCGCCGAAGCGTCGGGCGCGTCGGAGCCGGAGGCTGAGGAAGAAACTGCTCCTGAGGAAGAAGCCGCCCCTGAGGAAGAAGCTGCTCCTGAGGAAGAGGGCGACGCCGAGGACGAAACGGAAGAGGAGAAGGCCTAGATCGACAGGATCGGGGGGGCCGCTTGCTCTATCGTCTCTGTGAGTATCTCATTCAGTCGCTGGTCGAGCACCCGGACGCGATGAAGATCGACCGCATCGAGACGGAGACAGTCGACATCTTCTTCCTACGCGTGTCCAAGGACGATCGCGGAAGGATCCTCGGCAAGGGCGGCCGGACCATCGGTGCGGTGCGGACCTTCCTTGAGGGCGTCGCCGCTCGTTTTGATCGCGAGGTCGTCATCGAGATCGTCGACTGAAGGAGTACGCAGGCATGCGCTTCGATATCGTGACGATCTTCCCCGAAGCGCTCGAGGGTCTGCTCTCCGTCGGCGTGATCGGACAAGCGCGGCAGAGCGGGACGATCGACGTCCGGCTTCACGACCTGCGCGCATTCACGGAGGATTCCCATCACGTGGTCGACGATCGCCCGTACGGCGGTGGGGCGGGAATGGTTCTGAAGATTGAGCCGCTCGCCCGGGCCATCGAGTCGATTCGAGGAGGGCGGGGCGCGGAGACGCGCACGATCCTCCTCTCCTCGCAAGGAAGACTCTTTCGGCAGGCGGACGCGGCCCGCTGGGCGCCTTTGGACGGTCTGATCCTGATCTGTGGACGGTACGAGGGGGTCGATGAGCGCGTCCTCGCGTTCGTCGACGAAGAGATCTCGATTGGTGACTACGTTCTCGCGGGAGGGGAAACGGCGGCGGCGGCGATCGTGGAGGCGACGGCGCGGTTGACACCGGGCGTGGTCGGTAAATATGACTCGGTCTCGACCGACTCCTTCTATAGCGAGCCGCGACTGGGAGCGCCGCAGTACACGCGGCCGCCCGTCTTCCGCGGGATGGCCGTTCCGGACGTGTTGCTAACGGGCGATCATGCGAAGATCGAGACGTTTCGCCAGCACGAGGCGTGGAAGAAGACGGTCCGGAATCGGCCCGATCTTGTCGGGCTCGAATCGGAAGAGACGCCGAATGGGTAGCCTGTACGTCGGACTGCTCCACTTTCCGATGCGCAACCGTCAAGGTGAGATTGTCGCGACGTCGACGACGTCGATGGACATCCACGACATTGCGCGGACGGCGCGTACCTACGATGTGTCTCGGTACTTCGTTATCACGCCGCTTCCTTCGCAGCGCGAGATTGCGTGGCGCGTTCGCGGATTCTGGACAGAGGGTGAAGGGGCTCGGGAGAACAGCCGCCGAGGCGAAGCGATGGAGTATGTCGCGGTGGCGGAGGACCTGGACGAGACGTTGCGGTGGATCGAGGAGGCCGAAGGTGCGTCTCCGTTCCTGGTTGCAACGTCGGCCAGGTCGAAGGCGAAGGAGATCGTCTCGTTCCGGGATCTGAGGGATCGATTGCGAACCGACCCTCGCCCCGTTTATATTCTATTTGGCACGGGATGGGGGATGGCCGACGAAGTGATCGAGGCCAGCGAGGCGCTTCTCCCTCCGATCATGCCCGAAGCTGACTTCAATCACCTGTCGGTTCGAGCGGCTGTGGCGATTGTCCTGGATCGCGTGGCCGGTGAGGATCGAGGGGCGTAGATAGCACGTAGGAGGAACCGATGGACGATGCCGTGCGCGCGATAGAGCAGGAGCATTTGAAGGAACGAGGCGAATTCGGCCCGGGAGACATCGTGAGGATTCACGAGCGAATCACGGAAGGAGCCAAGGAACGTGTCCAGGTGTTCGAGGGCATCGTTCTCAAGCGAAGCGGCGGGGGCACGCGGCAAATGGTGACCGTTCGCAAGATCTCCTCCGGCATTGGCGTGGAGAAGACGTACCCCGTTCACTCGCCGAAGATCGAGAAGGTCGAGCTCGTCAAGGAAGGACGGTCGCGCCAGGCGCGTCCCTACTACTTGCGACGGCTGCGACGCATTCGCTAGAAGACTCCTTCGGCCGGCCGTACGTCGCCACTGGGGCATGAGTCGAGAGAGCGCGCGACGAAGGCGCACCGAAGAGCTCCTCGCGTACGATCTTGCCGTCTGCGCGTGGATCGAGGGGGGCGCCGCAGGATCTCGCGAAGGCGGCGAGATCCCGTTCGATGTGCCTCCCGCTCAGGTGTCTGACCCTGTGCACTCACCACGCCCGAACCTTCGGTTGGCGGGTTTTGATGAGGCCGGGCGGGGGGCATTGGCTGGTCCGGTCGTCGTCGCCTGCGTTCATCTGGATCTTGCGCGGGCCGTCCGTCGTGTCTCTTGTTCCGATCTTGTCGAGCACCTCTGCGGCGTGGACGACTCGAAGCGTCTGTCCCCCGGACGACGGGAACGGCTGTACGAGCGGATCGTCGAGCGCGCGGCGTGGGGCATCGGTTCCTGCCCCGCCTGCGACATCGATCGGCTCGGGATCGTTGCCGCCTGTCGCGCAGCGGCCGCTCGGGCGTACCGGAATCTCGGCATCCACGTCGGCGCGGGGATTTTCGACCGAGGACTGTCGCTTCGTCGAGCCGGGACGATCGCCCACGAGGTCGCGGGACCGCCGATCGAAGTAACGGCGACGAGGGCGGACGCACTGTCACTGCACGTTGCGGCAGCTTCGATCCTCGCCAAGGTGTCACGCGACCGGATGATGTGCAGGCTTGCCGAGAGGTACGAGGGATTCGCGCTCGAGCGCCACAAAGGGTACGGCACCGTGGCTCACCGGGAGGCCATCCGCGCCCTCGGCCCGACGCGGATCCATCGGCGGACATTCTTGCGACCTGCCGAGAGCGCGAAGAGTCAATCCTGTTGACACTTTCGAAGCTCCAAACTATACTCGCCTGAGCGCAATTCGGTTTCACGAGGGGGGTTTACGGTGAAACGCACAGGAACGATCATCTGGTTCGGACTCCTTCTGACGATCTTCTGCGGAATCGTCGCGTGGGCGCAAACCGGGAACGGGCATGCGGAGCCGGTGGACACTGGAGGTCTCTTCACGGACGTACCGAGGGATCACTGGGCGTACGAAGACCTGGAGTACCTCGCAGCGAGGGGGATCATCACGGGCTTGCCGGGCGGGCGGTATGACGGAGAAGGAACGCTCGATCGGTACTCGGCTGCGGCGTTGATCGCACGGGCCATCCAGTACATGCAGAACAACCCGGCGAGCGTGACGCCCGAAGATCTGGACGTGTTGAAAGACTTGATCTTCGGATTGACGGACGACCTCGACACGCTCCGGGCCGAAGTCGGCGCATTGCAGCGCGGAGGCGACACGGAGTTGGAAGGAAGAGTGGCTAGTAATGAGCAGCAAATCGCACAGATTAATGCTGAATTGCAGGATGGATCATCTGTGAGCTCAACCACATTGACTAAGCGCGTCCAGGCGAACTTCATCATCTCTCTGACCGCGCTTCTGGTCGGCATCATCGGCGTCGCGCTGGCCACACTGGGGCTGTGAAGCGAATGTGATGGACATCACTTGACTTCGCAAGGGACCGGGACTAAGATGGTCTCAAGATCTAGTGGAGAGGCGTATACCGTGAATGGAGGAGGTGGTCGGACGGCAAGCATCTCTCGAAGAGAGGTAGGTATAGTACGCTTCTTGTCGAAAGCTACCTTAACGGAAGTCATGCGTAAGGAGGTATGTCAACAATGAAAAGGGCTCTCGTACTCAGCCTTGCTGTTGTCATGGGCTTGGGTATCGCCGCATTCGCGCAGGGTGAGCTTCACGGCGAATGGGATACGAGCATCACGATCGATCCCACCGCCACGACGATCGCGACGTTCCTGGATTTCGTCACGGAACTGACAGTCACCTACTCGATCGGCGGTTGGGATTTCACATCCTACACCAAGCTGGATGACACCGGCTGGGCAGACCAGTACTTCGAGGCCGGCGGAAGCTTCGGCGCTTTCAACATTGGCTCGAAGCTTGACATGGATACGGATGGTACGTTCGATCACTGGTCCGTCGACACGTCGTTCGTGTTCGGCTCGGTCGCGATCGGCGTCGACTTCGATCTTGAACCGAGCGACGTGAGGCTCGTCCTCACCGGAGAAGCTTCGACCGGACTCGTCGACATCACGATTGCGCTGACGTTCGGCGATCTGACGTACGATGGTACGGCGTGGGTCAACAGCGGTGATGGCGAATGCGACCTCGATTGGGCCGGCGTTTCGGTCACGATCGAGTTCCCGTTCTGCGGCTGCGCGGAGGTCACGGCGACGATCGACATCGGCTGTGCGGGCTTCGAGGAAGCGTGCTTCGCGGTTGAGGGAATCAATCTCCCGAACCTGCCTTGGGTCGACCTTGACGTCGAACTCTGCTTCCAGTCGAGCAGCAAGACGCTCACGATTTCGCCGGACTTCGACTTTGGCGCGGACGTCTGCTTCGACGTGTACGTTTGTAACTACCAGACCGGCGGGGAACTGCCGAACAGCGCGCTGGAACTCGGCAGCTTCTACATCGAGGGTATCGGCCTCGAGTGTGAGATCGGTGGGGTTTCCTTCACCGGTATCTCCTATTGGGGTGCTGTGTGCGATCTCAAGCCGGACGCACTGGGCACCTACTGGGAGATGTACGCGATCTCCACGACCGGTACCGGCGATTGCTGCGGACCGTTCACCTTCGATCTCGCCGTGTTCTTTGAGAAGGGCGGCGCTGCTCTGTTCGACGTCGCCGCGTTCGAGGCGAGCTTCTCGTACCAGTTTGGCGACAACTTCACGTTCAACATGGGGTTCGATTATGAAGTCGGAGCCCCGGGTCTGACTGAGTGGACGATGGGGTTCACCGTCACCTGGTAGACGTTTCGTCAGCTAGTTAGTCAGAGTTTTCTCGGGCCCCGGGTTACCGGGGCCCGTTTCTTTCCTTGGTCATCCATCTCGGGGCGCTGTGGCCGTTCTTCAAGCGCAGCACTCGACTTTTCTTCACGTTCGTCCGCGACCTTCTGATGCTCATCCCTTCTACGTCGACCGGGGACGGCGCTCCCGTCGCTGGCTTTCGTTCCCCTCTCCCATTGAGGCAAGCGCCCGATGCCGACGTGGGCGAAGCGCTTACGGTTCCACGCCAACCGCGCGGCCGAAGAGTCGAGATCCCTGAAGCGGATGTGACGTACGCCACGGACGCCGCTCTTCTCCGAGGTCTCCAGCTGTCCGGTAGCGCAGAGGCTGTTTGTCTCTCGCGAGAGGACGCGGGAGGGCGAGCGTGCGGGGTCGTCCATCTAGCATGTACACGGGGGACGGGGGGAGTCCGAGAGGCGGCTAGGCTCGGCGCTTCATCGGAAACACGGCATGCGCGAGTTCGACAGGCTCTCCCCGTGGCGACTGCTGCCGAAGAGGACGTGAGGAGGTTAGATGACGATGAGATGGGTCACATGTGCTCTTCTTCTACTCCTGGTGGCGGCTGCGTGCGCGTCGGCGCAGGAGTTGTCCGGCGAGTGGAGTGCGGAGATCACCCTTGATCCCGCAGCGACGACGATCGCGGGGTTTCTCGGCTTCTCGACCGCCGCGACGGTGACCTACGAGGTCGGAGGGTGGGTGTTCACGACGTCCACGCAGGTCAATGACACAGGCTGGCTCGACCAGAAGTTCTCGGCCGGAGGCGTCCTCGGTGCGCTTACGATCGGCTCCAACCTCGATCTCGCACCGGTCGGCGCTTTCGAGAGCTGGGACATCGCCGTCGGGACGACCTTCGGTGGGGTCACGATCGACGGCAAACTCACACTCGCCGATCTGGATGTCACGTTTGTGGTCGGCGGGACCAGCTCGACGGGCGTTGTCGACATCGACGTCAACGTAACGTTCGGAGGAGATGACAACGACGTTTGTGACTTCGACTGGGCCGGTGCGTCGATCTCCCTCGACTTCCCCTTCTGCTGTGCCGACGTTACGGCGACCGTCGAGTTCGATTGCGACGGGTTCGAGTATCTGGCACTTGACGTTGATGGGATCGTGATTCCGGCGCTTCCGTGGGTCACGATCGATTCCGATTTGAAGTTCGACCTTCAATCGAAGTCCCTCACGCTTAGCCCGAACGTGAACTTCGATGCCGGCGTTTGCTTCGATGTACACGTGAGCGTCGACACCAGCGACAACCTGGAGATCGGCGACATTCACATCGACGGGATCGAACTCGAGTGCAAGTTCGACTACGTAACGTTCACCGGGATCTCCTTCTGGGGCGGCGGCACGAAGCCAGGAGAGCTCGGCGACTACTGGGAGATGTACAAGATCGAGTCCGACGACGAGAGCTGCTGCGGTGCTCTCTCCTTCGAGGCGGCCGTTTTCTTTGACGCCGCGAGCGTCAATCTGGCTGACGTCGCGCTGTTCACCACCGAGATGGAGATCGAATTTGGGGATCCGTTCACCTTCTCGACCGGCCTCGACGTGGATGTGGTTGCCGGCACGGTCGAGCTAAGGTTCGGGTTCGCTATCGATTGGTAGACGAAGTCTGCGGGGCGCTCTGCCGGCGATGACGTCCTGTCAGGCCGGCGGCGAACCTCGGCACTCCTCCCGCAACGTGCGCTTTCGTGAAACGCTTTCCCATACCGCGGTGTAGAGCGAGTGGGTATACTCGCACACGGAACTCAATCGCGCGTGACGCGGAGGTGGAGCAGCATGACACGTCGAACACTCTGGCTTCCCATTGTCTCTTCCCTGTTCATCGTAGCCGGCCTTCTGACCGCTCTGGCGGCGGACCTGCCGGTCGTCCTTCAGCCGACGGACCCGTCCTTCTCCGCGAGTGACCGAGCGGCCATCTCCTCCGGGATAGCGGAGATCGAGCGGATCCTGCGTGAGGGCTATCCGGTTCCGACCCATCGCCTCAGCGGCCGCGGGTGGCTCGATCGCGATTTCGTCCTCTTTGTTGCCGGGATCCTCGGTTCAAATGGGTACGAGACGGCCGTGGTCGAAGGGTCGGTGTCCGGCGGGAGTCGGTGCTGGGTCCTGGTCGGGATTCCTCTTGAGGCCGGGACGGCGTGGATCCCGATTGCGGCGGCTCCGGGCGAAGTCAGAACCTCATCGAGGCTCGGGAAGATTGCCTGGGCCGGGAGCTCCGAGACGGCACTCGATTCGGCGTATCTCAGCTTCGATCGGGTGGTCGAACTTGCCCCGAACGCAGCGCCGACGGTGAGTATCGCAGTGATCGGCTATGTCGTCGCCGGCATGGACACGAGTCTTCACGCTCACGCCGCCGATCGGGATGGAACGATCATTGCCTACAGTTGGACCATCGAGGGCGATGACGAGGTCTACGAAGAGACGGATGCCATTTTCAGCTATGCCTTTCCGGAGACAGGGAAATATGACGTGACCCTTGTTGTCTATGACAACCGCGGCGCACTGGGGATCGCAACCGAGACGGTCAATGTCAAGGGAGAGTGGAATTGCAACTGCGGCTAGAAGCGGAGCCAGGGCGACCCTGATAGGCTTCGGCCGAGGAGTCGATGAAGAGCGTGCAGGACATGCGGACAAGCGTTCCGCTCCACGAACACACGTCGCTCCGACTCGGAGGCCCGTCTCGCTATTTCGTTGCACTTCGAGACGCGGCCCGCGCCGTCGAACTTCAACGTTGGGCGAAAGAGGAGGGGGTCGCGTGGGCGTGTCTCGGGAGAGGCACGAACGTGCTTTTCCGAGACTCTGGCTACCGGGGCTTGATCCTCCAAACGACCTCTCTTCGTGGCGTCTCCATCGAGGGAACGAGGGTCTTGGCCGCTGCCGGGGAACCGTTGGCCCGCATTGCACGGATCGCGTGTGAGGCGGGTCTGTCCGGCCTGGAATGGGCCTGTGGGATCCCCGGAACCGTGGGCGGGGCCGTGGTCATGAACGCCGGGACCGGAGAGGGCGTGACGGCGGAGACGCTGACACACGTGACGTACGCGGACGCAAACCGGTCGATCCGAACTGAGGCCGCCGAGGTGGGGCTCGAGTACCGTCGTAGCGCCTTCCTCGAGGGCGAGATGCGCGGGATCATCGTCGAGGCCGCCTTCGAGCTCGTCGCAAGCACGCCGGAACGAACCTTGGCGGCGGCCGAGCGATTGCTCGAGGAACGTTCAAAACAGCTGCCCGAGGGCGCCTCGGCCGGCTGCACGTTTCGCAATCCGCGCGAGGGACCGACGGCGGGAGAGCTTCTCGACCGCGCTGGCTGCAAGGGCCTGCGAAGCGGAGACGCGCATGTCTCGTCACGACACGCCAACTTCATCATCAACGACGGATCCCAGAACGCGGCCGATGTGCTCGAGCTGGTCGAGACGATGAAACGTCGCGTGAAGGATGCCTTCGGCGTCGACCTCGTCGAGGAGATCGTCGTTTTCCCCTGATCCCCAGAGTGCTTCTCGCTTTTTCATGGCAATCACGCCGGAAAACCGCGAAAATCGCTCTCCGGAAAGGACGACAGGAGGATCGCGATGGAGCCGGGGGGGCGAGGCACGGCGTTCGTCAACGGGATGATCTGCGGTGAGAAGGTCATCCGCTTGGGGGTCGGTTGATCATGCGTGTGGCCATTGTCGGCGCCGGAGGATGGGGGAAGAACCACGTTCGGACCTTCTGCTCAATCCTCGGGAATGATGCGGTCGTCGTATGCGATCCCGACCCAGCGAAGCTGGATGACGCTCGGGCCGGCTACCCGGGAATCGAGACGCGCAATCGACCCAGCTACGAAGGGATCGATGCCGCGGTCATCGCCGCGCCGGCGGCACTGCACTACCAGCTCGCCAAGGATGCTCTGGCCGCCGGCGTTCACGTGCTCGTCGAGAAACCGATGACTCTGAAATCGGCTGAGGCGGAAGAGCTCGTGCGGCTGGCTGAGGACCGCGATCGGATCCTGATGGTCGACCACCTGCTCGAATACCATCCAGCCGTCGTTCGCCTGAAGGAGCTGGTCGACGAAGGCCATCTCGGCAGGCTCCTTCACCTGACCAGCCGGCGACTGAATCTGGGCGTCGTCCGGACGGAGGAGAATGCGTTGTGGAGTCTGGCGCCGCACGACATCTCCGTGATCCTCCTGCTGCTCGGCGAAGAGCCGATCGAGCTGCGCGCCCAGGGTGCGACGTTCCTGCAGGACGGGATTCCCGACATCGCTTACCTGACGATGCGATTCGGCAGCGGCGCGCTGGCGCACGTGCACGCCAGCTGGCTCGATCCGATCAAGGTGCGTGCGCTGACCGTCGTCGGCGAGAAGGGAATGGCCGTCTTCGACGACGTGTCGCCGGACAAGCTGACGCTGTTCGACGCCAAGGCCGACTGCGAAGGCGCGCGCTACGTCCCTCGCCGAGATGGGGAGAAGGTCATCGCGTGCGACGCAGCGGAGCCGCTGCGCGCGGTCGCCGAGGCTTTTCTCGAGAGCGTCGACACGGGTCGGCCGCCCCTCGCGGACGGGCGAGACGGGCTGCGCGTTGTCCGCGTACTCGAAGGAGCGCAGCGATCGCTCGACCGCGGTGGTGAGGCCGTACCGATCGGAGGTTCGCAGTGAGCGACGCGTTTGTCCATCCTTCATCGTTTGTCGACGAAGACGTTGAAATCGGTGCCGGAACAAAGATCTGGCACTTCACGCACGTCATGTCCGGGACACGGATCGGCCGTGATTGCACGCTCGGGCAGAATGTGTTGGTCGGGCCGAACGCCGTCATCGGAGACGGGGTGAAGATCCAGAACAACGTCTCCGTCTACGAGGGCGTGATCCTGGAAGACGGTGTCTTCTGCGGGCCGAGCTGCGTGTTCACCAACGTCGACCGTCCGCGTTCTCTTACGCCGACTCCAAGGGAGGCGTACGGCAAGACGGTCGTGAAGAGAGGCGCGACGATCGGCGCCAACGCCACGGTCGTTTGCGGCCACACGTTGGGCACGTTTGCGTTCGTGGGTGCAGGCGCGGTAGTCACGAAGGATGTACCGGCCTACGCCATCGTGTATGGAAACCCGGCACGCATCCGCGGGTGGGCGTGCCAATGCGGGCAAGAGCTCCAGTTCGAAGGAGATCGCGCGACCTGTGCCGACTGCGGCAAGCACTACGCGAAGGACGGCGACGAAGTTCATCCGGTTGTGTAGGAGGGTTTGCTCAGTGGGTCTGTTAGGCTCTTTGAGTTCATAGAGCTGGTTGAGGACATGACAACGGCGGAGCGATTCGAGGACCTGCATGCCTGGCAAGGAGCGCGGGAGATCGTGTCTATGGTCTACGATGTGTCATCGTCGGGCACCTTCTCGCGCGACTTCGCTTTGCGCGACCAGATCCGTCGAGCGGCGATCTCCATCCCCTCGAATATTGCTGAGGGTTTCTCGAGGAGATCGAACAAGGAATTCGTCCAGTTTCTCTTCATCGCGAAGGGATCCATCGCGGAGGTGCAGAGTCAGCTCTACCTTGCTCTTGACCAAGGGTACATTGTGGAGGAATCATTCCGAGGTCTGTACGAGAGACTGGAGGCCGTGGCGAAGCAGGCCTCGCGTCTAATCACATATCTGAAAGGCGCTGATTGAAAGATGAACTCAACGAACCCAACGAACTCCATGAACCCAACAACCCCGATCGATTCGGTTCCCGTTCTAGATCTCACACGCCAATACGCCACGATCGAGCGTGAGGTCGTCGACGCCGTTACGGGCGTCCTCCAATCTGGAGGCTACATCCTCGGTACGGAGGTAGCCGCGTTCGAGGAAGAGGCTGCAGAGTATTGCGGCGTGAAGCACGCGATTGGCGTAGCCAGCGGCACCGACGCGTTGCTCTTGTCGCTTCGCGCCCTCGGCGTGGGGCCCGGAGATGCTGTGCTTCTTCCCAGCTTCACGTTCTTCGCGACGGCGGGTGTCGTACACAACGTGGGCGCCAAGCCGGTTTTCGTGGACATCGATCCGGAGACGTTCAACGTCGATCCCGAGCATCTGCGAGCGTTGATGCAAGACGTAACGTTACGTCGGACGGCCAAGGCGATCATCCCCGTCCACCTCTACGGCCAGACGGCGGACATGACGGAGATCATGGACGTGGCCACCGAGCATGGTCTCGCGGTGATCGAAGACGCGGCCCAGGCGATCGGCGCCACCTATCGCAGGTCACTCACAAGACCCAGCGAACCCCATGAACCCAACGAACTCAGCGAACCGAGAAAGGCCGGAAGCATCGGGTCGTTCGGCGCGTTCAGCTTCTACCCCACCAAGAATCTCGGGGCATGCGGCGACGGGGGCATGATTACCACCAACGACGATGCAGCGGCGGAGAAGGTTCGGCTTCTTCGAGTGCACGGCGCGAAGCCGAAGTACTACCATCGGATGATCGGCACGAACTCGAGGCTCGATGCCATGCAGGCCGCCATCCTCCGCGTGAAGTTGCGCTACCTCGACGCGTGGAGCGAGGCGAGGCGACGCGTAGCGGATGTCTACGACGAGGCACTCTCCTCCGTCTCTGGAATCACTCCTCCGCGACGGGGGAGTGGGCGGACCCACATTTTCCACCAGTACACGGTGCGCGTGACGGACGGAAAGCGGGATGCCTTACGTGAGTATCTCAAGGAGCAAGGCGTGGGCAGCATGATCTACTATCCTGTTCCCTTGCACCTTCAGGAGTGTTTCAAGGACCTCGGCTACCACGAAGGAGACCTACCCGTCTCGGAGAAGGCCGCTTCGGAGGTGCTGTCGCTGCCGATCTTTCCCGAGATTACACCCGAGGAGCAAGGCTACGTTGTCGAAACGATCAGAGGATTCTACGGAGCGTAGTCGAACCTCCGACCTCTTCCTTACCCCCTCGATGACCGGGAGGCTGGGGGGGGGCCTTGATGTCTACGCGCCACAGGCTACAGGCCACGAGCCGTTGTCTTACTGCTCCACAATGGACCACTGGAGTTGGCCGCCCTCATCGCGCATGCTATGAACAAGGTGCAGAAGAAAGGCCTCATGCATGACAACCTATAGCCTGCCGTATCTGAAGCAGCTCGAATCCGAGTCGATTCACATCATACGAGAAGTCGTCGCCGAGTTTCAGAATCCCGTCATGCTTTACTCCGTAGGCAAGGATTCGAGCGTGATGGTGCGACTTGCACAGAAAGCCTTCCACCCCGACAAGTTTCCTTTTCCGCTCTTGCATGTCGATACGGGATACAAGTTCCCCGAGATGTATGCGTTCCGGGACCGCTTCTGCGAAGAGATCGACGCCACGTTGATCGTGGAGAGCAACGAAGCGTGGATTGCGAAAGGCGCGCATCCGCTACAACTCGGGACCGACAGATGCTGTCGGTATCTCAAGACCCAGGCCTTGCTCGATGCGATCAAGAAGCACGGATTTGATGCGGCGTTCGGCGGCGCGCGCAGAGAAGAAGAGAAGTCGCGCGCGAAGGAGCGCGTGTTCTCGATTCGCGACGGATTCGGGCAGTGGGATCCCAAGAACCAGCGGCCTGAGCTCTGGGACCTTTACAACGCACGACTGAATGAGGGTCAAACCGCGCGCGTCTTTCCCTTAAGTAACTGGACGGAAGCGGACATCTGGACCTACATCAAGCAGGAGAACATCCCGATTGTGCCCATCTACTTCGCCAAGGAACGCGAAGTGATTGAGCGGGACGGCATCCTGATTCCGGTGTCCTCGGCTTCGATTATCCAAGACGGCAAGAACGGGACGTACGAGAAAGAAGAGATCCGGACGGTCAGCTGCCGCTTCCGCAGCCTCGGGTGCATTCCCTGCACCGGCGCGATCCCTAGCGACGCGACCAACCTCGATGAGCTCATTCTCGAGGTAATCAACGCGAGGAGATCGGAGCGCGAGAACCGGGTGATTGATCTGAGCAGTGATGTCGCCATGGAGGAGAAGAAGAAGGAGGGGTACTTCTAGTGACGCTCAAAGAGAAGAGCCTCCTACGGTTCGTGACGACCGGTAGTGTGGACGACGGGAAGTCCACGCTCATCGGTCGGCTGCTCTACGAGTCACAGGCCATCTTCGAAGATCAGTTCGCCGCCGTCGAGCGGACCTCGAAGCGCCGTGGCCAGAAGAACGCAGATCTGTCCCTGTTGCTGGATGGTCTGTCCGCCGAGCGCGAACAGGGCATCACCATCGATGTCGCCTACCGCTACTTCGAGACCGCGCATCGCAAATTCATCATTGCCGACACGCCTGGCCACGTTCAGTACACGCGCAACACGGTCACCGGGGCCTCCAACGCAGACCTGGCCGTGATCCTTATCGACGC
>Ga0272441_10000983_pt1 | contig 61697 bp, 54 predicted proteins | sample SSMProp6N_FD_193582 | JGI IMG/M metagenome (GOLD analysis project Ga0272441, IMG submission 193582) | Marine sediment archaeal communities from Little Sippewissett salt marsh, Falmouth, MA, United States - SSM-Prop-6N | ecosystem: Environmental > Aquatic > Marine > Wetlands > Sediment ... | reverse complement strand
CCCTCGGTCGAGACGACCGCGGAAGCGTAACGCTCGGCGTATGCATCGATCGCGTCCGCAAGACAGGCGGCATAGCGCCTTCTGTAGTCCCGGTCCTTGAGCCTCCTGACATCGGACGAGTTCGACAGAAAGCCGACCTCGACGAGCACCGACGGCATCGAGAGCGACTTCAGCACGAGGAAGCCGGCCTGCTTCACGACGCTCTCGGAGACACCGGTCTCCTCGAGCCGCCTGGAGACGATCGTCGCGAGGTCGTTCGACTTCTTCACACTGTCGTCCATCTTGAGGTCGACGAGAATGGAGAGCACGTCGTCGTCCGCGTCCGGCGAGACGCCGCCGACAAGGTCGGCCGCGTTCTCGCGGTCCGCAAGCTCTCTCGCCGCCTGGTCGCTGGCGCCGCGCGGTGAAACGAAGAAGACCTCGGTCCCCTGGGCCCGGCGGCTGGGAGCGGAGTTGGCGTGGATGCTCACGAAGATGTGGCCGGAGGCGTCGCGGGCGATCCGCTTCCGCTTGCCGAGCGGGACGAAGTAGTCGCCGTCCCGTGTCAGCCTCACCTCGTAGCCGGGCCTCGACCGAAGCTCGGCCGCCAGCATCTTCCCGATGTCGAGGACGACGTCCTTCTCTCTCAGCTCGCCGTTCCCGAGCGTCCCCGGATCCTCGCCGCCGTGTCCGGGGTCGATGATGATGACCCGATGGCCCGTGGCGGCCGAGGGCGCCGTGGGCCGGACCTCTCGCCCCTCCTGGAAGACGTCGACGACGATCCTGTCGGGCTTGCCCGCGTACGGCCGGAGTGAGAAGACGTTGTGCGGCGACGGTTCGACGAGATCGAGGACAACCTGTGCTCCGCTCCTCAACTGGTTCAGCCTCACCCGCTCGACGAGCCCGTCCCCGACGTCGGTCCTCGTCGCCGCCTCGCCGATGCTGCCGCCCGCGACGTGCACGACGATGCGGTCGGGCCCCGTCAGGACGCGCGTCGAGTGGTCGCACTCGGAGGAGAGATCGACGACGACCCGCGTGTGATCGGGCGCGGTCCAGTAGCGCACCGCCGTTACCGTCGGACCGTCGGCCGACGATACGGAAACCGACGCCAGAACGACGACAATGGCGAGAGCCGCGAACGCTTGCCTCGATCCGGACAAGATCGCAGGAACCTCCGTTCGAACGGATGCCCGCGGGCGGGCCCCCGTGCCTCGTCTCTGCCGGTGGGCTACTCCTCCGGCAACCACGCTTCGTCGGATTGTACAGAGATTCCGCCGCGCTTGAGAAGGGCGGATGTTACGCCGCACCCCCCGGCGAGCTCGCCCTCGATCCAGACGCGCAGGCAGCCGCACGAGGGGCTCTTCTCCTTGAAGATGGCGCGCCTGGCGCCGACCATCTTCGCGATTGCCAGCGTCTCCTCGGCGCCCCTCAGGAAGTAGGCGGTCACGTCCTCCCCGTTCGTATTGAGAAGACGCGCCCGCCCCTCGAGGACGTCGTCGCCGTCGCCGCCCTTGAACTCCGCGGACAGGCGGGGCGTCGACAGCCCGCCGAGCTGTTCGGGACAGACCGGGATCGCCCCGCCGAGTTCGACGAGCTCTCTGATACGCTCGTTCAGGTTGGAGTTTCCGTCGTAGCGTGTCTTGAGGCCGATGAGGCAGGAGCTCACCAGGAGCACGTTCGAGCCTCCCGAGCTGGGGGAAGGTCGGTCAGATCCCTCTTCCTCTGGGCTTCCCGGGCATCATGATGACGGCCGCGCCGCCGACGAGATGCCTGCGCGCGACGCGCATCACGTCGTCCGCATCGACCGCCTCGACCTTCTCCATCATCTCGTCGGGATACGAGGCGCCGATGCCGGCGAGCTCGGACCACCCGAGTGCGAGCCCCCGGTCGAGGCCGAGTTCCGACTCGATCGCCGCGAGACCCTTGAGCCTCCACTTCGCCACGGAGAGCTCGTCGGGCGGGACCGGCTCGGTCTTGAGCCGTTCGATCTCGCTCTCGATCCGCTCCAGGGCGTTCTCGGGGTCCTCCGACTCGGCGTGGATGACGAACCATCCCCCGTCGACGAGCAGGTGGTTGAAGGCACCGCACGACCCGCAGTCCCAGGCCCCGATGCTGGCGTGGATCCTGCCCTTTCTGAGGCGCCCGAGAAGCGACTCGATCACCGAGAGAGCTGCGGCGTCACCCTCGCCGGCGCCCGGCACAAGGAAGCCGCGTTGGGCCTGGCCGGACCCGGCGTCCATGCGGAACTCGAACATCCGGTAGTCGCCGCGCTCGGGCTCGCGGACATCCGGAGGCGGCGTCGGGCTCCTGGGGTAGTCGGCGAACGCATCGGAGAGGAGATCGAGATGGCCGTCGCCGACGTCCCCCACGATCGAGATGACCGTATTCCCTGTGGTGTAGTGGCGCCTGTGGAAGTCTACGACGGCCTCGCGCGTCAGCGCCTCGAGACCCCTGCGTGTGCCGACCGAGTGCCGGTACGGGTGGTCGCCGAGGAGGAGCGAGAGGACCTGCGAGTACGTTCGCTCGAATCCCTTCTTCTCGTCTGATACGACAGCGGCGCGCGCCGCCTCGATCTCCGAGAGGACCGCATCCTGCGCGAAGCGGGGCTCGATCAGGAGCGCGGAGAGGATGCGGAGGGCGTCCTCGAAACGAGGCTTCGCGGCTCGGACGCCGAGGAACGCGATGTCCCGCGTCGCACCGTGACGGAAGTCCAGCCCGCCACGGCCCCGGAGCACGGCCATCTCGCTATCCGGAATGCTCTCGGCCCCCTGCGCGAGCGCCTCGATCGTCACTCTTGAGAGCCCCTCGAGCCCGGCCGGATCGCGCTTCGTGCCCGCGTCCACGACGACCCCGACCGACACGACGGGACTCCCCGGACGCAGCTCCACGACGACCGGAACGCCGTTCGGCAGACTTCTCCGCTCGATCTCCCCTCCCAGAACGCAGACAGGAACAAGGAAGAGAGCGACGCAGAGAACTGCGGTGAGTGCGCGTGCTGCGCTTCGCATGATCGTCACTCCATCGAACCCGGCGAGACTCACTCGGGAAGCACAGCGGCGCTCGTGTGCCGCCCCGAGGCGAAGTACGCCTCGGCGGCCGCGCGAACCTCCTCGGAGGTCACGGAGCGTATCCTCGAATGATACTCGCGCCAGAAGGTCTCGCCCGCCACCCAGACCCAGTATGCGTTCGTCATGGCCATCGTGATCGACCGCTCGCGATCGAGAGCGTAGTTGAGCTCGATCACGTCCTTGCTGCGAGAGAGGTCCTCCTCCGCGAGCGGCTCCTCGGCCATCTTCCTCAACACGTCGACGACCCCGGCCTCGGCGGCCTCGAGGTTCGCGGGAGGAAGGGTCACCCAGACGATGAACGGACTCGGCTGCTTCCTTGTGTACCATCCCGCGTCGATCCCCGTCACGAGACCGGCCTTGCCCGAGAGCGCCCGGCTCAGCCTCGAGTCGCTCGGCCCGCCCGCAGCGACGAGCAGCACGTCCATCGCGACGTCGTGGGTGTCGTGGGCTCCGGGGGCCGGAAAGGCCAGAACGAGAGAGGCGGCGGGACCCTCTCCACGAAGCACCGTGCTCGTTCCGACCGGCTCGAGAACGGGCTCGGCGACAGGGGTCGCCGGCTCGCCCGGCTCGGCGTCTTCGAAGAGCACCGCGAGCGTCTCGAGAACCTCGGACACGTCGATGTCACCGGCGACGCTCACGAGCATGTTGCTCGCCGCGTAGACGCGGCCGTGGTGCTCAGCGAGATCGTCGATCCCGATCGACGAGATGACGTCCGGATCGCCGAGCGACGACCGGCCGTAGGGATGGTCGCCGAAGTAGAGCGCGAGCGCCGACTGATACGCGCGATCGATCTGCCGCTCCCATGGGTTCGCGGCCCGGCTCGCGGCGAGGGCGCGCTCTCTCTCGATCACCTCGTCGTCGATGACGCTGTGAAGCAGCCCCTCGGCCACGAGGGCCAGGAGATCGTCGAATCGCTCGGCCGGTGAGGAGAAGAGATACGCCGTGTAGTCGAACTCCACTCGCCTCGAGATCGTGCCCCCGATGTTGACGATTTCCAGGGGGAGTTCGCCGTACGCGCGGGAGTCCGTCTTCTGGAAGACAGCCAGGGACAGCAGGTAGGCCGTCCCGGCGTTCTCTGCGGCTTCGTAGAGGCCTCCGTCGCCGACGTAGACGACGACGCTCGCCAGCCCGCTGCCGGGACTCTCCTCCGCAACGAGCGTGAGCCCGTTGTCGAGAACCTCGCAGGCTGTGCGCCGCCGCGTCTCGGTCCGTTCGGTCCGGGCGCAGCCCCAGATGAAGCAGGCGCCCGCAAGGAGAACGATGATGAGGTGGTATCGGGTGAGTCTGGTCATGATCCTCCGCTCCGCCGCGCTCGCCGGAGGGCCGCCGGTGAACCCCGCGGCGACGATCCTCCTCCGTCGCACGACGGGATGGCGAACGAAACGCCGCACCGGCGCACCGATGATCCTACGCACAGACGCGCCGCGCGTCAAGCCATTTGCCCGGCCTCCGAGACGTGCCTGCCCGGACGGGCCGCTCTTTCGGTGGGGTGTCCTGGGGAGCGCCGGGTCGGTCTCCCGCCGGCGCTCCCGTCAGTTGAAGTAGGATCGAAGCTCTTCCCGGCGGGGCGCGTGCCGGAGCTTCGTGAGCGCTTCCTCCTTGATCTGGCGAATGCGCTCTCTCGTGAGACCGATCATGTCACCGATCTGCTCGAGGGTCTTCTTGGTCTCGCCGGCAAGTCCGAAGTAGTGGCGGAGAATCCTCTGCTCTCTCTCGGTCAGCATCTCGAGCGCCATGTCGACCTCGCGGCCGAGCGACTCGTAGTGAAGCTGGCTCTGCGTAGGATCCTCCGAAGGATCGGCGACGAGTTCGCTCAGGTCGAGGTCTTCGTCGCACGCGAGAGGCGCGTCGAGCGACAGGCTGCCGACGGAAAGCCTCTTCAGCTGCTCGATCTCGTCGACGCGCATCTTCATGGCCTTCGCGAGTTCCTTGTTCGTCGGCTCGCGACCGGTCTCCTGTCGGATGCGCTCGAGAGTCCTCCACATCCGGCGCATCGCGCCGGCCTTGTTGAGCGGCAGCCTCATGGCGCCCGACTGCTCGGCCATGCCCTTCAGGATCGCGTGCCGGATCCACCACACGGCATACGTGATGAACTTCCGGCCGCGACCGGCGTCGAAGCGCTTCGCCGCTTCGATGAGTCCCAGGTTACCCTGGTTGATCACGTCCATCATGGGAGCGCCCGTCTTGCGGGCGTAGTCCTTCGCCACGCTCACGACGAAGCGCAGGTTCGCCTTGACGAGCGCGTCGCGGGCCGCCATGTCACCCTTGAGGATGCGCCTGCCCAGCTCCTGCTCCTCCTCACGGGAGAGCAGCGGAGTCTGCGCGATCTCCTTGAGATAGTCGGCCAGGCACCTGTCCTCTTCGGCTCCGGTTCCGGAGTACGCCATCGTCTTCCCAACCTCCCGGGGGGTCCGCTCCGCGTCAACGCGCGGTTCGTCCTGCTACTTGCCGGGCTTCAAGGCAACGAAATAGGTATGCTCGCCCCGCCTGACGAGGAGAGCGATGGCTCGCTCGTGGCCCTCAAGCTCGCCCATGATCCTCCGGTAGTCCCGGAGGCCGCCGACATCTTCGTCTCCGATTCTCACGATCACATCACCCACGGCCAGCTCACTGTCGGACGCGGGGCTGCCGGGCTCGATCTGAACGACGACGACACCCTCGGTCGACCCGATGTCGAGATCGCGGAGTTCGGGGTCGTCGACGTCGAGCACGTGGATCCCGTACCACGTCTCCTGCTTCTCTTCCTCGCCGAGCTCCTCTGCCGACGCGAACGTCTCGGGACGCTCTCTCAACTCGGCCTCGAGCGTCCTCGCCTTCCCGTCTCGCACGATGTCGATCTCGATCTTCCTGCCGGGCTCGACCGCCGCGACGACCCTGCGGAACTGCGGAACGTCAGTGATCTTCGTCCCCGCGAAGGCAACGACGACGTCCCCGGGCTCGAGACCTGCATCGTCGGCAGGCGTTCCGTCCTCGACGCTCGCGATCATGATGCCCTCGGTGCTCTCGAGACTCCGAGCCTCCGCAAGGTCCAGCGTGATCTCCTGCGGAATCACGCCGAGATAGCCCCGGACCACCCTGCCCTCCGAGATGAGGGCCTCGGCCACGCCTCGCGCAAGCGCGATCGGAATCGCGAAGCCGATGCCCGTCGCGCCGGGGTTGATCGCCGTGTTCATGCCGATGACCTCACCCCGGATGTTCACGAGAGGGCCACCGCTGTTCCCGAAGTTGATCGACGCGTCGGTCTGGATGAAGTCCTGGTAGATCGGCGTGTTCCCTCTGATGTTGAGGTTCGCGCGACCGATAGCGCTGATCACACCGACCGTCACGGTTCCCTCAAGCTCGAGCGGGTTCCCCACGGCGATCGCCCAGTCTCCCACTCGGATTCCCTCCGACTCCCCGAGCCTGACCGTCGGCAGATCGTCTCCCTCGATCTTGATGACCGCGACGTCCGAACTGGGATCCTGCCCGACGATCACGGCCTCGTATTCGCGGTCGTCGGAGAGCGTGACCTCGATCATGTCCGCCCCGTCGACGACGTGGTTGTTCGTCATGATGTAGCCGCGCTCGTCGAAGATGAACCCCGACGCGGAGCCCGGCACCTCGTACTCCCGATAGCGTTCCTCGTCGAAGTCCTCGCGGGGCATCCGATCCCCGAAGAAGTCCCTGAGCATCTCCCGGAATGGGTCGGGGCTCTGCCTCACCGTCCGTTTGGTATCGACGCTCACGACCGCCGGGAGGACTTCCTCGGCCACGGCGACAAACGGGCTCGACGTCCCCGGCGTCAGGACGCCCGGGTAGACGCGGATCTTCTCTCGGACGTCATCCCGAGCGATCGACTGCGGAGCCAGTCCGTAGTTCGCTGTCAGAAGAACGCCGACGATCAGACCCGTCACGATCAGCATGGCTCCACCGACGATCCATCCGTAGTTCCTGCCCATACCGGTGTTCTCCTCCCTGTGTCTGTGCCTCTCAGACCTGTACTTTCGGTCCGACTGGACCGCTCGGTCTCCCGAGCCGGCCCCGCGGGCATGCACCGGTTCCACACTGTTAGATGCGCTGGAAGTCGCTGAGGTTCAAGGGGGGCTACTGCTCGGAGGTCTTCCCTACCCTCTCCGCCTTGATCTTCTCGATTTCCTTCTCCAGCTGCTCGAGCTCGACGCGGAGCTTCGCGATCGATTCCACGCTGCGCTGGATGCCCTCGTCCTCCGGAATCGCCGCCTGCTCGCCGCGCTCGAAGAACTCGTAGACGCGTCCGCCGATCTCGCTCATGACACGAGCGATCTTCCGGTTCACGCGCAGGATGTCGACGCGCGTCTTGCCGATCTGGGTCAGCTCGTCGGCCTTGTCGGCCGCGTAGACGTAGCCCTCGACGATGGCGTTCTTCACGTCTTCCCACAGACTCGACATGGGTTGCCTCCCTCCGTCGCTCCGTGGTTTCGCTTGCCGGTCGACCAGCCGAACCCTATACTCGCCTGGCGGAGCGCTCGAGCGTTTCAGTCCTGTCGTGTGGGCCGGGCGGCTTCGATACCGTACGGCCGCTCACGAATTGGACGCAATTATAGGGCCCGCGGTTCAAACCGGTCAAGGCCGGAGACCGTCGGAGTTGCTCCACCCGGCACACTGTTAGCATCATTTGTCATGATAGCAAGCACCGAGCCATCATCGCCGCGTGACACGACCTCGCTTCCGGTCTACTTCATCGCCGACGCGCACCTCGGCGGCGAGGATCCCGAGGCCGAGTCCGCGAAAGAGCGTGACCTCATCGCGTTCCTGAACCATCTTCAGGGACGCGCCGGGTGCCTCTACCTCGTCGGCGACATCTTCGATTTCTGGTTCGAGTACGCGACGGTCGTCCCGGGCGGCTATGTCGAGGTCCTCGCGGCGCTTGCTGCGCTCGTCCGCTCCGGGACCGCCGTGCACTTCCTGGGGGGCAACCACGACTACTGGGCCGGTCAACGCTTCGAGGAACTGACCGGCGCCGCCGTGCACCACTTCCCGATCAGTCCGACGCACTTCGGCCGCAGGATCTTCATCGCGCACGGAGACGGGCTCCCTGCCGGCGACGGCGGCTACCGCGTCCTCAAGGCCGTCATCCGCAGCCGTCCAGCAGTCTTCGCGTTTCGGCTCCTCCACCCGACGATGGCCGCCGCGATCGCCCGCTGGGCGTCCAACCTGAGCACCATCACCGAAGAGAGAGTCGAGCGCGCGATTCCACCCATGAGCGACTTCCTCGACCGGACGCTCGACGCCGGTTACGACGCCGCAGTCGTCGGGCACGTGCACCGGCCGGTCGCCCGCCGGCGGGACGGCAAGGACGCCATCATCGTCGGCGACTGGATGGCGAACCGCTCCGTCGCGGCGCTCGACGCCGATGGGTTCCGCATGCTGCGCTGGGACGGCGGGACCCTCTCGCCCGGAAGCGCGGTGGCCGGCTGATACCGCGACAGCCGAGAGAGGCGGGGGGGCGGGCACGGGCCCCCCCCCGCTGTCTCGATACCTGAGTTTCCGCGAAACTAGAGAATGAACCCGAACGAGATCCGGTGGGTGTCGCCGAGACCCGAGTAGAACGGCACGTACGCGTAGTCGAGTCTGAAGTCTCCGACCTTGGCCCCGAGTCCGACCGAGATGTTCTGGTTGTCCCATCCGGTCCGATATCCGAACCGGAGCGCCAGCGTCCGATCGTACTCGTACTCCACCCCGAAGTGCGCCTTCGGGTCCGCGTCGTTCGCGAGAACCAGATCCGCGACGGCGAGGATGTCGCCGTTCAGCGCGTCCGCGCCCGTCACGTACGCGGCTCCGAAACGGTACATCGTCGGGAGGTCGAACTTCTCCTCGATGAAGCTCATCTGGGGTCCGAGGTTCTGGACCGCGAGACCGAGCGTCGCGCCCTCGAGCACGGGCAGGCGGTACTGCGCTCCCAGATCGACCGCGAAGCCGCGGGCCGTCTCGTCGTCGATCTTCTCGTGGAGGTACTTGACGGAGGCCCCGGCGCTGAGATAGCCGGTCAGCCTCTGCGCGTAGACGCCCGCGATCGAGAAGTCGAAGACGCCGAACGTGCCCAGAGGATCGGAGGACGCGGTGTCTCGCTCCTCGAGGTCGTCGACGAAGAGCCCGACGACGCCGACTCCGTACGCGCGATCGCACTCCGAACGCACCGCCCCCGCGAACTCGTAGCGGATCCCCTGGAACCACTCGCTGTGCATGAGGATGATGTCCGTGTCCTCGATGTCGACGCAGCCGGCGGGGTTCCAGTAGAGGCACGACGCGTCACCGGAGACGGCCGTGTAGGCATCGCCCATCGCGATCGCGCGCGCCCCGACGCCGAGTTTGAGAAACGCAAGGCCAGCCGAACCGTCCTCGGCCTCGGCGAGGCCCGGCGCGAGGAGACACGCGGTGACGAGAAGAGCGATGAGGGAGCGCTTCATTCTGGACCTCCGTGGGCCTGACTGCCCTCTGGCCGGCGTGTGAGGGGTGCGTCGGACCGGGGCGTTTCCCGGCGCTCTCGCCGGGGACGCCCGATAGATTCGACGTCTCTCAACCGAGTTTAGTCAAGGCTCAGGAGTGCTGCAAGGCGATTCCGGAGCGGGGCCGTTCGGGAGGGGCCGCTGTGAGCGCAGCGGGCCAGTGGTGCCGGCGCCACGGTCGGATGTCGCCGGTGGGCCAGCACCCCGGTTCCGCCGAAGCGAGGGCCTCGATGACCCCGCCTCGATTCCCGCGATCCGTGCACGCGGAACCCTGCGTGCTTCGGATGATCTTCGATGATTCGGCCGGTGCTGGGACGGAGAAGCTCTGCCCCTTTTCAGACCAACTCCGCCCAGCCCTGGCCACGTCCCGTCGAGACGCAAGCGCTCGGCATCTCTCTGTTACAAACGGCGTGCCACTCCTCTCGGAAGGAGCCCCTGTCTTCCGACGACCGCGGGAAGCGACCGAGGCACGGGGTTCATCGCCTTCCGGAGACCCATCCACTTCCGACGGAGCGCGATCAGCGCACGTGCGGCTGTCAACCCGGTACACGGTCCGGAGGGCCGTTGCCCGCCGCCGCCGGCTGTGGTATCATCGTCAATCGTGCTCTATATTGGCTCGCCTGCCACTATGACGTTCCCGCTCGATCAGCGAGGGAGGATTCGATGCCGCGCACCCCGATGATCTGCCGCCTGGGCGCGGCGCTTCTCCTCGCCCTCGGCTGCGCGTGCGGCCTCACCTCTCCGTCGAAGGAGGACGGCCTCGATCCGTCCGCGGCCGATGTCGCGGTCACCGAGGGCGACGGGAGCGCGACGCTCACGGTCGTGCTCTCATCGGCGCCTTGTTCGCCGCTCACGTTCGAGGTCGACACGCACGACGGATCGGCGGTCGCCCCGGACGACTACACCGCAGTGCACGCCGACGTCGTCGTCCCGGCGGACTCGATGTCGGCGACGATCGAGATTCCGATCGTCGAGGACGGCGACGCGGAGCTGGACGAGTGGTTCACGGTGACGATCGAACCCGACAGCCGCGAGACGGCCCGAGCCTGCACGGCGGTCGTCACGATCCACGAGAAGTATCCGCTTCGCACATCGCCCGACCTCGCGCTCGATCAGCTCGAGCTCGCCTACAACTCCATGTGCGCGCCGGCGTACCTCGACCTTCTCGCCGAGAACCTCGAGTTCCATCTTTGCCAGGATGACTGGCAAGGCGGTGAGCTGCCACCGGTCTGGTACAAGACCGAGGAAGCGACGATCCACGAGAACATGTTCGGCCAGGGAACGGACGTGGTCAGCGTGCAGCTCCAGCTGACGACGCTCACGAGCGAGTTCGATCCGGGTCCGGACCCGGTGGACCCCGCGGACGACCGGTGGGAACACACAACCGCCGTGGACCTGCGCGTCACGGTCGCCGGCTGCCTGACATATCTCGCAACCCACAACTCCATCTTCGTCTTCCAGAGAGACGTGGACGAACAGGGACCCTCAGGCGAGGAGCTCTTGGAGATCATCGAGTGGTACGAGCTTGACTGGTACGAGGTCCGTGAGCGGAGCGCCGGCGCGCACGCCCGCGTCGGGCACACAACCTGGGCATCGGTCAAGGCTCTCTTCCTGCGGATCTGGTAGCCGGCGCTGCATGAGCGGCCGGGCACTCCTCGGCCCTTGCCGCCTGCTGCGATCGCAAGTATGATGACGGGCACCGATTCCACGGTGCCCGTCGTCATTGACGTCCCCGCTCGAAGAGGAGAGACCGAATGGAAGAGCCCGCGCGAGAGCCCTTGCCGCCGGCACAGCCGCCCGCGCCGCCCACAGCGCCGGCCGAGTCTGCCAGACGCTCGCTTCTCGGCCCCTACTCCGGCGTCGTCGTGTACCTGGTGGGCTACTTCGCCGTTGCGATGATTCTCTCGACGATCGCAGCCGTCGCGGCGGGCATCCTCATGGGCATCGGCGTCATCCCCGAGCCGGCGTTCGACCTCGGGACGACGTTCGGCGTCGACGAGGTCCTCCGGCTCATCGAGCCCTACCTTCTGCCGATCGTCCTCCTCGTGGCGTTCTACAGCATCGCCTACACGTGGATCTTCGTCCGCCTCATCGAGCGGCGCCCCCTTCGGACCTTCGGGCTCCGGCTGCGCCCCGGCTGGGCCGGCGAGTTCGCGCGCGGCGCCATCCTCGCCGTCGGAGTCGTCGGTGTGGTCTTCGTGATCTCGCTCGTCTCCCGTTCCATCAACGTGGAAGGGTTCGCAAGACCGGCGCCGGACGGGACGAACGTCGTCGTCTACCTGGTGGGGATGCTCCTGGCGTTCCTGGCGGTCGGCTTCTACGAGGAGCTGATGTTCCGGGGCTACGTTCTCCAGAGGCTGAACGAACGCGCCGCGAGAGTCCCCGCGATCGCCGTCTCCTCGGTCATCTTCGCACTCATGCACGGCGTCAATCCGGGGACCGACGTCTTCAGCCTCGTGAACACGACGCTCATCGCGGTCCTCCTCGCGGTGCTCTACTTCAGAACCGGCTCGCTCTGGATGCCGATCGGGTTCCACTTCGCGTGGAACTTCTCCCTCGGCTACATCTACTCGCTTCCGGTGAGCGGCATCCCGCTTCACGGAATCCTCAACGTGGTGGAGGCGGAGCCGGGCTCGCGCATCACCGGCGGAACCTACGGCCCCGAGGCCGGACTCGCCTGCACGATCGCCCTGGCGGCGTGGGCGCTCTGGCTTGCGCTGCGGAGATCGGCGAGGCGGAAGGCCGGCGCCTGAAAGCCCTGCCCGCACCGACCGGCCACGACATGAAGACGGCGCCGCAGGACGCGGCGCCGTCTCTCTCTTCCTCTCCCGACACGCGCAACGCGTCGAGACCCTACTCGACGATGTCGACGATCCCCGCGCAGTCGATCGCGTTGGCGAGCGTCATGATGTGACCGGTGTCGTCCTTCGAATCGCCGGTCACCGTGATGAGCATGGCGTTGCCGGCGAGGATGCTGACCTCGTAGGTGTCGCTGTCGTCGTCGAAGTTCTGGACCGCGTCGCTGCCGCAGACGCTGACCTTCTTCATCCCCGACTGACCGGCCATCGAGGCGAGCATCGGATTCGAGAGGAACATCCTGAGCGTCGCGAGCATCGGCGAGTTCGCCGCGACGACGAGCTCGATCGTCGACCCGTTCGGGGCTGTGTAGTCCCTCTCCACAACGAGGCCGGCGAACATCCCGAAGCCGAGAGCGCTCGCGTCGGTCCCTTCCGCGTCCTCGGCCTTCCAGCCGGCCGGAGGAGCGGGGAGCTTCTCGACGAGCTTGTCGAGCAGCAGCTGGTTGACGCCGACGAGCGCCGTCTGGAGATGCGTGCTCGCCTCCTTCAGATTACCCCGGGCGTACTCGGCGTTCGCCCCGTTGATCGCCTCCGTCACCTCGTCGGCCCTGACGGCGCCGGCCGTGACGACGACCAGCAGCGCCGCAAGAAGCACGATCCGCAGGAATCTCATTCCATCCTCCTTCCCGAGACGGGATCCTTCCCGCCGTCCGGTCTCAAGCCAGGAGCCGTCGTCCCCGGGAGCGGGGCCGCCGGCTCAAAGCGCGCCCACGATCACCTTCCTCGACCGCGGTCCGTCGAACTCACAGAAGAAGACGCCCTGCCACGTACCGAGCACCAGCTCGCCGCCGTCGACGAGGACCACCTCGGAGCAGCCGACGAGCGTCGATTTGATGTGCCCGTCGGAGTTCCCCTCGGCGTGGCGATAGTCCCCCGAGCGTGGCACCATCTCCGAAAGCTTCTGCTGGATGTCGCGCGCGACATCCGGATCGGCGCTCTCGTTGATCGTCACCGCCGCCGTCGTGTGTGGCACGTAGACGACGACCGCGCCGTCGCGGACGCCGAGATCCGAGGCCGCCTTCGCGACCTCGTCAGTGATGTTCACGAAGCAGGTCCGAGACGTCGTTCGGACACCGAACCGGGTCTTCACGATACCCCCTTCGAGACGGCGCCACAGAGCGCACCGGATCATACGACCGGCAGATCGGGCTGTCAAGGAGACCGGAGGCAGGAGCCGGCGCGGGCGGAAACACGTTGACGCGGGCGGCCCGGACCGATATAGAATGACGACTGAAGGCGCCGGCCCGACCGGCGCGGGAGGCCGAAGCAACCGAATACCGAGCCGCCGAGCCGCGTATATCAATGCGAGGGCCCGAGGCAGGCCGGACCCGGAAAGGAGCCCCCATGGTCATCCTGATTGTCGTCATCGTCCTCATCGCGATCTACGTCATCTCGGCCTACAACCGTCTCGTGATCCTGAGGAACAGGATCGAGAACGCGTGGTCGCAGATCGACGTCCAGCTCAAGCGAAGGACCGACCTCATTCCGAACCTCGTCGAGACGGTCAAGGGATACGCTTCGCACGAGAAGGAGGTCTTCCAGAAGGTCACGGAGGCCCGGTCGGCGCTCGTGAGGGCCGAGGGCGTCAGGGACCAGGCCGAGGCGAACAACATGCTCACCGGCGCTCTCAAGACCCTCTTCGCCGTGGCGGAGAACTACCCCGAACTCAAGGCGAACCAGAACTTCATGATGCTCCAGGAAGAGCTGTCGGGAACCGAGAGCAAGATCGCCTACGCGAGGCAGTTCTACAACGACACGGTTCTCAAGTACGACAACATGAGAGAGCGCTTCCCGTCGAACATCATCGCCAACATGTTCAACTTCGCCGAGCGTGAGTACTTCTCGGTCGACGAGGGTGAGCGCGAGCCCGTCAAGGTCAGCTTCTGATCGGTGCTGGAGCCTGTGAGACGGAGTCCGAGGGCCGGCGGCGCGCCGACGGCCGACCCGACCCACTCCCGATCGAGGAGGTGGTCATGCACATCGCTGTGAGGATCATCCTCGCGCTCATCTACCTCTACGCCGGCCTCGCCCTCTTCTTCGGAAGGAAGAAGCTCGTCGAGGGCGGCAAGCACCCGAACCTGCTGATCCCGGCTGCGCTTCTCGTGCTGGCGGCGATCACCACGCTCGTCTCGCCCTAGAGGCGTCCGGCGCGCGACGCGCCGGGCCATCCGCAGACACGAGCTGGAGCGCGGCCCATGTGGGAACAGATCACGAGCAACCGCGTGAAGTCGGCGATCCTCGTTGGCTTCTTCGTCGTCTTCGTCGTCTTCCTCGGCTGGATCTTCGGACGGACGACCGTCTGGGGACCGGCGGCACCCGTCCTGGCCGCCGTGATCGCGGGCGTCGCCGCGTTCACGAGCTACTACAAGAGCGACTCCATCGTGCTCGCGCTCAGCCACGCCCGGCCGGCGGAGAAGGGCGAGTTCCCCTACCTCCACAACGTGGTCGAGGGGCTGGCCATCGCGGCCGGCCTGCCGATGCCCCGGATCTACGTGATCGACGACTCCGCACCGAACGCGTTCGCGACCGGCCGGAACCCGGAACACGCGGCGATCGCCGTAACGACGGGGCTCCTCGACAAGCTCAACCGCACCGAGCTCGAGGGCGTGGTCGCCCACGAGATGTCGCACATCGCTGACTACGACACGCTCCTCATGACGCTCACGGTCGTGATGGTCGGCACCGTGGCGCTCGTGAGCGACTGGATGTTCCGGTCGTTCCTCTTCGGGGGGCGCAGGCGCAAGAACGTCGGCGGTGGACAGACGGGATCGATCCTGCTTCTCGTCGCGGTCGTCCTCGCGATCCTCTCCCCTCTCATCGCGCAGCTCATCCGGCTCGCGATCTCGCGGCGCCGCGAGTTTCTTGCCGACGCGAACGCCGCCAGACTCACCAGGTACCCCGAGGGCCTCGCGAGCGCGCTCGAGCGCATCGCGGGCGACCGTGAGCCGCTCGAGGTCGCGAACAAGGCCACCGCGCACCTCTACATCGCGAACCCTCTCAAGGAACGGAAGCGGGGGTTCGACAGCCTCTTCTCAACGCATCCGCCGGTCGAGGACCGGATTGCCGCGCTGAGATCGATGTAGGCTCCGCACATGAAGAGACGGGCCCGGGAGTTCTCCCGGGCCCGTCTGTGTCCGTGATGCCGTCGGCGCGGCGCCGATCGAGGAGCGCCCGCGCGTCTACCGATAGAGTCCCTTGATGGTTCCCCAGCTGGTCTTCTCGACCGGGCTCCACATGTTGCAGTCGGGAAGCGGCCCGGTGTAGTCGCAGTAGAAGCAGTACTCCCCTGCCCTGATGACGATCGTCTCGTAGTACGTCTGCTCGGGACGGGGCACGCCGTACGACGTGAACGTGAACGTGCCGTCGCCGACCGAGAGCGGCAGGCAGCCGGGCGTGCTTCCTGTGTTCGTGTAGACCAGGTGGACCGACGGGATCCAGCACTCATCGTAGTCGCGCGCCACCTCTCCGACCCAGTCGATCTCGTCGGACGGAAACCCCTGGGCGTCGGTACACCCGCTCTGCGCCTCCGAGGTACCGGTCGCGTCCTTCACGTAGTTGATGTGGAAGGGGTTCTCAATCGTGAAGTACTGGCAGTCATCGAGGGGCTCGAGCACGATGTTCACGCGCTCCGGAACCACGACTCCCGCGAAGTCCCAGCTCACCTCGACGACGTACGTGAAGCTGCCGTCGTGGTTGTCGACGAAGTCTCCGGTCGCGTCGCACGAGATCGCGGCCACCGCCGCCCCGCCCGAGAGAGAGGAAGCCACGATGATGATCGCCGCCAAAGGTGCCAGGTATCTTTCCATGGTGCGCCTCTCCGCCTCTTGAGCCCGGATCGACGGTCGATCGTCTCTGCGGACGAGTCGCAAGCCCGCGCTCTCACGGTCGTCGGTGTCGATCCCCTGATCCTGTGCAGCGCGTGAACAGCGCGCCGCAATCCGCCGAACGCCCCCAAACCGATGCACACTTCGTGCCAAGACACGCATCGTGTTGCGGCCCATACCGTTCAGATGCCGCCGCGGCGTTCCGGATTCGAGCCTGCCATGTCGAGTGGGAAATGAGCGCAGCTCAGGATGGTTTGTTGGAGAGGTACCGCAATAGCTTGGACTTCGAGAGGGTGTTCAGCACGTTCTCCGGGCCGAGCCAGCCCCGCCGGGCCGTCTTCACGCCGAGACCCATCGTCCAGAGCTGGTCCTCGGCGTGGGAGTCCGTGCTGATCGCGATCATGACGCCGAGCTCGGCCGCACGGCGGCAGTTCTGGTCGTTCAGATCCAGACGCTCGTAGTGCGCGTTCAACTCGAGCGCCGTGCCGGTCTCGGCGGCGGCCTCCATCACCGCGTCGAGATCGACGTCGTAGGCTGAGCGCGACCCGAGAAGGCGACCGGTCGGGTGACCGATGATGTCGACGTGCGGATTCCGGATCGCGGAGAGGATCCGCCCGGTGATCTTGTCGCGGGACTGCTGGAAGCCGCTGTGCACCGAAGCGACAACGATGTCGAGCCTCTCGAGCAGATCGTCGGGGTAGTCGAGCGACCCGTCGGAGAGGATGTCGACCTCGGTTCCCTTCAGGACCGTAACGCCGCGGAGTCGCGCGTTGACCTCATCGATCTCCCCCATCTGTCTCTCGAGACGCTCGACCGTGAGGCCGTGCGCGATGCCGAGGGAGCGAGAGTGATCGTTCATCGAGATGTAGCTGTACCCCGAGGCCTTCGCGGCCTGCGCCATCTCCTCGATCGTCGAGACGCCGTCGCTGTAGTCGGAGTGGCAGTGCAGGTCGCCGCGGATGTCGCCCAGTTCGACGAGCTCCGGAAGCTCTCCGTCGAGCGCCGCCTCCACCTCGCCCCGATCCTCTCGAAGCTCCGGCGGGATGTACGCCATGCCGAGACGTTTGAAGATCGCTTCCTCCGTCTTCCCTGCCAGCCGACGGTCGTTCTTGAAGAGCCCGTACTCGTTAAGCTTCATGCCACGCGACTGCGCGATGCCGCGCATCCGGACGTTGTGGTCCTTCGATCCCGTGAAGTAGAGAAGCGCCGCGCCGTACGAAGCCTCGGGCACGACCCGTAGGTCGACCTGGACGGCGTCCTCGATGCGGACGCTCGCCTTCGTTCTGCCGGCCGCGAGGACCTCGTTGACGCCAGGCGCGCTCGTGAAAGCATCGATCGCGGCCTTCGCTTTCCTGCTCGTCACGAGGATATCGATGTCGCCGATCGTCTCCCGAGACCGGCGGAGCGAGCCCGCGACGTCGACGCGGCCGACACCCTCGACGCCCGCCATGCGCTCGAGGAGCGACTCGGCGATCGGGAGGACCGCGCCGAGCGTCAGTCGGCCGGAGCGTGACTCGTAGGCGCGGATGCCCGACTGGATGTTCTCGACCTTCTTGGGACCGATCCCCGGAAGATCGAGGACTTTCTTTCCACGGAGCGCCCGCTTCAGGCTTGAGAGCGAGCGGACGTCAAGCTCCTTCCAGAGGAGACCGATCGTCTTCGGTCCGAGGCCGGGAACCGAGAGAAGCTCGAGGAGCTTCCGCGGGATCGTCTTCTTCTCGTCCTCGTACCCGCGGATCGTGCCGGTGGCCAGGAACTCCTCGATGCTCGATGCGAGGCCCTTCCCCACGCCCTGGATCTTCTGAAGCCCGTCCTCTTCGGCGATCCTCTCGATGTCGGCGGCGAGATCGTCGATCGTCCGGGCGGCCCGCCGGTAGGCGTTCACACGGAAGGGGCTCTCGCCCTTGATCTCGAGGACGTCTGCGAACGAGTCGAGGACCGCGGCCAGTTCCTTGTTCTTCATGCGCGACACCTACCCCTTGACGACCCCGACCGGACGAAGCCGGACGACCTTCGTCGCGATACCAGCCTTCTCCGCGACGTCGACGACATCGCCGACCCTCTTGTAGGCGAACGGCATTTCCTCGGCGAGCGTTCGCCGCCCCGCGGCCATCACGTGCACGCCCATGCCGGAGAGCTCCTCGCGCAGGTCCCGGCCCTGCGCCATCTTCTTGGCCTTCGCCCGCGACAGAACGCGCCCGGCCCCGTGGCACGTGCTCCCGAACGTCTCGCGCATCGCCTCCCGCGTGCCGACGCAGACGTACGAGTGCGTCCCCATATCGCCGGGGATGAGGACCGGCTGGCCCACCTCCGCGTAGGCCTCCGGGACCTCGGGTCGGCCCGCCGGGAACGCGCGCGTTGCGCCCTTCCGGTGGACGCAGAGCTCCTTCGTGCCGCCCCGGACCTCGTGCCGCTCGAGCTTCGCGATGTTGTGGCAGACGTCGTAGACCAGCCTGAGCCCGAGCGCCTCCTCGCTGGATCCGAGCGCTCCTGCGATCGCCCGCTTCGCCAGCGCCATGATGACCTGCCGATTCGCCCAGGCGAAGTTGGCGGCGCACGCCATCGCCCCGAGATAGCCCCGTCCTTCCTCGGACTCGACGGGCGCGCATGAGAGCTGGCGGTCGGGAAGCAAGATGCCGTACCTCGGAACCGCCCGCTGCATGACCTCGAGCGAGTCGTCGCACACCTGGTATCCGAGCCCGCGCGAGCCCGTGTGAACGAGAAGTGTAACGCCGCCTCGTGCGAGTCCGAACGCCGCGGCGGCGTTCTCGTCGTAGACCTCGTCGACGTAGCCGATCTCGAGGAAGTGGTTGCCCGAGCCGAGCGTTCCGAGCTGGTCCCGACCGCGGTCGACAGCCCGGCGGCTGACCTTCGAGGGATCGGCGCCGCCGAGCCTGCCTCCCTCCTCGGTCCTCTCGAGATCGCCCTTCGAACCGAAGCCGCGCCGCACGGCCCACGCCGCCCCCTCGACCATGACCTCCTCGAGCTCCCGCTGCGACAGCTTGCCGATCGCTCCGTGCGAGCCGATGCCGCACGGCACGTTCGAGAAGAGCGCCGCCACGAGATCCTTGACCCGCTCGCGCACGTCGTCGTGCGTGAGGGAGGTCGCCACCAACCGCACGCCGCAGTTGATGTCGTACCCGACGCCTCCGGGCGAAACGACACCGCCGGCCTCGGGATCGGTCGCGGCGACGCCGCCGATCGGAAAGCCGTATCCCCAGTGAATGTCCGGCATCGCGAGCGAGTACGAGACGATGCCCGGAAGGTGCGCGACGTTGGCCACCTGCTCGGGGCTCTTCTCGTGGGAGATGTGCTCCATGAGCCGGTCGTCGGCGTAGATGCGGCCCGGCACGCGCATCCCGCCCGCGCGGGGGATCTCCCAGACACACTCGCTGATCTGCTTCATCCCGAGCTTCCCCTTCGACATGCCCGCTCCGTTCCCGCACCGGGCCGCCGTCTCCGCGACAGCCCCTCGCACTGCTAGGTGTCGAAGATCACCCGGATCGCCCAACCGTCGCCGGCGCGGCGGATCGAAAGGTCGTGATACGTGGGCGCCTTGATCTCCACGCGGATCGCGTGGCGCTCGGGGTCGTACCGCTGGCCCGCCACGTCCGCCTCGAGACCGCGCTCGTCGATCCGCTCGATCGAGAACTCCGAGAGGAGTACGCGCTCGGACTCGAAGAGGTAGAGCAGCTCCGCGAGCCAGCGGACGAGGAGGTTCTCAATGTCGCCCGACCTCGCCTTGACGGTCACGCGGCGGCGCCACGAGACGCCGACGGAGTCGAGCCCGCAGATCATGTCGAACATCGCCGCGGCCGACCGTTCGAGTCCGGTCCGGAGATCGGGCGCCTCGAGTTCGATCCCGACATCGGCGGTGTGCTCGATCTCGCGATAGTCAGGAGCGCGCCCCACGATCCCTCCTCGACGGACGGCGCTATCCCGCGCCACCGCCTCCTCCACCGCCGCCTCCACCCCCGCCGCCCGTGCCGCCACCGCCAGTACCGCTCGCCGTACTCATGGCGCTGCCGGCGACCTGGACCATGCTCGTGAGACCGGCGGAGAGGCCCTGGAGACTGCCGCCGAGCCCGTCGGCCGCGCGCCCGGCGGCGCCCGCGTACCAGCCGGCCGCGAAGGAGCGTCCCGCCTGGCGCTCGAGATCCGGGATGATCGGCTCGAGCTGCTTCAGAACCTCGCGCCCCACGCCGAGCGTGACGGCGTAGACGAGAAAGTGCTCCCAGAGCACGATCGACATCGGCGGCGCCTCGTCGAGCTTCGAGAAGTGAAGGAGATAGCGTTTGAGCGCCTTCCACTTCAGGAACTCGAGCGCGGCCTCCGGGCTCCGCCTCTTCACGAGCGCCGAGAGCAGGATCACGAGGAATCCCGCGACCGCGGCGACAAGCCCCACGGGGGACTGCGTCCTCGCCGTGATGATGATGCCCGCGGCGAGCGCGGCGACGCCGACGAGCACGCTCACGATCGACATGTTGGAGGAGCGCTTCTCGAGAAGTCCCTCTCCCTCCGCGGCCTTCACCACGCGCTTCTTCCACTTCCCGAACCAGCGGTGGAACTCCATCGAGTGGCGCTTCGCGTCCTTCTTGAACGCCGTGAGCGAGAGGCTGTCTCCATCGGCCGCCGCCGATCCAAAGAGGAACGCCAGGAGGCTCGTCTCGTGATCGGAGAGCCCCTCGGTGCTCTTGTCGACCCAGTCGATCACGTAGTCGTACTCGGTGAGCCCCCCGAGCTTCTCGAGGAGGCTCAGGTCTTCATGGCGAACCTCGCGGATGCGGAGAGTGCCGCGGCGCGCGAGGTCGAGGATCGTGGCGACCATGTCGTCCGCGTTGACTTCGCCGGACCGGACGAGATACCCGACGCCGGCCGGTCTCCGCTCCGAAGGCAGTTCACGGAAGTAGTCTCCCTCGAAGCCTACGTCGTGCTCCTTTCCGAACTTCATGAAGATCCAGAGCCACGCGAGGAGCGCCGCCGCCGCCAAGGCGATCGAGACGACCATGCCGGTCCTGCGACGCGCCCTGTATCTGCGAACGCTCTCCTGGGCCTGCCGGCGACGCCGGTTGGCATCCTCGACCCACTGCTTCTCTTCGTCGTAGGCGCGATCCCAGATCGTCCCGCGAGCCCGAACGCTCGCTTCGGGCAGGATCTCCGGCGGCACGAGGATCCGCAGCTCGACGAAGGTCCTGGCGGGCAGGCCGTCCACGCGGAACTCGATGGTCCGCTCGTCCCTGATCGTGTACTCGCTCGTGAGCGGCGCGTGGAGCCAGGCTCTCACGTTGTCCTGCGCGGCGCCGGGCGGAAGATGGATGACACCGGTCACGACGCGCGCCGGCCTGTCCCAGTCGGACGCGATGAACTTCCAGTAGAGCTGGGCGAAGTCCTCGTAGACCACAAAGGCGTCGTGAACGACGTAGGATATCTCGAACGTCCGCCTCTCGTCGTCCGCGCGGTAGAACCACTTCCCGTAGACGTAGCGCCCCTCGCTGTCGTAGTCGACCCAGTAGGTGCCCGGGACGCGGTCGCCCTCGATCTGGTGTCGCGGGCGGAGGTCGAGCGGCCGTCCGTCCTCGGAGATGCTGAAGTCCGTGATCTCCACGTCGCCACCGCCCTCCACGCGGCGCTTCTCCACGCGGTAGAAGGCGAACGTGAAGTCGTCTTCGAACTCGTAGGTCCGCTCCTCGCGGAACTCGAAGCTCCCGTCCGGTCTGACCGTGACGTCGATGTGAATCCGCGGGAACCAGTAGTCCTTCGCTATGCCTGCCGACGGCAGCGTCAGCGCGACGAAGACGGCGAAGAGAAGGACAGCCCTGCGCAACGTCGTCATGACACTCCCCCATCCTGCGGGACCCAGGATCAGCCGGCCCGCGACTACGCCTTCGCCGAGATCGATACGTCCTTCAGGAGCAGGTACGGGAACCTGTGACTCCCGATGCCGCCGAGCAGTCCAACACGTTCGACCTCTCGCGAGATCTCGACCAGATGGTCCTTGAGAAGTCCGTAGATATTCCCGGCGATCATTGCGTCCTTGACGCGCCCGACAGTCTCCCCGTTCCGGATCTTCAGGGCGTACGCGAGGTTGCCCGAGAAGTCGCCGGCGATGAGGTTGCCCATGAGGATCCCCATGATGCTGTCGACGACCACACCCGAGGAGAGGCCCGAGACGATCTCGTCGAGCGGCTTCTCACCGGCGGCCATCTCCCAGTTCGTGATCGCGGGCCCGGGCATCTTGCCGAGGTCCTTCGTGAGGAAGAGCCGCTTCACCCTGCAGCCGTTCCCGGTCCGCGGAAGATCGAGCTTCTTCGCCGTGCGAAGGTCCGTCAGGAAGTGCCGGAGAACGCCGGACTCCACGACGGGCGTCCGCTGCATCGGCGTTCCCTCATCGTCGAACGGCGCCGAGTCGTGCCCGCCGGGCATGATCCCGTCGTCGAAGATCGAGACGCGCTCGTCGAAGACGGTGTCTCCCAGCTTCCCGACGAGCGGCGAGATGCCCTGGTCCACGAGACCGGCGCTCGCCCCAGCATGCAGCGTCATCATGACGTCGCAGACGGCCCGCGGCGTCAGCACGACCGACATCGGGCCTCCCTCGACGTCGACGTTCGTGCGGGCGCGCTCGAAGTCGCGGATCGTACGCTTCGCCAGACCCTCGGGGTCGAGTTCGAATGCCGTTCCGCCGTAGTAGTCGCCGGCGTCGAGCATGTTCGTTCCCTCAACGAGTCGTCCGTAGACGGAGAACTCGAAGACGGTGCGCCGGAACGACGCCTCGTGTCCGGAGGACGTGTAGACACCAATCTCCTGGACGCTGCGGCTCGCCTCCGTCGAGATGTTGATCTTCTTCTCGTAGTCGAGGACCATCCCGACGGCGCGCTCCGAGGCGGCGATCATCTCGTCCACGGAGAGCGCGTCGACGGCGTCGTCGAAGACGCCGACATCGGCCGCGGATGCGGCTCCTGCGAAGTCAAACCCGGCCGGATCCCCGAGCGGCGCGGTCGCCAGCGCGCTCCCGACGAGTCCGTCGACGTCATCGATCTTCGTGCTCGTGGCGAAGCCGGTCCGACCCGACTTCGTGACACGGAGAGCCACACCACGCTCCTCCGTGTTGCTGACACCCTTGAGCCGCGAGGTCTCGAAGTTCACCGCGGTGTCGAGCGAGCTCAGGAAGAAGACCTCGCAGCTCTCCGCTCCCCCGGCAAGCGCCTTCTCGACGATCTTCTTCACCTACTCACCTCCGATCACGACGTTGCGGATGCGAACGTGCGGAGCCGACTCCGACGTCGGCAGCGGGAATTGGCCGCTCTTGCCGCAGCCGCCGGGTCCGTCTCCGACCTCCGCGTCGTCTCCTATGGCATCGATGTTGCCGAGCGTCTCGAAGACGTTCCCCGTCAGGGTGACGTCGCGGACCATCTCGGCCACCTTCCCGTCGCGAATCATGTACGCGTTCGCCGCGGTGAAAGTGAACATCTCTCCGTTCGTCTGCCCGCCCGATGCCGCGATGCAGTAGACGCCGAGGTCGATGCCCGCGATCATGTCGTCGAAGCTCGTCTCGCCCGCCTCGATACAGGTGTTCCGCATACGACAGATCGGCGGATAGCGGTAGTCGATCGCGCGCGCGTTGCCGGTCGGGCGCTCCCCGAGCTTCCCGGCCGTCTCGCGCGAGTGCAGCCGACCGACGAGCTTGCCCTCGCGTATGAGATACGTCTTCTCGGCCGGTACGCCCTCGTCGTCGTACACGATGTGGCCGCGGACGCCCTTGTCGAGACCGGTGTCGTAGGCGTTCAGGATCGGCTTCCCGAAGACGCGCCCGAGGACCATGACCTCCTGGAGATTCTTGTCCTCGTAGACGTTGTCTCCCTCCGAGAGGTGCCCGAAGGCCTCGTGGATGAAGACGCCCGCCAGCCGGGGGTCGATGACCACTGTGTAGTCCCCGCCCTTGACCTTCGGCGCGTCGAGCTTCGCGATGGCAATCTCGCACGCCTCGTCGATCTCCGACTCGCGCCCCAGGACGACGCCGAAGTCGTCGCTCCCTCCGAAGGGCGTCTGATGGTACTGCGACTCGCCGCCTCTGGCCGCGAACGGCGCGACGGTGCCGCCGATGTCGAGCCGTTCCTGGTAGACCAGGCTCCCCTCGCTGTTCCCGAACCAGTACCGGTGGTGCCGGTCGAAGTAGCGCGTCGCCGTGCTCGTGATCCGCTCGTCGCGCGCGAGCGCCCGGTCGTTGTAGTCCCGGAGAATTCGCACCTTCTCGTCGAGCGGGACGTCGGCGGGATCGCGCTTCACGTCGAGCCGGACGTCGGCCTTCACGGGTTCGACCTCGGCGAGCGCGCTCTTCTCCTTCCCGACGAGCTTCGACTGGTCGATCGCATGCCCCGCGAACTCCTCCAGCCGCTCGATGCTGTTGAAGGACGCGAACCCCCACCCTCCCTTCGTGAGGGCCCTGACGTTCCCCCCGAAGTCGATCCGCCGGCCGAGATCCTCGAGGCGGCTCCCGCGAAACGACACGCGGCTCTCCTCGGTCTCCTCGAGCCGCACCTCGATGTAGTCGGCGCGTCCTCTGAGCTTCCTCAGGACGTCCTCGATCCTGTTCTTCATCTGTTCTTCCTCTCTCGAACGAGCGGACACCGGTGCTGGCGCCGAGCTCGAGTCCGATGCGCCAGACCCCGGCGCCTCACTCCTCGACGATGGTGATCGTGTGGGTGACCTCGGTGGCCTTCCTGAGCGCTCGGCCTACCGTGCAGTACTTCTCCTCGGAGAGCCTCACCGCGCGCTCCACCTTGTCGCGGGAGAGACCCTTGCCCTTGAACTCGTACTCGATGTGAATGCCGTCGTACTCCGCCGGGTAGCCTTCCTTCTTCTTCGACGTCACCGTGACCTCGAGAGCCTCGACGGGCTCGCGCATCTTCTCGAGGATCTCCACGGCGTCCATCCCCGTGCAGCCGGCCAAACCCAAGAGTGGAAGCTCGACCGGCCGGAAGCCGTCGCCCTCGCCTCCCGCCTCCGCGCTCGCGTCCATCTTGAGCTGCCGCTCCTGACTGTCCCACGCATCGAACCTGTAGCTGCCCTTCCACCGGGCGCGGACCTTGAGCACGGATGCCTCCTCTTCGATGTCGATCCGGTCGCGAGAATCTGCCGGTCGCGCGCCGGCGGCGGGCGCGGAGGATCCCGGCGTTCCCGCCGGGACTAGAAAGGCGGAACGCGATACGCGATCGCGAGCGTCACGCCGACGGCCCCGCCGCCGAGGGCGTCGTCGATGTCGTACTCGGTGGTCGAGATGAGGGCCTCGCGGTAGTCGGCCGCGATGTAGTCGGCCCGGAGACTCAGGACCCACCTGCTGGAGAGGAGGTAGTCCACGCCGCCCGAGACCGCCCAGCCGTAGCCCCAGAGCCGCACGAACTCGCCGCTCTGGTCACCTCTGGGCGACCACTCGAGCGTGTTCCTCGCGACGCCCGCCGAGGCGAACGGCTGCAGGCTGCCTTCCCCGACGAGCGTGTACCTGAGACCGACGTATACCTGCTCGATGTCCCAGTCGTAGTCGGTCGACTCGACCGTGTGGTTCGACTGTACGATCCGGGCTTCGACGGCGACGTTGTCCGCGAACCCGTAGAGACCGCCGAAGCCGAAACCCCACCCGTTCTCGAGGAAGTGATCGCCGACGTACGGCTCGGGTTCATCGCCGATCGTAATGCCCGAGACGTACCCTTCCCCCACGGGGAACAGGAGACGCGGCGCCTCGACCCAGAGTTCCACGCCCCTCCTGTTCTTCTGGGCGCCGTGCGCGACGGCGGGCACGAGAACGAGCGCCGCGGCGGCGAGCATGACGGCGACGCGCGCGGTTCGAGACCGTCCTGGCGGCGTGTGTCTGCGTCGTTCCACCGTCGTTCCCTCCCGGTCGCGGGAAGTGCGCCCAGAGGCGCCGGCGCACAAGCGCCGACGCCCGGCGTCGGGCGCACCCGAGTCGTTGTCGCGGCCAACCGCGCCGCTCGAACCTCTATCAGTATATACAGCAGGACGAAGAGAGCGGCAAGGCAGTATACGAGCCAACGCGCCTCGCGCGCCCTTCCGGAGAGCGCCTTGACGAGCAGAGTGAAGGCGAGCGAGAGAGTGAAGAGGCCGGTCGTGGAGCGGCCGCAGGCTCCGTGCGGACGGCGGTCCGGTTCTCCCGGAGACGGAAGAGGCGCTCGAGCATCGGCCCCTCCCCGGTCTACTCGTACCTGAGCGCCTCGATCGGGTTCAGAAGCGCGGCCTTCCTCGCCGGGTAGTAGCCGAAGAAGACGCCGATCGCGGCAGCGAAACCGAAGGCGAGGAGGACGACGCCCGGGTTGATGAGGGTGGTCATGCCGACCACGCGCTGAAGGAAGACAGAGACGGAGTACGCGAGGATCACGCCGATCGTGCCGCCCACGAGGCTGAGAACGACCGACTCGGTGAGAAACTGGATGAGGACGTCCGACGACCGTGCGCCGACGGCGAGCCTGACGCCGATCTCGCGTGTCCTCTCGGTGACGGAGACGAGCATGATGTTCATGATGCCGATGCCGCCGACGACGAGCGAGACCGCCGCGACCGCGCCGAGGAGGAGCGTCATGACCTTCTGCGTCTCCGTCGCCATCTCGATGAACTCGGCCTGGTTCCGAACCCGGAAGTCGTCCTCTTCGCCTGGCCGCAGATTGTGGGACCGGCGCAGGATGTCGGTCACCTCATCCTCTGCAGCCGAACTCTCCTCGCGCGAGACGGCGCTCGCATAGATCATGTGGATGTACTGCCCGCCGGCCAACCGGTAGAGCCCGGTCGTCACCGGCACCATGACGACGTCGTCCTGGTCCGAGCCGAAGGCCGACTGGCCCTTCGACTCGAGCACGCCGACGACGGTGAAGGGCGTGTTGCGGACGCGGATCTTCTGGCCGATCGGGTCCTGCCCGGAGAAGAGCTCGTCGACGACGGTCACCCCCAGGACGGCCACCTTGCCCTTGGCCCGCACGTCCCGTTCCGTGAAGAACTCGCCGGAGGCGAGACCCCAGTTCCGGATCGTGAGGTACTCGGGCGTGACGCCGTAGATCGTCGTGTTCCAGTTCCCGGCGCCGCCCACGACCTGCGCGCCGACGCGGACGGAAGGCGAGACCGCGGAGACGAGGGTCGCCTCGCGCTCGATGGCCTCCGCGTCGTCGAGCGTCAGCCGGTTCGTCGAGCCCGCGCCGAGGCTCACGCCGCGGCTGTGACTCGCGCCGGGCATGATCATGAGCATGTTTGTCCCGAGGGACGCGATCTGCGACTCGACGTCGGCCTGCGCGCCGGCCCCCATCCCGACCATGACGATCACGGCGCCGACGCCGATGATGATGCCGAGCGACGTGAGGAGGCTCCTCGAGCGGTTTCGCAGAATGCTCTTCGCCGCGACCTTGAGGAGATTCCGGATGCGCTTCACTGCCGCACCTCCCCGCTCATGCTGCCGCCCACGAGGCCTCGCACATCGTCGCGGCCGTCGATCAGGTCGTCGCTTCCGGCCATGCTCTCGAGGTCCTTCACGGCGCTCCTGCGGTCCCAGACCGGACGGTCGGAGACCAGCCGGCCGTCGCGCATCACGACGATGCGCTTCGCGTACTGCGCGATGTCCGGCTCGTGGGTCACGAGGAGGATCGTGATCCGCTGGTCGTTCAGTTCCTGGAGGACCGACATGATCTCAACGGAGGTCCTGCTGTCGAGGTTGCCGGTGGGCTCGTCGGCGAGAACGATCGACGGGTTGTTGACGAGCGCCCGCGCGATCGCGACGCGCTGCCTCTCGCCGCCGGACATCTCGTTCGGCTGGTGATGCATCCGTTCGGCGAGGCCGACGCGCTCGAGGGCCGCGACGGCGGCCCCGTTCGGGTCCCTCACGCGCTCGGCGTGGTCGTAGAGGAGCGGCAGCTCCACGTTCTCGAGCGCCGACGTTCGCGGCAGGAGGTTGAACGTCTGGAAGACGAATCCGATCCGCTGGTTCCGGATCTCGGCGTACTCGTTCCGCGAGAGCTGGCTCACGTCCCTGCCTTCGAGCACGTACTCGCCGTCCGTGGGTTGGTCGAGGCAACCGAGCACGTTCATGAGTGTCGACTTGCCGGAACCCGAAGCGCCCATGACGGCGACGAACTCGCCGGGCCGCACCGTGAGATCGACGCCGCGGAGCGCCCGGACGCAGATCTCCCCGAGCTGGTACTCCCTCGTGATCCCGCGCGTCTCGATGACCCACTCCACGCTAGCGCCGCCTCCTGCCGAACGGCCCCGTCACGAGCGGGTTCGAGCTTCCGCCCTCCTCGGCCGACTCGCTGACCGCGGTGATGACCTCGGTGCCCTCGACGATGCCCCGGCCGTCAACGATCTCCGTGACGATGCCGTCGGTGGCGCCTGTCGTAACGCGCGCCGCGCGGGCCGCTCCCTCTTCGTTGAGATACCAGAGGAGCGCGGTGCTCTCTCCGGAGCCGCCGGACGGCGATGGCCCGCCGGCGCCGGCGCCGAACCCGGTCGCCCCGCCGGACGCCCCGGCTCTTGCGGCCATCCTGGCGCGCGCCGTCTCCTGCTCGTCCTCCGGGAGGTTCGCGATCCGCTCTTCCATCGAGGAACGGAGCTCGGCCATCATATCGGCCGTCGGGCGGAACCTGATCGCCGTGTTCGGGACGAGCAGGACGTCCGATCGCTCCTCCACGAAGAAGTCGATCGTCGCCGTCATCCCCGGAAGAAGAAGCCCGCGCTCGTTGGGCGCGTCGACGACAACCGTGTAGGTCACCACATTCTGCACGGTCTCCGGCTGCAGGCGGATCTGCCGGACCTCGCCCTCGAACTCCTCCTCGTAGTGGGCCTCGACGGTGAACCTGGCGTGCTGCCCGTCGACGATCTGCCCGATGTCGCTCTCGTCGACGAGCGCGAGGATCTCCATCTCGGTGAGATCCTCCGCGATCACGAAGAGCGTCGGAGTCGAGAAGCTCGCCGCGACGGTCTGCCCCTCCTCAACGTTCCTCTGAATCACCGTCCCGTCGATCGGTGAACGGATCGTCGCGTAGCCGAGGTTCGTTCTCGACCGGTCGAGCATCGCCCGGGCCGAGAGCAGCGACCCGCGCGCCGACAGAAGGGCCGTCTCCGCATCCTCAAGCTCGACGTCGCTCGAGTGGTCCCTCCCGTGCATGACCTTGGTCCTCTCCCAGGTCTTCTCGGCCTGGTCGTACCTGGCCTCCGCAACGGCGAGCGCCGCCCCGGCATCGCGGACCGACGCCGAGAGCATCGTCGTGTCGAGAACCGCGAGCACCTGCCCCTTCGTCACGCGGTCGTTGAAGTCCGTCAGGACCGCCGCGATCGTGCCCGAGACCTGGGTTCCCACCTCGACGGTGCCGACCGCGGAGAGCGTGCCCGTCGCGCTGATGACGTTCTCGAGATCGCCGCGTTCGACGGTCGCGAACTCGTAGAACCCGTCCGCGCTCGACTCGCCGCCGCCCAGGAACCGCATGGCGAAGAGGACCGCCACGATGGCCACGACAACAATGATCGCTATTCCTCGCCTTGTCATTCCGTTCTCCGTTCGGCGTTGTCCCCGGCCCGCAACCAGGGTACGTTCACGCACCGCTAGTCAGGCTTGCGCGGGAAGCGAAGGTTACGACGACCATCATGGCACCGAACGCGGGCGCAAGCAACCATCCGACGGAGCTTCGTCGTCTCAAGGCATGTCTCCCGCGTCACTTGACTGGGTGCTTCGTCGGTCTCGTTCGTGGGGACAACTCTCTCGAGTCGGGGGGGATGACCGGCCCGGGGCGCCACGCCCGCGGGCCGGTCTGGAGGGGCATCCGGGGGACCTGCGGTGTTCCGCCGTCGTCCCTCCCGAGCACTTCGGTGCGCTCCTGCTACTGCGTCTCGTTGCCCGGCTTCGCGGCGTGGGGACAGAGCGGACCCGGCTGGCCCGGGCCGCCGGGATTCGGCGGCCACGCGTCCGCTCTGCCATGTCCCATTCTGCCGCACTCTCCACTCATCGCGTGGACCCGCGGCATCCCCGCACGACAGCAGAGATCGACCGGACCGGCGCCGTCGCCGCCCGCCATCGCGTGGCGGCGGGGCTGGGCCGCGCGGGACCCATGTCCGAGCACGGCGCCGATCCGTCTGTCGAAGAGGATCCGCTGGTCGTCGTCGAGGAGCGGACGGATTTCCTTGTGGACTCTCAGTCTGAGCTTCGCGAGCTCGAGCCGGATCTCGGCGATCTCCTCCATCTTGTGCTCGATGGCGTCGAAGTCCGGGTCGCCCGCATGCACGATCTCCAGCATCTCTCCCTCGAGGACCCTGGCGCGGTTCATGAGTTCGACGCGCTCCTCGTCGTGGCGCCCGCGGATCTCCTTGATCTGCTCCCGCTGCTCGGCCGTAAGAGCCGGTCCTCTCTCCGTCATGCGGGCGTGGATCCGCCCAGCGTGCGGCCTCGCCTCCATCTTCTGGCACCGACGCGCGAGCGCCGGCGTAGCGAGCGTGGCCGCGAGGGCCGTGGCGATGAGTACGGTCAGTAGGAGCTTGCGCTTCTTCATGGAGTCCTCCTCCGAAAGGAACTGCGTCAGCCGCTGCCCTGCCTCCCGACCCCCTTTTGAGCAACCGCCATGCCACTTCGGCCGGCGGCCCTGGCTGCTCCGACAGGTGCCTGTAATCCATTGTGTAGATTGAAGTTAGGGCGAACCGTGCTCCGCGCGCAGAGGGCACTGCGCGGCCGCGCTGCGCAGATCCTACGCGATCCGGGCCGTCCGGGCCGGTTCCGGTGCGCAGATTCTTCGCAGCGCGGGATCAGAGGTCGATCCCGTACTCCTTGATCTTGTTCTGGAGGGTCCTTCGGGAGATGCCGAGGATCTCGGCGGCGTGGGTGCGGTTCCCGCCTGTCTCGGCGAGCGTCTTCACGATGATGTCCCGCTCCATCTCGCGGATCGTGCGTCCCGACTCGAGCGGCTCGCTCTCGCCCTCGCCGGCCGCCTGGACCTTCGCCGGCAGCTGCTCCGGGAAGATCGTCTCGCCGCGCGAGAGCACGACGGCCCTCTGGATCGCGTTCTCCAACTCACGAACGTTCCCCGGCCACGCGTAGTCCATCGCGAGGCGCATCGCCCTCGGCGAGATCTTCTTCGGCTTCTGGCCGGGCGGAGCGTACTTCCGCAGGAAGTGCTCGACAAGAAGGGGGATGTCGTCGATCCGCTCGCGAAGCGGCGGGACGCGGATGGTAACCACGTTCAACCTGAAGTAGAGGTCCTCGCGAAACCGTCCCTCCGCGACCTCCGTCTCGAGGTCCTTGTTCGTCGCGGCGATCACGCGGACGTCGACGGCGATGTCCCTCGTCCCGCCGACCCTCTGCAGCGTGTGGTCCTGGAGGAACCGGAGCAGCTTCGCCTGGAGCGCGGCCGACATGTCGCCGATCTCGTCGAGGAAGATCGTGCCGCCGTCGGCGAGCTCGAAGCGACCCCGCTTCTGGCGGTTCGCGCCTGTGAACGCGCCCTTCTCGTGCCCGAAGAGCTCGCTCTCGAGAAGGCCCTCGGGAATCGCCGAGCAGTTCACGGCCACGAACGGCGCGCCCGCGCGGTCGCCGGCACGGCGGATCTCGCCGGCCACGACCTCCTTCCCGGTGCCGCTCTCTCCGAGGATGAGAATGCTCGCGCCCGTCTCTGCGACCCGGTGCGCCAGTTCGAGCACCTCCCGTATCGCGTCGCTCGCGCCGACAACCTCACTCCCGGTCTCGACCGCCTCGGGCGCCTCTTCCTCCGGTCGCGTCGAGTCGATGAAGCGCGACACGACCGAACGCACCTCGTCGATGTCGATCGGCTTCGTGACGTAGTCGAACGCTCCGAGCTTCATCGCGCGCACCGCCGTCTCGACGGAGGCGTAGGCGGTCATCATCACGACCGCGGTGCCGGCGGCCTTCCGTTTGATCCGCTCGAGCGCCTCGACGCCGTCGAGCCCCGGCATGCGGATATCCATGATCACGAGGTCGTGGAAGCCGCTCGCGACGGCGTCGACCGCCGCGGCTCCGTCCGAGGCGCTCTCCACCTCATGGCCGTCCGTCTCGAGGACGGCCGTCAGAAGCTCTCGCACGCTCGACTGGTCGTCGACGACGAGCACCCTGAGCTTCGCCTCCGCCATGCGCGTCTCCCTCACTCGCCGGCCCCCGCCGGCCGGTCGGTCGACCGGCCTCGGCCCTCGTCCTCCCCCGTCGACCCACCATCGGCGGCCGGAAGCCGGATCGAGAACGTCGTGCCGCTGCCCTTCTCGCTCGAAACGCTCACGCGCCCTCCGTTCTGCTCGACGATCCGGGACACGATCGTGAGACCGAGTCCGGTACCCTCCGGCTTCGTCGTGTAGAACGGTTCGAAGAGCTTGCCGATCTCGTCGGGCGTCATCCCGGATCCGGTGTCGGTGACATCGATCGAGACCAAGCGCCTTCCGCCGACTCCCTCGGTCTCGGCCGTCACGATGGTGAGCGTTCCCCCGTCCTTCATCGATTCGATCCCGTTCAGGAAGACGTTGAGGAGAGCCTGCCTGATCTGCGCCGCGTCGACGAGGACCGGCGGCGGGTCGGGAGCGAGGCGCGTCTCGACTTCAACGCGCCTGAACTGGGCGTCCTCCGAGACGAGCGCAAGGACCTCACCCACGATCTCGTTCGCCGAGGTAGCCGCCCGCGAGGGCACGACCGGCCTGGCGAACTCGAGGAGCTCCTGCACGACGCGGTCGAGCCGCTCGACCTCCTCGATCATGATGTCCGAGTAGCGCTCCTCGCGAGACCCGGGCTGGAAGCTGCTGCGAAGGAACTGCGCGAACCCCTTGAGCGAACTCAGCGGGTTCCGGACCTCGTGCGCGACGCCGGCAGCGAGCCTGCCGAGCGCCGCGAGGTGACGCTCCCGCTCGACCTCCTCCTTGAGAGCCTCGACCTCCCGCAGATCCTGGAAGAGGAGAACCGAGCCGGTCCGCTCGTCGTCCTCGTTTCTGAGAGACGACGCCGCGAGCGCGACCGGAAGCGCCTCGTCGCCGGTCACGATGCGCGCCTCGCTCTCGGCGGACATCGTCTTCCCGTCGATCACGTCCTCGACCCTCCGCCGCTCGCTCTCGGGATCGATCAGGAAGAGACGGTCCAGCCGCTCCCCGCCGACATCCCGGTCGCCGAGCGAGAGAAGCCCGCGTGCGGCCCGGTTGACCCGAACGACCCTGCCCTCGCGGTCGATCGAGACGAGGCCGCTGGCCATGCTCTCGATCACGTTGTTCGTGTACGATCGCATCTCCGCGAGCGCCGTCCGCGTCGACCGGTAGTGCTCCATCACGAAGAGGAAGTAGATCGCGATGCCGCCGACGAAGAGCAGCACGATCGCGAGGACGATGGTGTTGTTGCGGGAGGCCAGGAATGCGGCCTCGAGTTCGGAGGAGTCGAGGCCGACGACCCAGGTGAGACGCACCACCTCGTCGATCTTCACGGGCCGGCCGAGAAGATCGGAGAGCCGCTGGCCGACGACAGCGGCGTCACACGGCCCCGGCGTTCTGAAAGGAAGCCTCGGCATCCGTCGCGGACCGAAGGCGCAGAGAGCGCGCGGCGACAGCTCGTGCATGATGCCGTACTCGTAGTAGCGACGGCCGTCGCGCGTGACGACGCGGTAGCCGAGCCTGCCGCGTGCCGGCACCGAGGCGTAGGTCCCCGGATCGACCCAGGCCGAGCCGACGCGCGAGGTGTCGCTGTGGATCACGGCGATTCCCTCGTCGTCGAGGACGGCAAGATATCCGATGTTCTCGCGGCCGGAGACGTTGGCCGCCATCGCCTCGATACGCCAGCGCCGCCACTCGGGCGCCACGAGCTCGCTCTGGAACTCGGATCCCGAGAGGAAGAGGATGCCCCTGGCCTGCCGGGAGAGGACGTCGGCGACCTCCCTCCGGCCGCGGCCGATGTCGCGGAACGACGTGAAGCCGAGCGCCACCGCGAGGATGACGATGCCGACGACGATGGACGTCACGGGCAGGTATCGGGTCCGCTTGGCACGCATTCGGGAGTCCTCGGATCGGCGCGTTCCGGCTCGTGCCCCGCGCCCTCGTGCCGGCGTCTCCGGCGCGTCGGCGCTCTCCCCCATTAGACACCACGCCCGATCCGAAGGGCAAGCCCAAACGGTCGCGGCTCGCCGCCGCACGCGGACGGCGGACGCCACGATGGACGGGAGCGCTGCTCAGTGCTCGCCGAGCGTGCCGTCGCGAACCGCTCGTCCGGCGCCCCAACGAAGCACGAGAAAGCCGACCACGAGCGACCCTGCCGAGAACGCGGCGAGCGCGGCGAGCGACGCGGCCGGGTCGACCTGCGTGACCGAACCGGCGCACCGCACGACGTCACCCGCGACCACGACGTCGCGCGTTCCGCACGAAGACCGGACCAGCGCGAGCGCGTGCGTCGTCGGGAGGACCGTCGAGACACGCCGCGCCCACACGGGCAGGAGTTCGACGGGGAAGTAGACGCCGCCCCCCAGCGCCGCGAGCGTGCTCACGACCCACGCTATCGGGTCGCCTTCCTTCGACACCAGGATCGTGCCTCCCGATGCGAGCCCGAGCCCGCACATCCCGATGACGTAGAGAGCCGCCCCGGCGAGCGCGGCCGGTTCCGGCGCAAGCCTGAGCCCAAGCGCCCAGGCCGCGCCGCCGAGCGTGATCGCGGCGCCGAACGCGGCCAGGAGAAGCTCCGCCGCCCCGGAGAGGGCGACGGCCAGCGGCACCGAGACGACCGTCGCGACCGACTCGAGCGTCCCAAGCATCTGCTCGCGGCGGGCAGCGGCGCGGAACGAGGCGAGCCCCGAGGACGCCACGCCGTGCAGCACGACGCCGACGACGGCGAACGCCGCGTAGCTCATGCCGTACCTCTCGCGGAAGCCGGGACCCGCGAGCGCGACGACTCGCCCGACGCACGCGAAGACGGCGACCGATGCCGCGAGCCCCGCGATCGCGAGCGCGAGCCGCAGACGATAGCTCGCGGCGAGCTGCAGCGCGCGCACCGCGAAGCCCCACGCCGCGGCCGGCGTTCTACACATGCGCGACGCGTCCGCGCTCGAGGAGGATCCTCCTCGCAGCCGCCTCGATGAGGAGCGGCGCGTGCGTCGCCGCGAGGACCAGGCCGCCTCGACGCGCGCGTTCGGCGAGGGCGCCCGCGACCTCGCGCTGCGATCCCCGATCGAGCCGTGCGAGCGGCTCGTCGAGGAGGAGGACCGGCGGATCACCGAGGAACGCTCTCGCCAGGCGGAGACGCGCGCGGAGGCCCGCCGGCAGACGGCCCGCCCGAGCGTCGAGATCATCGAGAACGCCCGCCTCAGAGGCCGCGTCCCGGATCGCCCGCCGGAGCCCGCGCGGCCCGATGCCTCGCAGCCTCGCGAAGAAGGAGAGGTTCTGTCGACCCGAGAGCCGCCAGAGAAGCGACCGATCCGACTCGAAGGAGACACCGATCGCCGCACGCACGAGCCGTCCTTCGCGTCTGACGTCGCGCCCGAACACGAGCGCGGTTCCTGCGGACGGTTCGAGCACCGTCGCGAGGATTCTGAGGAGCGTGCTCTTCCCGGAGCCGTTCGGACCCGTGAGGGCCACGACCTGGCCGGTCCCGACACGGAGATCCACGTCTCGGAGCGCCTCGACCCGCCGCCCCCGCGAGAGGAACGTCCGCGCGAGGCCGCGCGCCTCGATCGCCTCAACCGCGCTCACGGCTTCTCCGACCTCGCGAGCATCGTCAGTCGCCGCCCCCGGCGCCCCACAAGCACGATCTCCGGTCGCCCGTTCCCGGTCGTGTCTCCGACGAGAACCGCGGCCGCTCCGCCGGCCGCGTCGAGCATACGGCGCGGCTCTCCGGTGGCCACTTCGCAGGCAACGAGCCCCTGCGACGTCCAGGCAAGGACGCATGGGCCGTCGCCGGAGTCGGCAAGGAGGGCCGGCGCGTCGTAGACGTCGCCGGGGGTCTCGCGGCGCCACAGGGTGCGGCCGTCCCGCGGCGAGACCGCGTAGAGCCACCCGTCGCTGCAGCCGAAGACGAGCTCGCACCCGGCCCGACGATCGAGTTCGAGCACGGCCGCCTCCCCGAGCGGCTCTCCGGTCGACTCCAAGGCTCGGCGGAGGAACGCGGGGAGCCTTCGCCGTCCTACGAGTCGCCGGTGCGACTCCTGCCCGAAGCGGAGCCTCAGCAACTCGTCCCCGGACGCGCCATCGAGCACCACCAGAGCGCCGGCGAAGCACCCGATCGCGACCTCGTTCGAGCCGTCACCGGTCAGGTCGGCGACGACCGGTGGCGAGCTCGCCACGCCTTCCGGCGAGAACCTGCTCTTCTCCCCCAGGAGGACGCCCCACTCGACGACGCCTCCCGGTCCGATCACGAGAAGCCGGTTCATGTTCTCGGTCACGAGGATCTCGGGCAGGCCGTCGCCGTCCGGGTCGCCGACGCTCAGGTGGTCGAACCCCCTTCCGAACGGGCCGTCCTCTCTCTCGGCCTCGAGAACCCACATGAGATCGAGCGTGTCCAGCCGGCACGCGGCGAGCGACGCGCCCCGCTCGGCCCCGGTCACGACGACCGCCAGCCTGCCGCCGCCGGCCTCGATCACCTCGATCGCGCGGATCGGGGCGCCCGCCGCGACCTCTTCCGTGCCCGGGTCCCGCGGCGAGCGCAGCCCCCACGCGCGGATCCGCTCTCCGTCCGCGGCGCGAAGGACGGCGAGCGTCTCTCCCCACGCCACCGCGAGCTCCGGCCGACCGTCAGCGCCCGTCCCGGCCAGGGAGACGGCGGCGGCCGCTCCCACGCGCGCCTCCCAACGCACCTCGCCGTTCCCGTCGATGGCCACGACGCGACCCCGGCCTTCCTCGCCGCGGCACACGATGACGATCTCGGACGAACCGTCGGCATCGAGGTCAACGAGGCGGCTCTCCGAGAGCCCGGCGGACGACGGGCACCCGTCGCGCTCCCAGACCACCCGCCAGGCGGCGCGCACACCCCCGATCGGCAGAAGGGCGGCCGCCAGGACGAGCGCGACGCAGACGCTAGTAGTCGACGAGGCAGACGTCCTTCGCATCGCAGCTCCCGAAGTCGAAGCCGCACTGGTCCACCGAATCACAGCTCCCCCAGTCGATGAAGATGTAGCACATCTTCGAGCCAGAGATCGTCTTCCGGGCGCACCCCATCGGGGACGCCCCTCCGTTCGCGAGCCTCAGGTGCTCCACGCTTCCCCCTTCGTTCCTTGTGTCCATGGTCACCCTGTGTCGACGATGCAGTTGTCCCGCTCCTGGCAGCCGCAGCCCGCGTCGATGAGCCAGCAGAGATCCGAGTTCGGGCAGTGCGAGTAGTCGACGAGACAGATCTCACTTACCGACGCGTCCTTGCGGGCACCCGGAAGGCGCGCAGCCGATCCGTTCGCCAGACGGAGGTGTTCCATCGCTTCACTCTCCACGGGGAACGCGGCGGGGAACGCACGCAGGGAAACGCATCGGGGACGCCTGGAGGCAGACGCAGCGGCAGACTCACGAGGGGAACGGAGCCGCGGACCTACGCCGTGACTCGAACGCTAGCGCGGCGCGGACGCCATCTCCCGCCTGCGCTCCTCCGGCAGCGAGGCGTAGAGCCACATCGACAGTTCGAGCACTCGCTGCTGGATCCGGCACCTCTCGCCGCGCTGATCGGCCCCCGATCCGGGAGCGTGCGCGTCGTGGAGGCACGGTCCGCCGCAGAGCGGAAGCGCCCAGCAGTCCGCACAGGCGGCCGTTGCCTCGGCGCGGGCGTGGAGGATGCGCGCGACCGCCGCCCTGTCGAGGCCGTCGGCCACGCTGCCCACTTCGAACTCCTCGCGGCCGGCGAAGCGGTGACAGAAATACAGGAGACCGTCGGGGTCCACGCAGACGTACCGCGCGCCGGCCCCGCAGGGGATCCCCCGTGCCCCTCCGGAAGCGAGGAGTCGCATCGGGTCGATGAAGTTCCCGACGACCGGCGCGGAACCTCCCGCGATGCGATCCCGCTCGATCCCCGCGAGCGCCTCGAACTCCCCGACGAGCCGCTCCCCGAACGCCGGAGTGAGCGTCCCCCCGCTTGCGGGAACGAGATGCACGACGCGGAACCCGAGGCCGGCGAGATGGGTGACCGTGTCCGCGAGCGACGCCGAGCTCGGAGAGACCGTGACGCGCGCCGCCACGCGCACGGATCGCGGCAGGGAGCGGATGTTCGCCGCGATCCGCTCGTACGAGCCGCGGCCGTCCGGGTATCTCCGGTGCGCGTCGTGCGCCTCCCTGGGACCGTCGATGCTGACGAGCATGCGCACGCCGGCGGCATGGAGACGGCCCGCCGTCTCCGGCGTAAGAAGCGTTCCGTTGGTGGTGATATGAAGCGCAACCTCGCGCCGCCTCTCGGATGCGAGCGCGCGCGCCCTCCGGGCGACGCGCTCGATCAGGCCGAGCCGAAGGAGCGGCTCGCCACCGAAGAAGACGACCGAGAGGCGACGGGACCCGCTCGGTTCCCCGAGCAGCATCTCCACAGCGCGGACCGCGACGGCCTCGGGCATCGACCGGCCTCGACTCCGACGTTCGGAGGACAGATAGCAGTAGTCGCAATCGAGATTGCAGGACTCGGTGAGGTTGAGGGCGATCGAGGTGAGGCCGGACGGAGAAGCGCCGCGCCGTGTCCGGCCCGGCGCTGCGGGCGCACCCGCGAGGGTCGCGATCTCCCCGACCGCGGCGTCGACCCCGGCCCGACCGTGCGTTGTCACAAGGCGCTGGAGGCCGGCGTCGGCCGCCCCGGTCTCGAGCCACTCCAGAACGTCACGCGCCACGCCGTCGGCCTCGAAGAAGAGCCCCGATCCGGAGTCGAAGACGAAGCCGTCGGGCCCAACCCGGAAGACGTGCAGGCCCTCGAGGAGCGTCGAGGCGCACCCGGCGAGGCTCGCCCCTCCGCCGCCCTTCGACGGACGGGCGGCGCCTCCCCGACGCTCCGCCGCGATGATCCGCGCCCTCCGCGCCGCGCGCGTGGCCGAACGGAGCGCGCCCTCACGCCGCGCCGCCGCGAACCCGGCGAGCCGCGTCGCGCCGAAGCACCCGGCGTGACCGATGGCCCGGCCGTACCGCCGGTCGATCTCTGCCGCGACATCACCGAGAACCGATGAGGCCGCCCGCACGACCTCGCCCACGTCCTCCCCCGAGGGCGGGGACTCGAGACCAGAGGCGGCGGCGAGCAACCAGGACACGACCGACCACCGCCGCGCGCGGAGGTCCGGCAGCAGATCGGCAAGATCGTCTTCGAGCTGGTAGGCGACGTGGAACTCGTCGAGGAATCGCTCTCCGGCACGCGCCGCGTCCGTGCGGCCGGCCAGACGACAGATCGCCGCGACGGTCGTCTTGAGCGGCGCCAGCCGCCTGCCGAGCGTGTCGAGCGACCGCTCGATCCGGTCCGGCGCAACGGCCGCCAACCCACTCCCGGTCCGGAGCACGTCGCGCTCCCACGCCAGGCTCTCGTAGTACTGGTCCAGGTAGCCCTCGATGAGGGACACCGCGGAGGCCTCACCACCGGCAAGTCGATCGTAGGCGACGTAGAAGCGTCCGAGGCACCGGTCGGCAAGGCGGCACGACTCGGGTTCGGGACGATCGTCCCCGTCGAGCCAGTCGTCGCCCGCGAGGAAGTGGACGGCTCCGAGGCAGTTCGCGACCGCCATCGACCGCGCGGCCTCGAGCGAGCCTTCGAACGGGAGCGCGTCGACAAGGAGATACGGAAGGGCGGGAACGATGTTCTCGGGCGTGATGCCGGGATCGGCAGTGGCCGCCGCGGCTTCAGGCGTCTCGACCGCCTCGCGGAACCGCGCCGCGACGAGCGCCAGCTCTCCCGGAAGGTCGAAAGCAGGAGTGCGTACGGGCACGCGTGCCACCACGGGGGGAACGAGGGGACGCCGGGCCGAGACGAGGTTCGGCCGGCAGGCCCGTTGCGGGAGCTCGTGTTTCGCCTGCCGGCCGTCGTGGGCTGGCCTCTGTCCCTCGAGGGAGAAGCAAGATGCCTACCAGATCAGGCATGAGGGAAGAAGCTATGTGCAGAGCCGAATGTGCTTGGCGTTTTCGGGGTCCAGGAGCGGCTCTGCTGTGCTGTGGGCGTCTGCCGCTGTCACTATCGGTTACAGCGTCGGGGCACCGCCCCTTCCGCTGTCATGCGTTCAGCCGAGGAACGGCGAGGCCATTCCGATGAGCAGGATCACGACCATCACCCTTACTATTCTCGCCGTCCTCGACATTCCATACCCCTCGTGTGATCGCCTCCCGCACCAGAAACGGGAGGCAGGAAGAGGGTGCTTCAGAAGAAGCTGGAAGGGAGTGGCATGCCAAAGAGCGACCGGACTCGCCCCCCTGCTATTCCACTCATGACCGCCGACTCCCTTCCATAGCTCAGTTGTCAATGCGTCCACCCCCTCTTAGGGCATGGGCCGTGCCAGAACTGCCGGAATCGCACACCCCGAGTGAAGAATCAGTACACTTGTAAGATACTACCCGATCGTCAGTTACAAGCATCAGCCGAAGCGGGCCAGATCTTGCCGGCACGCCACTTCGGCAGCTTCCCGACGCCGAGCCGAACCGCGGCTCGCGATTCCACTGTAACCGGTTTGACCATCGTCAATTAGCACTGTCGTCAGGATCTCGACGGTCTGTCGGGTTTCCGACGGTCGAGTGACTGTCAGTCGGCTGCATGCTCACGGCCGCCTCGCCCCGAATACCGAGAGCGCCGGGCTCGTCGCCCGGCGCCGGTTCCATCCCGATTCGTCTGTCCCTGCCGCTCTCTCTGACTCCCCCGGGACCCGCTCAGCCGATCCCGTGCTTCTTCATCTTCGCGAGGAGACCGGTCCGAGAGATCCCGAGCCGCTCCGATGCCCGCTTCTTGTTCCAGCCGCTCTCGTCGAGCGCCTCGAGGATCCTCGTCTTCTCGAGCGCGTCGATCTCGTCCCTGAGCGACCGGCGGTGCGGCTCGCCGCCGTCGCCGCCGAGCTGATAGCGCGCGGCCAGCTCGGGGCTCAGCTTGTCGATGCCGATGACATCTCCCTCGGCACAGAGCGCGACGCCGCGCCTCACCTCGTTCTCGAGTTCGCGAACGTTGTTGCCGCGCCAGTCGTGGCGCATGAAGAGCTCGCGGACGTCGCGGCTGAAGCCGGCAATCCTCTTCGCCTCGCGCTTCGAGTAGAGTTCGAGGAAGTGCTCCATGAGGAGCGGGATGTCGTCCGGGCGATCCCTGAGCGGCGGCACCTCGATGACGACGGTGCAGAGCCGGTAGAAGAGGTCGCGCCGGAACCTGTCGGCCCGGACCTCCTCGGACAGATCCTTATTGGTCGCCGAGATGACCCGAGCGTTGCTCGTCCGCGTGACGCTCTCGCCCACCCGGCGGTACTCGCCGTTCTGGAGGAACCGGAGGAGCTTGACCTGCAGCTCCTTGCTCATCTCGCCGATCTCGTCGAGGAAGAGCGTGCCGTCGTTGGCCGCGGCCACCAGACCCTCACGGTCTCGGTCCGCGTCCGTGAAGGCGCCCTTCACGTGTCCGAAGAGCTCGCTCTCCTGCAGGTGCGGCGCGATCGCCCCGGCGTTCAGGGCCACGAAACGTCCGGTCCTGCTGCGTCCGCCCTCGTGGATCGCCCTCGCGATGAGGTCCTTGCCGACGCCCGACTCGCCGCGGATGACGACGGGGACGCGGCTCTCGCGCAGCCGCTCGACGCTCGCCAGGATCGCGAGCATCTGCGGGTCGCGGGTGATGAACCCGCACTGCTCGAGCGTGCTCCGAAGCTCTCGGACGAGGTCGCCCCGGCGCCTCCACGCGGCCGACTCGCAGACCCGCAGATGGATCTGCGCGAGCATGCGCGCGGCCGCCCCGATGAACTCGACATCGCTCTGCGCGAACGCCGCGCTGCCCGGACCGCCGGCGCGATCGACGTAGATGAGATAGTCCCGGTCCCGCTCGAGACCGACCTGGATGGGAATCAGGCCGACGGCCGTGCAGCCCTGCGGCAACGTGCGGACACTGGATCGCCCATCGCTCACGACGAGCGGGCGGGTGTACCCGCGCGTTGCGATCTTGCTGCGGACGAACCGCGCGACCTCCGCGACGCCTCCGCCCGAGCGATCGACCGACGTCGCGATCATCGGACTCCCGTCCTCGGTGATCTCGAAGAGCGCCAGCCGGTCGCACGGGACCGCGCCCGCGATCTCCTCGGCGAAACGGTGCAGGTCGTCGGCGTGCGGCTCGGCCGTCTCGAGGAAGCTGTAGCCGCTCGTGATGGTCATGTAGCGTCCGCGCTGCGACGCCCCGGCGTAGGCCAGCTCCGCGTCCAGCTCGGAGAGGAGCGCGTCGACCTCGGCGAGCCCCTGCAGGTCGTGACCGACCTCGTACTTCAGACGCGAGCGCTCGAGCCAGCTCCTGGCCGAGTCGACGCGGCCGCCCTTGCGGAGCGCCTTCGCCCTCTCGAACTGACAGCGGGCGACCCACGCGCCGGCCCCGATGCGGGTGAAGCGCGCCTCGGCAGCGGAGAACCTCGCCTCGACGCGGTCGAGCGCGATCTCCTCGGGGGACGCCAGCTCCCTCAGTCCAACACCGTCGGCCAGCGCCACACGCGCCAGCTCGAAGTCATCCCCGATCCGACGGAGGGTCTCCTCCGACTGGTTGATGAGGACCTCCGCCGCGGCCTGCTCGCCCTTGGCGTAGCAGATCGAAGCGAGCACGCGGAGGAGGACGCCCTCTTCGAAGTGATCCCCGATCTCCCTGCAGACCTTGAGGCCCTCCGCGCAGTCCCGCTCCGCCTCTTCGAGTCTGCCGAGGGCGTAGAGAGCCTCGGCGCGCCGGCGCAGCACCTCGCCGACCACGTCGCTGACGGTCCCGAGACGATAGGCGCAGGCGAGCGCGCGGTCGAGCGTGCCGAGCCCGTCCTCGTAGCTTCCGCGGTCGATCTCGAGATGGCCGGTGTACTCGAGCGCGAGCGCCTCGGCGCGAAGATAGCCGTGCTCTCTGCTGGCGCGCAGCGAGCGGTCGAAGTGCTCACGCGCCCGCCCCCACTCCCTGCGGATCCGGCAGAGGTTGCCGAGCGTGAGTCCGACGGCCACGAGACCGCGCGTCGCGCCGATGCGCGAGTAGATCTCGCGGGCCTCGTTGAGCCGTTCTTCGGCCTCGGCCCAGCGCGACAGCTTGTAGAGGATGATGCCGATGTTGGTGAGCCGGTCCGCGATGACGGCGGCGTGCCCGAGCCTGCGATCGATCGCGAGCGCGTTCTCGATATACTCGAGGCCGCCGTGCAGATCCCCGGACCGCTTCGCGAGAATGCCGAGGTTATTGTAGGCCGAAGCCAGCCCGGCCTCGTTCTTCAGGCGCTTCTGGGTAACAAGGTAGTCAGTGAAGTAGTCGCGGGCGGCCTGGATGTTGCCAAGTTCGGCGTTCGCGATCCCGAGCGCCTTGCCCGCCTCGGCCAGTGCCTCGCCGTCGGGCCGCGTGCGGAGCACTTCGTAGGCCCTCTGCGCGGCCCGAAGCGCCTCCTGGTAACGCCCGCTCTCGATCTCCGCGCGTGCGATCACGACGTCCGCCTCGGCGGCGATCGGCTCGTCGGCCTCCGCGAGATCGAGCTCGTCGATCCGTGCCCTGCAGGACCTGGCCTCCTCGTACTGGCCGAGCCCCAGGTGACACCGGGCGATGTTCAGGTAGAGCGCCGCGGACTCGCGCGCGGTGAGCTGCGATGCAAGGTCCCCTTCCGAGGCCTGCAGGAAGTAGCCGAGCGCGTCGGTGTAGCTGTCGGATTCGAGATAGACGAGACCGAGGCGGACCGCCGACGTTACTGCGTCGCGGGCGCTTCGCGACTCCATGGCCCTCTTGAACGCGTCGATCATCTCGCGCTCGGGCCTCTTCCTGTCTCGCTCGTCAGCCACTCGTGGCCTCCGTACGCGCTGGAACGGCCTTCACCCTAGAGCGCGCAGGTGACGAAGATCCAGACGGTCCCAAAGAACGTTCTGATGGTGTGTCGAAGCACGCCCTGCGGTGACGCGTGATCCGGCCCCTTGCTGGTCCCGTGGTCGGAATCGTTCTCCTCGTCATCGCCTCCGGACGACTCGTCGTCCCCCGTCCACACCGACGTGGAACCCCACCGGTCGTCGTCGCCCGTGACGTCCTCCATGTCTTTCCCCAGCGTGATACCCGGCTCACTCTGATCGTCGGTCACCATGTACCCAGGTGCCGCGGAGTTGGCGACTCCGACGATCAACGCCGAGCTCAGCGCGAGGGCCACCACCAAGGCGATGTAGCGCCTCGCGTTCAAAGCCGTACCTCCTTCTGGTACGCCCGAGGGGGCATCCTCCAGTTGCCTTCGAATCGTATCGTATCCGTCGCCGCGGGATAGGCGTCACCGCGACCCGCCGGCGGCGGGTGACGCTTCGCGAGGGGGGTGTCCGGTGTGTTCGTACGTGTTCCCAATCCAAGTCTACCAGCGACGCGCGATGCAGTCAAGAAGATAACCGCGATCGACCGGTCCGCAACCCCTTGCGCAGCAAGGCGTTGCGCTACCCGTGGTTCTCCCGGCGAACGAGCTCGACGAGCGGCCCGAGGCACCGTTCGAAGATGGCCCGGCCCTTCTCGGCGGTGGCCGAGGTCGGCGCGCCCTCCGAACCCGACCAGTCGCCCGGCGGCGGACCCGCTGCGACGCCTTCGGGGAACGCCTCGAAGCGCGCCTCCTCGGCGTCCGGCGGACCGTCGACCGCGCGCTCGACTCGCACGTGTTCGGGGAAGAGGTGGAGTCCGAGCGACGTCTCGACCTCGCCCGCGTGCTCGACCCCGTCCTGACGGTCGAGGAGATCGCCGACGTCGGTCCAGTACGGGAAGAGGATGAAGACGCGACAGAGCGCATCCTCGAGAAACGGCAGCGCGGCGCACTTGATCGCCTCGTGGTGGGCGAACCCGAAGCCGTCGACCGCGCAGCCGTGGGCGGTCACGAGGAAGAAGGTCCGGAACCCCTGACGGACCCAGTCCGACAGGAGGCCCCGGACGGAGGCGCGGAGTGCGTCGAAGGTCAGCCCCGCCGTGCCGGGCACGAACCGGTCGCAGGGCAGGTTCACGCCGTATGCCAGGGTCGGCGCGATCGCCACGCCGGTCTCCTCGGCGATCGCCGACGCGAACGCCTCCGCGATGAGCGTGTCGCACGCGAGCGGCAGGTGCCGCCCGTGCTGCTCGCAGGTCCCGAGCGGAAGGAGGAGCGCATCCCGGCGCTCCAGGTACGCGGCGGTCTCGGGCCACGTCATCTCGGCGAGCTTCTTCACGATGCCTCCACGGCAGGTCCCCGCGCGGGACCCTAGAGAAGGAAGTCGTCCATCTCCGGCTTCTTCTTCGGGCGCTCGACCACCGGACGGCCCTCGCCGTCCGGTGCCACCTTCGAGCCCGCCGGCCGGACGCGGGGTGACCTCGCCCTTCCCGGTTTCCGTCCGCCCCGCCTTCCGCCCCCCACGGCCCCGGGCGTCCCCGCGCCGAGCCAGCGCGCCGCGAGATCGAGGAACTCCCGCACGCAGGTGTCGTCGGTCTCCCAGCTCGCCTCGTACCAGACCTTGCGGCCGTCCTTCTCCTCGGCCGCCAGGCCCACCTCGCGCAGGTGCCGCAGGTGATACGAGACCTGCGGCTGGGTCAGTCCGAGCTCCGCCACGATCGCCGATACGTTCTTGCGCCCATCCAGAATCGCGGCGAAGACGCGCAGCCTCGTGGGATCGCCCAGCTCGCGGAGCACCGTCGAAAGGTCGGCCATCTCGTTTTCCCCTCTTCGTCTCGAGACGCGCAACTGCTAGCATCGAAGCGTCCTCGAGTCAAGGGCCGTGCGGGCGGGGCGGCGTCGGGGCGGGCGGAGAGCCGACACCGACGTGCGGCCGGAAGAAAGGGGCAGGCGGAGAGCATGGGGAGTCGAACCGATCTCAAGGGACTGACGCTCGAGGAGCTCGAGGCCTTCGTCGAGGCCGCAGGCGAGCCCAAGTACCGTGCCGCGCAGATCGCCGCGTGGATCCATCCCCGCGGGATCACGGACTTCGGGCGGATGACCGACCTCTCGCTCGATCTGAGATCCCGCCTGGCGGAGGTCGCGACGATCACCGCGGCGGAGGTCGTCGGCGTCGCGCGCTCGAAGGTCGACGGCACCGAGAAACTCCTGCTCGGGTTCGACGACGGCGAGCAGGTCGAGGTTGTCATCCTGAGGGACGGTAGCCGGACCACGGCGTGCGTCTCGACCCAGGTGGGCTGCCGGTACGCGTGCACGTTCTGCGCGACCGGGCAGATGGGCTTCCGCCGGAACCTGACGGCGGGCGAGATCGTCGAGGAGATCATCGCCGTGCGACGTCACCTCGATCCCGGGAGACTCGACAACGTGGTCTTCATGGGCATGGGCGAGCCGCTCGACAACTACGAGGCGACGATGCGTGCGGTTGCGATCGCCAACGCGAAGTGGGGCCTCGGAATCGGCGCGCGGCGGATGACGATCTCGACGGCCGGCCACGTTCCGGGCATCCTGCGACTCGCCGACGAGGGTCTCCAGGTGAGGCTGGCGGTCTCGCTGAACGCCGCCGATCAGCGCCTCCGATCGCTCATCATGCCGATCGCGGAACGCTACCCGCTCGACCGGCTCGTCGAGGCGATCCGGACGTACCGGGAGCGAAGCGGGCGCCGCGTAACGCTCGAGTACGTGCTGCTGGGGGAGATCAACGACTCCCCGGAGGACGCCGAGAAGCTTGGGCAGCTTGCCAGAAGCCTGCTTGGAAAGGTCAATGTCATCTGCTATAATGAGATTAGTGGAGCCGGATACTCTTCCCCCCGAGAAGAGGTCGCGGAGAGGTTCGTAGCGCTCGTACGCAGGCGGTGCCCGACGGTCGTGCGGCGGGTGAGCCGCGGAGCGGACATCGCGGCGGGATGCGGCCAGCTCTGGGTCGAGTCCCGAAACGAGCGGAAGAGCCGTTAGCCCGGGCGCGATGTACGGCCCGGCGGAAGGAGTCCGGTGACGTCGCAATGAGGATCCTCGCAGTCTCGATCGCCCTCCTCCTGGCACTCGCCCCCTCGGTACGAGCAGAGAACACCTGGCGGGACACGCTGCCCGACCTGGCGTCCGTCGTCCACGGCGTCAAGGAAGTCCTGCCGCCGACATGGCGCGTCGTCGAGTCGGACACCGGCCGCGTCCCAATCGGGTGGAAGGGCGAGGACGTCGGCGTCTATCTCATGGTCGAGGACACGCGCACACGGTTCTTCCATCCGAGCGGGTTCCACTACTACTCCTTCTATCGCGTCTGGCTCCTCCCTCCCGACTGGGAAGGCGAGATGCGCGCCATGGACTACGTCTCTGACAGCGCGCCGGCTTACCTCCTCGGCGCGGGAGAGGACTTCGTGGCGCTCTATCACACGGCCGGAGGCAACGTCTGGGAACAGGGCCCGTACGCGCTCTGCCGCGCGCTCGGACTCGACACGATCTGCTTCACGAGCCTCAACCGGCGCGTCGTCGATCTCGAGATCGAGACCCAGCTGTCGAGACGCCTTGGGCGCGGCGGCTCCGACGACGACGGGCTCATGCCATCGCGGATCATCGGGCTCGCCGGCGACGGGCCGAGCCTCTACATGGAGTACGTCTTCACCGGAGCCGGGGACGAGAGCCGGACCGGCTGGCTCGAGGACCTCACCGACGCGATCGCCGGGGACATCTTCATGCACCTCCCCGAGGTCGAGTCCGTCTACCTTCGCCGTTGCACGTCGGACAGCTACACTGATACGATCGTGACCCGCAACTGAACGAGACCCCGCTCGAGAGGGGACCGTCCCGCGTGGAGAACCACGCGGAGCCGTGCCCCTTGGAGGTCAGCCATGTGCCGCATGACCGGGTTTCTGATCGTCGGGTGCCTCGCGGCGGCGATCCTGCCGTCGCCCGGTGCCGCCGCGCCCGCCGACGAGCCCCCGCCGTTCATGGAGGTCTCGCCGGGCGACTTCGTCGAGTCCTGGGGTGACGGAGAGGGCATCGAACCGATCGTCGACATGTACTACAACCGGGTCGACGGGTATCTGTTCTACGGCGGCATCCGCTACGGATCGAGGAGCCGCCTCCATCCCCGCCTCGCCGCGATGGCCGGGTGGCCGTCGTCGCGGAGCGAGCAGTTCTACGAGATCACGGTGGAGCAGCCCTTCTGGAGCCAGGACGGCTTCTCCCTCGGCGTCTCCCTCTACGAGAGGACGGACTGGTCCCGCGAAGACGCCGAGCGGATCACGGACGTCGAAAACAACCTCCTCGCCCTTTTCTTCCGGGAGGAGTTCCGGGACTACTTCGGCCGACAGGGCTTCACGGCCTTCGCGAGCTACCGCGCGACGCCCGAGCTGACATTCCGGTTCGAGTACCGCGACGACGAGATCTCCTCGCTCGACACGAACCAGAGCGTCTGGAGCGCCTTCCGCCGCGGACACGACTGGGCGGAGAACCCGGCGCTCTCAGTCGGCATCGGGGATGCCGCGCGGGAGTTCGAGGGCGAGATGAAGGGCTTCGTCGGCTCCTTCGTCTACGACGACCGAGACTACCTCGCGAGGACCGGCTGGCTGGCGCGCGGTTTCTTCGAGTACTACGGCGGGGACGTCGGCGGCGACTACAGCTTCCGCAAGTACGTCGTCGACCTGGCGCGCGGGTTCAGGATCACCGAGACCCAGTCGCTCTGGTTCCGCGGTGTCTGGGGGATCGGGAGCGCGCGGAAGGACTTCCCGTCCCACAAGCTCTTCACGCTCGGCGGCGTCGGCACGCTCCGCGCGCGCGACTTCAAGGAGTTCGCCGGGAAGAACCTCTTCTTCGCGTCGGCCGAGTACACCGTCCGCATCCGTCCGGAGCTGCACACGATCTACTTCGTCGACACGGGACAGGTCTGGACGGGCACGAGCGGCTTCGAGTCCGACGATCTCAAGACCGACGTCGGCATCGGAATCAGATTCGAGGCGCCGACCGTCGGCGCCCTGAGGATCGACGTGGCCAGGCCGGCGACGACCGAGTCGGCCGACACGGTCATCACGGTCCGGCTCGCCTACGCCCCCTAGGCGCGAGAGCAGGACCGGCGGGCCCCTCCCGCCGCCCCTTCCCGCCCCACCCGTCGGGAAGACGCTCGAGACACGAAAGACCACGCGCGGCATGACGAGGAGGAGGCACGATGCTGAGACTTGCGGTCACACTGGTGGCCCTGGCTGCGCTCACGTGCGCCGCGGGGGCAGGAGCGCTCGACGATTCCTGGATCCGCGGGGCCAGCTCGGTCGCCGTGAACGACGACGCGACGGCGCTCTTCACGAACCCCGCCGGGCTCGCGATGCACCTGGACTCGAACACCTACCTGGCCGTGTCGGCCGTCGGCGAGGACGTCCTCGGCGCCGCCTCGGCCGCCAAGACCGGGCCGCTCTCGTTCGGATTCGAGCGTCGCTACCTCTGGGAAGAGACGGCCGACGGCCTTCGTCCGGGCGGCGACGCCGTCGACACCTACACGCTCGGTCTCGGCCTGGGCGAGCCACGCCGGTGGACGCTGGGCTTCGACTACCGCTGGATCCGCGAGCAGGGAGGTGAGCGCCGGAGGGCAGGTGCCTGGGACGTCGGCCTCATGATTCGCCCGACACGCGCTCTCTCGATCGGCGCCGTCGTGAGGAACGCCACGGGACGCGAGATCAGTGTGGCGGCGGCGACCGCGCGAGACGACGGCGATGGCAACGGCGAAGCGAGAAGCTACGTGCTCGGCGTCGCAGCGCGCCCCGCGGGGAACCGGCTCACGTTCATGGCGGACGCGAGCCTCGTCGAGGACCGGGACGTCGAGGACGCGACCTACACCGCCGGGCTCGAGGCGGAGCTTCTCGACGGTGTCGTTCTCCGCGGATCGATGCGCTCCTTCGCGAACGCGGGCGCCCGCGACGAGGAGATGAGCGTCGGCCTCTGGCTCAACGCACGGCACCTGGGCGCCGGAGCGTCGATCACGACCTTCGACGACGCCGCCGAGGACATCGTGAGCGCGGGCTTCGTCACGAGCAACGAGCGCATGCGCAGCCTGGTGCGGCCGTCCGGGAGGATCGCCAGGATCAGGATCCACGGGCCGCTCGCCGACACGCCGCCCGGCTGGAGTCTCTTCGGAGGCTCCCGGTCCGGCGCCCAGAGAATCGTGAGAGAGATCGATCGAGCGGCGAAGGACCCGTCGGTCGCCTGCCTGCTGCTCGACGTAGGATCCGTCGGCGACGGGTTCTTCGGCGGGCCGTCCGCGCTCCTCGAGGAGATCCGCGGAGCGATCGTCCGCGCCCGCACCGAGCGCGGGAAGAAGATCGTCACGTATCTCGAGACGGGAGCCGGCGCAGGCGACTACTACATCGCATGCGCGGCCGACGAGATCGTCATGACGCCGTCGAGCGGCATCTGGGGACTCGGCAACTTCGTCACGATCATGCGCCACACGAAGACGACGGAGAAGATCGGCGTCGAGTGGGACTTCCTCACCGCCGGCAGCTACAAGAGCACGTTCCACTCGACGGGCCCGGGCCCCCTGACGAACGAACAGAGGGAGGCCGTCGAGGGCATCGTCGATGACGTCTACCGCGAACTCGTCTCCGCGGTCGCTGAGGGACGCGGCTTGACGCGCGAGGAGGCTCAGGCCATCTGCGACGGGCGCGTCATCACGCCACCCGACGCGCTCGAGAGCGGCCTCGTCGACAGGCTCGGCTTCTTCGAGGACGCCAAGGCGGCGGCCGCTGAGCTCGTCGGGCGAGACGTTCCCGACGACCCCGAGGCCATAGGAACGGTCGACGTGAGCGCTGTGCAGGATAAGAGCTACGACTGGAACTACGGGCCGGCCATCGCGATCGTCGGCGCCTACGGGAGCATCGTCGTCGGCGAGGGCGGCACGGACCGCCTCAGGGGCGGGCGCTCGATCGGGTCCGAGACACTCGTCAAGTCGCTCCGTCATGCCAGGAAGAGCGACCGCGTGAAGGCCGTCGTTCTCCGGATCGACAGCGGCGGCGGCAGCGGGCTCGCATCCGACCTCATCTGGCGCGAGGCCATCAAGCTCGCGGAGGCCAAGCCGCTCGTCGTCTCGATGGCCGGCTTCGCCGCGTCGGGCGGCTACCTGATCGCGTGCCCCGCCGAGCGCGTCTTCGCCGACGGAGGCACGATCACCGGGAGCATCGGCGTCGTCGCCGCCAAGCCGGTCTTCGCGGAACTCTACGACAAGATCGAGACGACCCACGAGACGATCAAACGCGGCGAGCACGCCGACATGCTCGAGACGACGCGCCACATCACCGACGATGAGCAGGAGATGCTCCAGGGCGCAATGGACTGGTTCTACGAGGACTTCCTCGAGAAGGTCTCGGACGCCCGGAAGATCCCGATCGACGAGCTGCGGCCCCTCGCCGAGGGACGCGTCTACACAGGCCGTCAGGCCCTGCCGCTGGGCCTCATCGACGAGATCGGCGGGCTCGAGGAGGCGCTCGAGTATGCCTGCGAACGGGTCGGCGTCCCGCGCGACCAGGCGACGATCCTCCACTACCGCGAGAGAGCGGGCATGTTCGATGCCCTCCTCGCACAGGCCGTCGCCGGGCTCCACCTCGACCGGATCCTCAACTTCGCGAGCGGCGAGGACTTCGAGGTGAACGGCCTCCGGGTGACCGATGACAACCTCCTCCCGTAGCGCGCCACCGTTTCCTGACCCCCGGGCGTCGCGCCCGACGCGCCGTCCGGGGGCCGCGGAGCTTCTGCGTCCGACCTTCAAGAGGACGATCTTCCACACCTACGACAACCTCGGCGCCTTCGTCCTTGCGAACCTCGTGTGGATCGCGCTCTCGATCCCGATCATCACCGCACCCGCAGCGACCGCCGCGCTCTTCGATCTCGGACGACGCGCCGCAGGCGGTGAGCCCGTCGGCGTGAAGCAGCTCGGAGGCGCGTTCCGGCGCCACTTCGTCCCGGCGCTCCGGCTTGCGCTCTTCGACCTTGTCGTCGCCGCCCTGCTCTGGTTCAACGTCGACTTCTACAGCCACCTCGGGAGTTGGGCGACCCTGCCGGGCTTCCTGCTCGCCGGCCTGATGATCTGGGTCGCGGGATTCTGGATCCTCATGCACGCGCATCTTCTCCCCGTCCTCGTCGGGGGTGAGAGGCGCTTCGCCCACCTCCTGCGCAAGTCGGCCCTTCTCACGCTCGACAACCTCGGCTACACCATCGGCGTCACCGTCCAGGCGCTCGCGCTCCTTGCCATCTCCCTCCTGACGGGCGCCGGCTTCCTGCTCGTCGGTGGATCCCTCGTCGCCGTTCTCCTGTCCACGGGACATCGCGAGCTTCTCGCGAAGTACGCCCCCCCGGCGCCCGGCGAGGAGGATCCCGCCGAGACGCGCGGCCTCAGGGACCTCTTCCGGCCCTGGGAGGCCCCCAGGACCCGCCGCTAGGTCCTCTCTCCGGGCCGACCATCAATTCATTCAACTCCACATGAATATTCGTGTCCAAATGGCAGATATGGCTTGACATTGACAAGGTAGGGGTTCACTATTGATCATATCGGCTTCAATAACACGTCACACAACGGAGAGGAGGCCATTGTGGTCCATCAGCAGCCGGGAAGCTGCCCAGTCTGCCACGGGGAGATGATCATCAGGGAACTCGAATGTCCGACCTGCGGGATCACCGTCCACGGGGAGTTCGAGACCTGTCCGTTCGCCGTCCTCACCAGGGAGCAGCTCGAGATCATCAAGATCTTCCTCAAGTCGCGAGGGAACCTGAAGGAGATCGAGCGCGAACTGGACATCTCCTACCCCACCGTTCGCGCGAGGCTCGACGAGATCGTTCGGGCCCTGGGATTCACGCCCGAGCCGGAGGTCCCGGCGGGGCTCAAGGCCGAGCTTCTCGCGAAGCTCGAAGCGGGAGAGATCGATGCCGACGAGTTCGTACGACGATTGGGCGAGGCGTCCGCTTAGCGCGGCCGTCTGCCCGACGAGTGACATCTGGCCCGAGACTCCGTTTGTGCCCGGCAGTCCACGGAGAGACGCGCGCCCGAGGCGCCCCCGCGCTCCGGGCCATCGCGGTCTCGCGGCACAGCTCACGATCCACAGCGCGCGCATCGACGCGGGCACATATCCCCGCCCGTCGTCGCTTCGCAGAGACGCGAAGGAGTCGTTCATGAACGAAGAGAAACTGAGGATCCTCAAGATGCTCGAGGACGGGAAGATCACGGCCGCGGACGCCGCGCGGCTCATGGAGGCGCTCGAGAAGTCGGACTCGAGGCCGAGCGAGCGGGACATCAGGAAGCGGTGGCTCCACGTCGTTGTCACCGAGGACGGCGAGAAGAAGGTCAACGTCAAGGTTCCGCTCGCCCTTCTGAAGTTCGGGTTCCGGATCGCCCCTCACATCGCGGGCATGAAGCTGGGCGGCCGGAACGGGAAGGCGGCGTCGCGCCAGGCCAGGGCGGACGCCAAGGCCAAGGTCCAGGAGGCCAAGGAGCGGATCCGCGAGGTGAAGGCCCGGCTTCGGGACGGCGACGTCGGCGTCGATATCGAGGGGATGATCGGCCACACGATCGAGGACGCCCTCGAGGAGGCGCTCGAGTCGGTCGACGTGGACCTCGGAAGCGTCGTCCAGGGGCTCGATCTCGATACGATCCTGGAGATGGCCCGCGACGCCGAGTTCGACGGCAAGCTCGTGGACATCCACGACGACGACGAGCACGTTGTGGTGACGCTCGAGTAGCGACCGGCCGCAGAATGGTCTGCAGACGGAACGAGGCCCGGGGAGAGATCCCCGGGCCTCGCGCGTTCAGCTCGAGAGGGAGCTGCTGCGTCTCCAACTGGATCACCATGATGGGGGCTTCGCCCGAACTCGGGCGGACCGGCTAACCTCAGGTGAAACCGTTGGTGCTGCAACCGCCGGACGCTGGCCCTGAACTTCCTCCGGCGGAGAACAGCGAGACGATCCTCCGTGCGCGCTTCCCCCCACAGACCGGACAGATGTGAGGTTTGTCACGATCGGCGATCGTCTCGATCTCTTCGAACGTGTGGCCGCACTCAGGACACTCGTACTCGAAGATCGGCATCGCTCGTCTGGTCCTTCCTTCTCCCGAACCGGCTCTTCGAAGTGCCTCACAGCACGCGGCCCGGTCGCATTCTCTTGGTACAGGTTCTGATGCGCTCGAACCCCGATGGTTGCACGAAAAGGCGCTCGCCGCGAACATCTTTTCCACCGGCCGACCAGTTGCCGTTCCGGCGAGCGGTGTTCGCTTATCGCGGCTTCGATGCCAGCACGAAGTCGCCGGGGCCCGCGCCGGCGGCCCGCACGGCCGCCGCGCCGACAAGCCCAGCCGCCTCCGGGAACGCGGCTGCTAGGGCGTCGATCCGCTCCGTCTCGATCGCCGCGCTCACGGCCGCGCGAAGGGCGTGGAAGCGGTGGTCGAGGAACCTCACGCGCTCGAAACCCACGTCTTCGAGCCCGGCCCTGACCGTCCCGGACGTGAAGTGCCTGAGCTCGAAGACGCGCGTCTCAGTGATCGCGGACGCGACGGCCTCGAGGAGCGCGAGCCCGTCCTCCTCCGGCCACTCCGGGTCGAGCTTCGTGGGCTCGAGCGAGAGCACGTAGTGCCGCTCGCGCGGAGGCGTCCTCGTGCGGACGACGTAGCGGATGCTCGGTGACGGCGAACCCCTGTTCTCGATCGAGAGCCGCTCGTCGCCATCCGTCCCCGCGAGGCACTCGTCGTAGTCCTCGAAGATCATCGCGAACGCGCCTCCCGGACGGAGCACCCGGAAGACCTCCGCGAGGGCGTGCCCGGGCTCCGCGGTCTGCTCGATCGACGAGGCGGCGACGACACCGTCGAAGCTCTCATTCTCGAACGTCATCGCGACCGCGTCCATCTCCAGGAACTCGACGTTCGCGATGCCAAGCCGCTCCGCGTTCTCACGCTGCACGCGGACCCTCGTGGGCGACGGATCGATCCCCACGATCCGCTCGAACCGATCGGCGATGCGAAGCGACGGCCAGCCGTCGCCCGGGCCGATGTCGAGCACTGTCCGGGCGCCGCGGAGCGCCTCGGCGAAGGCGCTCGTGATGGCGGTGTCAATCCAGTGACCCGTCCTCGCACGATCGAGCGACTCGTAGATGACCGCGAGCTTCCTGTCCGACTGCGATTCCATCCCCTCGTAGAGGAGTTCGGCGCTCGACGAGGGCCGGGGGTCGCACTCTTGCAGGATCCAGGACTCGATCCCGGTCGCGCCGCGGCCGGCGCACGGGCGGTCGTTGTTCGCCGCCATCGCTCTCCCCTCTCTCGCAACGCTCCAAGTCGGCGAATGGGGACCGCAAGCGATCCCCATTCTAGTGCACGCAGTCCCGGGTGGCTACCGGGGGTTGTGTCGTCCGGACGCCTTCGCTCTAGCGGAGTACGACCACCTTGCCGCGGACGTGGCTGCCGCCTGCCGTCACACTGACGAAGTAGACACCACTCGCAGCATCGAGGCCCGCATCGTCGGTCCCGTCCCACGTGACCTCGCACGGTCCCGCCTCGAAGACCCGGTCCTCGACCGTCTGGACGAGATGCCCCGCGAGGTCGTAGACCCTGACGGCGACCCGGGCGGACTGCCCGAGGCCGAACGCCACGGTCGCGTTCCCCCGACACGGGTTCGGAGCGACGCGATCCAGGTGAAGCCTCGCGTCCGGCGTCTCGGGAACGTCCGACGCGACCCGAACGCCGACCCGGACACGGTCGACGAAGATCCCCGCCATGTGCTCTGCGGGAGGCAGCGGCTCGTACAGGTTTGCCAGATCGAAGCGAATCCCGAGCCACGGCTTGCCCGAGTGGGACGTCTCCTCACGCTCCACATCAACCATCGACGGGCCGCCGTTCTCCCAGTCGAGTTCCCCGGGGTCCTGCCATCCGAACCACAGGCAGGTCGTGTCGTCCGCCGACTCGAAGCTGAGTGCGTAGTGGTCGCCGCTGTCCAACGGGAGATCGAGCCACCCGTCCCACCGCACGATCAGCGTGTCGCATCCGGCGACATCGATCGCGGGGGACATCAGGACGGAGTGCTGAAGATCGACCATCCGACCGGTCGGTCCGTCAACGGCGGCCGCCACCCACCCGAGGCTCCGGTCTCGGTGCGTGTCGGGGTCGTAGAGCAGGCCGAACTGGATGCCGGCCTGACCGCTCGCCGGTGTGCTCTCGTGCACCCAGCCGTTGTCGCCAGGCGACTCGCAGTCGTCGGACCAGACGGTGAAGCCGTTGACCTTGAGCGTGATGTTGTCGACCTGCCACGCGCCGTCGTACATGCCATCCTCGTCCTCGTCCTCGCACGACAGCGTGCCGTCGCTCACGACACGGAAGCGGATGCCGATGTCGCTTCCGGCGAAGTCGGTGAAGTCGAGAATCTGGTGCCCGTAGGTCGAGTCCCAGTCCTGTGGCTCGCCGATCGCCCCCGGGAAGCCGGGATTGGAGTACCACGACACGGTCTCCCAGACGTTCCCGGGCTGCTGTCGCACGTCGACGTAGGCGTAGTCGTACTCGTGCTCGAGCGCGAAGCGCTGATCGAACTCGAAATGGACAACGTCTCCTGGGGAACTCCATGAGGCGAGCTCGAACTCGCGGTGCAGGTGCTGAATCCAGCTGTTGCCGTAGCCGCGAGGGTACGCCCAGCACTCGTCCACGGTCCCGCACCACCATGTCAGGCTTCCCAGGTGGGCGAACCCGTTGATCCGTATCGTGTCCTTGTGCCAGTAGTTCTCCTGGCCGAGTGTCCCCGAGAGATCGCCGGTGTTCCAACCTTGATTGTCGGGTGTGCCCAGCCCCTCGAAGTCCGCATCGAAGATCCAGAGCGTGCCGGACCTTGAGGACTCGAGGTCCAAGGGGTGATGGCTCTCCGGCAGCTCCGCCGCGGCAGCCGTCGCAAGAGCCAGGACCACCACTGTCACCAAAATCGCTGTGCGCACCGTTCCGCTCCCTTCGCCTGTGACGGCAGCGGGAGAACGGAGTTGCGCAGGGAGGATGATGGGCACGCAGGAGTCTCTGCCCGATGCCGGCCTGGGTTCGACAGCTGTACTTCCTGTCTGGTCGGAGAGAGTATACTATAGCTGCTGCGTATAGGCAATACTTTTTGCGACTGACTACCAGTTCTGTACTCCCGCCCGGGTTTCTCCCGACCGCTAGGGGCTTTTCTGCCTTGACGCGAAAGCCGCCCGTCTCTACCATCACCGCGAAGCGCGCCCGCGCCACCGGGCGACGCATAACAGCCAACAAGCGGATCACTTACCGGAACAGGCGGGTCGGAGGAACATGACAACGATCACAGACATCTACGCACGGGAGATCCTCGATTCGCGCGGGAACCCGACGGTTGAGGTCGAGGTCGAGCTCGAGTCCGGAGTCATCGGGCGGGCGGCGGTGCCGTCGGGCGCCTCGACGGGAACGCACGAGGCGGTGGAGCTTCGCGACAAGGACCCGAAGCGGTACCTCGGGAAGGGCGTTCTGAAGGCGATCGAGAGCGTGAACGAGGTCATCGCCCCGGAGCTTCTCGGCTACGACGCGGCGGAGCAGGTTCTCGTCGACGAGTTCCTCATCGCCCTCGACGGCACGGAGAACAAGGCGAACCTCGGCGCGAACGCCACGCTCGGCGTCTCGCTCGCGTGCGCGAAGGCCGCAGCCGACATCCTCGAGCTTCCCCTCTACCGCTACATCGGCGGCGTCGCGGCGAGGCTCCTCCCCGTCCCCATGATGAACGTCCTGAACGGGGGCAAGCACGCGGACAACAACGTCGACATCCAGGAGTTCATGATCGTGCCGGCGGGCACGGACTGCTTTGCCGAGTCGCTCCGCATCGGCGCCGAGGTGTTCCACGCCCTCAAGTCCGTTCTCAAGGAGCGCGGCCTCTCGGTCTCGGTCGGCGACGAGGGCGGCTTCGCGCCGAACCTCGAGTCGAACGAGGACGCCATCGGCGCGATCGTTCAGGCGATCGACCGCGCCGGCTACTCCCCCGGCCAGCACGTCTTCGTCGCGCTTGACGCGGCGGCGACCGAGTTCTACTCCGACGGCAAGTATCGCCTCGAGGCCGAGGGCGCCACGAAGACGAGCGCCGAGATGATCGACTACTACGAACATCTGGTCGAGACCTACCCGATCGTCTCGATCGAGGACGGTCTCGCCGAGGACGACTGGGACGGCTGGCGCTCGATGACGGACCGCCTCGGCGCCGGTGTCCAGATCGTCGGCGACGATCTCTTCGTCACGAACCCGGAGCGACTGGCCAGGGGCCTCGAGGAGGGTTCGGCGAACTCGATTCTGATCAAGCTCAACCAGATCGGAACGCTCACCGAGACGCTCGACACGATCGACATGGCACACCGGAACGGCATGTCCTGCGTCATCTCGCACCGCTCGGGCGAGACCGAGGATACGACGATCGCCGACGTCGCCGTCGCGATGAACGTCGGGCAGATCAAGACCGGCTCCGCGTCGCGGACCGACCGGATGTGCAAGTACAACCAGCTTCTGAGGATCGAGGAGGAACTCGGCGAGGTGGCGCAGTTCCCGGGCACGTTCGCCTACGGGAAGGAGATGCCGCCGCTTCCCGCAATCGAAGAGGACGACGAGGAGTAGCGCGTGCCCAATCTCTCGGGCGTGAACCGACGGAAGAGGCCGCCGTCCAAGGAGGAGCCCCGGTTCCTTCGACGGTCGGCGCGGGCCTATGACCGCGGTGCGCCCGCGAAGATCCTGCGCATCCTCGGCTGGGCGCTCGCCATCTGGTTCGGCTCCGCCATCCTCTTCGGCGACACAGGCCTCGTCTCCATCCTTCGCATGCGCTCGATGCGCGACCGGCTCGACGAAGAGATCCAGGCGCTCGAGGCGCAGAAGACCGCCACCGAGGAGCGGCGCGACGCGCTGGCGAACGACCCCGACGAGATCGAGCGGGTCGCGCGCGAGGAGTACGGGATGATCCGGGACGGCGAGATCTGCTACCGGATCATCGAGGAGAGCGGCGAGTAGTCGTCGCCCCGCCGGCCGGCGCGGCGGCTCAAGGAACTTCACCCTGGAGGCGCGGTGGACCCGCAGGCGCTCGTGGCCCGCGACCTCGCGAGGCTCGCGCTCGAGAGAACGGTCTTCTGGGCGGCGCTCTACGCCTACGGCGCCGCCTTCATCTTCTACGTTCTGCACTTCGCCGCTCCCCGCTCGCGCGTCTTCCGCACGGGGTCGACCTCCGCACTCCTGGCGGGCGCGATCTTCCAGACCGTGATGATCGTCATCCGCACGATGATCTCCGGCCGGCCCCCGTTTCAGACGCTCTACGAGAGCCTCGGGTGGTTCGCTTGGTCGGCGGTCGTCGCGTATCTCATCATCGAGTGGCGCCGGCACGTCCGGATTCCCGGCTTCTTCGTCTCGCTCATCGCGGGTGCGGCGTGCCTCTACGCGCTCCTCGGCCAGAGCCCCGAGATCAAGCCGCTCTTCCCCGCGCTTCAGAGCGCGTGGTTCGTCTGGCACGTGGCGATCGCGTTCGGCTCGTACGCGGTCTTCGTCGTCGCGTTCTCCGTCGAGATCAGCTACCTGCTGCAGCTCTTTCTGTGGAAGCTCGGGGTCGTCCGCGACTTCGGACTGACGCGGGAGAACATCGCGCGGTTCCACCGCTCCGTGCATCAGCTCGTGCTCTTCGGGTTCCCGATGCTCACCTTCGGGATCATGTCGGGGGCGGCGTGGGCAAACGACGCGTGGGGCGTCTACTGGTCGTGGGACCCGAAGGAGACGTGGTCGCTCATCACGTGGTTCTTCTTCGCGCTCTACCTTCACACGCGGGTGCGGCCGACGTGGCGCGGCGCGCCGTCCTCGGTGATCATGGTTCTGGCGTTTCTCTGCATGGTGACGACGTTCGTGGGAGTGAGTTGGCTCGCGAAGCTCTTCGGAATTCCGAGTCTGCACGTCTATGGGTAGCGTACTGCCGACATACGGGAAGCCCCGACGGCGCGGGGCGGCGCGAGGCCTCGTGGCCGCGCTGCGCGAGTTCGCGCGGATCCGGATGACGGTGTGGCTCCTCATCGTGATGGGCGTCACGATGATCGTCGGCTCGATCTTCCCGCAAGGGTACGACGCCGAGACCTACATCTCCTCGTGGGGCGACGCCCGCTACGAGGCGCTCGCGCGCTGGGGACTCCTCAACATCTTCCACTCGAAGTTCTTTCTCGTTCTGGGAAGTCTTCTCCTTCTGAACCTCGTCGCGTGCAGCCTCGTTCGCTGGTTCGGGAGACGAGGCGCGGGGTTCGCCGGAGGGACGGCCCCTTCCTACGCCCGGGAGATTCGACTTCCGGCGGGCGCCGGAAGTGAGCGTGTCGCCGGCGCGCTCGAGAACCGCGGATACAAGGTCCTTTCCTCTCGGAAGGACCTCGTTACGGCCAGGCGCGGGCCGTGGCCCGAGGGCGTGAGCCTCCTCTACCACCTCGCCATGGGCGCCGCGATCGTCGGGTTTATCATCTCTGCGCTCTTCTCGTTCGAGGGCGACGTCACGCTCTGGCCCGGGGAGCCGGTCGATATCCGGACGGTTCGCGCCGGGACGGGAGCGTATCGCCTCGGGGGACGGCTCGCGTCGCTCGGCCTCGGCGCGTGGCGGCCCTTCGCCGCGGCCGCGACCGACACGAGCGGCTGGAGCGAGCGGTCGGTGAAGCTCGAGCTTCAGGACTTCATCACCGAGTGGGAACTCCACAACGACAAGTACTACCCGCGGGACTGGTTGAGCGATCTCAGTGTCACAGACGACGACGGCACACAGGCGCGGGCGCTCGTCGAGGTGAACCGGCCGCTTCGCGTGAGCGGTCTCACGTTCTACCAGATGGCGTACGAGCAGAACTTCGACGTGGTCGTTTCGAAGGACGGTGCCGAGGTCGAACGCGTTGCGGCGCAGTCGTACGTACCGTTCGCGCTCGAATCGGTCGGCGGCATGTTCTTCCCCGGGACGCTTCGGGTGGGAACGCTCTTCCAGAAGTACCACGACCCGAGGCCGGTCGTGCCGCACACGCCGCTCAAGTGGCAGGCGCCGCCGGACACGACGGCCGGGGCGGGGGCAGACACGGCGGTGGGCTCGGACGAGGCCGCCGACTCCGCGCCGCCTGCGCGCGTCGAGCTGGGTGATCTCTCCGCCGGCGAGTCGCTCGAGGTCGAGGGACTCGCGCTCACGCTCGAGAACCCCCGCGAGGCGAGCATCCTCACCTACCGGCACGACCCCGGCGTGCCGCTTCTCTACATCGCGATCATCGCCTTCATGGCGGGGCTCGCGATCCGCATCTACTGGCCGAGCTATCGCGTCCAGCTGTGGATCGAGGAGGACGCCGCCGGTGTGACGGGGCGCCTCGTCTTCCGAGCGACCGGCATGCTCGGCGAGCCCGAGGCGATCGAGGAGGAGCTCGTGGCGGCGTTGGAGGAATCCAGGCCGGCGTAGGCGCGGCGCGCGTCGGGCGTTGCGCGTCAGGGAGGCAGCACGCGGCTTCGCAGCATCTTGGGAATCCGCTTGACTCGCCCACCCGCGGGTGCTATATATGACGTGTTGTCCAT
>Ga0272441_10000982_pt1 | contig 61720 bp, 41 predicted proteins | sample SSMProp6N_FD_193582 | JGI IMG/M metagenome (GOLD analysis project Ga0272441, IMG submission 193582) | Marine sediment archaeal communities from Little Sippewissett salt marsh, Falmouth, MA, United States - SSM-Prop-6N | ecosystem: Environmental > Aquatic > Marine > Wetlands > Sediment ... | reverse complement strand
GAGACACAACATGGAGCAGGGATGGACACGGATGAACGCGGTAAGGATTCACGAATTCACCAGCCAAGCAGTTAACGAGTCAACCCGCCAGCCAGGTGTGGCCGTTTTCCGTGGTATCGCCCGGGGGCATCTGCTACCGTGTTTCCGGGCCGCGGGGCAGACGGCGGGACGTGAGGACCCGCCCCGAACGGCCGTGCAAGTGCAGTCAGCGAGCATGCCCAAACGAAACCTCATCTTCCTGCTCATCGTGGCGGCCGTGGCGGGCGGGGCCGTGTGGCTGTTCCACGCCATGCAGCTTCAGCACCGGCGTCAACTTGCTCAGCAGGAGGCGGAGTTGGCGGCGATGGCGGAGATGAACCAGCAGATGCGAAGCACACTGCTGGCGATCCGGCTGCTGACGCGCGAGGGCGAGACGACCGCCCCCGACCTCGAGGAACTCGCCCGCGAGATCGACCGCCTCCGCCGCTCGCGACAACTCACCGAAGCCCAGCGACGCCGCATTACCGAAGGTGGGCTTCGCGGCATGGTCGAGGTCTTCGGCGAGGTGACGGGCGACCCGTACTGCCGCTACGTGCCGCACGACGGGAAGGCGGCCATCGAAGCGCGAATGATGGGCCACGGGCGCGGGCTCGGCCTGCGCGTGACCCTTCGCGGCGGGCAGGCGCTCGTCACGCACGTGCTCGGCGGCTCGCCCGCCCATCGCGAGGGGCTGGTCCCCGGCGATCGGGTCATCGAGATCAACGGCCTGGATATCGTGGATATCGACCCGGCGGCTGCGCGGCGGCGGCTCAATGGGCAGGCCGACGACCCCGTGACCCTCACCGTGCTGCGCGCTCCCGGCGTGAAGGCCGGCGCCACCCGCGTGCAGCAGGTGCGCCTGGTGCCGAAGGAGTTCGAGGTCGAGACCGTGCGGGGGCTGTACCGCGACGCGGAGGGACGGTGGGTGTACCGCCTGAGCGACGGGCTGGCGTACGTGCGGATCACCGAGTTTGTCGAGCGGACGCGCGAGCAGCTCGAGCGGGCGTGCCGGCGGTCGCCGCAGGCGCAGGGGCTCGTCCTCGACCTTCGCGACAACCCCGGCGGCCGGCCCGAGTTCGCCGCCCAGGTCGCCAACTGGTTCCTGAGCGAAGGCGAGATCTTCCGTATCGTGAGCATCAAAGACGCCAAGCCCGAGCAGAAGGCGTACGCCGCGCACAAGGAGGGCACGTATTCGCAGGATGTGCGGCTGGCGGTGCTGATCGACGGCGAGACGGCGTCGGCGGCCGAGATTGTGGCGGGGGCGCTGCGGGTGCATCACCGGGCGGTTCTCATCGGCACATCCACCCGCGGCAAGACGCGCGTGCAGAGCATGGTGCCCATCAGCGACCTCGGGATGATCGTGGTGAGCACGGGGCGATTCTACCTCGGCGGTGAGGAGCCGGGGGAGAATCCCCAGGCGTTCAGCGTGGAGCGGATCGCTCCCGACCGCAAGGTCGCGCCGCCGAGCGCCGCCGCCGAGGCGCTCGATCAGGCGCGGGCCCAGGCCGCCGCCGTGCCCGGCAAGCCGCAGTTCGTGGACCTCAACCTGCCCGAAGGCGAGACGCTCGGCGACGAGCTGCTCCGCTGCGACCCGCAACTGTCCGTGGCGGCCGAGCTGCTGCGGACGGAGGAGCTGTTCCACCGACTCCGCCGGTCAGCCCCGCCGTGGCTCAACACGGCTGACGAGCGATGAGCGGCGCGGCCGTTCTGGGCATCGAGACGAGTTGCGACGAGACGGCGTGCGCCGTGGTCGCGGGCGGGCAGCACGTGCTCGCCAGCGCCGTCGCCAGCCAGATCGACCTGCACGCGCGGTACGGCGGCGTTGTGCCGGAGATCGCCTCGCGGGCGCACATCGAGGCGATCAACTCCATCATCGAGCGGGCGCTGGACGAGTCCGGCGTGGCGCCCGCGGATCTGGACGGGGTGGCCGTCACGCACGAGCCGGGGCTCATCGGGTCGCTGCTCATCGGTCTGACCGCCGCCAAGACGCTCGCCTGGGCCTGGGGCAAGCCGCTCGTCGGCGTGAACCACGTGTACGCCCACGCCTATGCGGCCGCGCTCGATGCCGAGCCCATCGACTACCCCGCGGCCGCGCTCATCTGCTCGGGTGGGCACACGGCGCTCTACCGTTGCGATTCGCCGACGGAGCTCGCCCTGCTGGGCAGCACGATTGACGACGCGGCCGGTGAGGCGTTCGACAAAGTCGCGAGCATCTTGGGGCTGGGCTATCCCGGCGGGCCGGCCATCGACCAGGCCGCCCGCGATGGCGACCCCGCGGCCGTGCGCTTTCCGCGAACGCTGCTGAAGGGCCAGTCGCTCGACTTCTCGTTCAGCGGGCTCAAAACGGCCGTGCTGTATCACGTCCGCGGCGTGCCGGGGCGGCGGCGCAAGGGCGAGGCCGAGCCGAAGAAGCGCGGGCTGGAGAGCTTCAACCGGCAGGAGATCGCGGACATCGCGGCGAGTTTCCAGGCGGCCGTGGTGGACGTGCTGCGGATCAAGCTCAGGCGCGCGGCCAAGCACGTGGGGGCGCGGACGCTGATCCTGGGCGGCGGGGTGTCGGCGAACACGGCCCTGCGGGCGGTCGCGGCGGCGCTCGCCGAGCGGCTCGGCTGCACGCTGCGGATGCCCGCCATGGAGTACTGCGTCGATAACGCCGCCATGACCGCGGGCCTCGCCTGGCACTACCTTCGGGCCGGGCACACCGACGGCCTCGACCTCGCCGCCCACGCCACCGTCCGAAGGTAGAGGAAGCGGATAATGAGCGGACAAGAGGTCACCTATTCCAAAGATCCCTTGGGCGCCGCGGTCGTTCAGCAATTCTTCCGGCGCAACCGGTGGTCTGACTTCTACACGATCGACCAGTTGGAAAGCTATCTGGCCCGCGCCCTCCTTGTTGCTTCGGCATGGCGTAGCGGCGAACTCGTTGGCCTGGCCGTCCTCTCTGGGGACGGCAGAGCCGTCGTCGAACTATCGGACGTCTGCGTTGATCGCGAACTTCGCCGCCGCGGAATCGGGACCCGCCTGATGAAGATCGCCCTCGAAGAGATCGAGCGTCTCAATCCTTGCACGGTGAAGGTCGAGGTCTTTGAGGAGCGGACGCAGCGCTTCTATGAGCGGTTCGGTTTCCGCCGAAATGCAGGCACATGGCTTCTGGAGTACGGGCCGGCCGCTGAGCGAGTCCGGGAGCGCGTGCGGGAGGTGCGCGGCGATTGACATGTTCACGAACTGGGCACACAGATCCGCTCGACCTGGCCGCCCACGCCACGGTTAGGCGATGACGGCGCGAACTGGCGGGGGCAGCGGGGCGGGGCATATAATGCGGCCGTGAACGAAGCCACGTTGCGACAACTCCTGGCAAGCGTCCGCGACGGCGAAACGGACCTCGACGAGGCCCTGCGGCGCCTGCGGCGGCTGCCGTTCGAGCAGACGCCGTTTGCCACGGTGGACCATCACCGGGCCATCCGTTGCGGCTTCGGCGAGGTGATCTTCTGCCCCGGCAAGACGCCCGAGCAGGTGCGAGAGATCTTCGCCCGCCTGGCGGCGCAGGGCGGCAATGTGCTGGCGACCCGCGCGACAGGCGAGCAGTACGCGGCCGTGCGGGGCGACTTTCCCAAGGCCGAGTACGACGCCTCCGCCCGCGCCATCACGCTGCGACAAGGCGAGGCGCCCGAGCCCGTCGGCCACGTCGCCATCGTGGCGGCCGGCACGAGCGATCTGCCGGTGGCGGAGGAGGCCCGCCTCACGGCCGAGATGATGGGCGCCCGCGTGACCACGCACTACGACGTCGGCGTCGCCGGGCTGCACCGCCTGCTCGCCCACGCGGAGGCGCTGCAATCGGCGCGGGCGATCGTGGTGGTGGCGGGCATGGAGGGGGCGCTGCCCAGCGTGGTCGGCGGGCTGGTGGCGGTGCCGGTGGTGGCGGTGCCCACGTCGGTGGGGTACGGGGCGAACTTCGGCGGGCTGTCGGCGCTGCTGGCGATGTTGAACAGTTGCGCGAGCAACGTGGCGGCCGTGAACATCGACAACGGGTTCTCAGGCGGATACATCGCCGCGCTCATCAACCGGCAGGGACCCGGGACTCGGGACCAGGGAACAGGGCACGGCAACAACAGCAGGAAGGAGGCGGGGCGTGAGTGAAGAAGGCGAAGCGCAGGTCGAGCGGGTGAATGAGCTGCCGAAGCTCGCGCCACGGAAGCGCGACGGGCACAAGGGCAGCTACGGGCGCGTGCTGGTGATCGGCGGCTCCAGTGGCATGGTGGGCGCGGTTGCGCTCGCCGCCAACAGCGCGTATCGCGCCGGGGCGGGACTGGTCATGTTCGCTGCGCCCGAGTCGGTGCAGCACACCATCGCCGCCCTCGCGCCGTGCGCGACCTCGGCGGGGCTGGCGTGCACGAGCGACGGCGACCTGCTGCCCGACGCCGAGCGGCAGCTCGCCGACATCGCCGGTAAGGCCGACGTGCTCGCCGTCGGGCCGGGCTTCGGCGTGGGCGAGGCGCAGAAGCGGCTCGTCTGCTGGGTGCTCGACCAGGAGCGCCCGGCCGTCATCGACGCCGACGCGCTCAACAACCTGGCGCAGTTGACCGGCTGGACGTCGGTCCGCAAGTGCCCGGCGGTGTTGACGCCGCACCCGGGCGAGTTCGCGCGGCTGACGGGCGCGGAGATCGGCGACGTGCAGGCCGACCGCGAAGTCGCGGCCGTGCGGGCGGTCCGCGACTGGGCGGGTGGAGCGGACGTCGAGCACGCCCCGCTGGTGTGCGTGCTGAAGGGCGCGGGCACGGTGGTGACCGACGGCACGCGCGTGTACGTCAACGAGACCGGCAACCCCGGCCTCGCCAGCGGCGGCACGGGCGACGTCCTCACCGGCGTCGTCGCGGCGCTGATCGGGCAAGGCCTATCGCCGTTCGACGCCGCGTGCCTGGGGGCGCACGTGCATGGGCTGGCGGGCGACCTCGCGGCCGGGGAACTCGGCGAAATCTCGCTCATGGCGAGCGACCTGATCGACTATCTGCCGCCGGCGGTAAGGGAGACGCATGCGGACGCTGGCGACGATTAGCCTGGCGATTGTCGCGGCGTGGCCGGCGGCCGCCGCGCAGGGTCTCCCGCGGCCGGAGGCCCCGCGGCCCCGCATCGTCACCTTCGCCCCGTCGCTGACGCAGATCGCCTTTGACATGGGGCTCGGCGACCACGTCGTCGGCGTGACGCGTTTCTGCCGCCTGCCCGAGGGCGTCGCGCGCCCGCGCGTCGGCGACGCCTTCTCCATCAACGCGTCCGTCATCCTCGACGTACGCCCCGATGTCCTCTTGTGTCAGACGGCGGCCGAGAAATTCCGCTCCGTCCGCGAGATCGATCCGTCCGTGCGGATCGTCGAGTTCAAGACCGACCGGCTGAAGGACATCGCGGCGACGATTGAGCAACTCGGCGAAGCCGTCGGCCGACCCGCGCTGGGCGAGCAGCAGCGGGCGGCGTTCGAGTCGCGCATCGAGTACCTCCGCCGCCTGACGGCCGGGCGCGGGCGCCCGCGCGTGCTCTTCGTCATGGGCACCGAGCGCCCCGTCGCCGCCGGGCCGGGCACGTTCATTGGCGAACTCATCGAGGCGGCCGGCGGCCTCAACGCCGGCGCGGACATTCCGGGGCAGACCGACTACCGCCGCACGCAGGTCGCCGATGTGGCGGCGGCCGCGCCCGACGTCCTCGTCGTCCATTGCGACTCACCGGCAAGCGAGGCGGCCAACCGGGAGTACTGGCTTCAGTGGAAGGACGACGTCCCCGCCGCCCGCATGGGGCGCGTCTTCGCCGTCAGCGACCCGCACTGGTCGATCCCTTCCACGCGAACGCCGCGGCTGGGGCTGGAACTCGTCGCGATGCTCCATCCCGACGCGACCGCGGCCCCGCGCCCGGCCGCGCCCGGCGGCGAGAAGACCACGCTGCTGTCGGCGACGCTGCGGCGTCTTCTGGCGGCCGCCATCGTCGGGGCGGCGCTCGCCGCGGCGGGGGCGGCGATGCAGGGCCTGCTCCGCAACCCGCTGGCGGAGCCCTATCTGCTGGGCGTGTCGAGCGGGGCGGGGGTAGGGGTGCTGCTGGGGCTGGCGATGGCGGCGTGGTACGCGCTGCCGAAGTGGGCCTCGACGCCGGCGCTGGCGTTTGTCGGGGCGATGGCGTCGTGCGCGGTGGTCTACTTCGTCGCGCAGCGCCGCGGCCGGCTCGACCCCTACTCGCTCATCCTCTCCGGCGTCATCATCAATACGTTCAACGCCGCCATCCTGCTGACGATCAACCTGTACATCGACCCCGACCGCATCGCCAGCTTCACCTACTGGGCGATGGGCTCCCTGCCGGACTCGCCCGACCGCACCGCGCTTTGGGTCTGCGGGCCGTGCGTGCTCGCCGGGCTTGCCGTCCTGCTTGCCCACGCGTCGGCGTTCAACCTGCTGGGGCTGGGCGATGAGGTCGCGGCCTCGTCCGGCGTTCACGTGCACCGGCTGCGGATCGTCACCTTCGCGTGCGTGGGGCTGATGACCGCCGCGGCGGTCGCCCTCGCCGGGCCGATCGGCTTCCTGGGGCTCATCATCCCGCACCTGTGCCGGATGGTCGTCGGGCCGGGCCACCACCGCCTGCTGCTGACCAGCGCGGTGGTGGGCGCGGGGTTCCTCATGGGTGCCGAGTGGCTCTGCCGCACGGCCGGCTCGTACGTGGGCGTGAGCCTGATTCCCGTCGGCATCCTGACGGCGCTTGCCGGCGGGCCGTTCTTCATCGTCCTGCTGCGAAGGCGCTTCCGAGAGTCGGCCGCATGAGCGAGACGACGCACATCCTCGAAGCCCGCGGCGTCGCGTTCGCCTACCGCCCCGGCGAGCTGGTCCTTGGCGGGGTGGAACTCGTCGCGCCGGCCGACAAGCTGCTATGCATCCTCGGGCCCAACGGCTCCGGCAAGACCACGTTGCTTCGGTGCCTGCTTGGCCGACTGCGCCCCTCGGCGGGCGAGATCCGCCTCGACGGTCGGCCGCTTCGTGAGTACTCACCGCGCGGCCTGGCGCGGCTGATGGCCTACGTGCCGCAGTTTCCGGCGACGGCGTTTTCGTTCACGGCCCGCGAGCTGGTGCTGATGGGCCGTTTCTGCCACACGGGCTTTCTGGGCCTCACGGGGCGGAAGGACGTGGCTATCGCGGAGGAAGCAATGCGGATGACCGGCACGCTGGCGTTCTCCTCGCGGACGCTGGATGAGCTGTCGGGCGGGGAGGCGCAGTGCGTCATGATCGCCCGGGCGCTCGCCCAGCAGCCGTCGGTGACGCTGTTCGACGAGCCGACGAGCCACCTCGACATCGCCAACCAACTCCGCATCTACCGCATGATGCGCAGGCTCGCCCACGACTGGAAGCTCGCGGTGGTGTGCGTCAGCCACGACGTGAATCTCGCTGCCCGCTTCGCCGATGAACTCGTGCTGATGCGCGAGGGGCGCGTCGTCGCGGCCGGCCCGCCTGCCCACATCGTCCGCCGCGACGTCCTCGCCGAGGCCTACGGCGTCGAAGTAGACCTGATCGAAACGCCGGACGACACAGTCCCCGTCGTCCGCGCGCGGTAGCGCGTGGCGCGGCCCTGTCCGCGGGACCTCAGACCCCCGGCTCGAAGTACCCCTTGAGGCCGACGGGATTCTTCCCGAGCGGCTCGGCCTCGCCAAGCCAGACCTTCACCACGGCTTCCTGAGCCTCGACGTTGTTCGAGTACGCGTTGACCATCACCGGAACGTGGTTGAGTTCGTACACCTTGTACGGGTCGCACCACGAGGTGAACACCACGCGCGGGTGCCGCACCCAGAACGACCGCACGAGCGTGAGGAAGCCCTTCCAGCCCAGGCGGCTCGTGCCGTAGTTCGGCGGGAAGTGCAGATTGACGAAGATTGCCTCGTACCGCGACAGGTCCGTCTCGACCAGTTCGTCCGAGGTCGGGTTGTCCAGATGGGTCACGTCATGGCCGCGGGCGCGGAGCGCGTCGTCCACGGCATCGAGGCGCTTGACCATCCCGCGCAGCTGCACGTGCTCCTGGACGATGGTGACGGTCAGCACCTCGCCGCCCGGCGCGAGCTTCAGCGGGAGCAGGTCGTTGTCGTCCCGGAGGACCGTCATGCTGTGGGCGGAGGCCGCCTCGATGCACTCGCGCCAGCGCCGGCGCTGCTCGTCGGAGGGTTCCGGTGCGGCCGCGCCGTCGAGCAGGCCGAGCCGCTGCTTTATCGTCAGCACGCGGGCGAGCGCCTCGTCGATGCGATCCAGCGTCAGCTCGCCGCGGTCGAGCGCCGCCAGGATCGCCGGGTGGTCGATCTCCGGTCGGGAGAAGAGGATCACGTCGATGCCGGCCGCCAGCGCCGTCGGCGCCAGCTTGTCCTGCGGCACCAGGCTCGACACGCCGCACATCTCCATCGCGTCGGAAATGAGCACTCCCTCGAAGCCCAGTTCGCCGCGGAGGAAATCCACCAGCACCTTCCGGCTGAAGGTCGCCGGGGGCGCGTGGAACGGCTTGTCGCCCGGGTCGATGAACGGCAGCCCGATGTGCCCCGGCATGATCGCCATCACGCCCTCGTCGATGGCGGCCCGCCACACGGCGCCGTAGCTCGCCACCCAGTCGTCGCGGGGCAGGGAGTTGCTCGGCAGGCTCAGGTGCGGGTCGCGGTCGTCGTAGCCGTCGCCGGGGAAGTGCTTGGCCGTAGCGGCCATGAGCCGGTCCTTTTGCACGCCGCGGACGAACGCCCGCACCAGCCGGGCGACGGGCTCCGTTTGCGAGCCGAAGGACCGCGCATAGATCGACGCGGAGTTGGGATTCAGGTGCAGGTCCGCCACCGGGGCGAGCGTCCAGTGCACGCCGTGGGCCCGACCTTCGTGGGCGGTGGCCTCGCCCATCGTCTCGACGAGCGTCTCGGAGTCGGCGGCGCCCATCGCCATCTGCCACGGGAAGACGAGCGCCCCCTCGATCCGCGAGCCCGCGCCGTTGACCAGGTCCGCGGTGATCAGCGGGGCGACCTCCGACGCCTTGGCCGCGACGGACGCGATGCCCCGGTACCGCTCGCCGCTGGCGGAGTTGATGAACAGCGACCCTGGCCGCCAGGTCCGCACGAGCGCCTCCACCTCCTCCAGCGGCGCCTGCCGCGTGTTCGGGCACAGAAGCTGCGCGACGCGCAACTCCGGCGGCATCCCGTCGATGATGTCCTGAATCCGACTGTTGGTGGCGTCTGTTGGGCTCATTGGCGGCCAGTGTAGCGGCTCGCCGGGCGAATCCAAGGGCTGGCGGGGTTTCCGAGACGTGCCTTGGCCGTTTAGAATGCCTCGGATGGACGAAGGTGCTCTTCAGAACCTGAACGATGTTTCCGGCGCGCTGCGCGGGGGCGTGCTGACGATCGGCAACTTCGACGGCGTGCATCGCGGGCACCAGCTTATCCTCCACGTCGCGCGCGAACTGGCCAACGCGAGGGGGCTCAATCTTGTCGCGATGACCTTCGACCCGCCGCCCGACCTGGTGCTTCGCCCCGGCGACGCGCCCAAACGCCTCACGCCGCACGAGGCCAAGTGCCGCCTGCTCCGCGAGCACGGCGCCGACGCCGTCGTTACCGTCCGGCCCGAACCGGGCCTGCTCGCTCTCTCGCCGGATGAGTTCATCCGGCAGGCACTGCTCGATCGCTTCGCCCCGCGACACATCGTCGAAGGCGACGACTTCCGCTTCGGTCGCAATCGGGCGGGCGACGTGCGCGCGCTCCGCCAGGCGGGCGGAAGCGCCGGCTTCGAGGTTCACGTCGTCGAACCGGTGGTGCAGGATCTGCCCGAGGGGGCCGCGCGCGTGTCCAGCTCGCTGATCCGGCGGCTGGTTGGGGAGGGGCGGATCGAAGAGGCGAACCGCTGCCTCGGTCGGCCGTTCACGCTGGTCGGGCCGGTGGTCGCCGGGCAGGGGCGCGGGCGACTGCTTGAGTTTCCCACGGCCAACCTCGACCCGGGCGAGCAGGTGTGCCCGCCGGACGGGGTCTATGCCGGCAGGGCCGACGTGGACGGCGGGCGCTACCCCGCGGCCGTCAGCATCGGCAACAAGCCGACGTTTGGCCCGGCCGAAGAAACGAGCGTCGAGGCGTTCCTGCTGGACGCGGAGGGCGATTTCTACGATGAGAAGATGGAGCTTGCGTTCCTGCGGCGGCTGCGCGACCAGCGACGGTTCGCCTCGCCGGGGGAACTCCGGGAGCAGATCGTCCGAGACGTAGCGCAGGTAAGGCGGATCCATGGCGGGGCCTTTCGACATTCTGGTTGAGCGGCTGTCGGCGGCGGGCTCGCTGTTGGTGGTCACGCATGGTCGGCCCGACGGCGACGCGCTCGGTTCGGCCGCGGGGCTGGCGCTCTCGGCGCGGGCGGCCGGCAAGCAGGCCCGCGTACTCGTGCCCGACGCCGTACCGTCGCGCTACGACTGGCTGGTCGAGGGGCTGGACGTCGCGTCAGCGGGTGACTTCGACGCCCTCGCCGCGCAGGTGGACGCCGTGGTCATCGTCGATACCTGCGCCGTCGAGCAGCTCGACGGGCTCGAAGCGGGGCTCGATCAGCACCGCGACAGGATTGTCGTGGTGGACCACCACGCGACGGCCGACGAGATCGGCGCCGCGCGATGGCTCGACACCTCCGCGGCGGCCGCGGGCGTGATGGTGGCTGAACTGCTCGACGCGCTCGGCTGGCCGACGGCGGACCGCGTCGCCGAGGCGCTCATGGCGGCTGTTACCACCGACACGGGCTGGTTCCGCTTTGCCAACACCGACGCGCGCGCCCTGCGCTGCGTCGCGCGATTCATCGAGTCCGGCGCGAAGCCCGACGCGCTGTACCGGAAGATCTTCCAGGCCGACCGGCCGCAGCGTCTGGCGCTTCTGGCCCGAACGCTGGCCAGCCTCGAGTTGCATTGCGGCGAGCGGCTGGCGGCGATGACCATCCGCAAGGCCGACTTCGACGCCACCGGGGCGACGCCCGATGAGACGGAGAACTTCGTCAACGAGGCGCTGCGGATCAGCTCCGTCGAGGTGTCCATCATTGTCGTCGAGAACGGCGAAGTCGTCCGCGCGTCGCTCCGCAGCCGCGAGGGGGTGGACGTGTCCGAAATCGCCCGTCGCTTCGGCGGCGGCGGACACGCCCGCGCGGCCGGCCTGCGAAGCGACGCCCCGCTCGACACGCTCAAATCGCAACTCCTCGACGCCTGCGCTGCGGCGCTGGGCTGCTTTCCCGCGGGCTGATCGCGCGGGCGAGTGTTTCAGCCCCAAATCGAAGGCGGCCTCTTGACTTGATCGCCCCTCGCGCTTAGACTGCTCCCGTTGCAGGTTCCCCGAAGTGGGACCAACAGGGAAGCCCGTGAGAATCGGGCGCGGACGCGCCGCTGTGACCGGCGACGACCGCCGCAACTTGCCACTGGGACCGTGCGTAGCGGGCCCGGGAAGGCGCGGCGGAAGGTTTTTGGCGCGGAGTTCGGAAAGACCAGCTGCCTCGGGCGGCCCGACTCCCGTCGGAAGAAGCCGGAAGCCAGAAGACCTGCCTGCAATCAGCCTGGATCGGCCTTCGCGAGTCATCGGCCGTCGGGACCGCTTGAGATTGCCAAGCCCCGGCCCCGGCCCGCGAGGACCGGGGCGTTTGTTTGGCCCGCACGCGGCAGATCGCGCGCCCGGAGTTCCTCCCCGTAGCGAGCGTCGCGTTTGGCCCTCACTCCCCACCAGGTTGCGGCCGTGCCGCCTTGCGCCCGGGCCGCCGGCCAACGCTCACCGGGCTCAGGAACGACGGAGAGGAGGCCCCTCAGCTCTGAGCATGTCCGAAGCCGTACGTCTGTAGTTCTGTCGCATTCCCGAGCGCCGGCGGTGTGCGCCGCCGGCCAAGCCAGTGAGGAAAACCATGAAGAAGCTGCCTTGTGTTCTGCTTGCTGCATCTGCATTTGGATTCTCCCTATCCCAGGCCGCCGCCTATACTCCGGACGACGTTGTGGTCAGCGACTGGGCCCGCTCGGCGGCCGACACGGCCGCTGAGGATGCCCGCGCGGTGTGCGTCGTCGATTTTGGCGCCGTCAGCTACGCCTTCGGCTACGCATGGGAGGCGGGCGACGCCGTCACCCGCCCGGCGAGCACGTTTGCCGGCACCTTTGGCGCCACGGCCGACGCGGCCACCGGCGAGGCCATGCTGCTGTGCCTCGACGATCAGACCGGCCTCGACGTGGGCTACCATTACCACGACACCCTCGGCTTCGCGGCCGACAGCTTCGGCTACGCCGGGCAGTCCATCGCCAGTGACGGGTGGGTGACCACGTATCTGGGCTACTGGATCAGCGGCGCCCCGGCTTGGGACGAGCAGATTTGGGCCCAGGACGGCGAAGGCAACTGGTACCTCGCCGATACCATTCACCACGATGCCGTGCCGGGCGACGGCGAGAACTGGACGCCGTCGGGCTTCGGCGCCGCCGGCCGCGTACTCGAAGACGGCTTCTTCGACGGCTGGTCGCAGGAGTCCGTCGCCAGCGGCTACACGCCCGTGAATGTTCCGACCACGCCGACGCCCGAGCCGGGCACGATGGCAGTGCTCTGCGTTGGAGTGGCGGGCCTGCTGGGCCGCCGACGGACGAGAAGGACGACGTAGGCTCTGAACGGGCTGAGGAACAAGGGCTGAGGATCGGGTGCCACGGCCTGTTTGCCAAGCCGTGCGTACTTCATCGTTCAGCACGGGTTGCGAGCAACCCGTGGCACCCGTCCTGTCCTGCATTGGCATGATGAACGGGAAGGCACAATCCGGATCGGTCGGTTTCACGCTGATCGAGTTGCTCGTCGTCGTCAGCATCATCGCCCTGCTGGTGACGATCCTGATGCCGTCCCTGAACCAGGCCCGAGAACTCGCGCGCGCGTCGGTGTGCCAGTCGAACCTGCATAGCCTCGCTCTGGCGATGGCGCTGTACCACCACGAGAACGACGGCTACTTCTGGCCGTACGTGCTCCACAACCATCCCGCCCCCGGCACGCACTGCTACTTCTGGGGCACAAACACCAACCCCGTGGACCGCACGCCGAGCCCGTTCCTGGCCGCCTGCGAGGGCGACCTGGGCTACCTGCAGTGCCCGTCGCTGCCGTGGGGCAGCTACGTGCCGCAGGCCGGCGTCCACGAACCGACCACCAACTACGGCTATAACGCGTGGTGCCTCGACCCGCGAATCTGGGGACGCACCGACGCGTCCGGTGAGCCCCTGCCGCGCAAGCAGGCCGGCGATCTGAAGAAGCCGGCCGAGCTGTTTGTCTTTGCCGACGCGGCCATGTGCTGGTCGCCCGCCGGCGTGCCCGTCTTCCAGAACAGCACCTCGCTCGACCCCGTGACGCTGGGGCCGTGGGGGCCCAACCTGACGCCGACGACGCACTTCCGCCACAACGAGAGAACGAACGCCCTGTGCGCGGACGGCCACGCGGCCGGCTTCGGCCTCGAGGGCGGCCGGATGATCCAAGAGGACCAGAACCTTGGCTTCGTCGGGAAGAGCAATGTCCCGCATTACGACCAGAACTAGCCGGCCTCGGCTGCGACCGGGCGGGGATGCCACGGCTTGGTTGCCAAGCCGTGCTGTGCGTGGCGTGATGCTTGTGGGGGTATTCCTGGTCGTCGGCTGCGGGAGGGAGTACGGCCATCAACAGCTCGCCGGCGATTCGCCCGAGGCCCGCGAGGTCGAGCGGCTGGTGGAGGAGCTTCGCCAAGCCGCACCCGAGCGGCGGGGAGAGCTGATGCGCAGCCAGGCGGCCGACGGGCTCGAGGAGAACCGATTCGCCGCACTGGCCGCGGCATTGCGCGAACTGGCCGACGCGGAGATCGTCACCGTCAAACGCGTGGACCGCTACGGTGAGGATGTCTTCCAGGCTTCGTTCGAGTGGACGACGGCCGAGGGAAAGCGCCGGGCGTCGCTGCTGCTGGTCCGGGCCGACGGGCGGCTGCGATGGGCGGGTCCCAACTAGAGTCGCGACTCGCGATTCGTGAGTACCGGTAGGGGTGGGATTCGCTTTGCGGCGCCTCCGCTGCGCTCCGGCGTCGAACCCACGGGCTGTCGGCTTCGCCGCCAGGTGGGTTCTCATCCCACCAAGCCCCGAGCTGGCGCTTCCTTCCTCCGTGCAATCCTGTCGCTCTCCGCGCAATCAGTGGCATCGGTAGGGGTGGGATTCGAACCCACGGGACCCTCGCGGGCCCACCGGTTTTCAAGACCGGCGCCTTCAACCACTCGGCCACCCTACCTTGGGGTCCTTGCGACCCCCATTTTCCGGTGTCTTCCTTCGGCATTCCAGCGTGTTTCGCATCAGGCGCCGGAGGCGACTCCTGTCCGGCGAAGTCCACCGAAATCCCCTCAGAAGCGCCCTGCATGCGCCGAGCAAAGCGCCAAGCGCGCCGCGTCGATCTTCGCGTCGCGCGCCTCGTCACCCCCGTCTCGGCCGGGCCGTCCACGAGGCGGCTGCGGTGGCGGCCGTGGGTCGTCGTCCTCCTCGACGGCGCGGCCGTCGGTGCCCGTGGCCCTCGCCGCCGCCTTGGCCGGGGCGCCCAGGTCCGGCATCGCGGCCACGGCGTCGGCCTCCTGCCCGGCGAAGACGTGCGAGCAAGACAAACACGATGTTCGGTCGCTCGCTGCTCACTTCGCTCTGTAACTGCGCGTTTCGCCGACTGAGGGCACAAACCGGCCGGTCCCACGGGGCCGCGGTCTACCATCGATACGGATGCGGGCCCCAGTCGGAGTTCAGGGGCGGCTCCCGCCCGGCGTCGTTGTAGGGCACGACCGCCTGCCTCGGGCGCGCCACGGCGTCTACGCGCGCGCGGTCTTCGTCGGTGATCTCCACGTCCAGCGCGCCGAGGTTCTCACGGAGCTGCTCGCTGGTGCGGTAGCCGACGATGGGGCAGGTGATGCCCGGTTGCGCCAGATCCCACGCCAGGACGAATTGCGCCGGCGTGCAGCCCTTATCCCGCGCGATCGCGACCAGTTCCTCGACCACGTCGAAGGCGCGATCCACCATGCGGGCGTTCTCGACCTCGCCGGCCTGCAGCATCCGCCAGAACGGCAGCTTCTCCGCACCGCGATCATACTTGCCGGTCAGGAACCCGCTCGCCATCGGCGACCAGAGAATGACCGCCAGCCCGTAGGTCAGCGCGAACGGCAGCAGTTCGCGCTCGGCCGTCCGGTCGAGAGGGTGATAGCTCGTCTGCTCGCAGACGAAGCGGTTGAGCCCCAGCTCGCGCGACACCCACATCGACTCCATGAGCTGCCATGCCGCGAAGTGGCTTGTGCCGACGTAGCGGACCTTGCCCGCCCGGATGAGATCGTCGAGCGCCCGCAGCGGCTCATCGACGGGAACGTCGTGTCCGTGCGAGCAGTGGAGCTGGTACAGATCGATCCAGTCCGTCTGCAGTCGGCGAAGCGATGCTTCGCACTGCTCGATGATGTGGCGGCGGCTGAACCCCCGGGCGTTGGGGTCCGTCTCGTGCATCGGCCCCGAGAATTTCGTCGCCACGACGACCTTGTCGCGACAGCCGAGGTCTTTGAGGGCAAGGCCGATCATCTGCTCATCGCGGCCCTTGCCGCCGTAAATGTTGGCCGTGTCGAGGAAATTCAGGCCAGCGTCGATCGATTCTCCCAGCAGCTTCGTGAAGCCCTCCTGCTCGAGGCGCGTGAACGACCCCGCCCCGATGCACAGGGGGCTGACCTTCACACCCGTCCGTCCCAGATTCCGGTACTGCATGTTTCCCTCTCCATGGCGTCGGCCGGGGCCGAGGCCGCGCGGAGCCGCTTGCCCCCAAGGCGCGCTAGCGCCCGACTTCGATTACCAGTCGCGGCGGCGCGAGGCCTTCCTTGTTGTCTCGGGACGCGAACTTCGCCAGCGGACCGTCAACGTGCGGCCCGGGCGGCGCCAGGCTGTCGATCAGGATCGACAGCGTCGCGTCGGTCTCCTTCGCGACGACGGGCGTGATATCCAGGACGAACATCCCGTCCTGGAGTTCGCCGTGGCCGACGGGAAACTTCTCCTTCGGGTCAGGCATGCTGAACCAGGTGACGCCTGTTTCTGTCCAGTTGTCGGCGAGCCGCACCACGGCCAGCGGCAGCTTGTCCGTGCCCAGTTCCCCTGTATGGCTGATGACCGCCAGGTGCAGCCGGGCCGACACGACCTTGCCCTTGACGCCGCTCAGGTCGAACTTCAGGAGCGACTTGCGGGTATACGCCCCCCTGTTGCGGACGTTCTTGACCTCGAGCTTCGGCCAGGTGGCCCATCGGCTGGGCTCGGTGGAACGAGGCGGGCTGCCGGGGAGCAAAGGCCTGCTGGCCAGTTGCGGATGCCCATCGTTTACCTTTAGCGCCTTCTTCCCGCGGACGATCGTGTCCGCCAGCAGCGGGGCCTCGATGGTGCCCCGCTCGCCCGTACCGGTCGGGGCCGGCTCGGACACGGGGGCGGGTTGGGCGGGCTGAACAGTCACGCCCACAGGCACTTCCGGGTCCGCCGCCTGCGGGCCTTCGGCCGGTCCTTCTGCCGGTTCGCAACCAGCCAGCACACAGGCAATCAGGAAGCACATCAGGGCAGCAGGTGTCTTCAACATATCGATTCTCCTTGCCGGCAAAGCGTTTCGGTTCTCACATCGCTTCCAAGGGCGAATTCCGCCGATAAATCACCCTCTATGCATCCCGTATTCCTGTTCTGCCCAGGCCAGCTCTTCCATGATCTTCAGGCCCTGGGTGCATTTCTTCTCGCATTCCCCGCAGCGGGTACAATCGGCGGCCGTGCCGTTTTTGATGCTGCGGTATGCGGCGCGAGCCGTGTCGTGGAAGCCGAGGTAGCGGTCCCGGTAGATCAGTCCCATGATGCGCTGAATCTTCACGCCGTTCGGACAGGGCATGCAATACCCGCACCCCGTGCAGAAGCCCACGCTCTCGGGGGACCGCTCCTTCACGAAGGCTTGGATCGCCTCCATCTGCTCAGTGCTGAACGCCCCGCGGTTCGCCGAAGCCACGGTATCGTCGATGTCGGAAGGCTTGTTCACGCCGCACAGGATTGTGTCCACGTTCGGGTTCGACAGGACGAACCGGACGGCCAGGTCCGGCAAAGAGACGGCGCCCACCCGCTCCGCCAGGTCGTCGAAGACCGGGCTCTTGTGTGTCAAACTCCCACCCCCGACTGGGTTCATCACGACCGTGCCGATGCCCTTGCGCCGGGCGGCTTCCAGAACCGGCGCGTAGTCCTGCCGCAGAAGATGGTAGCCGACCGTGACGGCCTCGGCCCAGTCCGCCTCTTCGACGTACTGCACGACATGTTCGGGCTTGTCGTGGGTGGTGAAGCCGGTGTGGCCGACGAGACCGTCTTCGATGGCCTTCCGGATGCCGTCGACCATGCCCCCGGACATGGTCGCCGTCTCCCAGGTCTCAGGACTGTTCACGCACCAGACCTGGTAGAAGTCGAGGTAGTCCACGTCGATTCGCAGAAGCGACTCCTCGATCCGCCGGCGGACTGACCTTGCCGAACCGTCATCGTCGTCACGCAGCTTCGTATCGATCCACGGGCACCACTTGGTCGAGAGCGCGACGCGCTCTCGGTAGCCGCCCCTCAGGGCCCGCCCAAGCGCCAGTTCGGACTCCTTGTACCGACGACCCGCAGCAACATAGCCGACCCCCGTGTCAATGGCGTGGCGAGCGAGCGGAACGGATTGGAGGAAATCCGCCGGAAACCGCATCGTGCCGATGCTGACCGGCGGCACCGTCAGGCCGCTTCGCTCGCCAAAGGGTCGGTTGTTCACGGGCCAGTTTCCTTTCGTGACTCAACGCTCGGACGAAGGGGCGGCGATCGACCCGCCCTCGTGCAACGTCGGAGGGATTGTTTTCGCCGGCAGGTGCGCCGATCCACCGTCGATTCGCGCCATCAGCATCTTGACGCCGGCGCGCCCGACGGCCGTGAACGGTACCACCACCGTCGTCAGCCCTGGTCCCGTTCCGGACACCACGTCATCGGAGACGGCGACGATCGACAAGTCGCGCGGAACCTGCAGGCTGGCGGCTCGCGCCGCGGCATAAACGTTCTCGGCGTCGTCTCCCGAATACGTGACGACGGCTGAAGGCCGGTCTTGGTGCTGCATGAGGCTGACCAGATACGCCTCTCGCCCGGCCGCGCTGGAGCCGAGTTTGTCACGCATGAGCAGCTCGGGCTCGAGTCCTGCACTGCGCATGGCCTCTTCGTATCCGTCGCGACGGTCCTGCACGCTGTAGTGCGCCCAGGGCCCGGGCTGGCGTTTCATCGCTCCGCATACGTACGTGATCGTCATGTGTCCGGCCTCGAGCAGGTGTTCCGTGGCCATGCGCCCGGCGGCAAGATCATCCGGGTACACGCAGTCCGCCGGGCGCTTCGCGTTGAGCCAGACGCACGGGACATTCTGCCCCTCAATGAGTTCGACGATCTCGGGTGCGATGTGCGTCGTGTAGTTGATCAGCATGCCGTCGCAGCACCACTCGCGGAGGATCCGGGGCACCGCGCCTCGCTCGGCGCCCTCCGCGTCCGGCAGACGCCCGATGATCAATTGGATGTCACGGTCTATGAGAGCATCGTGGACCCCGAAGAGGAGCTGGCTGGGCAGGTGGCTCCGGCCTAGCTCCGTGCTGACGACCAGCGAGACACTGCCGAACCGCCCGCTCACCGTCGCCCGGGCGGCCGCGTTCGGGCGGTAGCCCAGCCGCCGCGCGATGCGACGAATCCGGCCGGCACGGCGGGCCGTCGACGGCCAGGTCTCCTTTGTCTTCCCGTTCAGGACGCGCGAGACGGTCACCCGGGAAACCCCGGCCAGCTTGGCGATTGCTTCCAGCGTGGGCGGCTCAGAAGCCAACGTCGTCTCCACCAGATTACCGCAGAAACACCGAAAAACCGCTTTTGTTATCGTTTTCTAATTGAAAACGTGAACAGATTACGCTATGATCCGGCGCGTGTCAAAGGGATTTTGCCAATCCGTACCAGGTTTTCGTGCCCGACCTCAACGAACCCACGCTATGGCCGCTGAAGAACAGCGGCACGCATTCAAAGTGGCGGACCTCCTACGACGAGAACGCCGGCGCGGAGTCGCCCTATGCGCTGGGAGCACGGTGAGCGGGTGTCGGGCGCGGCCGACCATGCGCCGCGCCGCAGCGAAGCCGCAAGGCAATCGTGAAGGAGAGGACAGCGAGATGATCCGGAAAGGCGCCGTGGTCGGCGCTGCCGTAACCTGTGGCCTCCTGTTGTGCGGTTGTTCCGGACTCTGGCACGCGGTCTCCCCTCCTGCGCGGAAACCCGGCAAACCACGCTACCCCATCCACACGCCGGACTACCCGGAGCGCGTGATCCTGACGTGGGACGGGGATCCGACGTCGTCGCAGGCCGTCAACTGGCACACCCGCAGGAATACCGGGACACCCATGGCGGAGATTGCCCTGGCCGACGCGTCGCCGCATTTCGCCAAGTATGCCGTCTGCCACGCGGCCCGGACCCAGACGGCGGAAGGCGTCGAGGACGGAGGGTTCTTCCACTCGGTGACGTTTGCCGGTTTGGAGCCGGACACGTTGTACGCCTACCGGGTCGGCAACGGGGAGGTCTGGAGCGCGTGGTTCCACTTCCGCACCGCAAGCACAGAAGCCGAGCAGTTCACATTCATCTATCTCGGGGACCTGCAGAACAAGGTCCTCTCGCTCTGTTCCCGCACCGTCCGCGCGGCCTTTGCCGCTGCCCCCGACGCCCGGTTCATCGTCCATGCCGGCGACCTGGTGAACCGCGGCGCGCAACAGGAATACTGGGTCGAATGGTTCGAGGCGGGGGGATGGATCTACGCCACGGTTCCCTCCATCGCCACGCCGGGCAATCACGAGTGCCTGAGGCGCAATGACACGTGGTACCTGAGCAGTCTCTGGCGATCGCATTTCTCCTTCCCCGATCACGGGCCCAAGGGCCTGGAGGAGACCGTTTACTACACGGATTACCAAGGGGTGCGCATCATCTCGCTGGACTCGATGAGAGGTCCGGACCGCCAGGCCGACTGGCTTGAGGACGTGCTGCGCGACAATCCGAATCGATGGACACTCGTGACGTGCCATTTCCCCATGTACACGACGAAGAGAGGCACCGTGAACACGGCATTGGCCCGTGCATGGAAGCCGCTGTTCGATCGTTACGGCGTGGACATGGTCCTTCAGGGACATGACCACGCGTACGGACGATGCCACGACTGTCCGCTCGGCAACCACCAACGCGACGGGGGAACCGGGCCCGTGTACGTGGTTTCGGTCGGCGGCGCAAAGATGTATCGCGCCGCGCTGGCTACGCCGCAGTTTGACAGAATGGCGGAAAACACACAGCTCTATCAGATCATTCGCATCGACGGCGACAGGCTCGACTACCGCGCCATGACCGTGACGGGTGATCTATACGACGCCTTCTGCCTGGTCAAGTCGACCGACGGCAGTCCCAATCGGCTGATCGAAGACCCGCGCCCCAGAATGCCTCGGCGCACGTTTGAGAACACGCTGACGGACCCACAGCGACCCTATGTCCGTCCACAACGGACCCCATCGTCCCCAGGGGCTCAACCCTGTTGGTCGACGGCAGGAAGACCGACCCGGACAACCCCGAACTGGGAAACAAACAGGAGAACTGGAATGATCTGGAAGAGGATCTGCTGTCGGGACTCCGTGGCCTCGCGATGGGCGTGCCGGATTCTGGCGGGAACCGTTCTTCTCCGCGTTTTCGGCTCGATCGCGGCGGCCGCCGGGGATACGTCCCCCGAGAGGATGGCTGCCCTCACACGTGCGTTTGCCGAGGTCGTTGAGGCGCAGCGCGAGCTGCTGGCCCGGACCGACGGGGTCGACAAGAGCGTCCGCAACGACGCCGTCCGGACCGTCGCAGGCGTGCGCCTGGAAGTCCGCAAGCTGAAGCTCAACCACAGGGCCTGCCGCGGGAAGATCCGTCAGGTGATCGGCGAGTCCGGCGACGCCAAGGCGCTCCAGGAGAAACTGGTCCACAGCACCAATCTCACCAAGACCAAGGGTGTCGTCAAGGTCGACGCGCTTGCCAGCGACAAAGAGCTCGCGACCGCCCTGAAGCCGCGCGGCGTCGATCCCGCCCGGTTCCAGACGGCCGCGATCAACATGCGGCAGGCACACGCCGGCGTGGAACAGGCCGCCGCGCTGCTGGGCGAGGGCAACGCCGCCGGCGCACTCGAGGCGGCAGAGAGAGGCGTGCAGGCCCTCGCGGCAACGGACGTCGCTCTGACTGGGATCATCGAGACGGCCGCGAACGGGACCCGGTGCGGCGACTTGGCTCGACAGCAGCGCGCCCTCGCCGATCGCGCCGAGGCCGTGGGCGCCGCCCTTGCCGAGGCACTGCGCGAGCGGGGGGTGCCCGCGGAGTTCATCGACCTGACCGGCCTGGCGAAGACGATGCGCAGGACGGCAGGCGGACGCCTTGCCGCCCAGAACACGTGGCGCGCGGCGTTGGCGCAGCGTCCCCTCCTGGAGGCCCTGGAGAACAAGGCGAAGGCGCTGCGGGCTTTGCCGGCGGAAGGTGCGACCAAGCAGGAGGCCCTCGTGAACGAGCAGGAACATCCCGGCCGAACCTACGTGATCGATCAGAAGCACCCCCGTGCCTCCGACGAGAACCCCGGCACAGCCGACGAGCCATTCAGGACCATCGCCCCCGCGGCCTCGAAGGCGCAGCCGGGCGACACGGTCCTCGTCCACGCCGGCACCTACCGGGAGCGTGTGGCCCCGGCGCGCGGTGGGCGGAAGGGCAAGCCGATCATCTACATGGCCGCCCCGGGCGAAGAGGTCTATCTCAAGGGCTCGGACGTCTGGGAGCCGCAGTGGCAGCGGGTCGAGGGCAAGGGCAACGTCTACAGGGCCAAGCCCGATCCGGACATGTTCAAGGTGCGCAACGCCCCGGAGGACGCGCGCGCTGTGTTCAACCCTTACAAGCTGCGTTACCTGGGTCGAAAGGAATTGACCCGCGGGCAGGTGTTCGTCGACGGCAAGCGCATGGTCGAGAAGCCGGCCGTCGACCAAGTCGCCGGCGCCCCCGACAGCTGGGCCTACGACGCCGAGACCGAGTCCGTTCACCTGCACCTGGCGAAGGGCCGTCCGTCCGAGCGCCTCGTGGAGCTAAGCGTTCGAGAGCGGATCTTCGCGCCGTACTGGAAGGGTCTGGGCCACGTCCACGTCAAGGGCTTCACCATGGAGCACGCGGCGAACAACTTCCCGGGCGGCTTCTACTCCAAGCGGGCCACGAGCGCCCAGTCCGGAGCACTGGGCTGCCGCAGCGGGCACCACTGGGTGGTGGAGAACAACACCATCCGTTGGGCGAAGGGGCTCGGCGTCGATTTCGGCACCGAAGGCACGCAGGACCTGGACGGACTCAATCAGCCGCAGCAGATGACGGCCGGGGACCACCTCTTCCGCGGCAACGTCATCAGCGATAACGGGTGCGGCGGCATGGCCGGCATCCGCAGCATGCGCACCCGGATCACAGGGAACGTCTTCGAGCGGAACAACTACCTCACCGCCCGCGGCCCGGAGATCGGGGCCATCAAGACGCACTTCTTCGTCGGCGGGCAGATCGAGGGCAACCTCTTCCGCGACAACAACTGCTTCGGCATCTGGCTGGACAACGTCTACGCCCACGCCCGCGTGACGCGCAATGTCTTCCTCTCGAACCGCGCGACGGCGATCTTCTGCGAGATGGGCGGCGGCCCCGTCCTGATCGACAACAACGTCATCGCCTTCAGCAACTCCGGCTACCATCAGGGCGGCATCTACTCACACGACGCCGGCGGGATCATCGCCGTGCACAATCTCTTCTTCCGCAACGCGCGGTACACCGTGCGCGCCCACCGGGTGAGCGGGCGGCGGCACTGCGTCTATGCGACGGTGCCCGATCGGTGGGAATCGGCGAGCTTCGGGCGCCGCCCCTGTTGGGCGGCCAATATCAGGATCCTCAACAACCTTTGCCTGGAGAACCAATTCGGCGGCCTCGACATCCCGATCCGCAATATGGCCGACTCGAACGTCTACACCGCGCCCCCCCAGGGGGCGATGCGCATCCCCGCGTGGGGGGAGACCGCCGGGAAGGGATCGCCCGTCGGATACTTCGAGGCGGATCTTGAGACCGATGGAACGCTGGCGTTCATCGGCAAGGTCGAGGGCCCGGGGTCGTCAGCCAAGAAGTACGACCCGGCGACGCTGCTGAAGGTGTTCGAAACGGATCTGGAGAAGGACTTCGTCGCGGAAGACAAGAGGGCCGTTCCGGTGCCCGACGAAAAGGGACGGCTTCCGCTATTCCTCTGGCACTGGCAGTTCCTCGGCATGGACCGGCTGAGCCTGGAGGGCGGCGTGACTGACGTCCGACTGGACCCGAGAACACTCAAATTGTCAATGACGGTGTCAGAAGAGGTGCTGCGAATGCGGTGCAAGCCCGTTGAGCGGGTGGGCGCCGACTTCTTCGGTCGGCCGCTCCGCAACGGCCATCCTCTGCCGGGACCGTTCCAGGACCTGAAGGCCGGCAGGAATGAGTTCATCCTCTGGCCGATTCGCCACAGCGCGGCAGTAGACCCGCGAAGGGAGAACACAGAATGATGGCGAGGCACACGATTCCTGCGTTCGTTGTGGTGCTGGCCCTGACGTGCGCGGCGGCAGGGGAGTCCCCGTGGGAGTCCGAGAACAAGGAAGCTTACCGTTTTCCCCCGAGCATGAAGGTCGTGGACGTCAAGAAGGCCTTTGGGGCGGTGGGGGACGGCAAGCACGACGACACGGCCGCCCTGAAGAAGGCGTTCGACCAGCGGGCGAAGTTTGTGTACCTCCCCAACGGGACGTATCTGGTGCGCGAGCAGGTTCAGTACACGTCCGGCCCGGCCACAGGGCCGACTATCGTGGGCGAGAGCCGAGCCGGGGTAGTGATCAAGCTTGCCGACGACGCGAAGGGCTTCGACGACCCGAGCAGCCCCCGGGCCGTCGTGCGGCTGATCCGAGACGGACGCGTCTCGGCCGACTACTTCAAGATCCGCATCCGGAACCTGACCATCAACACCGGCGCGCACAAGGGTGCCACGGGCCTGATGTTCTACGCCAACAACAACGGAACTTGCCGCAACGTTCGCATCGTGGGGCACGGGGCCGTCGGCCTGGACCTCTCGCACATTCACAATGGCCCGCTTCTGGTCAGCAACGTCGAGATTCGGGGCTTCGACGTCGGCATCAAGGCCGGCACGGGCCCTTACAACTCGCAGACCCTTGAGCATATCCTCCTGAGGGGGCAGAAGGACTACGGGATCGACAATGACGGGGAGGCCCTGTTCGTGCGCGACCTGCAGAGCAACAACGCGTGCCCGGCCGTCCGGTCTCGCGGCAACATGGTGCTGATCGACTCTGTCCTGATGGGCGGCTGGCCCGATAACGATGCGATCGAGTGTGCCGGTCAGTTCTTCGCGCGTAACGTACAGACGTACGGCTATGCCCAAGCCATCCGGCAGTATACCTTCCGCTACGGGAAGGGCTTCGTTTCCGAAGTCGGCGAACCCGTGGTGGGCGGGGTCGTGTCGGAATGGACTAGCCATCCGCCGGTCCGCGTCGGCGGCGGAGGGGCCCGCTCCCTGAACCTGCCCATCGAGGAGGCGCCGTATGTTCCCCTGCCGAAGGATTTCAGTGCCTGGGTTTGTGTAAACGACTTCGGCGCGGACGGCACCGACAAGGATGACGACACCGCCGCGATCCAGAAAGCCTTCGACGCCGCTGCGGAGAAGGGGGCGACGGTCGTCTGCTTCCCGGCAGACGGGCGATACAATGTCTCCGGCGAGTTGACGGTCGACGGAAGTATCGAGCGCATCCAGGGCGCCGCATCCTACCTGCAGACCGGCCGCGGAAAGTCACTTCGAATCACGATCAAAGACGGCGGGCCTGACGTCGTGTTCTTCGACCTGCTGGATCGCCCGCTTGGGGGACACAAGATCATCTTCGACAATGCCTCGTCGCGCACGCTGGTCGTCCGGGATTTCCGAGGTCATCTGATCCCCACGGGCCCCGGCAAGACGTTCCTTGAGGATAGCTGCAGTGCGATCCACATCAGGAACAGCCAGGCACGCGTCTGGGTCCGCCAACTCAACAGCGAGAACGGCACCAGCCTGAACAACTCCAACGCCGGCGGGACGCTCTGGGTGCTGGGCCTAAAGACGGAGCGCGACCAAACGCTCATCGCCACGACCGGCGGGGGGAAGACCGAGGTCTTGGGCGCCTGGGTGTTCCAGACCCAAACCAAGCCGGTCGTTCCGATGTTCACCGTCGTGGACTCGCAGGGCAGCTTCGCCGGTGTGACGCAGTACCATTGGAAGGGAGCGGTGTATTCGGATCTCGTTGAGCAGACGTGTGCCGGTGTCACGCAGAAGTTCACAAGGAAAGACAACGGCGGGCGGAACTCGTTTTCCCTGGTCGTTGCGGAGTGATCGCACCAATTCAGGCAACGGGCTCTGTCGCATGGATCGCCTGGCCCGAAGCCTTGTCCGGAAGGAGAATCTCGATGGCGCGAGACAGGACTCATTGCCGGGATGCCCGTCGGCTGGGAAGGGCATGCCGCGGCGCGCTGCTGCCGGCGCTCGTCGGCCTGCTTGCCATCGTGGCGGTCGCCGCGGCCGAGGCCGACAGCGCAGCGCCTGAAAGCGTTACATTGAGGCTGCCACTGGGCCCGACGGAACAGATCGGCCCGGGCGAGGCGCCGGCGAAGACAGGCATCTTCACGCTCGGCGGCAAGGGCGGCGCCGCGGCCGTGTTGGACCTGAACGTTCCGCTGATCCGGCGGCTCGTCCTTGAGCCCGACGATATCCGGGCGGCGAAGCTCGAGCTTCACGTGGCCGAGATGAAGGGAGAGCCGGGCGACGCTCGAGTGAACGTGTACCGGGCGCCGCAGGTGTCGGGAGCGAAGAGTCCGGAGCCCGGCACCGACCACGAGAGCCGCCCGATACTGTCGATGCCGCTGGCCGATGCCCTCGTCGACGGCTGGCTGGAGCTGCCCGGTCTCGCGCGGCTGGCGCAGCGTTGCCTGAAGGGCGGCACCGAGGGCCCGCAGGTCGTCGTGCGGATTGAAGGGCGGCCCGGGCAAGCCGCACCCGAACTGAAACTGACGGCGTGGACGCCGTGGCCGATTCGTGAGTACCTTCGCGCGGGCGATTTCCGGGTTCGCAACCTGCCGCGGATGCGGATCACGGTGCGCGGCTATCCGAAGGCCCGGCTCTTCGACTGGGACATCAAGCCGCAGGACGGCGTCTATTGCCGTATGCGGGACGGGAAGCTCTATTATGGCGACAAACGCCTGAGGCTCTGGGGTGTCTGCCGGCACTGGTCACGCAACCCCGAGCGGCAGGCCGAGCGGGTTAAAAAAATGGGGTTCAATGCCGTCCGTTGCTGGGGGCCGACAACCGATGCGTACACCGCCGAATCGATGAAGCGCGGCGAGTTCGCACCGGGCGGGATGGACGGCTACGACCGGTACTACGCGGCGCTGAAGAAGCGCGGCGTCTTCGTGATGTCCCCGTCGATCATGTACCGCAAGGCCGGATCGGGTGACCTGTGGAAGGTGCTGCTGGAAGACGACTCCTGGCTCGCCGGCGGCGACGACTGGGAGGAGTGGAAGGAGGCCATGCGCGAAACCGGCTTCAACCAGAAGGTCCACTGGTACATCGACGAGCGCGCCCGCCGTGTCTTCAAGCGCCACGCCCGCAACTTCCTCACGCACCGGAATCCCTACACCGGCAAGACGTACGCGGAGGAGGAAGGCATCTTCATGCACGAGCTGGCCAACGAGACCGGCTGGGTCAAGGCCGCCCTCAACGGCTGGATCACAAGGCGGAACTCGTATTTCCAGAAGAAGATGAAGCGGAAGTGGAACGAGTGGTTGCGGGAGAGGTACAAGGACGACACCGCGCTGCGGGAGGCATGGGGGAAGCTGGAGGACGGCGAGTCGCTGACGGCCGGAAGCGTGGAGATGGCTCCCTTCGCGAAGGAGCGCGAAGCCTACCCCGAGCGGCGCGGCCGCGACCACGCGGAGTTCTGGGTGGGCGTGGCGGACGGAGCGAACCAGGAAATCCGTTCCTACTGCCGCTCGCTCGCTCCCAAGGGCGTGGGCGTCAACGTGGTCCCCTTTTCGTTCGACACGCAGCACCACGGCAGCGTCCAGTGGAATTACTGCAACGCCCAGGGCGACGTGATCTGCCTGACCAAGTACGTCGGCCGCTACTACCCCCGCGTTGCCCTCCCGCCGGAGTGGAACACGCTGACGTACAACACGGTCCAGGGACGGGCGACCGTGCTCTACGAGGTCAACGCCTGCCGCCCGAACCCGTATCGTACCGAGTTTCCCATGCAGATCGCCGCTCTGGCGAGCTGGCAGGACTGGGACGGCGTCTTCTGGCACTACATGCAGGAGCCCGGGGCGGACTGGGCCCAGGCCAATGCCGACGAACACTACCTCATCGAAGAACTGGCCCTGCGGTCCGCCCCCCAGTTCGAGCACCTGTGGTTCGACGCCGACCCCGTCATGTGCAGCGCGCTGGCCCTGGCGGGACAGGCGTTCCGCGGCTTCGCCATCGATCCGGCACCGAAGCCGCTCGTATACAAGGTTGGGGGCAAGGCCGTATGGAGCCTCGAGCACAACCGGGCGCTCGCCATCATCTCGCAGACCTACGAGCGGGGCGCCCGCATCGCCTACGACCCCGAGGGCGACTACGCCATCATCGCCCCCAAGGGATACCCCCTCAGCGACGAACGGCCGGAGAAGGCAGTCAAGCACCACCAGATCCACTGGGACCGGCCCAACGGACGACTGATCGTCGATACGCCGACCTTCAAGGCCTACACGGGTAGGCCCGTCAAGCGCCACACCTTCGCTGGCGGAATCGTCCTCAGCGGAATCAACACCGACTTCGTCACCTTCGCCATGGCCAGCGCCGACGGGAAGCCCCTGACCGGCCGGAACGCCTCCGAGCGGATCTACGTTACGGCCGTGTTCCACGCGAAGAATACCAGCTTCGAGATGGACATCGAGGGCATCGGCACGGCGCGGATTCCGACGGGGCAGTATCTCACGCGAATCAAGGACAAGGGCCGGGCGCCGGCCGTCGTCGATCGCGTGACCTACCGGCTGGAGTTCCCCGGGAATCTCGACTACCGGTTCGAAGGTTACGACTTCGCCCTGCGGAAGTGCGTCGAGAAGGAATCACGTGACACAAACACCTGGGAGCACGACGGACGCGAACTGTACATGGGCGTATTGAAGGTGCGCCGTTGACTTGGCTCGACTCTTGAGACTGCAGGAAAAGGTGGAACGCGGACGCCGTCCACGATGAAGCGGATCCGTGCCCACGAACTGGAAGAAAGGGAATGTGACATGAACGCGAAGCATGGCATTGTGACTCTGGCGATGGTTCTGTCTCTGGCTGCGCCGCTGCTTTCCGCCGGGCCGGGGGCTGACGATCCCGCGGACCTCAGGAACGTCGTCTATCCCAAGGCCGCCAACGTCATCGACGTCACGCAGCCGCCCTATGGTGTGGACAACACGGGCAAGGCCGACGTCACGGAGACACTCAACAAGATCCTCAAGACGGAGACCGGTCACCTGCGCGTGATCTACCTGCCCAACGGGACGTATCGCGTGTCGGGGACGGTGAAGATGCCCGAGCGCATGTTCACGACGATCATCGGGCAAAGCCGCGACGGCGTCGTGATCAAGCTCGACGACAACAACAAGGCGTTCCAGGATGCGTCCAAACTGAACTGGCTGATGGACGTCACCATCGGGGGGCAGGCGAGCTTCGCCATCAACCTGATCAACTTCACGCTGGACACCGGCAAGGGCAACCCCGGCGCCAGCGGCCTGCACTTCCACGTGAACAACCAGGGCACGCTGCGCAACGTCGTCATCCGCACCGGCGACGGGGCTGGCGTGATCGGCATGCGCGAGCACGGCGGGCCGATGATGCTCGAGGACATCACCATCGACGGCTTCGACACCGGCGTGCACTTCATCAAGGCCAACATCATCACCATCGAGGGGATGACGCTGCGCAACCAGAACAAACTGGGCATCCACGTGACGCGCCCGGCCGTGGCCATCCGGCACCTGCTCAGCGAGAACTCGGTGCCGGTCATCCGCGTGGAGCAGAATCCGGACCGGAAGAACGAGGCTCAGGCCAAGCTTTCGCCCCTCTACGGCGTGGCGTCGATCATCGACAGCAGGTTCGTGGGCACCGGCGGTGCAGGCAAACTGGCTGCCATCCCGCACGCCGACGTGCTGTTCCTGCGGAACGTGGACGTGCAGGGCTACAAGCTGGCCGTGGGTACGACGCGGGGGCCGGGCAAGGACCTGCCTGCTGGGCACATCAAGGAATGGACCAGCCACGCGCCGATTACCGCCTTCGACACCGAGCCGCGTTCGCTCAACCTGCCCATCGAGGAGATTCCCGACGTCCCTTGGGAGCAGGACATGAGCAAGTGGGCGAACGTGCTGGACTTCCGGCAGGAAGGCGATGGCGAGGATGATGGGCCCGCCTTCCAGCGGGCGATCGATTCCGGGGCGACGACCGTGTACTTCCCCTATGCCGAAGTCGAATCGCTCAAGAAGGCGGGCAAGTTCGCTCGGCGGAACTTCCGCATCGACAGCCCGGTCAAGGTCCGCGGCAAGGTGCAGCGGGTCCTCTCGGCGGGCGGGTACATCGCCATGAAGGAGTATCTCGTCGAGGTTGTGGACGGCGACTCGCCGGTGGTGATGTTCCAGCAGATCCGCGGCGGCTTTACCAACAGCAACATGCGCATGGTGCACAACAGCGATCGGACGCTCGTGATGCGGCAGATGAGCGGGGTCGCGCTGCACTCGAAGCGGGGCAAGGTCTTCGGCACGGACTGTGTCGGCAAGCAGTGGGTGCTCGAGGGCGGCACGATGTACCTGCGCCAGTATAACTGCGAGCGGGGCGAGCCCAAGTTCCACAACCAGGGCGGCACGGCGTGGATTCTGGCGCTGAAGACCGAGAACGCCGGCCACATCCTGACCTCCGAGCCCGGGACGACCAGCGAGGTCGTCGGCACGCTGATCTTCGCCGGCACGAACGTCTTCAAGGTGGTCAACAACCAGGCCGACGTGAGCGTGACGGGGCTCGCGGAGCAGATCCCCCCCACGTGGTTCGGCAAGCGGTTCACGGACCCGCGCGTGGCGGTCGAGGAGACCCGCGGCGACGAGACGCGGACGGTGAAGAACGACCACAAGGGCTTCCAGCAGCGCGGCGCGGGCAAGGCCTACAGCCTCTACGTCGGCCGGTCGGGCCCGGACTGAGCTTCCGGTGGCCCGCTGGCGAAGTTTGCGTCACGGGACAACAAGGACGGACTCGCGCAGCGGCGTCTGGTGTTGTCCGTTGAGTCCGACGAGAAAGAAGGTGAGTAGCGGGAGTGCGTTCCGACAGGTTCATTGCCGCCGGGCTCAGCGCCCGGGCAAGCTCCGCGGGCTGCACGAGCGGATGAGGAAATTGGGCAAAGACACCAACGCGGCCCCACCGGCCGAGCCGAACCCCGGCTACGCGCCGACGGGCTGGAACGGGTACTGACCAACGAGTGGAGAGGATGATCCCATGAACGTTTCGAGATTCGCCTGTGTGACGGTTTTCGCCGCGGCCCTGGCGTGCCAGGCCTTCTGCGAGGAAGGTGTTTGCCGATCTCGCGACCGGCAGTAGAATCGCCACCAAGGCCGACGACCGTCGTCGGCAACACACCGGCTTGGATGGCCCGGAGACCAACGATGCGCGAATTGCTGTTCCTGGTTCTTTTGACTGTGACCTTCGTGTGTGCTTCGCGGGGCCTCGCGGCCGCGGCCGGGAAAGACGAACTGCCCTCCGACGCTGCCTATGTCCAGGCCAACAAGAAGGGCGAGTTGATTCTGGGCGGCGAACGTGTTCGGTACTGGGGCATGACCGGCAGCTTCCCGAACTACCCGGATCTCGAGGACAGCGACACGCCTGCCCAGCGCAAGGAAAAGATCCAGCGTGCCTGCGCCGACTGCGACGCGCTGATTGATCGCTACGAACAGCTTGGCTTCAACCTCGTCCGGGCGTACCACGGCTTCGCCGAGCCGGTCGAGTACACCAAGGGAGACGGCTCCAGAGCGGACATCACGGACTACTTCTACGCTCAGCTCTACAAGCGCGGGATGCGCGTCTGGTGTTCGGCTTTCAACTCAACGGGCATCGTTACGGCCGACGATGCGGACGTGATCGACGATCCGGTCACGGCGGAGGCCTGGAAGGCGGCCGTACGAGGCCATACGGCTCGCTACCGTTACAGGAATTACGAGCACGCCATGGCGCTGCGGCGGAACCCGGCCATCGCCTGGGACCCTCGCCTGGAGGCGCTGCTCATCCAGCGGATGAAGAACATCGTCAACCACGTCAACCAGTACACCGGCTACCGCTGGGCCGATGACCCGGTGTTCATCGTCTGGGAGCAGTGTAACGAGGAGTGGTGGATCCGTCGGATGCTGGGCGGCTGGTACCAGGGCCTCCCGAAGTTCTTCCAGAACGAACTGTTCGCCAAATGGGACGGGTTCCTTGCGGACAAGTACGGCACTCAGGAGAAGCTCATTGCGGCGTGGGGCTCCTTGCTGCCCGGCGAGGAGCTGGGCAAAGGCACGATCCTCCTGGCGCCGCTGAACGGCGAGTTCGAGCCCGGCAAGCTCAACGACGCCAATCCGAACATCCAGGAGGAGGGCCTCGAGCAGACCTATGGCCGAGACGACTTCCATCCGCAGCGCGCGTCGGACGTGCTGCAGTTTCTCACCGAGATGAGCATCGCCCACAAGCAGCGCGTGGCCAGGGCGATCAAACCGGAAGGCAAGAGCACGCGACTGAGCCCGATGATCTTCGACACGGGCATCGGCTACCGGATCCAGACGCAGTACATGCTGCAGCACGGCGACGCCATCGCCCACGACTCGTACATCAACGGGAGAGCCCGTCACCGGACGGATGATCGTTGGCCCTGGGACTCCGGGCTGGATGAGCAGCCGAGGATCAACCAGGGCGTGCCGTGGCTTGAGCAGAATTCGTATCCCGGGAAGCCCTTCTTCGTCTACGAGACGCAGATCCAGCAGCCGGCCAAGTACCGCGCGGAGTTCCCCTACCGCATCGCAGCGCTCGGTTCGATCCAGGACTGGGACATTATCTGCTGGCATTACTTCGGTCCCGTGCAGGACATCACCACGAGCGACAAGCCGTTCGACAAGGCGATGGACGTGACCACCGGCGGGCATCCGCAGGGCTACCATTACACCTATGACGAGGTCCAGAACTCAGCCATGCGCGCCGCCGCGATGATGTGGCGGAACTTCCATCTCGCCCCGGCTCCGAAGCCGACGCGCTTCATCTACGGCCGCAAGGCGCTCTACGACCCGGCCTCATTCCCCTATGGTGGCTCCTACGGGCCGAAGGGGCTGGACATGAACCACACGACGTACCAGTACGGCGTGCGGCTGATCATCGATCCCACGATCGATGACAACCCCGAACACGCGTGCTTCCACGGCGAGGACGGCAAGCCCGATCCGCGAATGCACAGAGCTTTCCAGCGGGACGGTTGCGTGATCGACGGCCCCGTCGTGAACCTGAACAACGACGCCCAGCCCAGCCCCTTCAAGCCGACGGACGAGATCGCCTACCACTGGCGGCACGGTTCCTTGCTGCTGGACTCGCCGGGTGTCGTGGGCTATGCCGGCTTCCTCGCCGGCTGGCACCGGCCGGTGAAGTTCTCCAACGGCGTCGAGTTGACGGACGTGGAGATCGACAACCCCGAGAACATGCCCTTCCCCGTGGCCGAGGATGAGCTGTATGTGAACTTCTCCCTCACTTCGTGCACAGAGCTGCCGCTGGGCAAGACGGACAAGGCGATGATCTCCCTGGTCAGCACGAGCTTCAATTCTGGCTGGAAGATGAAGGGCGTGACCGGCGAGAAGAACGTGAAGGGCACACTGCCCGTCCTCGTGGCCCGCGTAGCCGGCACTGTGCACGGGCCGACGCTGGCGGGCTTTCGATACACCTTCCGCGACTGGCACCACAACGCCATCGGCTCGGGGGAAGTTGGGGCCGACGGGATACTCCGGATCCCCAACGACAAGCCCATCTGTTACGTGGAGTTGGTGAGGTAGCGCTGCGGGCCCGGGCGTGAACTGAGTCCGGATATGGGACGTTGGCAAACGGAGGGGTGCCACACGGCCCTTCCGTGTGGCCTTGCATCCGCCTTGGCCGCTGTTTTCGTCCTCCTCCGCGTTCAGCCCGGTCTCCGCGGTGCGCTCCCCGCGAACGCCGGAGCCGGCCCTCAGGAGGCGGACGCCCGCGCGAACAGATCGCTGAACACGCCGTCGCGGTTCACGTGTTGGGCCACGCGGGTTGGGTGGCGGCGGGCATCGCGGCTCCAGGTCAGCCCCTCGGTCAGGATCGGGCTGGGCTCCAGCGTCGTCGCGACCCAGTCCTGATTCACGAGCCACGCCAGGGCGGCCAGATCCCAGATGACCTTCGAGACGCCGACCCCGCGAAGCGCCCCGCCGCGAAATTCGCCAAAGATCCTCGCGAGGTAGTCGCCGACGGGGGATTTGCCGGCCAGGTGCGCATCGATCTCCGCCTGCGTCGTCAACAGCATCTCGGCCACCCGCCGGCACGGGAAACGCACCAGCGGCACCCCGCTGTCCAGCAGGACTCGGGAAGCTGGCGGATCCTGCTTGAGGTTGAACTCGCCGGCCGTGTGCCAGTCAACGGGATGCCCGCCGAGCCAGAGCACCACGACCTTCTCGCGGATGTGCGGGGCGGCCAGAATCGCCGAGGCGACGTTGGTCGGGGCGCCGATCGCGACAACGTAGAGCGGCGACGTGTCGGGGCGTCTTTCGGCGCGTTTCACCAGGTCGTCCCGCGCCGCGGAGGGAACGGAAGTGCCGGAATCGGACAGCCACGCTTCCGACCCGCGAAACACGAAACCGTCACTCGCGCGGCCGAGGGCGTCGAGCACACGGAGGATCTCCTCGTAGCTCTTGACCATCCCGTCGCCCGGGCCGCTGGAGCGGTCGTTGTGGAACGGCGCGGCGTACACCGCCTGCAGGTGGAGCCGTTCCGCCGACAGGATCGCGTACACCAGCGCGAACTGGTCGTCGATCTCATTGTACGTGTCGGTGTCCAGAACAAGATCGACGCGCTCGGTCGGCCATCGCAGCCGTCGGATCAGGAAGTCGGATTCGAGCGGTGTCATCGTCTGCATGCCGTCTCTCCGTCTGGCAGGCTATCGGGGTGTAGCTCGCGAAGATGCCGCAGAGGATACCCGCAAGCCGCCCCGCAACGCCACAGTGGGCGGGGCCGTCGGCGATCCGCCGCGGCTCCCCGCCCCCCGACCGGCCTGGTCGGGCTGGGGAAACTCGCCCGAGATTGCCGACTCAGGTAGGGGACATCGGGCGCGGAACTGCCCGTGATGGCGGCGGTTCCGAGCGGCCGGGCGCTTGTTTTTCCTTTGACAGGCGGCGGCGCGCGCGTGAGAATTCGCGCGGTCGTATGCTACTGTTTGGTTCTTGCGCAGAGCGGTCTGCTTCGTCCGCGCGGGTCAATGTGTTCCCGACGGGCATCGGTGGGCCACGACCGGCACGAGAATGGGCACAACCGTCAGGGAGTCTCCGAATGTCAGTTCCTCCTCGGGAAGATGCGGCAAAGGCATGTCATCCTCTGCATGAAGCGTTGGAGCCGCGGCTGCTCCTGACGACGCTGCACGGGGGCGAGACGTTCTTCTACCACAACAGCCAGGATCAGATCGTCCGCGTCGATCTGGTCGGCGACTTGACCGATTCCGTCGAGCTGTTTGCCTACGACGACCGGTTCGGCGGCGTGGTGGACCTCGTCGGGACGTACGGGTACGGCCTGCCGCCGGTGGAGTGGCCCAGCGGGTACGGCTTCGGCACGGAGATCATCGACGGCAACAAGTGGGTGGAATACGCCGCCGGCGGGGACGATTCCGACCCCGTCCGCGGCAGCCGGACGGAGCTTTTCGCCGCTTATGTCGCCAACGCCACCGAAGACACGCGGCTGGTCCTGTCCACGCTGGACGCCAAGCAACCCAGCGGCAACAACTGGATGTCGAACCTGACGCAATTCGACTCCACGCCGTTCGCGAACGTGTGGATCAACAACAACGGGAACTACCAGCCCGCGCCCGCCGGCTCCGGCGGCGTGATCGTCGGGGCCGTCGCCAGCCCCACGACGGGGGAAAACGCCGACCCCATCCGCCACGTCGCCGTGCAGGACACGGAGTACGGGGTCGAGTTCGTCCCCGCGATGGGCGTGTACCCCGGCTACGACCTCGCCGGGGCGCTCAACGCCGGCATCACCGTGGCGTCGGGGCTGATGTTCAACATGATCACGAGCCTCGGCCAGGGCGGGCTGGGCACCAACGTCCACGCCGTGGCCTCCTTCTTCGACGACGCCTACGTGGTCGATGACGCCGCGTTCCTCGCGCAGCTCATCGGCAACGGCTCCGTGAACCTGGGCATCGACGTCGCGGGCCTGGCCGCCGACTCCGCCGGCGACGCGTACACCGTCAACAACGGCGGGGAATCAATCCTCTACCCCGACATCCTGGGCGACGACGTCCGCGCCCTCGCCAGCGACGGCGCCGGCACCTTCTACGCCGTCGATGAGGCGACCCATAGCCTCATCCGCCCGCAACTGACGGCCGCACCGGAGGTCCGCGGCGAGTTGCTGGATACCACGGTGAACACGTGGCGGTACGAAGGCGTGCAGTGCATGGACTTTGACCCCATCTCGGGGGTGTTGTACGCCATCTCGACGACGCTGACGGACACGGGCGACCCGCCGAACCCGCCGGACGACACGGGCCCCTACCTGATTACGGTCAACACCACCAACGGGGCGTGCACGCAGGTGGCCCTGCTCGAGGCCGATGGCATCGTCAATCCGCAGACGCAGTTTTCCGCCATGGCGTTCGCCCCGGACGGGACGCTCTACGCGGTCATCGCGCAGACGAATCGCCTGGTCAGCATCGATACGGGCACCGGCGCGGTGACGGAGATCGGCCCGCTCGGCGTGGACGGGATCGAGGGCATCGACTTCATCTACGATACGGGCGACACGACGGGGACGCTCTACGGCGTGACCTCGACCAGCCTGTACACGATCGACACGGGCTCGGGCGCGGCGACCTATTCCCTCGGCTATGCCGGGCTGTCCGGGATGGGCTCGTTGACCTACGAGGCGGACCATCCGGGCCTGCTGTTCACAACGGTCCAAACCGACGCCGGCTACGTGTTGGCCAAGATCACCCTCGGGGCCTCGCTTAAGAGCGCCGATTACGCCACCAGCGCCGGCACGTGGATCGCCCACCTCGTCGATCCCGCCGAGCCGACGTTCGTCTATGACAACGTCACCGCCCTCGATTTCGATTCGGGCGACACGCTCTACGCCGTCGGCGAGGTCCTCGACCTCAACCCCGGCGACGCCCCCGCCGCGCCGGCCGGCCGGCAACTGCTGACGATCGACACCACGACCGGCGAAGTCACCCGCGCGGCGCTTTCGGGCGTGGCCGACCTTTCGAGCATCGCGTTCGACGCCGGCGACGGGCTGTATGGCGTGTACAGCGGCGACAGCAACCTGTACACGGTGAACGCCGGTACGGGGGCGGCCACGGTGGTCGGCGCGCTGCCGACGGACGGTTTCGTGGGGATCGACTTCGCGCAGATCGACGGCGGCGAGGCGATGTACGGCGTCACGTCGAGCGACCTGTACACGATCGACAAGACAACCCCCGGCGATTCGCTGCTGCTGGGCGACACCGGCCGGACGGACCTGACGAGCCTGACGTTCGACGCCGCCCAGCCCGGGCAACTCTACTCGACCGGCGTGGACGGCGCGTACCAGCTCGTGCGTGTCCCGTTGACGAGCTGGCTGGTGTATTCGACCTCCGGCGGCGACGTGACGCGCCTGGCGCCGGTGATGGACAGCACCGATCCCGCCATCGGCTACACGGGCATTCACGCCCTGACGTTCGACGCCCTGGGCCAGCTCTGGGGCGTGGCGACTGCCTTCAGCGTGGATCCGCTGAACACGCCGGACCCGGCGCCGGCGGGCCCGTTCCTCGTGACGATCGACACGTTCACCGGGCTGGCGACGCAGGTGACGCCCGGCACGACGCTCGACGTTGCCGACCTGTCCACGATCGCGTTCGACTTCGACGATGTCCTGTGGGGCGTCGATCCGGCGACGAACGACCTCGTCACCGTCGATCCCGCCACGGGCGTGACCACGGTCGTGGTGACGCTCGACACGCCGGGCATCGTCGGCCTCGACTTCGACGTGTGGACCGGCGAGATGTACGGCGTGGACGGCGCGGCGCTGTACTCCATCGATCCGTCCACCGGCGTGTGCACGCTGATGAGCGACACCGGCCTCACCACGATGACCGGCCTGTCGGCCGTACTCGCCTTCGACAACTGGCTCTACGCCACGGCCCTGCTCGACGGCGAGTATCACCTGATCTCGCTGGAGCTCGACGGCACGGGCGACAACGACATGGGGCGGGTGATCATCGGCGGGACGCTGGCGGGCACGCTGCAAAACCCGGGCGGCAGCATCGGCGTGGTGGAGACGGGCTGGCTGTGGGGCAAGGTGGACGTGCGCGACAACCTGGGCACCTTCATCACCCGCCAGGGCGGCGGCGCCATGGAGGAGGGCCTCACGACGCACTCGCCGTACCACTGGGTGGAGGACGAGTTCGGCATCCCTCTGGGCACGGAGACGGATTCGTGGATCCGCGCCGGCGGCAGCATCGGCATGATCGACTCCCGCGCCGGCGACTTCTACGCCATGGTCGAGGCCCTCAACAACCCCGACGTGCCGATGCCGGAGTTGGTCATCGAGGAGTTGGAGGCCTATGCCGATAGCGCCGCCGCCTACGACTACAATTGGAGCCAAGGCGAACTGGTGGACTACACCAACGACGAGATGGTGGACGCCCAGTTCCTTTCCCACCCCAGCGGGTCGTTCACGTTCATTGGGGCCACGAGCACCAGTGGCGACGCCGACTGGTATGCCCTGCCCTTGATGGCCGGGCAGACCGTCACGATCGACGGGTTCACAGATTACGCCTACTTCTATGACTCCGACGGGCGCATGCTCGAGACGTACGGCTTCGACGTGATGCCTATGTGGGACGGCACCCTCATATATCGTCCCATCGAGTTCACCGCCCCGGCCGCCGACATCTATTACCTCGAACTCCACGGCATCTACGCACTGGACGTTGCCAACGGCACGGCCGCGGCGCTGGGCGGCATGACCGTTCAGGGCAACTATAAGGGCGAACTGGTATGGGACCTGCTGGACTACTGGACGACGGCCCCTTACGACCTGCCGGCCATCGGCGTGTACAACGGCGGTAACCTGGGCGCCGTGCGCGTCACCGACGGCAACTACTGGACGGTTGCCCGGACGTTCGGCGAGGCGACGAGCGGCGGCGACATCATCACGTACGTCGCCGACACCGTCGGGCCGCCGGTCACCGGCGGCTATGCCACCAACCACGTCGTCTCCGACGGCAACGTGGGCCTCGTGAGGTCCCTGACGGGCGGGCTCAATGCGGAAGTCCACACCGGGTGGCAGCCGTACGAGTACAACACGAACGCCTATATCCAGAACGTCTGGACCGCGGGCGACCTCACGGCCGGGACGTACCTGTGGGCGACGGGCAGCATCGGCGTCGTCGAGGTCCTCGGCAACGTGCTGATGGTGGACTTCCGCGTGAACACGGACGGGCTGGGCCCGGCGGGCAAGCTCGACCTGATTGACGTGGGCGGCAATTGGGGATCGCTGAATCCGCTGGAGGGGATCCCGGTGATTGCCCACGGCCCCGGCGGCGACGTGGGGTTCATCCACGTCGGCGGCACGGTGTACGGGCTGGGGCCGGGCGGGTACGCGGCGCTCGACCCGGTGCCTTACACGGGTACGTACAAGCTGTACGACGACAGCGGCGGTGTGCTGTCGATCAACGCCGCCGAGCAGACATACATGGAGGGGGAAGAGATGCAGGTCTTCACGCCGACGCTGACGTACCTGATGATCGGCGTGGAGGACACGGCCTATCCCAGCAGCGGCGGCGCCGGCGGCGTGCTGGTGAGCCTGACCACCGATGGCATCACCACGTTCCAAGCCGACGGTACGGTGCAGATCAGCGACCTGGCGTTCACGGCAGGCAGCGGTCAGGTTGCGCCGCCGGAGATTCGCCTCACGGGCGGCCTCGTGGACGTGTATTACGCCCACGGCGACGGGATCAACCTGTTCCAGAACACCACGGCCGGGAACCTCGTTTCGGGCGACTTCACGAGCCCCAGCGGCCAGGCGATGCCGGAAATCCCCGGCGTCCTCCCCGGCGAGGAGCAGACGCTGACGATCGGCCTGAAGGGCAGCCTGGGCGCGCAGACCGGCTCGACGGGCGCGTGGCTGCCCGGCCACGACGACGCCCCCACGTCCGCGGGCACGGCGGCCGAGCCGCAGTACGGCTGGTTCCACGGCACGCTGAACGGCATCAACGTCGCCGGCACGCTGGACGTGCTGCGGGTCGGCGGGTCGCTGGGCGACGTGCGCGTCTCGGGCGGCGCGCTGCGCGACGTGCACGTGAATTCCGACGGCGTGACGCCGGTCGGCGCCTGGCACGGCGTCCGCGGCGTGGTCTGGTCGGACGACCGGATCGGCGTGATTCGCGTCGGCGACGGGCTGAAGTATCACGGCATGTCCGATCTCCCGCAGGCGGCGATTCTCTGCTCGGAATCCATCGGGCAGGTGCTCATCAGCGGTCCGTACCGGCGCCTCAACGGGAATGAGTACGGCCTGCTCGAGGGCGCCATCATCGGGCACGCCAACGACACCCTCGAGGAAGAGGACGCCAACGGCGAGATCATCCAGACGCCCGTGGACGGGATCACGCTGATCCGCGGCACCAACGGCGCCCGGCTTGAGTCCGCCTGGATCGGCGGGACCAACCTCGACGACTGGATTGTCTTCGATAGCGCGGTCGTGGAAACCGCCGGCGTGAATACGGTGGACTTCTCGGGCGCCGGCGCGATCATCTACTTCTCGGACATCAGCGGCCTGTACATCCGCAACGTGATCACCAGCGCCAATTCGGAAGGCATTGATCTGGTGACGATGTTCGGTAACGCCCCCCCGGCGAACACGCACGTGATCGGCCAGGTGGTGGCGGGCGGGCCCGGCCTGCGCCACAGCACCATTGACGGCCGAAACGGCACCATCGGCACGATCCGCGGCGAAGGCGGGCAGGCGGACATCTGGCTGAACTCGATCCTCGGCTCCGCCGGGATCAACACGATCTCCGCCCGGAACATTTTCGATAACGACGAGTACTTCGGCTACGGATACGGCTTCCACACGACCGGGTTGATCGGCTCGATCACGGCCACCAACTGCTTCTTCAGCAACACGGTCTATGCCGGGGCCGTCGGACCGGTCAACGTCGGCAGCCACTTCCGCACCAACACCTTCACGGTCGGCGGCGAGATCCGCTCGATCACCGTCGGCGGCGACTTCGATCGGTCGGTGCTGGTCCTGACCGGCCCCGCGACGGCCGACCTGCGGTCGCTGACGGTTACGGGCGATATCAGCGGCATCATCACGTCGGCCGCCAGGATCGGGCAGATTGTCTCCCGTCAGGGCGCCATCTCCGCGGACATCTCCACGCTGGCGGATGCCCCGGACGGCAACGTGAATCTGATCCAGGCCGCCAACGGCATCACCGGCTCGATCGACATCCACGGCAGCCTGAGTCGGCTGATTTCCGGGACCCACCTCGGGGACAACCCCGAGGAGAACAACGGCCTGACGCAGCAGTTCGACATCCTCGGCGATCTGGGCCTGCTGCAGGCCGGGTCGCGGAACCAAGTCGGGCACCTGTACGCCTCGGTGAGCGTGGGCGGCGCCCTGCAGACGATCAACATCTCCGGCACGGTGTATGGCAACGTCAGTGTCGGGCGCGACGTCAACCAGTTGACCGCCTCGGGCGGGCTGGGGGGCTTTCTCACCGTCAACGGCGTCCCCGAGCAGTACGGGAACGTGGAGATCCTGGGCGACCTGCAACGGTTCTCCATCCCCGATGACCGCGACATTATCGCCAACCTGAGCATCGGCGGGTCGATCAGCAACATCAGCCTCCGCGGCGGCTCGATCCTCGGGAACATCGAAAGCCGCTACGGCTACATCGGGACGATTACCCTCACCAATGGTGATATCCTGGGCGATGTCACCGCCAATTACTTCAGCCGCGTGCAGGTGACCGGCGGCCAGGTGGTCGGCGACATCACCGCCCGCAACGGCGGCGTCCAGACGCTGACCCTCAGCAACACCGTGCTGCGGGGCGGCGTCTGGGCCCTCAACGGCACGCTCGGGCGCGTGAACCTCACGGCGCCGACGGCTGGCTTCTGGGCTGGAATCGCCGTGGCCGACACCGCCACGCTGTTCGCCAGCGCGGGCATCGACAACCTCACCGTCAACAGCGAGTTCGCCGGCGAGATGATCTCCCGTCGCGACGCCGGGACCGTCAGAATCAACGGCGAACTCACCGGCAATGTCTGGGTCGAAACCGACTTCCGCAGCCTGACGGCAAACACGATTGACAACGCGACGGTCCGCGTCGGCGGGGAGTTGGGCACGCTTTCGGCGAGCCTGAACAGCGCGATCGTCTCGGCCGCGCACGGCATCAATCGCGCGACGGTCGGGAACATGACGGACTCGTTCGTCCTCGCCGGGCTCGACGTGGGGCCCGACTACGCCATCGGCGGGCTCGACGATGTGTTGCACGCCGCGGATGTGGGCAACTTCACCATTCAGCGGAACGGCAACATGAGCGGCTCCGTGCTGGCCGCGGGCATCCAGGCGGCATCGGCGGCGGACTATCTGAACGCCGCCGGCCCCAAGACCCAGGCCGACGGGACGAGCTCCATCAACCGGCTGTCCGCGACATCGGACGGGACGAACTTCTTCTACGCTGATACGGCCATCGACGCGCGGTTCACCCCCGCGCCGGGCGATCACGTGGAAGTGTTCGCTCCGGCTCCGGCCATCGTGCCCGGCCCGAACACGTTCGGACCGCTGTCCGGCAACCAGAGCCTGGTGGTGGGCAACCTGACGCTGACGCTGTCGGGCGCAGGGATTGCCGAGTACACGGGGCCCAATCTGATCGAGTTCGAGCAGACGACCAACCGCAGTACGCTGACCATTGCCTACACGGGCGGGGCGCCGATCGTCCTCAACGTCGTCGGCGCCGACGACGCGCCGCTCAGCCGGCTGCAGATCAACGGGAACGTCCAACTGGGCGACAGCGTTTTCGACGGGCTGGTCAGCACGTTCAACGTCGGGAACCCTCAACTGGGCGCGACGTGGGACCTGCCCGGCGGCGTGAGCACCGCCACCATGGACGACGCCGTGTCGCTGACCGTGAATGCCGGCGACATCGGCCGCACGTGGACCGTCAACGGGAACTACACCGCGGGCGCGTTCAACGCCGACGAAGTGGGCACACTTCGCGTCAACGGCAACTTCGGCGCGACGGCGGGGTTCTGGTCGGCCGGCACGCTGAACGTGCAGGGCAACTACACGGGCCTGGCGCAGTCGCTCGCTGGTGTGAACTCCGTGACGGTCAACGGGCTGTTCGCCGGGATGCTCCAGGTGTTCAGCGGCGACCTGCGAACGTTCCGGTCCGGCCCGATGACGGGCATCGTCAACCTCGACCGTCAGACCCTGGAGCCCGGCGGCCCGCTGTACGGCGGCGGGTCGGTCAACTCGGCGAACATCGGCGGCAACTTCGGATCCTCGCCGCTGACGAGCTTCCGGGCGGCCCTGGGCATCAGCAGCTTCACGGTCACCGGTGACTTCACCGGGCTGCTGGCCAGCGGGCTCGACATGAGGACCCTTCGCGTCAACGGCGAGTTCAGCGGCAGGGCCTGGTCGGGCGAGGATATCTCCAATACCTCGCTGGGCAGCATGGATGAAGGCTTCCTGGCGGCGTCGCTCGATCTGCGAACCGTCAATATCAACGGCACTATGACCGATAGCTGGATCTTCGCCGGGTTCGATCCGGGTGATGCCGGCTACGACGCGGCCCACGGCGGCGAGGACGCTAACCTCTGGGTCGACGCCTGGACGCCCCCGGTCTGGAACACGCCCGAGAATGAAGATTCCGTCGGCGGCGGGACGATCAACTCGGTCCGCATCCGCGGCGACATGACGCGCTCCACGATCTCCGGGGCGGTCGGACCGGGCGCCGACGGGTTCGTCGGCACCAACGACGACGGCGTTTTGGGTACCGGATACGTCAACCGGGTCACGGTCACCGGGGCCATCAACGGCTCCGTGCTGGACTTCATCGGCACCCCCGTGCCGGGCGAGTCATACGGCGTGTTCGCCGCCAGCGATGAGCCGAACGTCCGCGTATTCAATCGCCAGCCGTTCGCGGGCAACGGCAACGCGACGGCGGGGAGCATGGATGCCGCCGCGGGCCTGCTCAAGGTGGCGGACGTCGAGGTCGGCGAGAGCACGATCGGCATCGAACTGAACCACCCGGCGGATGTCTCCACGATCGGCGCCGCCTCGGCGGAATTGCTCGTCTCGCCGAACAGCGATTTCACCGACCTGGACCAGACGGTCGTGTTGGTGGCCGTGACCACCAGCACGTCCGGTCAGTTGATTACGCTGACCGCCGCCGATACCTGGGTGAATCTGGGCTACGGCGACTTCTTCTTCCAGGTCACGCTGATGGACACGGTCCTCGACCGTCACGCCAACCCGCTGGACGGCGAGTACTTCTACCGGTTCCCAACGGGCGACGGCTCGTCCGGCGGCGACTTCGTGTTCGCCGGCCTGTTGACCGACGCCGAGAACGACTTCCCCGGTCGCGACCTGGCCCTCGCGACGGACGGTGGAACCCTGGCGCTGGGCACGAGCTTCGAGATGGAAGGCGACATCGACGTCTACCACTTCACGGCCGCCGCCGGCGATTTCCTGGCCGTGCAGTTCGTGGGCCTGCAGCGGGCCAAGGTGGCCGTCTTCCAGCTCGACGACCAAGGGACTGCCCTGGACACGTTCGACGACTTCCGGGAACTGGTCGCGCGGTACGAGTACAAGATGGTGGCTCCGGAGCCGCTGTTCCAGGCGGTGGAGTTGCCGGACACCGGCGACTACTACGTGGTTGTGGACACCAGCACCACGTACGGCGATACGGGGACGTACCAGCTTCTGCTGACGCTGGCAAGCAGCGACACGAATCTGCTGGCGGATCTTGGGGGGTCGCTGCCTGACGACGAGCAGATCGGATACGTCAGCGACGCCGTGGGCGACAACCGAAACGAGCTGGGCGCCAACACGCCCAAGCAACTGGTGTATCTGAACTTCGACGGCGGCATGACCACCGAATACGGCGAGTGCCGAAACACGCTGATCGAGGCGCTGGATCTCGACGACATCGACCCGTGGCTGGGCGCCATGGAGAACGTGCTCATCAACGGCGACGGCGCTACCGTGACCGGCGTTGTTGACAACATCATGAGCATCTACATGAACACGCCGGCCAGCCATCCGCTGGGGCTTCTGAATGTGCAGCGGCTGGACCTGACCGACCCGACTGACTGGGCGGCCTACAACGCCGCGGCGCACGGCCTGTTCTTCACGACGGTGGACCCGGCGCTCGTGGGGCTGGACCCGACGGTCGATTTCACGACCGTGTTCATCGGCACGGCCGACGACCGGTTCTTCGAGGTGGCCCTGCTGGGCATCGCCAGCGACGTGGACCTGACGAACATGAATAAGGCCGACAATGCCATCGTGTTCGCCAACAACTACGCCGCCGTGTCCACGGCGGAGACCCAGGAGGAACGGCTGAACGACTACAGCCGCCTGCTGGCCAACACGGCCGCTCACGAGCTGGGCCACGATCTGGGCTTCAACCACCAGCCGACCGATTACTTCAGCTACTATCTCTGGGACGACGACCCGGACAACAACCCCTCGACGCCCGATGACTCCAACACGGGTGTGGCGCTGATGGGCTACGCGCCACTGGACGTTGCGATCGCTGGGTTGTTCGAACTGGGCACGGCGTACATCACGGCCGGCGAATTCCCGATTGGGGCGATCGACACGGCCGACCTGGTGATGAACTGGCTCGGCGGGCCGGCGATGCCGATCGAGGATCTCGCCGAAGGCAAGACGGCCACGCAGTCGTCCACCGCCTGGGGCGGCGACGCCGATCGGGCGGTCGATGGCGACACGGACGGGGCGTTCGGCAACGGCTCCGTCACCCACACGGCGTCCGAGGCGGAGGCCTGGTGGGAGGTGGACCTGGGCGACGTGGCCTACATCGAGTCCGTCCGCGTCTGGAACCGCGACGTCAACCCGGACCGCCTGGATGATTTCTACGTGTTTGTGTCTGAGACGCCGTTCACCAGCACGGACGTCGCGCTGACCCTGGCCGATCCGGACGTGTCGAGTTACTACGTGGACACGCCGCCATCGCCCGACACGGAGGTCTTCGTTGGCGAGACCGGCCGGTATGTGCGGATCCAGTTGACCGGCACGAATTACCTGAGCCTCGCCGAGGTCGAGGTCTTCGGGCGCAACCTGGCCGAACCGCTGACCGACGTGGCCGAAGGCGCGTTGGCCACGCAGTCGTCCACCGCCTGGGGCGGCGACGCTGACCGCGCCGTGGACGGCAACACCGACGGGGCGTACAGCAACAACTCCGTCACGCATACGGCGATGGAAACCACCCCCTGGTGGCAGGTGGATCTCGGTGATTCCTACTACATCGACACCATCCACGTCTGGAACCGCGATGTCTTCCAAAATCGGCTGGACGACTTCTACGTGTTCGTCTCGAACACGCCGTTCGCGTCGGACGACCTGCTGACCACGCTGCTGAACCCGGCCGTGTCGAGCTACCACGTCACGACCACCCCCACGCCGGATCTTGAGGTGGCGATCGAGACCACCGGGCAGTACGTGCGGATTCAGTTGACGGATACCGAGTACCTGAGCCTGGCGGAAGTCGAAGTCTTTGGCCGTACGCTGTAAGCCGGGCCCAAACGACACGCCCGAGGAACGCTGAGGACGGGTCGCTCCGGCAGAGGGAGCGGCCCGCCGCGGCGTTCGCTTCCCTGCAGCCCGTAACGGAACCTACGTCCGTCGCAGGCGGGGGCATGGCATGCATCGCGCTACTCCGGTGATCGGCCTGGTGGGGGGCATCGGCGCGGGCAAGAGCACCGCCGCCGCGCAGTTCGCCGCGCTGGGTTGCGAAGTCATCGACGCCGATGCCCTCGGCCACGCCCTGCTCGATGACCCGGACGTGCGGGAGGAGGTCCGGCGGCGCTGGGGCCAGCGGGTGTTCGGCCCGGAGGGGCGTGTGAGCCGGCCGGCGTTGTCGGAGGCGGTGTTCGGCGACCCGGCGGAGCTTGCCGTGCTGAACGGCATCCTGCATCCGCGGATGCGGCGCGAGGCGGCGCGGCGGATCATCGCGGCTCGCCAAGACCCGGCGGTGAAGGGGGTGGTGCTCGATGCGGCCGTCCTGTTCGAGGCCGGCTGGGACGACCTGTGCACAACGACCGTTTTCCTCGAGGCGCCGTGGGAGGCGCGGCTCGGGCGCGCCAAGGCGCGTAGGCTGACGGAAGAGGAGTTGATTCGGCGAGAAAAGGTGCAGATTCCACTGGACCGCAAGCGGAAGATCTGCGATTATATCCTGCAGAACAGTTCCACCGTATCCCACCTGCGCGAGCGGGTCCGCACGCTTTTCCACCGGATGGTTCACGCAACGGAAAGCCCTTAGCTGCATTGTCAGGCCGTGTGTGTTCGCGGAGGGGCGCCGGCCGGGACTGTACAGGAACACGCTGACGTGAAGGCGAGCGCTGCCCCAACTCGCCGGGGGGTACACGCCGGGCAAGACGAAGACCGCAAACCACCGCCCCAGCCGGCCTGAGATCGAGGATCCACGTCCAGAGCAGGTCGACGGACGGGCGAAACACCGCGTATGGATGGGAGGCTGAACACAGCCATGGCACGAACGAACAAGAACACGACGAAGCGGCCGCGAGGCCGCAGCAACAAGACGACCAAGCCGGACAGCGAAGACCGCGCGGTGGAGGCCGCGGAGGAGATGTTCGAGGGCGTCCCCGGCGGGGAGAGCGCCGATCAGCCTGTCGAGCCGGAGACAGTGGCACCGGCGGAGAAGGGCGAGGCGCCCGAAAGGTCGCGTGAGCCCTCGGGAGGCAGGTCGTCGCGGCCCGGAGGCGGCCGTGAGGAGACGGGCTTCGACGAGGCGATGCACGCCAAGTACGAGCGCGTGAAGCGCGGCGAGTTGCATATTGTCGCCCTTCAGGACAAGGGCCTGGAAGAACTCCGCACCATCGCGAAGGATGAGGGCCTGGAGGGCTACGAGGAGCTCAACCGCCGGGCGCTGATCTTCCGTATCCTGCAGCGGCGGATCGAGAACGACGGCATGATGTTCGGCGAGGGCGTACTGGAAGTTCTGCCGGATGGGTTCGGTTTCCTGCGCAACCCGGACGCGAGCTATCTGCCGAGCCCCGATGACATCTACGTCTCGCCGAGCCAGATTCGCCGGTTCGGGCTGCAGCCGGGGCACCTGGTGTTCGGGCAGATCCGCCCGCCGAAGGAGTCGGAGAAGTATTTCGCCCTGCTGCGGGTGGAGGCGATCAACTATGAGGCGCCCGACAAGATCAACGAGAAGACGATCTTCGAGGAACTCATCCCCGCGCACCCCGAGCGGCGGTTCATGCTGGAGACCACCGGGCAGGAGATCAACACCCGCGTGGTGGACCTGATCGCGCCCATCGGCTTCGGGCAGCGGATGCTCATCGTGGCCCCGCCACGAACGGGCAAGACCATTCTGCTGCAGAAGATCGCCAACGGCATCAACGCGAATCATCCCGAGGCGCACGTGATCATCCTGCTGATCGATGAGCGCCCCGAGGAAGTCACCGACATGCAGCGCAACACCAAGGCGCAGGTGATCGCCTCGACGTTCGATGAGCCCGCGCCGCGGCACCTGCAGATCTCCGAGATGGTCACCTCGATGACCAAGCGGATGGTCGAGTACGGCACGGACGTGGTGATTATGCTCGACAGCCTGACGCGGCTGGCCCGGGCGTACAACGCGATGGCGCCGAGCAGCGGCAAGATTATGACCGGCGGCGTCGACGCCAGCGCTCTGCAGGCGCCCAAGCGCTTCTTCGGGGCCGCCCGAAGCATCGAGAACGGCGGCTCGCTGACGGTCATCGCGACGGCGCTCATCGACACAGGCAGCCGGGCCGACCAGGTGATCTTCGAGGAGTTCAAAGGCACCGGTAACAGCGAGATCTATCTCGACCGCCGCCTCGTGGACCGCCGCGTCTGGCCGGCGATCGACATCAGCCGCTCCGGCACGCGGAAGGAAGAACTCCTGTTCGACCCCGAGGAGCACAAGCGAATCAGCGCGATGCGGAAGGTGCTCGCCGAGATACAGCCGCCCGAGGCCATGGAACTGCTCATCTCGCGACTCCGCAAGACGCAGTCCAATGCCGAGTTCCTGATGTCCATGGGGCTCGACCGGTAGATTGACGAGTGACGATTGCCAACTGACGATTGCTCAATGCCCACGCACCGCGACGCGTGGGCATCGCTTTGGGAATCCAAGATGACGTACAGAGCAGTCCTGTTTGACCTCGACGGCACGCTGCTCGACACGCTCGAGGACCTCGCGGACGCGATGAACGCCGTCCTGACGGCCGAGGGGCTGCCTACACACCCGACCGACGCCTACCGGCATTTCGTCGGCGACGGCATCGTCAACCTCGTCCGCCGCGCCCTGCCCGCGGACCGGCGCGACGAGACGACGCTGGAGCGGCTGGTGGCGGCCGACCGCGAGGAATACGCCCGCCGCTGGGACCGCAAGACCCGGCCGTACGAGGGCGTGCCGCGATTGCTCGACGGACTCACCGGTCGGGGGCTGGGGCTCGCCATCCTGTCGAACAAGCCGGACGACTCCACACGACTGTGTGTGGAGAAGCTGCTGCCCGGATGGTCGTTCGACGCGGTTCAGGGCGTGGCCGAGGGCGTGCCGCTCAAGCCCGACCCGGCCGGGGCGCTGGGCATCGCGAGGCGGCTCGGCGTGGCGCCCGGGAGCTTCTTGTACGTCGGCGATACGGCCACGGACATGCGCACGGCCGTGGGGGCCGGCATGTTCCCGGTCGGGGCCCTGTGGGGTTTCCGGGACGCCGACGAACTGACCGCGGCGGGGGCGCAATCGCTGCTTGTCCATCCCGCCGAGCTGCTCGACCTGCTATAATCCGCGGCAAGTCGTCGGCAAATCCCGATCCCTCTGGAAAGGACGAATGGCATGAGACAGGCACTCACGTTGATGGCGGCGGCCGCGCTGCTGGTCGCCGGCGGATGCAGCACGGGAATCAAGGAAGGCGTGGGCGTGGTCCGCGGCGCGAAGGGCGTCTACGCCCCGGTGCAGCCGCTCGCCGTAACGCAGGACGCCCGTCCCCTCGGCGAGTACACCCGCTTCGAGATGGAGACCTTTCGCGATGCGTTCGGCGGCAAGGTGCCGTCGCAGTTGATCCGCAACCTGCCGGCCGAGTTCGACAAGCGGATCTCCGCGGCGGGCCTGTCCGACGCCCCCGGCGGGAAGACGCTCGTCGTCCGCGGCGAGATCATCCACTACGAGGATGAGGGACTGGTGGGCATCGTGCTCGGCCCGCTGGAGGAGGCGATCGCCCGAGTCGAACTCGTGGACCAGAGCACCGGGCGCATCCTCGGCACGGCCAACTGCATCGGCCGGACCACCGAACGCGTCAACAAGGGCGTCGGCAAGAAGACCGAGGGCCTTGCCAAGGCCATCGTCGATTGGATTAAGTCGCGCTATCCGGAGGACTAGCGGCGGGTGCTAGCGCAGCGCGTCCACGGCCGCGCGCAGGGTGCGGATGTGGTCGGGCGTCGTGCCGCAGCAGCCGCCGACGAAGTCCGCCCCGGCGTCGAGGAGCCTCGGGGCGAAGGCGGCGAACTCGTCCGGCCCCATGGGGAAGACGGTTCTGCCGCCCGCCACCTGCGGCAGGCCCGCGTTGGGCTTGATCCAGACGGGCAGGTCCGTCGCCGCTCGCAACAGGCCCGCCACCTTGACGTAGTTGTCCGGCCCGCAGCCGCAGTTGGCGCCGACCGCGTCCGCCCCCTCCTCGCGAGCCATCCCGGCCAGATCCTCCGGCGAGTCGCCCATCATCGTCCGCGTCTTGCCCGGGCCCGAGGCGAACGTCATCGACACGATCACCGGCAGCCCGGCCGCCTCCTTCGCCGCGCGAAGCGCGATCCGGGCCTCCGCCAGTTCATTGAAGGTTTCGAGCACGATGGCATCGGCCCCGCCCCAATGCAGGGCCTCGGCCGCCTCGGCGAACGCGGCCGTGAGCTTGTCCTCCGGCACTTCGCCCATCATCACGATCTTCCCGCTGGGGCCGAGACTGGCGAACACCTTTGCCCGGTTTCCCGCCGTATCGCGAGAGATCTGCGCCCCCGCCTCGCACAGGACGGCCGCCCGGTCCCCGGCGTCGTGGCCCTCGAGGACGAAGCGGTTCGCCCCGAACGTGTTGGTAAGGATGACCTCGCTGCCGGCCTCGATGTAGGCGCGCGCGACGGTCCGGACGGCCTCCGGGTGTTCTATGTTCCACAGTTCCGGGCAGCCGCCGGCGGGCAGGCCCTTGGCCTGGAGCTGCGTGCCCCACGCGCCGTCCGTCACGCGCGGCGTTGAGGCGAATTGTCGAAGGTCCAGCGTCATGGCAATCTCCCGGCCACCCAGAAGTCCCGCAATGGGGAAGGCTACTCGCCCTCGGCGTGTTCGTCCAGCAGCGCTTGCAGGTCCGGCTGGTCGGGATCGATCGCCAGCGACTGCCGCAGCGCCTCCAGGGCCTTCGGGCGGAGGTCCGGCGCGCCCGTCGCTTCGTGCATCACCAGCAGCGCCGTGCCGATTCGGGCGAGGATATCGGCCCGCCCCGGGGTGAGCCCCCGGGCCTGCTCCAACGCCATCAGGGCCGTGCCGTATCGGCCCGCCGTCCGTGCCGCACCCGCATAGGCGAGCCACGCGTCCGTCGCCCGTGGGCGCAGCCTGACGGCCTTTGCGTGCGCGGCGAGCGCCCCGGAAGAATCGCGCAGGTCGCCCAGGACCTTGCCGAGCAGGCCGTACGCCGCGCCAAGCTGAGCGTCGGGCAACGCGTTGCCCTGTGCGGTCACGGCTTGGAGATGCGCCTTCGCGTCGGTCAGGCGGCCCTGGGAGCGATAGATCGCAGCCAGATTGAAGCGGGCCCGCGCGTCCGTGGGATCCGCCGATAAGAGCCGCAGCAGTTCGTCTTCGGCTTCGACGAGCTGCTGCAGCCGCAGGAGGGCGACGGCGAGGTTGAACCGCGCGGTCCGCCCGCGCGGCGAGTCCGCGCCGGCCGTGGCGATGATCGCCCGATAGACCGAGACCACGGCCTCGTGGTCGCCGGCTTCCGCCAGGCGCTCGGCCAGCTGCTCGAGCGCGTCAAGGTCCTGTGGGTCGCGCTGGACAGCCTCGTAGAGATCGGCGAGGGTTGGCTCGGGCGGCGCCGTCTGTATGGTCGTCGGCCGCGTCATCGCGGGCCGCGTGGCGGGCCCGACAGGCCGGGCGGGGCGCGTGCCAGGCGTGGTGGTTGGCGTAGGAGTCGGCGGCGTGGGAGCCGTCGCCGTTGGTGGCGTCGGGAGCGTGGGCGCGGGCACCGGCTCAGGCGGTGGGGCGGGCGGCTCGGCGGGCTCGTCCTTGCGACAGCCTGCCATGGGGAAGACGACGGTCAGGCCGACGAGAAGCGCCAAAGCGAGGCTCTGGAGCGTCTTGGGCATACGGGCGATTCTATAGCCCGAAGCGGCCGAGGGGAAGGTGGCGGAGGTCCGGCGGGCGGTTCTTGGAGGGGAAACGCATCCTATCGGCAGGTTGAGGCCCGACCTTTAGGCAAAGAGACGCCTCGATGCGAAAAATTTTCCGGTTTTTGGATTTTCCGGTTGCATGGGCACCGTCTCTGTGTAGATTTACCTTTTATAAAACGTAAAAACTATTCAGGGACCCGTTCGCACATGTCCTCGCATCTTCTGGAACACGTCTTCGGCGTTCGGTTGGCCTATGGCGAAGGCCCGGTGCCCGAACCCGTTGCCCAAGCCTCGCGGGGGGTGTCTCCGTTCCAGGCCCTCAGTCGGCTTTCGGGAATCCCCGAGCACACGGAAGAAGATGCGGGCGGGCGCCAGACGCACCCCGCCCGCTGGGAGCCCACGCAGATGGATCATGCCGCCTTCGCAGACCCCGGCAGGCCCGGGGTGTCGTCGCCGCCGCGCCGCGGCCGCCCCCGCCCCCCGAAACTCTACCGCATCGGCGAGGTCGTCGAATACAGCGGCGTCAGTCGGCAGACGATCCACAATTACACCACGATGGGCCTGCTGTGCGAGGCCCGGCGGACTGAGGGCGGACACCGCCTGTATGACGAGGATGTCTTCGAACGCCTCGATCGAATCGCCGAGATGAAGGCGCGAAACAAGTCGCTCGAGGAGATCCGCGAGCACTTCACGGGCACGGACGCCCCGTAGCACAGGAATACGCACGGCCCAGGTCAAGGAGGACCGGCCGCGATGGCGAACATTCGGGACAGCTTGGCGCGGATCCAGGCGTACGTCGCGGGCCTGTCGAGGCACCGGCTGGCGGTAGCGCTGGGGTTGGTGGGCGTGGCGGTCGGCGGGCTCGTGTGGCTGTCGGCCGTGTCGGTTTCGCCGTCCTGGGCGCCGGCGATGGGCCCCGTCGAGGACGGTGAGGCGCTTTCCCAGGCGGCCGAGACGCTGCGCGGCGGGGGGCTGGATGTCCGCGTCGAAGCCGGTCGCGTGCTCGTCAGGCGCGCCGATCTCGCGCGGGCCCGGGCGATCCTCGCGGCGGACGTCCCGCCGGAAGGCGAGACCGCCGCCCAGCCCTTCGAGCATCTCGCCCGTGAGACGGACATCTGGTCGAGCCAGTCGCAGCAGGTCCGCAAGTGGCAGGCCGCCAAGATGCTCGCGCTCGGGCGGCTGATCGGCGGATTGCCCGGCATCCGCTCGGCGACCGTGCTGTTCGAGCCGGGAGCGCCGGCCCGATTCGGCCGCCAGGCTGTCGAGCCGACGGCGGCCGTTCAGGTAACGCTCGAAGCTGACGGGCCGATGACCCCGCCGCTGGTTTCCGCTATCGCCGATCAGGTATCGGGCAGCGTGCCTGGGCTGCGGCCGGAAAGCGTTCGCATCATCGACAGTGCCGGGCGCAGTTACCGCGCGGACGGGCAACCCGGTCGCGGCGATGCGCTGGCCCGCTTGCGAGAGGCCGAGGCGCACTTCGCCGCGCGTGTCCGCGGCCTCTTGGGCGGGGCTGAGGGGCTGACCGTCGGCATCGACGCCGCAATCGACGACGGCGTCCCTTGTTGCCGAGGCGCCGCCCTGTCGGTTCCGCGAAGCTACCTTCTGGCCAGCTACCGGGCCGCCCAGGGCATCCCCGCGCTCCGCGGCGAGGTCCCGACAGAGCACCTCCGCGAGGAACTGGAGCGGATTCAGCGGTCCGCGGCGGCCGCCCTCGGTGTAGCCGATCCGCAGGCCGTTCAGGTGAGTTGGCACCCCGATCCCGCGCCGCCAGGCGCGGCTTCCGTCCGGACGTTGGCCCAGCCCGGTTGGCTCGCGCGGCATGGGGCCGCGGTGACGTTGGCCGGCATTGCGGCGGGTTTCGCGGTCTTGACGCTGGTTCTTCAGCGTCGGGCGCGACGCGACGAGGCACGCTCCGCTCGCGCGATTGCGGCCTGCGAAGGCGGCCACGAATCGCCCGCGGATCCACCCGCCGCGGAGGTTCCGGCCGACCCGTTCACTATGCTGGCTGAGGCGCCGCCGGCCTCCCTCGCCGCCGCGTTGGCCGAGGAGCATCCGCAGACCGCGGCCATCGCGATGGCCCGTCTTCCGTCGGGGGTCTCGGCCCGCGTGCTGTCGGCCCTTCCCCTCCCCGTGCGAAACCAGGCCGCCCGGCGGATGGAGGCGCTGGAAAACGCGGACGGCGAGGTGGCCCGTGAAATCGTGGCGGCTCTGGCGGCACGGATCCGGAATGCCCCCACCGATGCGGGAGCCACCGCGGCGCCGCGGCCGACAGACCTGCGTCGCAAGGCCAACGTCTCGGCGGAGCAGCCGGCCACGAGCGGCCAGCAGACGTCCACTGACGACCTCGAGAGTGTGCCCGCGGCTTGGGTGGCGGCGGCCGTGATGCGGCTGGAGATGGGCGAGGCGGCACTGGCCCTGCGAGCGGCGGGCGAAGACGTGCAGAAGAGGGTTCTTCGTGTCCTGCCCGCCCGGCGGCGGCGCTGTATTCGGGCCGTGCTGTCCCGGCCGCGACCGGTGCGCGTCCGCGATGTCGAGGCGGCGCAGCGGCGACTCCTCGACGCGGCTCGGGAGTGCCGGCGCGGAACCTATGCCTCGGCGGCGAAGACACAACTCGCCGGATAGGCGGAGCGAACCATGACGCGGATCATCAAGGCAGCTGAACGCCAGGCCGACGTGGTCGCCCTCGACCTCGGCGATCTGACGGCCGAGGCCCGCGAGGAGTTGCTCGCCGCGCGGAAGGAAGCCGCCCGCGTCGCTGCGGAGGCCCACGCCGCGGCCGAGGCCGCCGAACGCCAAGCGAGCGAAAACGGCTACCGCGACGGGTTCGATCGCGGCCGAGCGGAGGGGCTCGCCGAGGGCGAGCGGCTGGGGCGCGAAGAAGCCCATCGCCGGTTCCGCGAGGAATTGGGCGAGTTGGCGGACTTGGCGCGGCGAATCAGCGAGGAGTTGACCGAGGCGCGGGACCGCATGGTCGACGCGGCGCGAGCGGAGATGCTCGAGATGGCCGTCGCCATCGCGGAGAAGATCGTCGGCCGGGTGGCGGTGGTTGATCTCGAGGCTGCCAAGGCGAACCTCCGCAAAGCCCTGGAGCGCGTCCACGGGCCCGGCGAGATCGTCGTGCGGGTGAATCCCGATCAGCTCTACGCCCTCCGCGAGCACGGGGCGAAGCTAGCCACGGCATTCGCGGCCGGCGAGGTCCGGATGGTCGCCGACGAGGCGGTCGCCCCCGGCGGCGTTCGCGTGGCGCTGCGGCAGGGCGAGGTCGACGCGACCGTCGAGACGCAGTTCGCGCGGGTGGTAGCCGAGCTGCTGGGCCCCGGCGGCGAGGCGGGCGAACTTGGCCAATACGTACCGGAGGCGCAGGAGCCGCAACTGCCGTTCGACGGCGAGTGTGCAGCGAGACCCCATGAGCGTGTTTGACCCCTACAAGCAGGTGCTGCAGCGCGTCGAGCCGGTGGGCCTTGCCGGGCGCGTCAGGGGTGTGCGCGGATTGACGGTGACCGTCTCGGACTTCGCTGTCGGCATCGGCGCCGCCTGCCGCATCGATCGGGTCGCCGACCCTGTCGAGGCCCGCGTGATCGGCTTCGCCGGCGAACGGACCGTCGTCATGCCGCTGGGCGCGGCGGAGGGCATCTGCCGCGGCGACCGGGTGGAGCTGGTGCGGGCGGCGGAGACCGTTGGCGTCGGGCCCGACCTGCTCGGGCGCGTCATCGACGGGCGCGGACGCCCCATCGACGGTGCCGGCCGGCTGCGGGTCGAATCGCAGGGCGTGCTGCGCCCCGCGCCGCTCGACCCGATGCGCCGCCCGGCGATCGACGAGCCATTGCCGGTGGGCGTGCGGGCGATCGACGCGATGCTGACGGTGGGGCGCGGGCAGCGGATGGGGGTGTTTTCCGGCCCGGGGGTCGGCAAGAGCCTGCTGCTGGGGATGATCGCCCGCCACGCGGCCGCCGACGTAACCGTCATCGCCCTCATCGGCGAGCGCGGGCGCGAGGTCCGCGAGTTCCTCGACAAGCATCTGGGCGCCGAGGGGCGCCGCCGGGCGGTGGTGGTCGTCTCGACGGGCGACGAGCCGCCGCTGCTTCGTGTGCAGGCGGCGGCCGCGGCGACGTGCGTGGCCGAGTACTTCCGCGACCGCGGGCGGAACGTGCTGCTGCTGATGGATTCGCTGACACGGCTGGCGATGGCGCAGCGGCAGATCGGGCTGGTGGCGGGCGAGCCCCCGGCCACCCGCGGCTACCCGCCCAGCGTCTTCGCCCTGTTGCCGGAGCTGCTGGAGCGGGCGGGGCGAACCGCAGGCGGTTCGATCACCGGCTTCTACACCGTCCTCGTCGAGGGCGACGAATCCGCCGACCCCATCGCCGAGGCGGTGCGGGCCGCCACCGACGGGCACGTCCACCTGTCGGCCGAACTCGCCCAGCGCGGGCACTGGCCCGCCATCGACGTGCTGCGGAGCGTCAGCCGGGCGATGGGCGACGTGGTCGATCCAGGCCACGCGACCGCGGCCGAGGAACTCCGCCGGCTGATCGCCCTGCGCGAAGAGACGGCCGACCTGCTCCGTATCGGGGCCTACAAGCCCGGCGGCGACGCCGAGGTGGATCGTGCCGTTGCGGCGATGCCGAGAATCAGAGAACTACTCACCCAGCGGCCGGAGGAGCGGGCCGAATTTGGGGAGACCGTGCGGGCCCTCAAGGCCTTGCACGCCCAGGCGATGGCCGCGCCCGCCGCAAACCCAGCGCGGGTCGGACCGGGGGTGAGTGATGGTGAGTAAGAACAACGCGTACGACGCGCTGCTGCGCCTTCGGCGGCGTCGCGAGGCGGCGGCCGTGCAGGCGTTCCACCGGGCACAGCAGGCGGCGGATGACTGCCGCCGGACGGCAGATGAGCTTCGGGGCGCCGCGGCCGGCCATGAGGCGGTTGCGCGCGAAGCCGTGTTCGCGGGACGACCGTATCCTGCCGTTCAGCGGGCGTGCCTGGCCGAACTGGCGCGAGCGCGGGCTGCGGAGGCGCCGCGCCGCGCGAACGCGGATACCCGATGCGAGCGGGCGAGAGGCGAACTGCTCGAGGCCATGCGGCAGCGCAAGGCACTTTCGTGCCTGAAGGAGCGGCAGGAGCGGCTGGCGCAACTGGCGGTCGCCCGGCGAGAGGCCGACGAGGCCGACGACCGGTACGCCGCGCATCGGGCGTTTGCCCCGGGCGCGAGCTGACAGAGACGAACGATGCGACGAATACCGAGAGTTCGGATCGAGTTGGGGCGGGCCCGGCTGGCGGCGGCGGAGGTCTCCAAGCTGAAGGTCGGGAGCATCGTGGAACTCGCCGAGGGGGCGTACGACGACGTGGACGTCGCCGCCGACGGGTGCCTTGTCGCCCGCGGCGAGGCGGCGTCGAACGATGGCGAATTCTGCGTGCGGCTCCGGCACGTGGCCGAGAGCACGCTAAGGGAACGGCGGTCATGACGACGCGACGAATGAAGATTGCCGCCCTGGCTGCCGGACTGATCGTCCTGGCGGCCGCGCCATCGCTGTGGGCCGACGCCGGCGACGGGCCGGAGACGCGCCGCGTCACGCGCAACGACGACATGGAAGGCCGGCGCGTGGGTCGCGGCGCGCCGTCCACACTGTGGGACTGGGTTCGTACCGTAGTGGCGTTGGGCGTGGTGGTCGCCTTGATCTTCGCGATCCGCTGGGCGCTTCGCCGGTGGGGCGCGCCCGCGGGGGCGGCCCCCGGCGGTGGACCGCTCGACGTCCTGGCCCGCCGCAGCCTGTCCGCGAAGCATCAGTTGTACCTCGTGCGGATGGGCGACCGCCTGCTGCTGCTCGGCGGCGCGGGCGATGCCCTGCGCACGCTCGCGGAAGTCACGGACGAGGAAGAAGCGGCCGCCCTGCTCGATTCGCTCGAGCGGGCAAAGACAGGACCTCCGGGCGGAGACAGGCAAAGGCCAAAGGAAACGCCGCAAGCGGATGACAAATGACCTCGAAGGCGTTCGCCATGGCGATGTTGGTCGCGGCGCTGGCGCTGCCGGCGGCGGGTCAGTCTGCGCCCCCGGCCGCGACCACGCAGCCCACCGCCGCGGACGTCGGCCTCCAACTGCCCGACCTCGACTCGCCGGACGAGGTCGGCACGGGCGTGCGCTGGCTGGCGCTGGTTACGGCGTTGTCCGTCGCGCCCGCGGTCGCGGTGATGGTGACGAGCTTCACGCGGATCATCGTCGTTCTCGGGCTGCTGCGGCAGGCGCTGGCGACGCAGCAACTGCCGCCCAACCAGGTGCTGTTCGGCTTGGCGCTGCTGATGACGCTGGTGGTCATGTCCCCGGTGTTGCAGGACATGCACCGCGACGCGCTGTCGCCGTATCTCGCCGGGCAGGCGAGCGCGGGCGAGGCCCTGCGGGCGGGCGAGGGGCACATCCGCGGCTTCATGATCCGGCAGATGGAATCGGCGGGCAACGGCGACGAGGTGTATGCCTTCCTGCCCGACGATTTGGCGGCCGGCGACGACCTGACCTGGCGCGACGTGCCGACGCTTTCGATGATTCCGGCGTTCGTCGTCAGCGAGTTGAAGGTCGCGTTCACCCTCGGGTTTCGGATCTTCCTGCCGTTCCTGATCGTCGATTTGCTCGTCGCGTCGATCCTGACGTCGATGGGTATGCTCATGCTGCCGCCGGTGCTGATCTCATTGCCGTTCAAGCTGTTGCTGTTCGTGCTGGCGGACGGCTGGCAGCTCGTCGTCGGGACGCTGATGCGGAGCTTCGGATAGACCATGGACGCGGACTCGGCCATCGACGTGGCGCGACAGGCGGTGACGCTGGCCATCGTCCTGGGGCTGCCCGCGCTGCTGACGGCGCTCATCGTCTCGCTCGTCGTCAGCCTGCTGCAGGCCGTCACGCAGGTGCAGGACTATACGCTGAGCCTCGTGCCGAAGATCATCGCCACGCTGCTCGCCGTGCTCCTGGCGGGCCCGTGGATGATGGGCCGGCTGGTCGAGTTCGGCCGAACGATGTTCGGCACGCTGCCATAGCAGCGAATCGCGAATCGGAGACGTGGTGGATCTGGCGACGTACACAATCTGGCTGCCGACGCTGATGCTGGCCGCGGCGCGGATGCTGGGCTTGTTCCTGGTCGCGCCGGTGTTCGGTCACGCGGCCGTGCCGGTGCGGCTGCGGTATTTCCTGGCGCTCGTGGCGGCGTTGGCGGTGACGGCCGTCGGCGAGCGGTTCGCCGAGCCGGTGGCCCTGCCCGGCAGCGCCTTGGCGGCGGGGCTGGCGATTGCGGGCGAGCTGGCGCTGGGGGCGCTGATCGGCTACACAGTGCGGCTGATCTTCGTCGGCGTGGAACTCGGTGCGATGCACGCCGCCACGCAGATGGGCCTGACGATGGCCGAGCTGTTCAGCCCACAGGGCGCGGGCGAGCAGGGCGGCGTCGTCCGCCGATTGTTCGTCCTCACGGCGATCGTCGTGTTTCTCGCCATTGGCGGGCACCGGCAGGTGCTCGCGGGGTTGGTCGGCACGTTCGACCGCGTGCCGCTGATGAGCTTCCTGCCCGGCCCGGCCGCCCTCGATATGGTCGCCGGCCTGCTGACCGCAACGTTCGCCCTGGCGCTCAAGGTCGCGGCGCCGGTGCTGATCGCGATGCTGCTGACGACGGTGGCGCTGGGGCTGCTCCAGCGAACGGTGCCGCAGTGCAACGTGCTTTCGACCGGCCTGCCGATGCGGGCGCTGCTGGGGCTGGCGGTGCTGGCCCTCGCCCTGGCGGCCCTGCCCGAACTGCTTGAAACCGCCTGGGACGCCACCGCCGGCGCGCTGCCGGCCGGGCTCAAAGGGACCCCATAGACCATGCTGCGGCAACGAGACGAAACCGGCGAGCGAACCTACGAGCCCACGCCGCTACGGCTGGCGGAGGCGCGGCGCGCGGGGAACGTCCCTCGCAGCCGGGACCTCACCGCAGCCGCCGTCCTGCTCGCCGGGCTCGGGCTGCTCGCCCTGCTGGGCGGGCGGCTGCTCGACGAGACCGTCGCCATGACCGCGTCGATGCTCGATGGCGCGGGCGAGAACGCCGCGAACCTCGACGCGACGGCCGGGGCGGCGCGGTCCGCTGTCGGTGGGCTGCTCGGCGTGCTCGCGCCGTTCCTGCTGCTGCTGACGCTCACCGGGGTGCTTGCCGGCGTCGGGCAGGTCGGCCTGGTCGCCGCGCCGCAGCGGATTCACCCCGACCTCTCGCGTGTCTCGCCCGCGGCCGGGCTTCGCCGGCTCTGGTCCCAGCGGACGCTCGTCCGCTTCGCCCTGTCCTTCGTCAAGATTGGCGCGGTGGCGTTCATTGCGGCGCTGACGCTTCAGCCGGCCCTGCCGCGGCTCGCGGCGGCGGGGCGGCTGGCCCCCGGTCAGGCCGCGCAATTTGCCGGGGGGATGGTGCTTACGCTTTCGCTTCGGATCGCGACGGCGCTGTTCATCCTGGCCGTGCTCGACCTGCTGTATGAGCGGTGGAAATGGCAGGAGGACCTCAAGATGACCCGCCGCGAGTGGCTCGATGACCTGAAGCGCATGCAGAGCGCCGGCCGCGGCCGGGGGGGCCGCGCGCTCCGCCGCGCCGACCGCGGCGCACCGCCGGCAATCGCGGAGGTAGCCCGTGCCCAGTAGCCCCGCGACATTCCGCACGATCGCGCGGTTCGCCGAGCGGCGGCGCGGGCTGCTGCTGCCCCTGGCGGCTGCCGCTCTGATCTTCGTTATCCTCGCGCCGCTGCCGCCGATGGCGATGGACTTCCTGCTCGCCGGCAACATCGCCCTCTCGGCCGTCATTTTGCTGACCGCGGTTTGTGTCGCCAGCCCGTTGGAGTTCAGCGCGTTCCCGTCGATCCTGCTGGGGGCGACGCTGATCCGCCTGGTGCTCAACGTCGCGACGACGCGGCTGATCCTTACCGCCGGCGGGGCGGGGCGAACGCTCGGCGAGGCCCAGCTCGCCGCCGGTCGCGTAGTCTGGTCGTTCAGCGATTTCGTCGCGGCCGGGTCGCTCGCCGTCGGCGCCATCGTGTTCGCCATCATCATCGTCGTGCAGTTCGTGGTGGTCACCAAGGGCGCGGGGCGCATCAGTGAGGTCGCCGCCCGCTTCGTGCTCGACGCCATGCCCGGCAAACAGGCGGCTATTGACGCGGACCTCGCGGCCGGGCACATCGACGAGGCTGAGGCCCGTGAGCGCCGGCGCGACATCGTCCGGCAGGCGGACTTCTACGGCGCGATGGACGGGGCGTCGAAGTTCCTCCGCGGCGACGCCGTGGCGGCCGTCATCATTACACTCATCAACCTGCTGGGCGGGCTGTACGTGGGGCTGGTCCAATACGGCTGGTCGTGGGCGGCGACGGTGGACTTGTACTCGCGGCTGACCATCGGCGACGGGCTGGTGACGCAGGTGCCGGCGTTCATCGTGAGCATCTCGGCCGCCCTGGTCGTTACGCGGAGCACGGCCCCGACGGACCTCGGCGAGCAGGTGGTCTCGCAGCTGACGCACCGGCCGGTGGCGCTGGCCGTCGCGGCGGTCTTCCTCGCGGTGCTGGCGGCCACCGGGCTGCCGGCGCTGCCCATGCTGATTTTCTCCGGCGGGTGCGCCGTTTTGGCGTGGACGCTCTTGCGGCGCCGTCCCCGCGACGCCGGGGGGGAGGAGGCCCCGGAGCCTTCGCCATCGCGGTCTGTGACGCGCCTG
>Ga0272441_10000980_pt1 | contig 61745 bp, 55 predicted proteins | sample SSMProp6N_FD_193582 | JGI IMG/M metagenome (GOLD analysis project Ga0272441, IMG submission 193582) | Marine sediment archaeal communities from Little Sippewissett salt marsh, Falmouth, MA, United States - SSM-Prop-6N | ecosystem: Environmental > Aquatic > Marine > Wetlands > Sediment ... | reverse complement strand
AAATATCAGTTGGTCGTTAAAAAGAGAGACGGCTTTTCATCTGCGGGACTTTCGTTTCACTTCAGTCCACGCAGTATTCTCAGCCGTGAGTTATAAAATAAAGTTTAAGAAGAAATAATCGCCCTTTGTTTCATATATTATAAAATTTATTTCCAAAATTTTTTATTGATTTTACATTAACCTATCTAGGTACATAGATATTATAACTATGACCATTCTATCTCATTTTTTCAAAATATTATGGATAATAGTTTACTTTTAAAACAAAAATTAGCTGATGGATATCTAAAAGATAAGTTCATCAACTGGTTGTTTTTCTTTTATGATCGGACTGTCGGATAATTTCATCCAGTTTTTACTACTACATTCAGGACATACAAACATAGTAGTATCTAATCCATTACTCCATTCAATTGGAATCATAAAATTTGTTTCACAATTATTACAATGATTTAAAGTAATCATTTTTCTTTACCTCTTCCACCATAAGTATTTATCTCTCCCATTATAAGAACCTTTCTTAAAAAATACATATTCCATAGTACATAAGGGACTCAAAACAACTTAATACTGTTTTTTTTGTTTTTTACCAAACAAGAATAAAATCAAGAAAATGATAGAGATCATAATAAAAATATCTTTTTTATGATGATGCTTTTCGAATTAAATGATGTTTATTTCTATGACTCTTTCTAAAAGAGGCACAATCCATACAGTTAAGATGATATCTTTCATTGATAGCACCACAATGACTACATTTCCATTGGTTATTTTGTAAAATAGTATTACCTTCTTTTATCAGATGACTACCATAATTGTTGATTTGTCAATATTTAAATTTTTCTTTAAATTAGTGAAATAACTTCAATATTATTACCTTCATTTGTTTAATATCTCTTTTTTAAATGAAAATGTTTTTTAATTGATAACAAAGATAATAAATAATAAGGATGTTACTTTTTATCCCATATAATTGATAGATTAGGTTTTAAATTTCTGAATGAGGGCGGGTAAATGAAAAACCAAATGTTAGATGAGTTAAATAATATCGAAAAAAAAGTAATTGATTTGCTACCTGAATTAATTATTTTATTATCACCTGATGGGAAAATACTTCTGATTAATAATAAAATGACACAAAGTCTTGTTGGAAAAAATATAAATCTTGTTGGGAAAAATATATTAGATTATTTTCCAAAAGAAGTTGCAGAACATAGAATTAAAATGAATAATAAGGCTATAAAAGAAAAAAAACCAATAAGTTTTGTTGATACACGAGGTGACCAATGGTTTGAACAAACAGTCATTCCTATCTTTGATTCAAATGGAAAAGCAATTCAAATATTAGTAACAGTAAAGAATGTTACAAAAAGGAAACTTAGTGAAAAAAATTTACAAGACCTTCTTGATAACATGGATGAAGGAGTTTTTACATTTGGTACAAACGGGTTATTCAATTTTGTAAATAAAGTAATAGAAGAACGTTCAGGTTTGAATAAAGATAACTTTTTTAAGCTTCATGTATTAGATTTAGTATTACCCGACTATAAGGAGATTGCAAATAAAAAAATTATTAAACTGTTAAATGGGGCTGAAATTAAACCGTTTAAAGTTGGATACTTGGGTAAAAATAAGAAAAAAATTTTCATTGAAATAAGAGGCCGTCCAATATCTAAAAATGGTAATATTATTGGTGGTCAATGTCTTACTATAGATATAACTGAAAAGGAAAAAACAAAAGAAAAATTAGCAGAAAAAACTGAGTATCTTAACAATGTAATAGATAATATAACGGAGATTATCTTTACTATTAACCAAGATAGAATAATATCATTATGTAATCATTCAGCTGAAAAGTGTTTTGGCTTTAAATGTCAGAGCCTTAAAAATAAATCTTTTTCTGAATTGGGTTTCATTGAAAATCATAAAGAAGTTACTGATTTTATTGAACATGTCTTTCTTGGTAAAAAAAGAAAACTTGAAAGAGTAATTATAAGAGATAAAACAGATTCAACTAGTGTTTTGAAACCATCTGTATCCATTATTAAGGATAGTAAGGATGTTATTAGTGATATTGTATTCATTTGTAAAGATATTACACATGATTTAAGTTTAAATGAGCAGTTGTTAGAGGGGGCATCTTATATTATTGATACTGTGGATAATACGAGGCTGAAACAACTTTTATTAGGTTATATCAATAATGGTAAAAATGTATTATTCATTGGTAGAGGACCTATTGAAATTGAACCATATTATTCTAATTCGCGTTATATGAATATTCAGCTTTTTTCATCTTTAAAAGAGAATGCTCATCCAATTATAAGAAACCTTGATGAACTGAGAAACAGCGTCTTTGATTTCACTAAAAAGTACAAAAAATCTATAGTTGCTATTGATAGAATTGATTATTTATTAAATAAATATAGTTTCATTGAGCTATATCCTATTTTATGTGAAATTAATGATGTTATCAAAAAAAATCAAGCCATTCTTTTCATTCGAATTAATAAAAATATTCTTTCTGAACTAGAATATTTCACATTAAAAGAGGATTATAATTCATTACCTGCAAAAAAACTTGATGAGATTTATATTGATGAAAACCTTGGTACTATACTTCAACTTATTGATACGGAAAATAGATGGAATAAGATTGTGAACCAGAATATAATCGTAAAAAGACTAGGTATTTCAAAGCTTACTGCACAGAGAAGAATAACTAATTTGATTGATAATGGTTTGCTCCTATCAAAGACCGTAGGTCGTACAAAACAGGTATATCTCACAATGAAAGGTAAAGAATTAGTTGAAATATGGGCTAAACAGCACGATAATTGAACTGCTATTTTATCATAATAAAAAATAATATATGGTAATATTTAGGTTAATTATTGGTTACTCTTTGTAAATCAATATTTATATATGAGTTATTTATAAATATTATTGTCTGTTCTCAGGGGATATTTGCCTCCTTATAAAATTATTCCGAGGTAGGAGAGAGGGAAATTTTTTAATAAAAGGTGGGAGTAAAATTCCCCACTACCTTTTTTCAATTTTTTTTAGAAAATTGTAAGTTAATTTCTCTGATTTTAATTATTTGATATCTTTTTAAAAAAAAATTTCTTATTTGATTTTTCTCAAATATTTAATATCCCTCATTTTTAAATGGAATATTTTAGATATTTACCTATTAATTCTATAATAATACAATTAACAAAAATTTCTAACAAGAGTGATCTTCTTACATAAACAAATTACTTTTTTCACTAGGCTAGTGTTTAAATCCCTTCAATAACTTAATTCTATTTTATGATTAATTATCAATGAAACCTTAGAAAATTAAATTCTAATTTTTTATAGTTAAATATTTAATTTAATTAATCATTAAAAATAATGAGGGTTGAACTAATGAATATCTTAAAATTTCATTACATTATCATTATTGTTATTATTTTAAATTGTATGTTTTCAGGTTGTAGTACTTCAGAAGAAAAAGAAGTCATCAAAAAAGTTGTTCCCTGGATTCCAATGGATGATCCCTCAATTCTTCCTGATTGGATTGATGGCACCTATCATAATTATTATGATACCCTTGATGTATTATCAGAATTACAAATCAAATATCCTGATTTTGTAAATGTTTTTTCCATTGGAAAAAGTGTTCTTGGAAAAGATATTTGGTGTATTCGAGTAACCAATGAAAGCAATAATGGGAATAAATATGCATGTGTAATTGATGGGTGTATCCATGGAAATGAATGGGAGGCAGGAGAAGCTTGTTTATATCTTGCAGAGTATCTTCTTATAAATAGTGAAAATAACAAGACATTGAGAAACATTTTAAACATATCTGAAATTTATCTCATTCCCTTATTAAATCCTGATGGAAGACAAATTGATGAGCGATGGAATGCAAATGGCATCGATTTAAATCGAAATTTTGATGTTCACTTTGGTCGATTACGAAGTAAAAACTATCCCTTGGGAAAACTATTTGGAAAAATAAAAATTCCATACATCCATCATCGTCTCTTAAATACCTATTCAACTAATTGTGGCAGATATGCATTTTCTGAACCTGAAACAAGTGCTCTAAAAAATTTTATGCAATCAATTGATAGACTCTCATTCTATGTAAACTGTCATACGGCCGTTCACATAATAGCTGCTCAAGGTGATATCACCTATAAACCAGAATATACCATTTCAACTCATGAACGAGCAGTTACAAATACAGTCATGGATTGGGTAACAGATCATACAGAATATCCCGGCATTCATGGTGAAGATTTTGAGTATACCGGCATTGGTTGTGCTTCTGATTGGGTGTATAAAGAATATACCATTCCATCATTCATTTTCGAATTACTGAATCAAGATTATGAACCAATGTATGGTCATGGAAAACATGATCATCTTGTTCATTGGATGCAGACCACGCTTCCTGTATTTATGTATCTACTAATGAACATCAAACCTCTGTATCATTGGCAAATTCCAGATATAGAACCACTTTTACCTGAGGGTATTCCTCCTGAACCGATGAAATAAAAATTTTAAAACGAATAAGAAGCATTTTTTCCTTTAGTATCAGTAATCAATTCATATGTTTTTTTTATACTTTTTCAAAAAAAAATGAAAAGAAAAAAAGAAAGATGGTTGTTAGGCCTTTTGTTTTAGATCAACCCGTATGTTTTAAACACAAATTCATACATGGTCGGAAGATCCCGCCAAAGATTACCACCGTCTCTAGTAAACCAGAAACTGCCACCGGCATACTGATCACCAAATGCATATCCCCACTCATAGCCAAATGAAGTGGATACGCCACTTGGTGCAGGTGGAAGTACGATAAAGTAATCAGTACCAGATTCAACCAGAGTGTCACTGAAATCAACCATAAGCCAGGTCCATGAGCTACTCACATCTCCAACCGGAAATACTAGAGTATCAAGTATTGTCCCTTCAGGGTTATCCTCACGTAATTGAACGGTTAAATCAAATTCTGGTGTTCCAAACTTTCGAATATAAATTTCAGAACGAGTTATCGTTTCAACCGTTGGTGAGAAATCCTGGGCGGCACCCCAATCACCATCCATAGTATGTCTAACGGGGAATCCACGACTAAAAACTTCTTGCTCAACATCTATTACTTCTTCCCCACTGGAAACATAGACTTCTATAGAAAATGTACCCAGTCCACCATTTGAATCAATACCGATATCGCATTGATAAGAACCAGGAGTAAGACCTGTGGTATCAATAGTTACAGTGATGGTATCATGTTCTCCATTTGAATCACCTGATACAGGTAATACAGATACCCAATCACAGGATTCACTCAAGGTGTACACAAGAAGATCATTTCCAGTATTCCAGATCTCAAATGTGGTATCATCTATGGTATCCACGGGTATCGTCCCAAAATCATATGATGCTGGATCATAGTTTAAGACAGGAACTATTGGTGTGGAATTAAATATTGCCACTGAAAAGGCATCCACACCGGCTTCAACAACGGAACCCTCATTCAGATCTGATGCTTCAAAACGAACTTTCACTTCATCGGATGGGGTGATGTAATCACCAATAAGAATGCTATGTTCATTCCAGCCATATGTTGTTTGTGGTCCAATTATTTTTACCGTTGTCCATGAGTTGCCATTGTCATTTGAGACATAGACAATAAATAAATCATTGTTAGGATCCGCCCCATAATCATTGCTATACCATAAGGTGTATTCTATTATTGCATTTGAGTTAGCATCTAAATCAAGCGTTGGAGATATTAACCAGGTGATACCATCATCAACATCATAGTCACCATCAAGGTTATGGGTAACAAAACAGCTTCCTGATCCATCTGCATCAGTTGCTGGATCACCACGATCACCACCGCCAACAGGGACTCCACGTTGCCATGTTCCTGTGGAAATGTAATCATCATCGATAACGGTCCATCCATTATCATCTTCAAAATCATCAGAAAATACCGGGATGATAACCCCAACGGTCACTTCTTGGGATTGATCCTGGTTAATCACATAACTTTCACCTGTTACAGGAACAGCATGAATCGTAACATCATACACTCCCACACCAGATACGGTTGCATCCCACATAAAGGACACCCAACTACTATCCCCGCTATCCAGTGAAATCGTTGTACTATTCACCACGATATCATTGGCAATCAACTGAATTTCAATAATGCTTTCATCCGTTGGACCCGGGTTTTCAACAAATCCTTCAACTTCTTTTGCAAATCCCTGACCTAGTAATCCTGGTGCAATGATTTGCGTAACCGCAATATCCGGCCCATAGATAACCTGTTTACATATCTCATTATCCTCAAGGATTGTTTCACCAGTCACTGGAGTTACTTCAAGACAGAGTGTTTCCCATCCTGATACCGGTGTATGATACGGCCAATTTATAGTTTCAATGGTATCAGATCCAAACATTGAGATGATCGTATAATCAACCTGAGTTCCATTAGCCATGAACTTGACATAGACATTTGTTTCATCATTCCATCCATTATTGTATAAGGTTGATGAAATGATGATGTCGGTATCATGTGGTTCATATGGGGATACATCAAAACTCTGAATACCAATATTATGGTCTGGTTTGACCGGTGATTTAATGCTTTGTGCAGGATCACCAAATAATAAACAACTTTGGATGATAGATCGCCAGGTATACCCCCATTCTAGGGTTGGTGCCATTAAATCAATTGACCAAGCATGTCCTTTACCAAGTTGCCAGTTCATCGTTGATCCAGAGTTATTGACAACATCAAAGAAGTAATCCCAAAATGCTTTTTGTTGGAATGCACTACTTGAATTGGTGGTATCATAATTACCCCAGCCATATCCTGTATTATAGACAACGGCAAAGGCAAGTTCCGTATCAGAATGAAATAACATGGAATGAAGGACTCCATCATCTGCTGCATCCATATCTCCACAATGGCATCCATAGTCCGTGAGGAAAAATGGTTTTGTATTATGATAATCGGATTCCCATGATGAAGAAGAGACATCTAATGACATTCCTGCATTTGCATGAGCAATCCCACTGATTAAGGTACATTGATCATTAGAAATGGCATTTCTTAATCCAGTGATTGAAGCTGATTCACTGCCACCCATCCAACCTGGATTGGGTGATTCGGCAGTCCATTTCACCGAAAGATTATATTCTAACCCTGGATTATTCAGATTCCAGGTTTCAAAACCATATTGAAAACCAGCCCAAGCAGGGAAAGGTCCATCACTACTTGGTATTGGCCCAAGCCAATCATCTGTTCCTTGAATAGCACTATAATCAATGAAATCATCTCCTTGGCAATTCCAACCGGTATCACCACCATAAAAAGCAGCATTTTCTAAATAATCCTGAAATGTTGAATCCGCATAATTGAAACTTTTGGTCATCCAATTTGATACATCTTGCGGGGTATCACAGGTAATTCGACCAATATACATTTCTGCATACAAATCAAACCCGCTATCTCCTTCTTCACCCCAAGAACTATCTTCATCATCATTAAAGGTGTTATCAAGGTGATTCCAATAAATATCTGTATCTAGATTTCCTTCATAACTTGTATCCATTTCTCTAGCGGGAATCCATTCGTCATCTCCACCAATAAAAATATATTGAGTACCCCAGTCTTGATATGCATCTTTACAAAATTCCCTGATATGGGCAGGAGTATCATTGAAGAGATAATTAGTATTGTAATAATCAGACTCAGCATTAATTTGTTCCATTGTGACAAGAGCACAACTTAATCCATCATCTGTTTCATGTTTATTCATAAGACTCGTCCAATTATAGGGAGTTGATCCACCTGTATTCCAATGATCCAGACCATTTATTTCTGTTGTAATAATAACATAATCAATATCATCACTTGGATCACAGATTCCACCATTGTATCTATCGGTATCTCTAGTTGCATAATAGGTATCATATTCATCTGCAATCTGAGGATTTAAAACAAGTTTTTGTACCCATTCTTTATCCTCATTATTTTGCCGATAAAACGGATTAGTTCCTCCAGTGACATCGAGTTTAATATCTATTGTCATCTGTGGATAGTAGATAATTTGTCCTTCTGCTGGTGAAAACTGAATAGGACTAATGGCTAAGGAAAGAATCGTATACCCATGAGAAAAATCCACTCCTTCATTTTTAAATATAGCTGATGGAAACATTTCAGGTGAAGTATAAATATCCTCATTAAAATCAATAGGTTCTCCTGGAGGTTCTTCTTCACCGAAATATTTTGGTGTTTGATGAGGAATAACTGGATGAGCGATTAAATCAATATCTTTCGCTGTTAAATCAACTGCATTTCCTAGTATACTCACATCAGTGACTTCACATCCCGGCGGTATTAAAAATTTAACAAATTTTACAGGAATAGCAGGTGCACCCACTTCATGACCAATAGCAATACAACCCGCCATATTTATTTGTGTAAATAACTGACTTTTCAACACGGTTTGACTTAAGCTTGGTCTTTGAAATTCAAATGTGTATGTTAGCTCTGATGTATTATCCTCAGCAAGTGAAAAACTTGTATTAGCAATCGTGGTCAAAAGAATAATGCTAAAGAATAACACAGTTATTTTGCTGCCCCTATTATTTAAGTTCTTTTTTCTATTCATAATTACGCCCCGTGGTAATTTAAAATGTCCCCTTTATATCTTATGCATCAACTTATAGGTATATATTGTTTTATATATAAATAATATCTGTATATGTTAATAAATGCAATTTCAAAGATATTGAAGTTACTTTTATTAATATGTACAATAAAAATAAGGTTATGAATATTATAAAGAATGTAAAAGCAATGGTCATTCTAAAAAATATCAAAAAAATTCTTATGCTAATCCTTATGATCAAACAGTTATTCTACCATTTTAAAATCATATATTTAAAAAGATAATAAACATAATTTAAGTATAACAATTAGTTATTAATACAACTTATTGATACAGCTACAAAAGGAAATTTGTAATAATGTATAGAGAAGAAAGAGAAATGCACAAAGTTACCTGTGCAGAATGTGGTAAAGAAACAGAAGTTCCATTCAAGCCTGATGGAACCCGTCCAGTATATTGCAGAGATTGCTATCGTAAAAGAAAACCTCGAAGATTTTAGATTTATTTAATAAAATCACGATTATTAACTAAATGAGTTTAAAATCTTATTATTTTTTATTCACTCTTTTAAGAAGAAAAAAATAATATATAATGTAGCTGGAATTTTTATTCAATTGAAAGTAACGTTACTGTAAAAATAACCTTTTTTCCAGCTAATGGATGATTAAAATCAATAGTAACAATATTATCAACAAGCTCAATAATGACTCCTGCAATACGTTTATTATCCTGTAATTCAACAGAAACTTTTTTTCCCATTTCAGGTTTAAAGTCAGGACCAAATTTATCATATGGGGCGGATAAAACAAGTTGTTCATTATATTGGCCATATGCTTGATCAGGATTCAATGTTATCTCTTTTGTTTGTCCAACTTCCATACTACAGATACTTTCTTCCAAGAATGGAAAAACGGTTCCTTGTCCAATGGTGAGTTTCAATGGTTTTTCTTTTTCAATTGTAAAAAAAATTTTTCCATCTTCTAATTTACCTTCACATTCAATATTAACAGTATCTCCTTCCTTAACAGCACTCATCTCAAGTCCACCCTATATTAATATCATTATATTCATTCTAAAACAAAAATAAAAGATCTTAAATCTTATTATTGAAAACCTAAGTATTTTATTTCTATTTTTTTTTGTGAAGTTATTCATCACTTAAATAATTATTCAATTAATTCAAATTAAGAAATATAAGATATATCTGAATTATGTTTTTTTAATATAGTAACAATACATCAAAAATATGCTCTTTCATTCAAATAAGAACGATATAAGCCAAATAAATAAATAATGTTGTGCTCACGGTTATTATTACATTATCATCAAACGGCCCACATTCAAAACGTTCAGCAATTGAGGCAATAAGCCCCGCAAACGCCCCAATAATTGCAATGGAGCCTTGTGCACCTAAATAATAACCAATCGGAACACATATCAACGCCATAAATACATTGCCAATAGGATGTTTGCATCTCCTTTTATAGATTAAATTTCTAATAATTCCTGTAATGCCATCTCCAAAGGACATGAAAATTGCAGGAATGATTGCAATCCATGGATTATTAGTAACAATCCAAAGAAAGGTAATACTTATACCCCACATGAGACAAAAATTAACATCATTAAAATCATTATTTGTTTGAAACCAATAAAGTTTACTTCCCTTTTTATGAGAAACAAAGGTAATTATTGTAAGAAGGATGCCGGCAAGTAAGGGATACCAATATGAATGATAATTTGTAATAAAAAAAGCGGTAATTCCCCCTGCAAAAATATGAATCATTTTTCTATCATAATAAATTGCAGAATCCTTATTAATACCCTTATTAATCATGAATTCAAAGAAAAATTTAAGGGTATAGAACACACAGAAAACATAGAAAATGAGTGCACAGGTGAGTAACAAATCATTAAAGATCATTGCGCTGCTGTGTATATCATAATGATATTTAATCTTTTAAGAATAAAACAGTTTCTATTGTTAAAGATTATATGCAACATTTATTATCAAATGTGATATTATATTAATCAGTAATTAAAATCTTTTATAATGACATACATTATAATTTCTTTATACAAAAACATTATACTAATTTCTTAATGATTTTTCCTTTAAAGTTGAATAGTTTCAATGATCCATATTTAACATATATTAGTCATAAAAAACAATAGCAGCCTAATAAGATGATTAATGCGGGGGAACCGCCAGAGAAGGATGCATCCCACCTTCCTCCTCCTGGCTTTTCTGCCACCATATAAAGGTAAATTTATAAAATAATGGTTATAAATTATTAATAAATAGAAAAATTTTTTTATATTTCAACATGATTCAACCATTGAATCTATGTAATTTGAATAAGCATGCAAATATAATCAATATCCTTATATGGAGCAAATAAGTTAAGTGTTAATATGGCAAAAAGAATGCGTCGTGGTCATCGTTCCATTGTGCGAAATGCATCAAAATCTATGGAAAAAAATATGCTGCAACAAGCTAAACTCCTTTATAATGACCCGTATATTGTTCTTCCAAAATATGAAGACGCATTTTCAACAAAACGTTTTAAGAAAATACGAAAACAGATTGAAAAAATAATTCAAATAAAAGATGATGTTGCAAGACTTGAGAAGGCATCAAATAAAAAAAATCTATCTGCCGCTATCGCTGGCACCTTACTTGTTCATCATGCGAAGAAAGCCCCATTTCTAGCTGCAGCACCATTATCATCTGGAAGTGCTTTGTATGCACAACGGGGAAATGCAACCAAAGAATTTCTCATTGCGGTGCAAAATACAGATGATCCTTTGCTGCGTCTCCTTGCAATAAAAGATACAGCATTGAAATATGGGTTACATATCTATTCATGGAATCATTCATTTATTAGCACTGGAGAACAGGCAAATCCCCCTGATGATTTCATTGCATTTGTTATGAAAAAAAATGAATTACATTTTGAAAAGAAATTAGCAACTTGTGATCACCTATCATCAAGTGATTTACAAAATAAAAAATTGATTAAAAACCCTTATTTACACATATACTGGAAATCTGCAGACACAACCATTGGAATTTGCCAGCAATGTTCTCAAAATAATAAAAACACAATCTATGAACTAACAAAATATATGATTGAACCAAACCTTGCAAAAGATTTTCAAATAAATGTGATTGGAAAAGTAATAAAAGAAGAAACAACCGATGAAACATATGAAACAAGTTTTATTGATGAATATTTATCTGGTAAATTATTTGATAAACAAATGATTCAAAAAAATATGAATAATCGATTAACTGATTTAAAAGAATCAGAAGATATTTCTTATGTTCTCAATGGTAATTCATATGATCATAATATTGAATCATTTGTAGAGGCTTTACATCCTAATAAATATGAAAAGAAAGCATTGATAAGTCTTTTAAACAAACATAATAGATCGGTTGTTGTTGATAATGTAACTCCAAATGCAGTCATTGAGTTATTATGGGATGAACATGGTCTTTCACTTCTTGAAGAAATTATCTCTGAATCAAATAAGGCAAAAGACTTGTTTTCTCTTTCTGATGCTCCATCTCAAATTATCAAGCTAGCATATGAAATGCAAAAACATAAAGAAATTCTTCGTAATTTACCCATTTACGAAAAACTTCCCCCCATTGCATCATTTGCAAACCACATCGGCAGAGTATATCGAACAGATGGAAAAGAAAAACTCATAATAGAAGCTAAAAAACATCCTGAAAACACCCAGGGAAAAGCAATTTACTATGCCTTCCTCTTAGTTGTTGATAAAGCTCTTGATGTGAAATGGAAATTTAAAAAGGATGAAGTTGAGTCAGGTGAATTTCTGAAACCTTATGCTGAAAAATTTTTACATTGTTCCCCTGAAGAGTATCATGATGCATTACAAGATTTTTTAAAATATAGTGGAACAACAATAGACTTAATTAAATATAAAAAATAGGGATATTAATTGTTTTTTTTATAAATTCACCATTAGGTATATAAAATACTGTTAGATTCATTGCTGATGTGGTAAACCATGGTTCGAGCATCAAATAGATCGAAAAATATCTCATATGCAATTCGTGATGTAGTTCTTCCTGCCAGAAAGCTTGAGAAGCAAGGGAAAAGAATTCTTCATTTAAACATTGGTGATCCGAATAAATATGATTTTGACACACCACAGCATATGAAAGATGCCTTATATGAAGCAACACAAAACGGATATAATGGTTATGCGCCCTCAGAAGGATACCCTGAGCTTGTTGAAGCCATTATTAACCGTGAAAAGAGACGAAATAATTTATCATATGAACCTGAAAATATTTGTGTTACAACGGGTGTTACTGAATCATTACAAATTCTATTAGAAGCAAGTCTAGACCCAAATGAAGAATTATTAATTCCAGGACCGACCTATCCACAATATAACCTTATTACAAAAGTAAATGATGCATTACCAGTTAATTATCGATGTATTGAAGAAGAATCATGGCATCCTGATGTTGACCAAATTCGGAAACGAATGAGCAATAGAACAAAAGCAATTGTTATTATTAATCCCAATAATCCAACAGGCTCCCTTTATTCAAAGAAAATAATTAAAGAAATCATTGATATCGCCGGTGAGTATCATATCCCCGTAGTTTCTGATGAAATCTATGATGAATTAACTTTTTCTAAAAAACAAACTGCAACCGCATCACTTGCAAAAGATGTACCAGTCATAACCTTCAATGGTTTTTCAAAAGTATATCTTGTTCCTGGTTGGAGAATGGGGTATGTACTCTTTCATCATGATGGTGACCTTGATGAAATTCAAGATGCTTTCATGAGAATAGCTCGATCTCGTTTATCAGCAAGTTCCGTATGTCAAATCGCATGTATAAAAGCATTAACTGGCCCTCAGAACCATATTGAAGAAGTAAATAAGAAATTGACAGAACGACGTGATTTTTCATATAAACGATTAAATGAAATACCCGGTATATCAACTGCAAAACCAGAAGGAGCTTTTTACATTTTCCCAAAAATTGAGGCCATGGATAAAGGTATCTGGAAGACGGATAAAGATTTCGTCCTTGATCTTTTACATAGCACCAATGTGCTAGTTGTTCATGGATCCGGCTTCTGTCGAACCTATGGTAAAAATCATTTCAGAGTAGTAATTTTACCCCCGATGGATATTCTAGAAGAAGCATTTAACAAGATGGAATCATTCATGCAGGAGAGATTAAAGGGGAAATAAAATTTCTTATTTTTTGATTTCTTTCATTTGTTCCTTTACTCTAAATTGCACAATAGTACTGATGAGTTCATATGGAATCGGTTTATTTAATGGAAAACGAATGGTACCTTTTGATAGAGCATAATCTGATAAATCTAACTTAAATCGGTCAATGCCGGATGGTGTTGGATAAAAACCTATGTGATTTTTATATGCAGCAAAGTGAACTAAATTTCCATGGAGTTTAAATGTAGGCACTTGATAACTTATTGTTTCTTCTGCAAGAGGGGCATGTTCTTTGATAATATGTCGAATTTTTCTTAAAATCTGTTGGACATTATCAGGAAATTGATCAATATATTCATCAATAGTATTAATGTTCTTTTTTAATGAATCCATAATTACTCAAATTCATTTTTAGTTAATAAAAATATAGTAATATTTAAAAAATAAATAAAATTAATCAGTACTAAACATGGTATTCTATTAAAAAGAATCATCTGAATTGGAAAAATTTTTGTAATTTAGATTAAAAAAATGATAATTTATTTATTTTTCAATTAATTCATGGTTCTTTATCTTGAATATTGAAAAGCATCAAATGCGAATGAAAATTCATCAGATATCCTATTTTTTAATTCCGTTGACATATTATAATTACTTGTTCTAAATGATTTCTGCGATGCAATATAAGCTAAAAGTTTTTTTTCTAAATCAGTATAATTGCTCAAATGTAACGTTTCAAATATTTTCTTAGTCTCAGATAGGGGATCGCTAATAAAATCCTCATATCTTACCTCAACTATTGCATCAGAAGAAATAAGATTCTTTTGTTTAAAATATGATGCATAAAGGGACTTATATATTGAAAATATATGATTTTTCATCATATCAACTGAAGGAGGTGCTTGAACACAATATCTTGGAAGAACAATTCGCATAAATTTCATCATTGAATAAAAAACATCATAAGGATTCCGATAAATATGAATAAATTTTGCATTAGGAAACATATCCAACAGTAGCTCGATACGCGCCGTATGAGCGGGATTTTTTAATAAAAGTTGTTTACCCTGATGATAACATGTCAATTTCTTTATAAAGTATAGATAAGTCTGCTTCCATTCATCTTTTACAGAAGAGGTACTATTGAAAAATGAGATATATTCATTATATCTTTCAATATTTTTTGGAAAACACCATCCATTATAAAAACCATATGGAGTAATATTGGCAATTGCATATTCTTCTTCTTGGGGCAAATCAGGACCCATCTTTACATCATCCATAGGTCTTGTTTCTGGAATACTTGCTTGAAGAATCGGTTTAAAGGTTTCTTCACGGGTTAAAAATAGACCTGGAATAGTTGCATGAAAGGTCGAACAACAACCATATTGATCATCTAAAGATAAAACATTATGAAGATAGGTGGTACCACTTCTCCAATGTCCTATTATAAATATTGGATCCTTTTCAATTTTTGTGTGAGTAATTTTTTTATGGGTTTTGAAATGCTCAGATACTCGAAAAGGTGAAAGAATACTGCTTAGCATGCAAGCATAAAGGAATCGAGGTAAATAGCGAGGAGTAACCTGAAAATTATTTTGACTAAGAAGGCGAAAGATATTTATTAAACTTGATCCTGCTAATGGTTCATATTTAATATCAAATACATTTTCAATAATATCCATAAGGCATCATAATATTATTTATATTATTAAATATTTTTATTAAATGAAAATTTACCAGTGATTCCAATGAACAAATTCTTCCAGTGATTTTCTTTTTGTACTGCGAACAAAGATGCTTCTGCTTTTTGCGCTAATTGATTTTTTTTCCATTGGATATCCAAGAGGTGTTAAAGCAACAATTTTAATACGTGGTGGGATTTCAAGAATCTCTTTTACTTTTTCTTCATTAAAACTTCCAATCCAACAAGTTCCTAACCCACAATCTGTTGCAGCAAGAATAAGATGCTCAAGAGCAATGGACACATCGGAGATGTAATAGGGTATTTTATTATTCAATCCACTTTGATTTGGATCGGCACAAGCAATTATTAAGACAGGAGCATTTTTTATCCATCTATTGATAATACTTGATTTGGCTAAATCCTGAATTACCGATAAATCCTGAATGACTATAAAACGCCAGCATTGTTTATTCATCCATGAAGGAGCTAACCGAGCACATTCCAATACATATTCAATATGCTTATCAGGAACTGGCTTAGGTAAAAATGATCGGGTACTCACCCGCTTATTGATTACTTTTTTAAATTCCATCTATCCACACCTGAAATAAATCATAAATAAATCATGCAAAAAATAATAAAAAATATAGAAACATAAGGTTATGGTTTCACATGCAAAGATTTAGCATTTTTTATTTTTTCATGAATCGCATGATCAACATTTTTATGAATTTCATCAATTGTTCGTGGTTGAACGACCGTTTCAAAAATTTCTTGGTTTTGCTGAATATCTAGAGCAGGTGGTTTATTATTATACAAGCATGACTTAAATAGCATCACATCATCAGCATTATTTCGCTCAAGAGCAGATTGTAATGTAGAAAAATGAGAAACACGTTCTTGAAGATCTGAACTAACAGATGCGGGTGAAATCTGTGATTGATTATGTATTATTTGTTTTTGAAGTTCCTCAAATGCATTTGCTTTATGAATGAATTGCATTTGCTTTTCCGTGAGTTGTTTTGTCAAATTCTCAATTATCTGGTTTCTGGCTGATAAATCACTATGCAATTCACCAATTTCTGTTTTTAACATTGAAATTTCATCGTTTTTTTCCAAAAGTTCCGAATGATTTTTTGAAATATCGCCATTCTTTGAATTCATTTGAGAATGCATTTGTTCAATAATACCTGATTGAAGAATAAACTCTGTTTGTCTATCTGATAACTGCTTGGATAATTGCATAATTAGATTATTTCTATCTTCAAGATCTTGAGACAAAAATTCTACTTCATCTTTTAATAAATTAATTTTTTGATCCGTTTCATCCATAATCTCTTTCACCACAGGTTCTTCTATTAAGTTAATCTTACCTTCTTTTGATAACCAACCAATTGCTTGATGAATTTCAACTTCATTCATTTCTGTTATTTCATGTAATTTTGTAATTGAATATGGAAATTCCCTAATAACTTCAAATAAAATATCTGCATTTAATGAAATTGTTTCTTTCATATTGGTGTTATCAAGTAAAAAAAATTCACCATCTCTTTTAACCTTATCTTCACATGAAAGCCAACCAATTGCAGCATCTATCTCATCAGCATTTAACCCTGTTCTTGAGATAAGTTGATATTTTGTTAAATATCTATTATCATGGAGAGCATGCCAAACCTTTCCAGCATTGGTTCCAATTTTTTTTTCATCCATTTGGTACATCCTCACACACAACGATATTGTAAGGAATTTATGCACTTATAGTTTTCCATTCATATCGATTTCATGCTATAAATTCCTTATTACTTTAAAAAAAATAAAAATAAGATTTTACACAAGATATATATTCAAAAAAATATAAAATAAGAAAAAACAGTATTTTCAAAAAACATATCCTCTTACAAATTCCTTTATTTTATTATTAATTAATCAAATAGATGAAATAGAATTAATATGCTGCTGGTTTTAATATTTCAATTGTAAAAACATATCTATTTTTAATTAACTTCATAAGAGATTATGAAATGAGTATTTAATCGATGTATAGAAATAAATGATGTTTTTCTGCAAAATGCATGATATACGAATATTCTTTTCTTGATATAGTGCTATTTAATGCTGTATCACAGGTGCTTTTATAAGTAGGATAATATTGATCCATTATATGTACAACACTTGTTTGCATATGCTTTCCAATCCATTGAATTATTTTTTTTGAACAACAAGAAAGATGACTTGGAAGAAGAAGATGTCTAATGAGAACATCACCCTGATTTAAAGCAGTTATATGGTTTCTGGTAATTACTTCCCAATACTTTTTTACTCCAGATACATTCATTGCACAAGTATTGTTTCCAAATTTAAAATCCGTTAAATAAAGATCGATAATGCCATCTAATAACGCCATGGTTTCTTGCGAGCAATACATATTTGAATTCCATATCTGTGGAAGCACGATATCAAGATGTTTTAATGACTCTAATATAAACAATAAATGAGGCGTGGGTTCTCCACCTACCCAATTAATATTTTTTATATGATCGGGTAACTTAGATATTAACTGAGTTAGATTAACTTCAGTAGCTTTTTTTCCTTTCTTTGGATTTTGACTAATATCATAATTCTGACAAAACATACAATGAAAATTACATCCGGAAAAAAATACGGTATACGAAGGAACCAGTATCGATTCTTCTCCTTTATGTATGAAAGCTGAAGCGATATAGAATTCTTGAATTTTACAAAATCCTTCTGTTTTTTCTCTATCAATTAAACAGTTATGATGGCAAAAATTACAATTATGATACATCCTATTAGCAAGTTCTATTTTTAGATCAAGCAAAGATGTTTTAGGAAGAACATCTTTCATAGTTGGTGCTAGAAGGGTATGATGATGTAATTTCCATAACTGTTCGGTTGATTCATTTCTATCAAATGAAACAGATGTATATTTTGCGAATATATAGTTAGGAATCCTTTTATGTTTCAGGATTTGAAAATAATGGGGAAGATTATTTTGAAGAGATTTCATAGTATCCAATCAGAAATGATGTATTTTTTATCATTTATCTCGTATTAAAAATTGTTCCATCTCTGGATGTAAGTGTAATGATTTCATATAGGAAATAAGCTCAGTAGATGAAAACATTCCTTCTTGTGTAATAATAGCACTGATAAGATTGAGTGGCGAGGTATCAAAATAATAATTGCTAATATGTAACCTTGAATTCGTTGAATTGGTGATTTCATCAGGGTTTTTATTTTGATTTATTTTCACGTCATAGGGAAAAGGTAATATTTTTTCTATTAAAGATAACACATAAACTGGAATATCATAATCACTTGCTAATTGTGTAATAACCTTTGTTCCAATTTTATTAATAATCCCATTTTTAGATATGGCATCAGATCCTACTATCACCATATCAACATTTGATATATTTGAAAAAAGAGAAGCATCTGTCATAACTGTTGTTGGAATTGATTCCCTTGCAAGATATTTAGATAATGCAATTCCTTCATTCATAGGCCTGGACTAAGAACAATAAACCTCAACAGGGATTTTTTTATTTTTTATGAAAATCAAGAAATTTTTTACAAGAGAACTTGATGAATATGTCGCAATTTTACATTGATGTTTTATGAATACTTGCGCATATTGATTAATGTTTTCTGATGCATGCCCTAAAGATTTGATTGTTATATTACAATAATTTATAAGACTTTCAAGTATGTTAGCTTGATGTTTCGATTCGCTTAATATGACGAGTTGATTGCAAAACAATATGATTGATGCCATAGATGGTTGCGCATTTGTAACCTCAAATAGAATGTCTCTTAATTTTTTTTTGTTTAATTTTTTATTATGCAAGGATATTTCTTGTAAATAACCCCCAATGATATCTATAGCTTTTCTCGTAAGGTATATTGCACCGTTAGTATGATCATTTTTTATATGATTTATTTTTATCATATACTTTTTAGGGATGTTACCAATTGAATCCATACAATACATTTGATAAGGAAGATTACCATTTATTACTATTTATTTTTCCCATTGATGTATTATCTACTAATTTCTCTATTAAAAAACTTGAAGAAGGTTTTTTGTTTATTGGATAGAGCTATATTCAGATACATTAGAATAAATGTTAAAAGAAGAATTTAAGATTAACTTGACTAAGCAATTAAGGCAAATATTTTTAATAACAAAAACGAATGAATTTCTTGATGAAAGACCAAATAGTCTTTTTATAAGAAATTTGTCCTATCTTATGTGTTGATTGCATTGTACTTCTAATTTCTAATAAATAATAATGCTATTTATATCACTGCAATATTATTCATCTAGTATATTTCTTATATGTTTTGATAATCTCAATTTTTTGTTTTTCTTTGTTTTTCTTGTTATGAGAATATTATTTTCTAACATATCTGATACAATTCTATATTTTGTCATATGGCTAAGGTCACATTTTAATCCAAGATCCTTACAGAGTTCATCCACTTCTCTAAGAGCACCATCAATACTAGTTGCAATCTGATTTTTATGAATTGTAAATACTATCGTTATTAGACTTGCATATGTTGTTGATTTCATTATTACTTCACCAAATCTTTAATAGTGACTATTATCAAATTATTATTCTCTTAGGGTAATAAGGTTCTTTTTTATATTTTTTTGGAAAAAACGTTCCAAAATAAATAAAATATTAATGAATAAATTTTTAGTATATACTTCATTTGTTAATAATGCCTTGGTTTTTGTGAAAAAGGGAGAGGCTCAATAAGGGGGCAAACAAAAAGGCGCCTCTCCCATGATTCGCATTGTATCCCCCATCTTTGATACATATAAATATTTTTTCCTAAAATAAAAATTAATTATAATAATTAATTATAAGAAAAATACCACTGAAATCATGAGAAAATCATGTAAAAAAAATTATTATTTTGAAGGAGTAGCAAGATAAATTTCTATTGAAGGAATTTCCATTGGTCTATTTGTCTTATTGTCAATTATATCCTCAAGTCCTAATTTGATGTCAATAACTTCAGCATCTTGAATAAATTTCTTTCTAACAAGTTCTGCGGCTTCAACTGCTTTACTTATAGATCTTCCACGGGCTTTAATGATAACTTCATGGGTTTTTTTAAACTCAGTTAATACTGCAATAACATAATTCATTGGTGGTTTATTTCCAATATAAATTACATTATCATCATTTGTTTTCTGAAGCATAAAAATCAAATTCTAGATAACCAGTCCTCTATTTAAAAGATATGGCCATTGGTTTTCTTTTAAATAATAACATTTTATAATTCTTCATAGAATTTGTGAATTAAATTTCATTATTTATGAATATTTGAAACATTAGGCAGCAATTGTTTTTTATAATTATTTTTGCTTAATAGGATAATAATAAATTCATTAGCCAAAAATTAAGCAAACACTGCATAATGATTATCATCTTTCTTTTTTCCATCTTTTTTATTATAGATATCCACCATACAATTTTCTTTAACTTATAATTTAAAAAAGTTATTTGAAAAAACTTCAAATTGATAAAAAACCATTGCTAATACAGACAAGAACATAGTATAAATCTTAAAAAGTGTCCCATATATTTTAAATATTATAGTTGTATTCGGGTAACACTATGGCATTATGGCAGGGAAAATCCAGAAGGAGTAGTTCTGGCCGACGAATACGCTATGCTCGTAGTAAAAGAAAATTTGAAATCGGAAGAGAAACACATTTTACAACTTTAGGGGATCCTTCAACGAAAAGAGTTCGAACGCGTGGAAACCAAACAAAAAATTCAGCTAAAACCATTAACGTAGCTTATGTTGTTGATCCTGAAACCAATAAAACAAGTAAAACAGAAATTACAACAGTAATTGACAATCCAGCAAATATAAATTATATTCGTCGAAACATCTTAAATAAAGGAGCTGTTATTGATACCCCTATAGGAAAAGCAAGAGTTACCTCCCGCCCAGGGCAAACTGGTGTTATTAATGCCACCCTAATCAAAAAATAATTTATCTTGGTTGGATTATCATGGGATATCGAGATGATAATAAATATGTTATATATCCACTTTATTTTGATGAAATGATTTCTCGGAAAAATGGAAGAAGAGTCCCTAAGAAATTTTCCAAAGAAAAACCAACTTTAGACGAAATTGCAAAAGCTGCTAAAAGCTTAAATCTTAATCCAATTATCGAAAATAATGTTGCACATCCATCTAAACATTGGAAAAAAGATGGAAGAATTCTTATTAATAAAGAAGACTCAAAGCAATTACTAATTTATCAATTAGCAAAATTGCTATAATAATAGAAACATATTATACATGCAATATCTTTTTATAACTTTCAATACGAGTGAAAACATAGCTGCAGTTAGGACATCGTACTGGAAATAATTTATCTTTGATGCTTTTTTCAACAATTTTTGATATTTTTTTGCAATGTGGACAATAGACAGTGTATTCGTATTGTTTCATAATCTCCCCTGCAAGATTATAAAAGAATTAGGGGTATATATTCTTATTGTTTTATTTCATTAATTATTTTTTATATAATCATTAATATGTAAATTTTACTACTATTCTTTTGATTAAGTAACGGAACATTAATAAATACATTTTTAATATTAATATAAATGGGGGCACAAGTAATATGTATGCTATGTTTCGTAAAAAGATTATATTTGCATTCTTAATTTTTTTTCTATTTAGTAGCTCGATATTAATTAATTCTAAAATTGATATGAATGAAATAAAACCAAATATATTTTTACCAGATATCAAGGAATTAGAAATCCATTATCCTCCAGGATACTCGTTAGGATCTTTTGACACTTATATTCAATCAAAACCATATTCTCCAACCTATTTTACATCCATTAGTAATCAATATGAATCAACAGTGAATTCACAATCCATTTCAATTCTAATTGATTCAGCAATATATAAAGATCAGATAATTACCGATATCGATCAATATATCCAAGATTTAGATGATGAGGGATTTACCATTTCCTCAATGTCCAAGATTAGTGGTGGCAATCCAGATGAAATTAAACAATGGATAAAAAATCAATATAATTTAGGATCAACGGGATTTGTTTTTATTGGAGATGTTCCTGTAGCATGGGCAGAAGTTTCAGAATCCCAATTTCCATGTGATTTGTTCTATATGGACCTTGATGGATCATGGATAGATACAAATCAGGATGGAATCTATGATACACATTCATCAGGGATAGGCGATATGGGTCCTGAAGTATATGTTGGGCGATTATACGCATCTACATTACATTGGGCTGATGAAAAAGAAATGCTATCAGATTATTTTGATAAAATCCATCGATATCGAACAGGTGAGTTGACACAACCCTGGAAAGGACTTGAATATATTGAAGAAGATTGGTATAATATGGATGTTTACCTCAACATGGTTTATAATGGCAATATCAGCCGTCATGATTATGGATATCGCACGACTGCAGAGGATTATCTTGAAAAACTTGATGAAGGGCAACATTTTGTTCAGGTTTGCGCCCATAGTTTTCCGGGTGGACATCATTTTGGAAGAAGACCAACCGAAGCAGTCACTTATTTGCATACTTATGTTTATAGTCCCATTGATAGATCGGCAAAAATATTAGTTGGAAGTGATGATGGAATAATAGTATGGTTAAATGGTGAAAATATCTTGCAAAAGGATATTTACATGGGGTGGTTTCCAGATCGCTATAAAGTTGATATCACATTAAAACAAGGTTGGAATTCATTATTATGCAAGGTAAGTCAAGAAAATGGTGATTATCAAGTATCTGTTCGTTTTACAGATTCGGACTTACATTCATTAACTGATCTTAGGTTCCAAACAAATAATCCTGAAGAAGAGCGAAATGAAGCACCATTTATTAGAAGTTGGTTAATCAATGGATTTCATCAAGATACCTCGGAACGATTTTGGGAGTATTTAACAACAAATTACCTTCGGGTTGATGAAGCATCAATCATACCAAGTGAAGGAGAAATAATGGGGGGAAAAACATGGACTACATATCATGTTGGCTATCCATATATCGACCTTGATGCGTTAGAAGCAAATGGTGATTATGGAGCTGATTATGCGTTTGTTACGATAAATTCTCAAGAAAATACCAACTGTGAATTGTGGGTTGGTTATGATGACGGTATGAGAATATGGTTAAATGGTGAAGAAATCTTTTTTGATAATAGGTATGGAGAATTTATTGCGGATATGAGTAAGATACCTATTAATTTAAAAGTAGGCCAAAATCATCTCTTATTGAAAATATCAGATTGGATGGATAATCATGGTTTTTCATCTCGAATTTGTACATCAGACGGTGAACAGGTTGAAGGTTTATCCTATAATCCAACATCTGAACCTTTGACGTATATCGGTGAGTGGCTTATTGCCGGAACATTTGAAAATCCAAATACTGATACAAGATTAAATATACCATATATCCCCAATGAACATCTCTTACGTCCTACAGCAGGAGATACGTATTCAAATGGTGTCTGGGAAAAAGGAATCGGAAATGGAAGACCCTTTGATATAAACAGTCATTTTGATCATGGTGGCTGGGTATTTTCAGAAACCATACAAGATGTTGATCCGCCGTGTTTATTTTATAATTTATTTGCTTGTGGACCCGGAAGATTTACCGATGATAATTATCTTGCTGGATCATATATCTTTGATACTAGTTATGGACTTATTTCTGTTGCATCATCTAAAAGCGGAAGTATGCTTTCCTTTGAAGATTTCTACGAACCATTAGGTAAAGGAAAAAACATTGGCGATTCATTTAAAGAATGGTTTGAAGCACAAGCACCTTATGCGCAATGGGAAAAAGAATGGTTTTACGGCATGGTCATTTGTGGTGATCCGACATTAACTGTTTTTTCATCTGATCCTCCAAAAATTAGTATTGAAATAAGCAATCCAACAAATGGCATATATCTGGCAGATAGCTTGATATTGCCCTTTTTTAATCCAGTTATTTTTGGAAATATCACTATTAAAGCTAATGTAATGAATCCGGGGTATGGCATAGAATCATTAACCTTTCAATTAAACGATGATATCATTTTTATTGATACGGATTATCCTTATGAATATTGCATTGATTCCGTACTATTTGGTAAGCAAAAAATTTCTATTATTGCACAAGATTCACGAGGTCAAATAGATGAAAAAGAATTATTTATATGGAAATTTTTTTAATAAAATGAATAATAAGTAATTGAACATGATTAAAGAAAAGACTCAAAAAGAATGGAAAGAAGTTCTTCCCCCAGAAGTATATCATATATTATGGGAAAAAGGGACTGAACCTCCTTTTACTGAAAAATCAAATATCAAATATCATGATGGCGTTTTTATCTGTTCTGGATGTGGCAATAGGTTATTTAAATTAAATGATAAATATGATTCAGGATCGGGTTGGCCAAGCTTTTATAATGTTGCTACTATGAATAGTATCACTCAGCATACCGATGAATCATTTGGAATGAAACGAATAGAAGTTCGATGTAAAAACTGTGGTGGACATCTTGGCCATGTATTTGATGATGGTCCTTTACCAACAAAAAAAAGATATTGTATTAACTCACTGGCATTAAAATTTGAAGTTGAAAAATAAAAATATGATATTATTCTTCTTTAATATCTATATTATGTTTTTTATTTAACACCGTATTTTTTATTTTTTCTTGATATATATAGTTTGGAGTCGGTAGCGCTGTTTTGGGTGGAGTATCTTCTGTATTTTTTTCTAAGGTTGGTGGATGCAAATGGTTAAATAAAATCTCGTTGTGATGATGTTGAATTTCCTCAATATTTTTTAGATGATCTTTTTGTTTAATTAATAATTCTTTTGTCATATGAACTTTCATACTCCATCTAAATTTTTTCTTGTAATGTCAATGCTGTTATTAGTTATTTGTGTTATATCCCATTAAAAAATTATGAATTAACTAATATACTTAATTTTATTATTCTTGTTAGTTTACCAATATTATTATTTAACCATTATTGTTTTTTTATCAAATCATTTTTTTTTAATCATTATTTGATTAATTCATTTTATTTCATTTTAAAATTATTTCTTTTCAGTCGATATACTTATAAACTCTTAGTTATTTTTTGTACTTGGGATGCAGGAAAAAAAAATCAGAGCAGCAATTTATACAAGAGTTTCAACAGAAGATCAAGCCAAGGAAGGATTTTCATTAGATGCACAACTTGAGAAATTAGTAGCATATTGTACTGCAAGAGACTGGGATATTTTTAATCAATATGTTGATGATGGTTATTCTGGCAGGAATACAAAAAGACCCGCATATAAAAGATTACTAGACGAAATTGATAATTGGGATATGTTACTAGTAATAAAAATGGATAGAATCCATCGAAATTCTAAAAATTTCATGTTTATGATGGAAGAATTAAAGAAAAAAAATAAAGAATTTGTTTCAATGACCGAATCATTAGATACTTCTACAGCTATGGGTCGTTTTGTTATGGATATTATTCAACGAATTGCTCAATTGGAATCTGAACAAATCGGTGAACGTGTTTATGATGGTATGCAACAAAAAGCAAAGACAAATGGCGGCAATCTTGGATTTAATATTCCTTATGGTTATGATTATTGTGATGGAGATTTGAAAATAAATAATGATGAAGCTTCTCATGTGAAAGAAATTTTTGACATGTATTCTTCAGGATATAGTATGAGACAAATTGCTTATGAATTTAATCTTAATAACATAGCTACAAAACAAAATCGTAAGTGGGCATCACAAACAATTTCTAAAATATTAAAGAATCCACTATATTGTGGAACCTTTCATTGGGATAATATCAAACATAATAACGTTTACCCATCTATAATTGATAAGAATTATTTCAATAAAATCCAAAATTTAATAAAAATAAAACGTAAATATTAAATTTATGTTAATATTAATGCTATTTATTATCATTATTGCAACAAAAACTCATTTTTTGTTTAAAATATCCAATTATTAACAAAAACCCTATGTTTTTAGTAAAAAAAATGTATTCTAGATCATTTTTTAAAATTAAGAAATTAAGAACGTATTATATTGCTTGTCATTATCTAGCAATATCAAAAGTTAAATCCATAAATTTCATTTTATTAATCGTGCTAGTTAGTTACTAGCATGGTTGATTATTAACTAAAATAAAAATTACAACTTTTTTTATTTTTAAAAAATCTTTCATTCAAAAAATTAATTTCTAAAAAAAAATTCTCTAAAAATACCATCAAAAAATCAAAAAAAATACATTACCCTTATGCTTTTATCAACATCGGACTACCGAAGTTGACATATATTTTCCTTTAAACAGCTGCATTTCATGAGAAAAACCTGGGTTTTACATCTTTTTTTCTTTGTTTTCAATATTTTATATTTTCAAGTATCATTTTTTGAAAGAAATAATTTAATCTTGATTAATAATGCTAGATATTATCTAGCAAAATTAAATAATACCAAATATTTACCATGATAATATTTATCATGGTTATATCAAATCATGCTAGTATTTATCAAAAAAATAAAAAATTTATCATCATAATTAAAAAATTAACATTATAACTTAACTAACAACAATTTATAAATCATTATCATTAATTTGTAAAAATTAAATTATTAACTGTAAATTATAAATTAATTTAATTAAATAATATAACTAATTAATTAAATTATTAAAATTAAACACTTTAATATTAAAGCAAATAAGCAAATTACCAATATTAATTAATAATAGTAATAGATTTATAGAAAACTTTTAAATCCATTACAAATTTACTACACATGAAAACATCTTAAAAATAAATCTTAAAAGGAATCATCATGTATATCGTTATAATAGGTGCAGGCGGCATAGGAAAGCGATTAACAGAACTTTCATTAAGCGAAGGTAAAAACAATGTCATTGTAATCGATAAAGATCAAGAGCGTTGCGAAGAAATTGCACGAAAATATGATGCTATTGCAATTAATGCAGATGCAACTCAAGAAGAAGCTTTAGATGAATCAGAAATAAAAAAAGCAGATGTTTTAGTTACCACAACTAGAGATGATGCGGTCAATTTAATGATTGTATCTCTTGCTAAAAATAAGGGAGTAAAACATCTTGTTTCTGTAGTAAATCAAGAAGAAAGTAAACCCATGTATATGGAAAAAAGTGTAAAAATGGTAAAGAGTCCAAATATTGTAATGGCTGAACATCTTTATAAATCAATCAAACACCCTTCGGTTGAAGATTATATGAATGTGGGAAAACATGCTGAAATATTTAGAATTCCAGTTTCTCCAAATTCAAAATTTTCTGGAAAAACAATACAAAAAATTGGTCTTCCAAAAAAGAGTCTTATTGTTGCAATAGAACGAGATCATAAATTTATTATCCCAACCGAAGACGTGGAATTATTTGCAGGAGATAAAGCCACAATTCTTGCACATAAGGACCAAGTTGATAGGGTAGCCGAATTATTTGCAGGCGACACATAAATATCCCTATCTTTTTTTTTCATAAACTTCATTATAAAAAAAACGTTATCGTTAGTTGTGCATAATAAAAAAAATTCTTGGTCAAATAATGATATAATATATCATATTCTTATTGATAGATTTTCTAGTTCCAAATCAGATAAAAATTGGAAAAAACCTATTTTTTATGGAGGTACCTTAAAAGGAATAAATGATAAACTACCTTACTTAAAAAATCTTGGAGTTACCACCCTATGGATCTCTCCATTTTATAAAACTAGTGCATATCATGGATATCACATTACAGACTATTTTTCAGTTGATCCTCATTTCGGAAATGAATCAGATCTCCAAACTTTAATAGATCGTGTACACGCAAATGAAATGAAAATAATAACTGATTTTGTTCCGAATCACTGTTCAAAAAAACATCCATTTTTTATTGATGCGCAAATAAACAAGAACAGTAAATATAAGAAATGGTTTTATTTCAAGAAGTGGCCAAATTCCTATCTATCTTTTCTGTCATTTCCAGAGATACCCAAATTAAATCTTGAAAATTCTGATACCTACAAACATATAATCGATGCTGCAAAATATTGGCTTACATTTAATTTTGATGGATTTCGATTAGATCATGTTATAGGACCATCTCATAAATTTTGGAAAAAATTTCATAAAGAAATAAAAGGAATAAATCCAAATTTTAAGTTAATAGGAGAAGCATGGATGGCTGGAATTAAATATCGGGAATTACGCACCATTAATATGAAACAAAAAAGGTTGCTCTGGCTATTAGGAAACAGTTCAACAAAACTTCTGCAATCATATATTAATATTTTTGATGGAGTCCTTGATTTTCAAGGACAACAATTTTTAACAAAATATATTTTAAATAACTATGATCAACCTACTATTACTCGATTATTTCAAGACCATTACAATAAATTTCCAAATACCTATTTTCTCCCTCTTTTCCTTGATAATCATGATATGAACCGGTTTTTATTTGTCATTAATGGTAATAAAAAATTGTTACAAAAAGCTGCTGCTATGCAGTTTTCCTTACGTCAACCAGTTATTATCTATTACGGAACTGAAACCGGTATGACTCAAGAACAATCAATTTGGGACACACCTTCCCATGGTGATATTATTGCTCGAGAGCCTATGAACTGGAATCAAATCGATGAAGATATGTTGCTTTTTTATCAACAACTATGTCATAAGCGATTATTAATAAATTAATTTAATAATTTATTTTTTATTTTTTTTAAATTCCTAGAATATTGTTAATACTTTCAATGCAATACCGTACTTTTATAAATGATATTTTTATACTCTTCAATTGAAGGAATTCTCATGGGGAAAGAAACTGAAATAGTTGATATTGATGATTTACCAGGTGTTGGTCCAGCAACTGCAGAAAAACTACGTGAAGCAGGATTTTCAGATGTTATGAGTATAGCTGTTTCCTCACCTCGCGAACTTGCCGATGCAGCAGAAATTGGAGAAACAACTGGTGCAAAAATGATTCTTCATGCAAGAAAATCATCAAATTTAGGCAATTTTGAAACTGGAACAAAACTTCTTGAAAAGCGAGGAAATGTTGGACGTATCACATCAGGATCAAATGTGTTTAATGAATTGTTAGGTGGTGGATTTGAAACGCAATCAATTATTGAATTATTTGGTGAATTTGGATCTGCAAAGACACAAATTGCCCATCAACTCTGTGTAAATGTTCAACTTCCTAAAGATCAAGGTGGTATGGAAAGTAAGGCTTTTTTTATTGACACTGAAAATACATTTCGCCCTGAGCGAATCGTTCAGATGGCAGAAGGAGTAGGATTAGATGCTGAAAAAGTATTAGAAAATATTCATGTTGCCCGTGCATATAATTCAAATCATCAAATGCTTCTGGTTGAAAAGGTTATTGAACTATCCAAAGAATCACCGACCTCGCTTCTTATTGTTGATTCGTTAACAGCTCATTTTCGTGCAGAATACATTGGTCGGGGAGCTCTTGCAGATAGACAACAAAAGTTAAACAAGCATATGCATGATTTGTTACGTTGGAGCGATTTAAACAATGGAGTAGTTTGTGTTACAAATCAAGTATCTTCAAAACCCGATGCATTTTTTGGTGATCCAACTCGTCCAATAGGAGGCCATATCGTAGGTCATACAGCAACATTTCGTATCTACTTACGAAAAAGCAAAGGTCCAAAACGAATAGCCCGATTGATTGATTCACCTCATTTACCCGAAGGTGAAGCAGTTTTTATGGTTACTGAAGCAGGAATTAAAGATTAAAAAGAAAAAACTTATAAATAAAGGATATGTTTCATCCTCCTGGTGGATAGGAAATATGGCATTTGAATATGAAGGTTGGACACTTTACACTCGTGAAGTAACGTTAAAAGGTGGAAGAAAGCAAAATATATATTTCTTCAGTAAGAGAAAACCAAAAAGTGGTAATCCATGTGATAAACCAAACGGATATACTGTTGGTGTAAATAAAAGAACGGGTTTACCATATTTAAAAAAGGCATAGACTTACTATGAGATGAATTTGGTAGAAATGTACTACCCTTTTTTCTTTTTTTTACTTGTTTTTATATATACTTTTTATATTTCTGGTTTATTGGAAGTATTAATATGACATTTCGAATTGGTTTTCTTGTTAATCCAATAGCAGGTATGGGTGGACGAGTAGGTTTAAAAGGTACTGATAACGTATATGAAAAAGCAGTATCATTAGGAGCAAAGCCTGTTTCAACAAAAAGAGCAGTGCAATGTTTACAAGAATTTACCAATAATTTTAAGGAAAAAAATTCAGTCGTATGGTTAACCTGTGATAACAACATGGGTAAAACAGTATTAGATACTGTGGGAATTGAAAAATATGAAATAATCTACTCGTCCTCAAATAAAATTACAAATTCAGAAGATACCTTATTAGCAACTTCTTATTTTTTAAAGAATAATGTCGATATAATCATCTTTTGTGGTGGAGATGGTACCGCAAGAGATATCGCAAGTGTTATTGGAGAAAAGATTCCAATATTAGGAATACCATCTGGAGTGAAAATGCATTCCGCAGTTTTTGGTATTAATCCAGAAGCAACCGCTAAAATATTAAAAGAATATATTAATGGTCAATTACGAATCGGCGAGGTTGAAATATTAGATTTGGATGAAGAATTATATAGAAAAGGTAAATGGAAAGTTCGATTATATGCAAATGCACTTGGATTACTTGAACCAACATACGTCCAAGTTGGTAAACAAATTTTTTCTGAAATATCTGAAGATAGTATTAAAGATGAATTGGCAGAGCATATCCTTGATGAAATGACCGATCATGATAAAACATTATATCTTATGGGTTCAGGGGGAACAATTGATTACATTGCCCAAAAAATAAATGTTGAAAATTCCTTGCTTGGAATCGATGCGGTGTTTAATAAACAAACGATTGCAAAAGATGTAAATGAAGCACAATTACTCAAATTAATAAATCACTATAAATCTGTAAAACTAATTTTAAGTCCAATAGGTGCACAAGGTTTTATTATAGGTCGAGGAAATCTTCAATTAAGTCCAAAGGTAATAAGGAATATAGGTCTTGAAAATATTATTATCATTTCTACACCTTCAAAAATATTATCAACCCCTTTTTTACGGGTTGATTCCGGGGATATTTCTTTGGATAAAGAATTTCATGAATTAGAGATGATGTTAGTGGTAATCGGTTACCGATTGCGAAGAGTGGTAAGAATCCAACAAGAATAATAATGATAATAATATAATTAATTGTAACATCTTCATTTTTCTTAAATATTTTAAAAATATAGAATATATTATAAATTAATTCATATTTACAATATTATATTTTATAATGGGTTGGAGAACATGTTAAATATGCGGGAAATGGGAATTATAAGTAGAATTATTCATTACAAAAATATTTATTTAAGGCTTATTTTTATATTAATTATAATTCAATTCATGATAATGCCTCTTAGTCAAGGATTCATTGAAAATTCTTTTCAAAAAGGATGGAGTATAACAGAGATTATTTCAACAGAAAGCTCTGGATCAAACCAATGGCCATCAATAGACTTCGATTCAAATGGTATATTGCATGTGGTTTGGATGGATAATTCACCAATTGATAGTAGTGGAGGCGATTCAGATATATTATATAAATTTAAGACAAATGATGGCTCTTGGAGTACAACTGAAGTTGTGTCAACTGAAAGTTATTCATTTAGTGGTATGCCATCAATTTGTGTTGATCATTTCGATAATATCCATGTAACTTGGCATGATTATACAAATTATGGTAGTAGTGGTAGCGATGGAGATATATTTTACAAATATAAATCACCAAGTGGTACATGGAGTACGACTGAAGTTGTTTCAACTGAAAGTACCTCATCAAGTTCGAAACCTTGCATTGATGTAGAAGATGATGGAACAGTTCATATTGCTTGGGAAGATTATTCGTATTACAGCTCTAGCGGAAATGATGCAGATATATTTTATAAATATAAATCACCAAGTGGTACATGGAGTAATACAGAAGTCGTTTCCACAGATAGTTACGATTATAGCATCCATGCATCCCTACGTGTTGATACAGTAGGTTTTATTCATATAGTCTGGCATGACTACACAAACTACGATGGTTGTGGTTTTGACAATGATATATTTTATAAATCAAAATCTCCAGATGGTTATTGGAGTAACACAGAGGTAGTTTCAACTGAAAGTTCAAGCTACAGCCTCTATCCAATACTTGATGTTGATTTAGATAGATGTGTTCATGTTGCATGGAAAGAGAAAATATATAATGAAAATCCTGACGATTGGGATGTTTTATATAAATATAAACCAAATGGAGATGATTGGACAACTACAGAAGTTGTTACCTATGAAAGTTCAAGAAGAAGCGATAACCACACCCTAGTTGTTGACCATGAAGGAACCGTGCATATTATCTGGGATGAAATCACAGAGTATGGTGGAAGTGGAAGTGATAACGATATTTTTTATAAATATAAAAACAACGAAGGGTATTGGACAAATGCAGAAGTTGTCTCAACAGAAAGTAGCATGTATAGTCGCTGGCCATCATCCGTCATAGATGACAATGGTGTGATTCATATAGTATGGGGTGATCAATATGTTTATAGTAGTACTCCAAGTTATATATGCTATAAGTCAAAGTCAAATGATCAGCCAATTGCAGATTTTATTTATAGTCCTAGTGATCCGCATCCAAATGAATTTATCCAATTTACTGATATGTCCTATGATATAACAGGCTATATTGTTCAATGGTATTGGGATTTTGGAGATGCAAATTTTTCAAATATACAACACCCAACACATAGTTATACTACAAGCGGAACGTATACGGTGAGTTTATTGGTTACAAATAATCTCGGAGGAATGGATTCTGTAGTGAAAACAATTAATATTTCATCATTAGAAATCAATGATGTTAATCAAAGTGTTTTTAACCGAGGATTTCCAATAAGAAGAGTTTTAAATAATGATTGGGCTGCTGCTCAGAATTTTACTCCATCTGTTGATGTTCTGACAAAAATTGAATTATACTTACGCAAATTTGGCAATCCTGAATTTGATTTATCCATTGAAATCCGCAAAGATTCACTTCAAGGAGAAATTATAAAAACGGTTTATTATACACCGGGCAATATCGATACTAATTGGCAATGGTATTCAATTGAACTAAATAATGTTACCATTCCATCAAATTCGGTTTATTATATCATATGTTTACCAACTCCAGATTATGTAACCACAACTAATGGATATGAATGGGGTTATGCCTTTGGAAATCAATATGATGGCGGTAGTTTCTGGTTCACAAGAGACGGCGGTGGATTATGGCGTGATTTGCCCAGTAGGTATGATTTTACTTTCAAAACATATGGATATTATTAGGAAAAAAATAAATAGTTACAATTAAATAAATTGCCCTATTTAAAAATGTAAATAAAGCGTTTTTTCCTATCAATATTTTATTTTCTTTACCAAAGCTTTTTAATAGGGTTTTTTATTCATGGAATCAAAATGAAGGATATTTATTTTCCTTAAAAAATCATTGGAGCCAGATAGAAATGAAAAGAAATCCAACCGCTTTTTTAAAAGAAGAATATAATGCATTAGTAGAAAAGAATTTAAATTGGAATTTAAGGGACCTTCAATCAGGATCACTTCCTCATTCGCTTGTAGATGGTAAAGAAGTGATAATGTTATGTTCAAATAATTATCTTAATCTTAGTAATCATCCTAAATTAATAAAAAGTGCTTGTGATGCTGCAACAAAATTAGGAGCTGGATCCGGATCTGTTAGGGCTATTGCTGGAACGATGTCGCTTCATTTAGAAGTTGAAAAAAGACTAGCAAAATTCAAACATACAGAATCTTCTCTAATTTATCAAACCGGTTTTGCAGCAAATTCTGGGTTAATTCCACAACTAGCCGGTAAAGGCGACATAATCATTAGTGATGAATTAAACCATGGAAGTATCATTGATGGAGTTCGTTTAACAAAAGCAGATAGAGCAGTGTATAAACATTGTGATATGGGTGAACTGGAAAAGGTTTTGAAAGATGCTGATCAAAAATATAAGCGCATTCTCATTATAACCGATGGCGTATTCAGTATGGATGGAGACATTGCACCAATGGATGAAATTGTTAAATTAGCACAAAAATATGGAGCAATGACTTATGTTGATGATGCACATGGTGAAGGGGTCATTGGTCCAGATGGCAGAGGAATTGGTGCCCATTATGGCATTGAAGGAAAAATTGATGTTGAAATGGGAACATTTAGTAAAGCATTTGGTGTTGTTGGTGGATTGGTTGCAGGTAGCCAGGACTTAGTGAATTTTGCATACAATAAATCAAGAACATGGCTTTTAAGTGGTTCTCATCCACCCGCCGTTGCTGCTGCTCAGCTTGCTGCTATTGACGTCTTAGAAACAGAATCCAAACATGTTGATACATTATGGGAGAATACAAAATATTTCAAAAAGGAATTACGTTCATTAGGTTTTGATACAGGAAATAGTACTACTCCAATTACTCCTGTGATTGTCGGAGAATCAAAAGATGCGAAGAAATTAAGCGACAGATTATACGATGAGGGTATCTTTGCATTACCAATAGTATTTCCAATGGTTGCTCGTGATAAAGCCCGTATTCGCAATATGATTAATGCAGGTCTTACAAAAGATGATCTGGATACGGTTCTTTGTGCATATGAAAAACTTGGAAAAGAATTAAAGCTAATTTAATTTCATTAGCTTTTTTTTTCTTTAAGGTGATTCCATTTGAATCAAATTGATATTGATCATCTAGGATTAGAATATGATGATAAGGAAAATGCAATACGGTTTTTCAATGAAATATGTAGTTTAAAAATTTTGAAAACATATAGATTATCAAAAGAAATATCAAAAAATATTTTTTCTATTCCCAAATCAATTGAAGTATTAGTTTTTAAAAATCATCATATGTATATTGAAGTGTTTATTACTGGTGAAAAACAAACAAAATCATTTTTCCATATATGCTTAAAAGTACCAAATAAAAAGGATTTTATATCATTATGCAAAAAAAATGGATTACAACCGTATTCAATTCAAAAGGATGATAAGATATTACTTTTTGTTCATGATTTTACAGGCATTTTATACGAGATAAAAGAAGACAATTCTATTAAATCTTAATGCTTATTTCTTATGTAATGATTTTTTCTATTGCTTTATATTTTTCTTCTTCAGTTGGTTTTCTTTTTGATTCAAGATGTTTCTCAATTGTTTGTTCTATTGAAGTATCCATAGTTTTTTTATTTGATTCAATTGAATCAATAAGATTCTTGTCTTTTTTTGAAAAGGTAATATGCTTATTATTTTTATGATCATTAATTAATAAGAGTACATCCATAAGAAACTCTTGTTCTTCTTTTGTTGGGGTCCAAGTAACACTATTTGATTCTTGATTAATATTTGGTGCTTCAGGATTAATATGGATATTCATGTTTAAGGACTGTTTATTATTTTTTATTAATTCAATTTTGCAGAAAATATTATATGATGAATCCATGTTTTGTTTTTTCCCTCAACATTGTTTTTGCATTGTATATAGTCAAACCTTTAATTATTTTCTAATTTTTTAATTATCTTATTTAGCCATCCCATTTAATTCCTATTTATAATTTTTTAATAACGTAAAAAAACAAAGGATAATTCATATGACAAATACAAAGTATATCTTTTCTACGAAATGCAGGTAAAGAATTTAAATTCATAACTTACATACCATTAAACAAATTTCCATATGTTTATTGTCAAAAACATGGTGTGATACATTTATGAAAGAAGGATATTTGCAAAAAAAAATAGCTGAATTTTCCGAGAAGATATCTACTTTTGAACATCGATTAGATTTTAAAGAAACTGAATTTGAACGGTTAGAAAATCAACTAGGCGGATTTAAACAATTGCTAAAAAAGCTTAAAGATATAGAGACATTAAAGGACCAAGCCGTTAAACAAATTACTTATGAAAATCAAATGCAAATTGAAAAATCAATAGAAAGGACCATAATAAAACTAGAAAAGACTACGAAAAAAATGGTCGATAGTCAAACAGCACTTTTACAAAAGACGCTTGAACAAATAAAAAAGGATGAACGCATATTTAACAATACAGTAAATGAAATAGAATCTTTAAAAGAGCAAGTGAAATTTTATCAAGAATTTCATCGATTGTTTATGTTAAAATTAATAAACAAAGGTATACTAAATCATCGTGAATTAAATGAAGTTGAACTTAGAGCAAAAAAAAGAGTCAGTCAAAAAGACTAGTTACTTCTTATATTAATCAGATATTTTTAAAATCAAATATTAGAAAAAAAATTTGATATTTGTTTTACAAAATTTATTATCACATCAATCATAACATGGTTTTTTTCTCGTGTTTTATCGATTGTATTGTCGGATATATCCGACGAATAATCATCAATTATGAAATATTCTTCAAATATGTTATTTTGTACAGTAGTATTATTTGAGCGAGGAGTGATAATATTACCATCAGTATTGTTATAAAAAACACAATTTTTAATTAGATTATCATGTGAATTAGTTAGATATATACCATGAACAGAATTATTGGTAATTGTACAATTTAAAATTAAATTATAATTATTGTTATTAGAAATACCATCTATACCACTATGATAATTATTATTTAATATGCAAAATTTTATAGTATTATTACACGATTGCTGAAGTTCAATTCCATCACAATTGTTTTCAAATGTACAGTTTTCAATTAAATTATTATTAGCAGTTGATAGAATGGTACTAAGAAGGACAATACCTTCATCTGAGCAATTGATAAACAAGCAATTATTAATGATATTACTATCTGACCAGATACTTACACCAATAGGAGTATCTAAAAATTTACAATTATTTAATGTAGTTTCTTTTCCAATTATTCTTATTCCTGAAGCATATAACCCCGGCCCAGTGTTTTTTATCGTAATATTTGAAATACTTACATTTGGTGAAGAAATAGTAATTATAGGTTTATTTTTTTCAGTGCTCATATCTATTATTGTCTTGTTTGCATCTTTCCCCAAAATTTTTAATGGTTTTGTAATCTCAAATCGTTGATTATATTCTCCTTCTTCAAAGATTAATGTTGAATAAGGATCCGCATCATCTATTATTTGCTGAATATCATCAAATGAAGTAACAACCATAGTCTCAGCATGTCCTCTTGTTGATGAGGATGCTAGAAATAAAAGGAGAATAATAAGATATAATAGTTTGATTTTTTTCCCTTTCATGAATTTCATCCACACTGAGTTTTCATGTTACAATTCAGCATGGAAATTTTTGTCAGAATTATTATTTAAGTAAAAGGGGGTACAATTTCATATTGTCATTATAGCAAGCCTAAAATTAATTTATATTTTGAAATATAAAAACATAGGCAAAAAAACATGAAATTATAGTTTATTCCATACTTAAAACTAAACCAGCCATACCAAGCGAAAAGAGATCTGAATAATTTGTAAATTGAAGACCTTCTTCAGAAGGATATAACAAGTTAAATGCAAATACCATGCTTTATAAAAACCTGTTAACACATGGATTAAACATGGATAGGTAACCGTATATTGATAATATATAAAGAAGGATGTCCAATATTGAGATTTAAATAAACAGATATCTTAGTTATTTTTTTGAATAAAACGTGTACTTCATCCAATTATTTGATACTTTGTTCAAATAATGGTGAATAACTATTAAATATGATTTTCCGCATTATAAATTATATAGGGGATTTCATATGAAAATAAAAACAATCATACTCATATCCATTTTGTTATTCACTACAGTACAACCACTATCAGCAATCAATTCATATAACAATCAAATTAAAAAAAATAATTTAACTTCATTTTATACTATGGAAATACCATTAACTAAGGAGCTGGTACATAATGTTAATCCTCTTATTACAAACTCAATATCTTTACCACCATCATTTTCTTGGAAAAATTATCAGGGAAGCGACTGGACAACTCCTGTAAAACATCAAGGAAACTGCGGCAGTTGTTGGGACTTTGCTGCAATAGGCACACTCGAAAGTATCATAAAAATTAGAGAGAACCGACCAGAAATTGAACTAGATCTATCAGAACAATATGTATTATCATGCCTTCCTGCAGCTGCAAATAATTATGGATTAGGTTGCTTGGGTGGTACTCCATATAAAGCATTTTATTATATGATGAATGATGGAGTTGAAGGAAACTATGCAAATGGGGCAATTCCTGAATCTTGTTTTCCTTATCAAGCTGATGATCAAATTCCATGTGATGATAAAAGTGAAGATTGGACGAATCAACTAATTCCTATTGCAGATTGTGGTGAACAATGGGTAGGATTTGATACAGAACAAAACAGGAATTATGTGAAATCCATTATCTATGAAAATGGTCCAATAGCAACAGGAATAAATGTATCAAATGAATTAATTCAATGGGGAAACTGGTTTAACAATGAAAATGATTATTTTAAAGACCCAGATATGCCTTGGGGCAACAGACTAAACCATATAATTGTCCTTATTGGTTGGCATGATGATGACCAAATACAAAATGGAGGTTATTGGATCTGTAAAAACAGTTGGGGTACAGATTGGGGTTATGACGGATTTTTTAATATTGAATATGGAGCCTTATTTACCGCCACCTATATATCATGGGTTGATTATATTGCAAATAATTCTAGACCAATGAAACCTGAAAAACCTATAGGTGAGCAGCAAGGTTCGGTTAATGAAGAATACATCTATTCATTTGTCTCAACAGATCCTGATAATGACATGTTATTTTATTTTGTAGATTGGGGCAATGGAAATATCTATGATTGGATGGGGACATATGAATCCGGGAAAGAAATTTTAGTTACTCACGAATGGATTAAAAAAGGGTTCTATAATATTAAAGTAAAAGTAAAAGACATTCATGGTTATGAAAGTGAATGGTCAGATGATTTAATAGTCAGTATGCCCCATATGAAAAATGATATACCTTTCTTTTTTTCACTGCTGTTTAAATTACAATCATCACCTAATTTTCTTAAAGAATTATTCTTTCAATTTTTATAAATAAAAAATAGGGAAAAGTAATTAAATAATACATATATATTATTATTAGATGTATATAGGGGGTTTGATAAAAATGAAAAAAATCACAACAATTTTTATATTTGGTCTATTACTTGCAAGCTCAATTAGCGTTGCAGGGCTTTCATATAGACCTCAAGAAATGGAAAAAATTCAATATAGTAAAAATTTACCAAGAATTGAATCAATGAAAATATCATCATATAAAACTGAGTTTCTTTCTTTAGAATTAGAAGGAGTTTCAACATATATATCAAAACCAGGAGAACCAAATTTACCTAAAATTGTTCATGCTTTTGAATTACCTTTTGGAGTTAAAGATATAGATGTTTCTGTTCAATTATCTTCATTTCATGAAAAAAGAATCAGTGGGAAAATTCGCCCAGGATCGGAACTGATACCATTGACCAGTTATGAATATACTTCAATAAATAAAGAATCTAGCATAAAACAATCCATTTACCAAACAACTGAATATTATCCTAATTTTTATTATTCATTTGATACTACTTGTGGTATAAATGAAGAAAATAAACCTACAACATTTGTCACAATTGATCTTTATCCAGTGCAATATAGCCCATTATTGGAAAAGATATCCTATGCTGAAGAAGCAGATATTTCAATTACATATACAAATCCAACCAATAATATATTTCCAATAACTGCTACAAATGATCTTGTAGTAATCGCCCCAGAAGTATTTTCAGATGCATTGTCACCATTAATCGATCATAAAAATAATTATGGTGTAAATACTTTTTTGAAAACAACTGAAGAGATTTTTGATGAATATAACGGATTTGATAAGCCTGAGCAAATCAAATATTTCATAAAAGATGCAAAAGAAAATTTAGGAATAACCTATGTTCTTCTTGTTGGTGGTTTGAATTCTATCATTGATGCAAAGCCACGTGATGATATTAATCAGGGATGGACCGACTGGTATGTTCCTGTCCGATATACTAATCTTTTTGATGATCCTGCATTTCCATTGGCATCAGACTTACATGACCCAGGTATAATTAGTGATCTTTATTATGCGGATTTATACAGAGAAGGAGGAGAATTTGAAAGTTGGGATCCAAATGGAGATGGTATTTATGCAGCATGGGATAAACCAGGGGTTCCGGATGACGAAGATCTCGATTTTGTCCCTGATGTTTACCTAGGCCGTCTTGCATGTAGAAGTATAGATGAAGTAAATACCGTGGTACAAAAAATAATTAATTATGAATCTAGTCCTCAAGATCAATCATGGTTTAAGAAAATGATTGTTGTATCCGGAGATGGCTTTTTAGATCAAACTGATTTAAACATATTATGGGATACCAATGAACTAGAAACAGGTACCTATACGATTTATGCACAAAGTTTTGTTCCTAGTGGAGAAAGTGGACCAATTGAAGAAATAACCGTTACTGTGGATCATGCACAACAGACTCAATTGACTTTTAATCATGATGATCATTTACGAGTAACTGGATTTCCCGGTGAACCAATAGCAGAAATATGTACCGTTTCTGAAGGAGATGTACTTGGAAGTTCAGATTTTTACTATACTCCAACTGAAAGTGAAGCATATTGTAATGAATTTTATTATTGGGCAAACATGAGTTATTCGGATGGGGTGTTAACAATCCGTGGAAAATCATATGATCCAAAACCATATGGAAATATAAGTAGTATACATGTTTGGATTAAAGATGAATCAGATACTATGGTCCTTTCAGAATGGAGAAATGATACAGAAATGTATTATGAAGGGGAATGGACAACAGGAGAAAAAGCATTACTCGGTAGAGGTGGTGCTTTATATTATATGCCTGATGATTTTCAAAAAGAAATTCTTTGGGGATCAAATGGAAAATTTACTGGACCTGAAGATATCATTGAAAGTGTTAGTGAAGGATGCGGTTTTCTATTTTTCTCAGGTCATGGAAGCCCTAATGTTTGGACTGATCAATATCCTGGAATTCCCGGCAACAGAGGATATGGTGGAATACCTGGCATACAGGTAACCACTTTGAAACCCTGGCCACCCTTCTTTGATTTACCGCTCTTTCCATTAGATACCCTTTCAAATGCTGAAAAACTCCCAGTTGCTATTGTTGGTGGCTGCCATAACAGCCAATTTAATGTAAGCATGGTTCGTGGTTTATTAGACATAATGCATTATTTCTTCCCATCATTTCCACCTTTATCAATGTGGTGTCATGGTTATCCAGTGCCAGAGACATTTAGTTGGAGATTAGTAAGAAATCCAAATGGAGGTGCCATTGCAAGCATTGGGAATACAGGTTTAGGATACGGAATGCCTGGAAAAGAACTGACAACAGGTGGCGGTGATTCATGGATAACAATAGAGTTTTTTAAACAATATGGATCAGAAGGTCATGATATTCTTGGTCAAGCATATGGAGAAACCCTAAAAAATTACGTCCAAACTTTTGATATGACTGATTTACCTGCAGGACATCCAAAAACAATTGAGCAATGGGTTCTTCTCGGCGATCCAACGTTAAAATTAGGTGGTTATAATTAACCCTTTTTTTTCTTTTTTTATTATTCAAATCAATGGTATTTTTTTTAAAAAAAAATAAGTAGGCAATTATCTATCCAGATAGACTAAAAAAGGAATTACTAATTGGTTATTATGTATTTAGATGGTTTGACTACAGAAAGATTACTTTTTCAAAAATTAAAATATTCAGACATTTCGATTTGGGAAGAATTCTTTCAAAATAAAGACATACTCCCATTTTTAGGTTTTGAATCAACATTAAGCCCTCATGAATTATCAACACAATGGATTGAAAAGCAATTATGGCGTTATAAAAACAATCAATATGGCCATCATGCATTAATAAATAAAAAAACAGATGAATTCATTGGTCAAGCCGGATTATTAACCCAAGAAGTAAATAATATAAAAGAAATTGAAATCGCTTATCATATTATTCCCCGCTTTCGAAAATTACATTATGCAACCGAAGCTGCAGAAAAAGTTAGAAATTTTGCATTTGAAAACAATATATGTTCATCTCTTATTTCCATGATACATGAAGAGAATGTTCCCTCGCAAAGGGTTGCTTATAATATTGGTATGAAAAAAGAAGAAAAAGTTCATTCATATTGGCGAAATATTGGAAGATTTGGCATATTTTATGTGTATCGTATTAAAATTGAATCATGGTTATAAAAAATAATAGAATTAACTTAACAGTATACAGCATCATTATAAATTTTATGATGAAGTTTAGTTAAACTTTGTTGATAAAATTGAAAGAAGCATGTAGATTATTCCCGTTCTATCAGTATTAAAATTTAAATCAAACCCAGTACCACTTTCAAGCCCATCAGGGTTAAGAAGGTATAATATACCCCCAATTATTGAGATTGGAAGTGCCAAAAATAATAGCATTGCTAGAACTGAGAAAATGGTTACAGAGATACCACCAAGCAGGCTACCAATTGAAATTGCTATTTGTGCTGCAATAAGTGCAAAGATTGGTGCCCCCATAACAACAAGTGCTTTAATACCAATTTTACTCATGAGTCCAATAAAAAGCAATAGTATTGATCCTAAGGTTAATGCTGTTTGAATTCCACCAATTATTAACAGAAATATCGTAAAAATTGATGTAGCCATTCGTATCAAACCATTTATAATTCCAACTGATGTACTAAATAATATTTGCAATAAGATTATTGGAATAGTAAATAGCGTTTTTAAAACAGAAATTATAATATTTAACAATCCATTTTCTATATCTGGTGTTTGACCATCTCCATTGATTATGTTATCTCTTATGAAATTGATAATTAATTCAATGAGCGCTTGGAGAAATGAATTTAAATCTTGAGTGCCAATATCATCAAGATTTTCATTATTTAATGCTAATTCATCAGTTGAATAAAAACAGGATCGTAATAGATTTATTAACTCTAAGTTTTCAATTGGTTTTTCATTCCCTTGCTTGAGTAGTGAAGCAAAGCTTTCAAATTTTTCTTTTTCGTTTATTTTATCCATAAGTGCATTTCCTTGTACTTGTGGAACAGCAGTTACGGTAGAAATGAATAATATTGTAATAATTATTGCACCAATTATAGTACTTATTTTTCTGGATTTTCCATATTTTTGAGACATCATACTTTTTGCCTCCTCGCCATATTACTTTTTTATAATAATATTTAATAGTTATCCAACTATTTAAATTATTTGATATTATAAAATAATAAATATATAAAAATTAATTGAATGACTTATGTATTCTATAGTTCAATAAAATTGATAAGAGTACATTAATTCTTGATTATATTACCATGATTTTTTATACACATCGAAATAATTTTGCTATACAATTTTTGATTGCATTCAATATGAATATAAATATCATCTTTATAAGTCGATTTTATGATATTTGTTTTATCATGAAGCCAAGAAATAAAAGACTGGACTTCATTTGAATTGGGTAATTTCATTTCTATTGAAATAAGATTAGGAAGTTTACAATAAACCATCTCAATAAGTTCCATAATTCCTTGTTTATTTTTTACTGAAATTACAGCAATTACATTACCAGAAAATTGAAAATGATTTTTTAAAAAAGAAATTTTATTCTCTAATTGATTTTCCTCAACTAAATCTATTTTATTTACAACAATAATTATAGGGCTGGTAACTTTCAAATCGGATAATTCCTGTAATGAAGTTTCTAATTTTTGTTGAAATATTGATAGCGATTCACTGCCATCGATAACAAGCAATACAAGATCAGAATATTGAATTTCCTCAAGTGTCGAGTGAAATGCATTAATAATCCATGCAGGAAGACTCTGGATAAAACCAACAGTATCAGTAATTAAAATTGGGATCTGTTGATCCTTCATCTTCCTAGTTAAGGTTGACAACGTAGAAAATAATCTATCTTCTATGGTTACTTGTTCTTCCGTTAAAATTTGTAATAAACTGCTTTTACCCGCATTTGTATAACCTGCAAGTGAAATTAAATAATAACCACTCACATATCGATGTTGCCGTTGTATTTCCCTATCATGTTGAATTTTTTTTAAGTTTTGTTTAACAAGTCTCATTTGCTTCTTTATCATCTCATAATAATCATCGACTTGATATTCTCCCCCAGCCATTAACCCCGGATGTTCACCAGACCTTGCACGATGTATAAGTTCCTTAACATATGGTTTTTCATATTCAAGTTCAGCTAATTTTACTTGTAATTTTGCTTCTTTTCTTTTTGCCCGGTCTTTAAAAATATTAAGGATAAGTCTAATTCTATCAATAACCTCAATTTTAAGTTCTTTTTCCAAGTAAAACCATTGGGAAGGTTTTAGATTACCATTAAAAACTGCTATATCAATTTGACAGGAACTCTCTTCAATAAATTTTTTTATTTCACTTAATTTACCCAATCCAATATAAGAAGATGAATCTGGTTTTTTTCTTATTTGAACAAATTTTTCTATAATACTATACTCTAATGATTCAATTAACAATGATATTTCTTTAGTATCTTTTTGAAGGGATACAACAATTACATTTTTTTGGTCATGTACCATTCTAATCAATCAACGATACCAATCATGTGGTAACTCTTTAAATCTACGCATTAATTAAAAAAATATGAATAATACGTCTAATATAAAGGAGAAACAATAGTTATTTTAAAACGAAAATCCTATATTTAACTTCCATAACTTTTGTAATATTATTTAAAATACCATCCATTAATTATTAATGATATCGTTGCATAACCCATAAAAATAAGTGATAATCTATGTATGATGATCTAAGTAAACTTGGAGTTATCCCATCAGATCGAAAAAAATTAGAACATATGGGAATTACAACCTTAAAACAACTTGCAGTTATGTCGGTCCAAACCCTAGGGATGGGTCCAAGCAAAGGTAATCAACTCATTCAACGAGCTCGAAATATTATCTATAGTGAAAATATTCTAGATATTTATATAAAAGATGAAGAAACAATAGAACTAACGGTAAAAAAAACAGATAGAGCCGTGAGGAAATCGGTGTTAAATGCTTTGGATGTTTATAATACTGGATGGGGCGCAATCGCTTTAGAAATTGAAGATAATACTCTTATATTAAGACGGAAAACAAATGGATTTAATAAAATAATTAGGAAAGCAGAAGCGCTACAAGAAATATTAGAAACAAAAAAACTGGAAGAAAAAGAAAAGGAAGGGATTTTCCTCCCAGAAGATGAGTTAAGAGCTTTTGCTAAAAAAAGGGGATTTAAAGGGTTTTGGAAAAATGTATTTCAAGAGATACAAGGCAATGAAATAATGAAAAAAGTCATTACGACTAGCATGTTTTCAACTTTTAACGAACCTGTTCATTCATTGGTTATTGGTGAGCCTGGCAGCAGTAAGACGATGGCAAAAGAAATTATTAGCGAAGAATTTAAAGATATCACAAATATTGGTGCTAATACTACAAGATCAGGACTAGTTTGCAATCTTGGCACAGGAGATTTAGGGGCTCTTCCTCATTCTAATCATAAACTTGTATTGGTTGATGAATTTGATAAAATCCCTTCAGATGATATTGAATATACTTACGAACTTCTTTCGAATGGTAAATGTACGATTCACTCAGCCAAAGTTCATCAAAATGTTACAAGTAATTTCATTATGATTGCTTTTGCTAATCCAAAAACAAAGGTTTTCACTAAAAATGCATTAAAAGATATTGGTCTATCCCCCTTACTTATGAGTAGATGTGCCCTTATTGTACGAGTGAAATCTATTAGTTCAGAAGAACGATTAGAATTATTTCAGAAGAAGTTTTTTGGAACCAGTGAATTAAAAGAAAAACATGATTATTATGATCAATGGATTCGTTTATCAAGAAAGTTTACACCAGAAATAACTGCATCTGAAAATGCCATTAAAAAATATTTAAAAAATATGAATAATATTGTTGAAAAACACTACTCTTCGAATCTTAGACGTGATCTTCGTATGGCAGATTATATTAAAAGAATCCCTTTAGCAATTGCACGAGCATCATTTTCTTCAATAAATGATGAAATATTAAAAGAAGCTACCACCATTATTAATGAATCAATTAACACATGGTTTTCAAACGAATAAGTTAAAAAATTATTTTATTAAATAGGAGGATTTATAAATATATTTTATATGTTGAGTAATGGTGGACGAATGGAAGAGGATGATGCATATATTGAACATATAGAATCGGAAGAAATTAAAAAGCTTGTAGAAAAAATTTATACAGCTAAGCCGGAGAATATAATTTCTGATAATAATAAGGTCCATGATTATGATAAAATCATTGAAAAAATTGATGAGATTGATATTGAAAAACCAGTAAAAAAATATGGATTATTTAATAAATAAATATTTATATTAAAAAGTGATAGATAATTATAAATATCAATTAAATATAACCACCATTTATATTTGTTATAATTATATGTTTAACGTCGGGTATAACATTTGACCTTTTTAATAATGATTGTAAAAAAGTAATAAGGAATTCATATGACATTAGAATCTTTGGATGAAATAAAAACGGAACTAACAAAAAAAACATCAACACTTTCAAAAAATGAAGAAGACACCTTTACAAAAGGATATATGACTGGTATTGAACAATCTTTTTTTTCTTTTTCAAGCCTAGTTAAAAAATTTCAAAAATATCAAAATGATGTGAAGTTATTAATGAAAGAAGAAAAAAAAATTTGGAAGAAATGGGTATCATATTACGAACAAAACTCAGATATTTCAAAGGATGATTATATAGAAAAATACAATACTTGGTTATTTGATTATTTATTTTTAGAAAATAAAGAACCATCATTTAATAGTCTTTTTTAATTCTGGCTGCCTTTATATTTATACTTCAGTTTTATTTTCTTTAACAGCATGTTGAACTTCTTGTAAATATTTTCTTGTTCCACGTTTTACTTCAGCCAGTTGTTTTTGTGAAATATTATATGATTGTTGTGCTGTTTCTAATGCAAATACAAGTCCATGGACAAAAGCACCGGGATGGTAATCTTTATCCTTTAACAAATGGAAAATGTCATCAGCCACTTTCATTGCATCTTCAAATGTATATATTTTTGAGTTGATATTTTCTTGTTTAGAGGTTTCTGTTGCCATAATTGCCTACATTTAATTTATTTAATAAAAAGATTTTCATTTTTTAATAAATGAATCGAAAGGGATTTACTATTATCATAAAATATAGTAAAAAGTTATTAGACTATATAACAAAATACTCTTCTATTACGAAATTATATCGTTTTGTATAAAATTTTTAAAAAAAAATTTTTATAGAATAATAGTGTTAATTATTATAAGAGGCATAATATATGATAAAATTAAAAAAAGTATTTATTTTTTCTTTAATAGTGCTTCTTATTATTTCTCCTATATCCTCAGCGTATGTACAAAATAATTCAAAGTTTAGAAATAATAAGGAATTGCTGAACCCATTTATTATCCAATTAACAGAAGAAAATGTGATCATGATTCATAATTTTATTTTAAATAATTACACAAGTATCGAAAAAATAAGAATGGAAAATTTGTTAAATAATTTAATTAATGAAAAAAATCAACTAGATATGGAATCATTCTATTATCTGATTGAAGAAAAAGGATATCAAAACATTTTTTATCCCTCAGAAACAACAGGTATCGAAGATGATTTACTTAATTTTCTAATGGAAATGATTGAAGATCGGTTAGGATGGGTATATGATTTTTACCAAAAATCATCTTATCTATTATATACTTCTCAAGAGCTTTTGAATGATAGAGCTCTTCCTAAAGAAATTATTGATGAATTGTTCATACTAATTGATAATTTAAATGATATTCAAATATTACTATCTGCCCTAATAAATAAAGAGTATATTACATTTTTAAAGGATTGGTCACCAGGCTTAATAATTCAAGAAATTACAGAAATTATTGACTCTATAGAAATAATTGCAGAAGATATAGGAATATTATTTGGTGATATCCAACAATTCATATATAGTGTATCTGATTTTATTAATTGGTTTGTCTCGGAGCCTTGGAAACAACCAATTCATATATATGGTCAAGTTATAAAAGGCTTGGAGGGAATTGCAAATATCAATGTAAGCTGTCAAAATGCCATTTCAATTACTAATGAATCGGGATTCTTTGATTTTTATATCGATGTTACTCCTTCAAATACATCCATTCCTCCAAATACGTATTATGGAATTCACAATTGTATCATATATGTTAATAACAATGAAGAATTATCTTCATCTATGTTATTATCGTATGTATTTTCAGATGGCGGTATCTATTGGCTCTTTATTCTCTCTAATGATTCAGCAAATAAAAGCAATAAATTTAATCAACCTTACAATTTTTTCAATGGTTTTAATGAAATTGAAGGAAAAATCACGTCTTATGAGGCATTAAGAAGTGTTAATACAAATATTTGGAAAGTATTATTCAACTCCTTTAAAAATAATCATATAATTGCGTTCAACTGGCAATTAATATTAGAAAAAATACAACAATGAAAATATGTAAAGTAACATCATATCTTTATAATCAAGGAGAGTGTCCAAAAATTATATCAAATGTTATCTATAAGATATATCTTATTATTCACAAGTATTGCTAAACAATAAATAATTATTTATATATTTAACATACTTAAATAATATTAAAGGAATAGTTCATTTGGAAGGTTCTATTAAATGAAATATAATGTTTTCAAAACTAAACTCATTATTCATTTTGTTATTACACTGCTTTTATTTCAACTAATTCCATTAATAAGCTCAGATGATAATACTTACATCGAAAATAGATATCAATCAGAAAATACATACATCCATATTGCTTTGTCAGAAATATCGGTTATAACAAATAAGAATTATACTGAAATAAACTTTAATTCAAATTCTACGAAACTGATGAACTTTGGGCAACCAATGATTCCTATCATTTCAAAAACATTTGTTCTTCCTTTTGGATCAAAAATTACATCTATAAATCTATCATATGATTACACTCATTCTATCTATATTAGAAATAAAATAAAACCTGCATTCCACCCAATTCCAAAAACAATAAATCAACATACATTAGATTGGTTTATATCAAATGATCCCTATGAAGATCCCTGTGTATACAACAGTTCGAATGCATTTCCATTAGAATCCTATAATTATACCATTGGTTGCGGCATACAAAATAATTCTCGTGTTATCTTTCTTACCATTCATTTTTATCCAATTCGTTATTTTCCATCCGACCATATTATTCAATATGGAAAGGATGCAGAAATTAATATATCCTATTTGAAACCAACTTTTAACCCTATTTTTTCAAAAGAATATGATTTGATAATTATATGTCCAACTAAATATGCTCCATCATTACAGCCCCTTAGTATTCATAAAAATAACAATGGAATTAAAACGAAAATAAAAACTATTGAATCTATTTATTTTGATTCAGTTATTGGTAAATATGACAATATTGGACAAGACGAACCAGAAAAAATTAAATATTTTATTAAATATGCAATCGAAAAATGGAATATATCCTATGTGTTATTAGTTGGCGGCCATAAAAAACAGAGGCAAAGTTGGAATGTTCCAGTTCGTTATTCAAATTTACATGATCGATCTTTTTGGAATGATACCTATATTACCGATTTATATTATGCCGACATCTATAGATATAATCAATCAATACAAGATTATGAATTTGAAGATTGGGATTCAAACAATAATAAAGTTATTGGTGAATGGACCTGGATATTTGATAGTGAGAGAGGTTGGTGGTATGATCAAGATAAAAAAGATAATCTAGATCTTTTTCCAGATGTTTATCTTGGCCGGCTTTCCTGCAGAGATATATCTGAAGTAAAATCAATTGTTAATAAAATTATTAAATATGAAAAAAGGACTTCTGGAAAACAATGGTTTCAAAAAATAATTTGTGTTGGTGGTGATACAGTTCCATATAGTGATGGCATATGCGAAGGGGAAATAGAAACAAATCTCGGTGCAAATTATTTATCATCCATCGGATTTAATGCAACGAAGTTATGGGTATCTAACCAACAATTAACAGGGTCTAGCATTGTTAGACAAGAACTTAATAAAGGAGCAGGATTTATTTATTTATCAGGTCATGGAACCCCTATTGAGTGGTGTACCCACCCCACTGCAAATGGTAATGAATGGATTGATGTTTATGCATATCAATTGAGTTCATTACTAAATTTTAATAAATTACCTATCTGTATCGTTGGAGGTTGCCATAATAGTCAAATTGATGTGGCATTAATCAATATTATAAAAGGATTAAAAAAATATGGTATATCCTATTTATTTTGGGATGAGGGAATCGAATGTTTTCCAAAATGGACGTGGGCACCAGAATGTTGGAGCTGGAATCTAGTTTCTCAAAAAAATGGAGGTTTTATTGCTACCATTGGCAATACCGGGCTTGGCTGGGGTGTTGGAGGTGAAAATTGCATTGAGTATAATGAAGGATATCTTACAACACATTTCTTTCAGGTGTATGCAAATAGTGCACAAAATGATGTTAATACTCTTGGTATAATTCATTCAGAAACGATTAATGATTATATTATGAAATTCTCAGCAAATGATCATGTTCTTGATAGAAAAACAATTGAACAATGGATCCTTTTAGGAGACCCAAGTTTAACAATAGGAGGAATGACTTAAAAAATAAAGAAAAAAATATTATATTATCTAATTATTTAATAATATTTAAATAGTAAAAAATTATATTTTAAAAATAATTGTATATGGGGACAAATATGAATGCATATAATAAAAAATATTTACAAATAGCATTAATTATCTTTTGTATTATTGGGATGCAACCATTAATAGCAAGTAATAACGTCCAGGAAGATGATGTATTAGACCAAAAGCAAATTGATTATACATACGATACTGCTGAGGTTAATAAAATGCAAAACTGGGCTCAATCATTCATACCATCGGTTGCCATGTTATCAAGGGTAAAATTATTTCTTCGTATTATTAAACCTGATAATGAAATCGTCATTTCCATTAGAAAAAACCTTGATGATTCTGATTTAACCCAAGTTACTATTCAAGCAGCATCGATTCATAATACCTCCATGAAATGGGTAGAATTTGATTTTCCAGATATCGCAGTTGAACCTGGAGAATTATATTATATTGTATGTAATTATAATAGCATATATTCTTTACAATGGGCTGCTTCATTTAATAATTTATATCTAAATGGTAAAGCTTTTTCTCAAGATCTTGATTTTCCTGGAAATTGGAAACCTTGGGAAGACGACATGCCTTTTCCTTATTCTGTAGATTTCTGTTTTAAAACCTATGGTAAATATCATCCGCCAAATCAACCAATAGAACCTAATGGACCAAATCAATTAGCCATCAATAGAATCGGTCAATATTCCACATGCACTGAGGATTTAGATGGAGATCTTGTAAGGTATGGTTGGGATTGGGACGATGATGATGATGTTGATGAATGGACCCAATATTATGAATCGGGAAAGACTTGTATGGTAAATCATTCATTTAGTAAAAAAGGGAATCATAAAATTAAAGTCATAGCTGAAGATATCGATGGGTATCAAAGTAGATGGTCATTTTCAAAATCATTATCCGTACCAAAAACTTATCAATTTCATTCATTAGTTTTTTATTATCTACAAATTTTTTCATCGATGGAAAATAACATAATAAATATGATTATTACAAGGGATTTTAATCAAATAATGCAATAACTATTTTCAGATAGAATCAATGGTTTTTTAAAATGAAGGTAGAATAGAAAGGAAGTATCTTATATATTATTTTACTCTTTATGTGAAATAAAAAATGCATATTAATAATATAATAATTATAATATTTCTACTTATTTTTTTAATAATACCTAAACTTTAAATAGGGTTATTGTATCCCCGTGAGCTATAAAAAAATTTTTATGTGATTCGTAATGCCTCCAACAACAACATTTCAAGATCATGTAGAAAAGCGCATTAAAGAAATGAAAGAAAGAGAAAAACAATTCAGATCAAGACAAAGAAAAAAATGATACGTTTCTCTTCATCTATTAATTCTCTTTTATTATTTTTCTATTTTAAATGATATAATGTTTGAATGAATCGTTGTAAAGCAGTGAAATTTCCAATAACTGCTAAATAAATCATAACCCATTCAATAACATTAAATCCTAAATAAATTGTAATTATTCCTATAGAAGCAAAAAAATGTTGAATAATAGGTGCAAATATCAGAAGGGTAATTCTATCCGCCCGTCCAAGTAATCCAGCATACATTCTTTTCAATCCTACAGCTTGAGATTGGGTACCCATATAACTTGTAAGTAACATTCCAATCATTGCAAAAAATCCAATGCGTAAATCACACCAGGAACTAAAAGCGATACCACCAACAATTAACACGTCAGCATATCTATCTAACGCATGATCAAGAAAATCACCTCTTAAACTCGTAGTTTTATTCAATTTTGCAATTTTTCCATCCAATGCATCAAAAAAACCATTGAGAAACACAAATAATGATGCAAAGAGTAAATATTGCATTATTACCTCATTTTTTGGTGTAGACAGATAGAAAAATAATCCACTGAGAAAAGCAAAAAAAAGAGCAAGCCAGGTCATCATATCAGCAGAAAAAAACGATAAATGTTTAGCAAACCAAGAAAGCAACGGATCTATACTATCTCTTTTTGTATCAAGAACCATATTAGAAGTTCCTCCAATCAAATTCATCAGAAAATAACATTTCAGACCAATCTATTAAACCAGGTGAATATTGTTTTTTATTTTTAAAATTTGAAGATATCATTAAAATAATTGCATCTGCAATTTCCTTTTGAGTATGAGAAGAGGTATCAATTTCACTAACATCATCAGGAGTATGAATTTGTATTGCCTCACATAAAATGACATCTAAAATTTCAGCTTCAATATTTTCCTTAATTTTTTTTTCACTCCAATTTCGCATCTTTAATCTATCTAACAAAATCCTTGGATCACAGCGAAGGACAATAACTTCAGATACACAATGAAGTAAATGAGCAATATGTCCATCTAAAAGTACCAAGGGCTCATCCTTATATTGCATCTTAATCATTTCATCAATTTTTTCAATATCGATAATATCAGAATTTCTTAATTGATCAAAATCACATATAAGACCATGTTCTTTTGCATATTGATGAAGATTAATGAGTTTAATATCTAATCTATCAGATATTATCGAAGTAATACTTGTTTTTCCCGTACCTGGAGTACCTGTTAATGCAATAAACATAGTTCATTAAACTAATCGATGAAAATCATATCCTCTAAATCCGTCAACATAACAATAATGAAGTTCTTGGAAATCCTCGCGAAATAATTTAACATCCTTACATACTTTTTCAGGCTTTTCTTTTTTTAATAACACACGTTCATAGAAAACTGCAATGTCTTCCATCTCTTGTTTTTTCATGCCAATTCTTGTTAGCTCAGGAGTCCCTAATCTCAGCCCAGATGGATTCATTGGATTTGTATCCCCTGGAATAGTATTCATATTTGTAACGATACCTGCCTTTTCAAGCGTTTTAGCAGCTTCCCTACCTTTCCCTGGACCAATTTCAACAAGAATTTGATGAGATTCAGTAAATCCAAGTTTTTCACCAAAGACTTTGAAACCTTTTTCATATAATGCTTGTGCAAAATTCTTTGCATTTTCTATTATTTGTTTTGCATAGTCCTCTCCAAATTCAAGATGTTCTGCAAACGCAATTGCTTTTGCTGCTACATGATGCAAATGATATGATGATGTAATGCCTGGGAAAACCCCAAAATTCAATTTATTCAAAAATGATTTATCTTCCTTTGATTCCCCGGTATGATCCGATGCTATCATACCACCTTGAGGGCCTGGAAGTGTTTTATGGGTGCTTCCACATATGACATCTGCACCCTCCCGCAAAGGATCTTGAAACTGTTTTCCTGCAATAAGACCCAAAACATGAGCTGCATCATATACAAGATATGCGCCGACTTCATGAGCTGCCTCAGCAATTTCTTTTATTGGACTTGGAAAAAGAAATACACTTCTTCCATTAAGGGCAAGGGTTGGTTTTACTTTTTTAATCAATTTTACTGCACCATCAACGTCAATATTCATTTCCTCATCATTAAACGGATATGATATGAGATTAATACCTCGTATTGCAGCAGCACCCCATTTGCCAAAAGAAATATGGGCACCATTTGCCAAGTCAAGAACAGTTGCGGTTTGGCCTGGTTTTATTAATGCCTTTAAAATTGCCATATTTGCTGTTGTCCCGGCTGTTGGTCTTATATCTGCATAATGACATTGGAATAGTTTTTTTGCAAGTTCAACGCCTTTTAATTCAATATTATCAAAAAACTCGCATCCTTCATAATATCTATTTCCCGGTGTCCCTTCTGCATATCTACCATGAAGATCAGAAATGAGCATTTCTCTACAGAGAGGTGAAAGCACATTTTCACTTGCTATCATAGGTAATGATTCAGAATAGAATTTATTATTATTCTTCGCCTGTTCTTGTATATAAATAACTTCATTATACCATTTCATAACCTTCAACTCATAAGCCGATATTTAATATCTAAATAAAAAGGTAATGGCAGTAAAGCGGCACTATTATTTATATTTCAATTAATGATTTTGAAGAAGTGGTAAGAAGTTCACAACCTTCTGATCGAATAACAATATCATCCTCTATTCTAACCCCACCATAATCAGAGAGATAAATCCCTGGTTCAACAGTTAATACCATGTTTTCTTTAAGTATTTCATCACAATGAAAATTAAATCCTACCCCAGGATCATGAACATTGAGACCTAATGAATGCCCTGTTGAATGAATAAAACAACCTTTAAATTTTGATTGTTCTATGAAATCATAGGTTACTTGATGAATTTTTTTTGCTTGTATGTTTGGATGAATAGTATCAAGCGCAATTTCCTGAGATTTCATCACGGTTTCATATATCTCTCTTTGTTTTGAAGAAGCAGATCCATATACAAAGGTTCTACTTGTATCGGAATGATAATTATTTATTGTCGCCCCAAAATCACAAAGAATGAAATCACCATTCATTAATTTTTTATTGCCATGCGCATAATGCGGCATGGCAGTATTGGATCCAAAACTTGAAATTGTTTCAAAAGCAGGTTTCTGTGCACCAAATCGTTGAAGGTGATAATTTATTTCTGCGGCTAATTCAAACTCATGCATACCCTTAGAAATAAAATCAGGTATTTTTTCTGCAACTTTGTCCGCAATTTCACAGGCCTTCTTTATATTTTTAATTTCTTCTTTATCTTTAATCATTCGAGTATAATCAAAAATTTTTGAGATATCAATAAATTCTTTTTGTTTAAAGATTGAATGTAGAAAAACATAATCTGAATATAGTAAATATGAAGCATTTATTCCAATCTTATCTGATTTTCCTATGATTGTTTCCATTACTGTTGAAAGTTCTTTTCGTGTTTTAAATGTATGAACAGATGCATCTGTTTTTTTTGCGAGTTCTTCTTCTAAACTAGATACAATTATATGTACATTCCCATCTGGAAAAAGGACAACAGCACAACCTTCAAAGATTCCTTGATTAAGGCCAGTGGTATAAAAAAAATTTTTATCTATAAAAGAATCCGAACCATTTTTTAGGATAATAACCTCTGTATCCAATGGACAATTACTAAAAATTGTTTGAATTCTCTCTTTCTTAATCATATTTCAAGTAATGAAATTTCTCTTTTAGTATATTGCCATAAAAAAAAATAAAAAAAATGATGATTTAGGATTTATAATCATTAATCAAATTCTGTAAATCATCTAAATTACTTTTAATATTTTCAACTTCTTGAAGTTTATCACTTTCAAAATTCTCAAGAATTTCATGTAACGGTTTTGTGAGCTGATAAATATGTACCGGACGACCTTTTCCTTTTTTCTTTAAATCTCGTTTTCTTGCCCATCCACGCTTCCTAAGTTCTTGCATTGCAACACTAACTTCAGGTTGTCGTAAATCTGCACCCTGTTCTACATCCGCAGAACGGCATTCTTCACATTGAGAAATATAAATAAGTGTTTTAGCAAGATTACGCGGCATGCCTAAATCGGTAAATAATTCAACTGCCCGTTCATCATCTTCGTCTAATACCAAGGATCTTTTTCGTTTCATAATCCTCTCTCCTCAACGAAAAATAATCATTCGTCGGTATTTATATTTTTCTTATTTTTTCAAATTTTATAGATTTATCTTCTTTTTTTCGATTAATAAATCATCTTTTTTAAATTTACGTAAAATTATTTCACTTTCGGATAACATTTCCATAGCAAGATCATCAGGATACTCTCCATCATACACAATTTCTTTAACACCTGCATTAATAAGCATTTTTGCACAAACCACGCAAGGAGTATCAGTTACATAAAGAATAGATTTTTTTATTGAAATACCAAATACTGCTGCTTGAATAATTGCATTTTGTTCTGCATGCAGTCCTCGACATATTTCATGCCTTTCCCCTGAAGGTACATGCAACTTCTGACGAAGACATCCAGTTTCATCACAATGTTTCATTCCTTTTGGTGGTCCATTATACCCCGTGCTAAGTACATGTTTATCTTTTACTAAAACTGCTCCGACATGTCTTCTAAGACAAGTACTTCTACTAGCCGCAAGATATGCCATTTCCATGAAATATTCGTCGTATGAAGGACGTTTTTCAGCCATAAAACTTACTCCCAATTGTATAATTCTTTTTTCATTAATTAATGTTACATTTTAAATAAAAATTTGATTCTGTTCATCATTTTTTCAATGGAATGGTAAACGTATCAAAATCTTTTGGAATGATGACCTTGTTAAACTTCTTTTCAGCTTCTTTTTTAAGGTCTTCACTTTCATAATAACGTGGACTTATATGAGTTATAAAAAGCATTTTCACCTCTGCATTTTTTGCAATAATTGCAGCCTCTTCAACCGTTGAATGTCCATATTGATAACTGATATCATTTAATGAAGAATCAAATGTGCCCTCATGAATTAATACATCAGCATGTTTTGCAAATTCAATCATAGTTTCAACTGGTCTTGTATCACCAGAATACACTATTTTCCGACCAGGCCTTTTTGGACCCATTACCATTTCAGGGTGAATTTCTGTTCCATCTTTTAATTTGATAGTATGTCCTTTTTGCAATTTACTAAACAATGGCCCTTCTGGAATATTTAGTTCTAATGCTTTTGGTTTATTAAATTTACCCGGTCTTTCTTTTTCAACCAAACTATAAGCTAGTGATGGTACCCCATGGCTTACCTTTAACACATGGATTTCAAATTCCTTAAAATCTACTATATCACTATCAGCTACCTCATGAGATAAGATTTCATAGGTTGGCTTAAAATACCCTAGTGATACCACATCATTTACTAAATCATGGATTCCTTCTGGCCCATAGATATGTAATGGAATATTTCTATCATTTAATTGCATCGTTTGAATTAAACCAGGAAGCCCCAGAAAATGATCTCCATGATAATGTGTTATAAATATATTTTTTATTTGCATATAACTAAGATGTGATTTCTGGAACTGGCGTTGGGTTCCTTCCCCACAATCAAATAAAAGAATTTCACTTCCTCTTTTAATAGCTATTGAAGAAACATTCCTTTTAACTGATGGCCAACTTCCACCAGTTCCTAAAAAAATCAATTGCAATTGAGTCATATTCATAGCCACATATAAATAAAACGTAAAAGGATTATGGTAATTTTTTGGTTCCAACATAAAAATAACGAGTTAAACTTCTATGGACTGGGATTTTTATTACGATTTCAATATGATACTTATTTTTAATAATTTCAATATACGACTCAGAAGGAAGACCAATAATTATTTTTCCATCTGATTTTAATATCGAATATATGCTATTAAAAGCTCTATGATAAAGATCACATAACTCTTCTTTGTTTGTTGTTGTTGCTTTTCCATAAGGAAAATCTGTTATCACAGCATCAACTGGAGATTTAATACAATCTTTAATCTTTCCAACATCTGCAGTAAAAATAGTATCATTTGAAATATGGTAGAATTCAAGATTTTGTTTTGTTCCATTAACCATTTTTTTTTCTATATCGCTACCAAATAGTTTACATCCAATTAAACCCGCTTCAATTAAAAATCCCCCGGTTCCACAGAATGGATCATAAACAGAATCATTTTCTGTAACTTTTGCAAGGTTTACAAGACATCGAGCTATTTTAGGATGCAATGAAATTGGTGAAAAAAAAGGTCGATATTGTGCTTTTCTTTGTTCAAATTGTTTTCTACTTATCTGTTCTTTTAAGATTCCAACATGGATAAGATCATCTGTGATTAAAACATATATTTCAATGTCGGGTTTTGTTAAATTTACAATCTTATCTTTAGTATATACTTGAGTTATTGCCCTTAGTAAATCAGTTGACTTTATTTCATTAGATCTATTTTTACATCGAACTGCAATTGTTCCTTTCTTTATTATTGGGTTGTTTTCTACTTCTTTTTTTATTTCTTTGTTATCCGGTTTAACTGAAAATAAATATTCTGATATCGAATATACTAATGATAATCTTGATGCAATTTTTTTTATATCATATTTATTATCAAATTCGACAATAATAATATCATCATTCTGATATATTATCTTAAAATCATATGATAATGATTGTAAAGTTGCAATAACTTCTAATCTTGGAATATTTGGATATTCCTTAGAAAGCTCAAAATAGTAACGCATAATCCATCAATTTTATTGTTTTTTATAATTATATACGTATTGATAATATTTATTTTACCTAATGATTTATTTCTAATATTCTTGTTAATGTTTCTCTTATTTATAAATGAAAATTTTCAGCTATTCATATGGTTTTCTTTAATATATGTTATTACAATCAAAACTATCATTTAATAATAACCATATAATTTAAAGCAAAAATCAAAAATCGGTAAATTTATCCAAGGAAAAGACTCTGATAATGAAAACCACATTGATCCATCTGTATATGAAGTAAAATATCCACAGCCCCATTTATAAAAATAATTTGAATTGTAAATTGTATGAGGTGAATAAATAATAATATAGTAATTCATCTCATTTGTTATTTCTAAATTTGAAAAATCACAAGAAATCCACGATAAACTATCAGGTATCTCCTCAGGCGATAATACAATATTTGCTATATCTGGTCCATCAAGATTTTCTCTAATTGAAACATATAAATTTTTTGTTACAGGACCTTCTTTACAAATTAATAATTCTATCGTTGTTATTACATTAATATTTGGTTTAAAAGATTGAGCATAATATTTACTCTCAATTATTGGATATCCATAATCCAGTTGATCTTGACTCTGATCAAGATATTCATTATCCCCTATAATTGATTCAGTTGTTGCCAATCCAATTAAACCATTATCATCCATTACCAGTAAGATAACAGTATAGTTACCTGACTCCGCATATTTATGAATAATCGTCTCACCATAACCAATATGACTATCTCCAAAATCCCATGTCCAATTTACTATTATTCCATCCAAATCATAACTTGAAGATCCATCAAATGTTATTGATTCATTAACAAGTGCATAATATGGTCCATTTGTAATTGCTATGGGTGGTGTTTTTTCAATAATTGTAAATGAATAAATTGTTGATGTGCTACTAATTCCATAGGTATCAATTGCCCATATGATAAAATTATAGTCACCATTCACATTATATGAATCATTAACCCAATAGTATCCATTATCAGCATCCATTGACTGATTAATATAAACACCATTTGGATCTGTAATATTTAAAAGAACATCTACAATACCATCATCATCATTAACATTACAGCTTATATTAACAAAATTTCCTTCATACTGAATAGGTGTTTTAACTACAATATTTTCTATTAATGGTGGGATGTTTATACTCGCTTGAACAGTCGTATTTTTAACAATATTTATTTGCCCTATAGTATCAGTAACTCTTAGAGTTACCTCATGAATTAATAAATCACCCCAATCATATGATGCATAATCATCCACACTACTGTAATCATAAACTCCATTATCATCCCAATCCCATTCATATAATACAATGCCAAAATCATCAAAACTACATGAAGCATCAAAATTAATGCTTGTACCATAACCATTATCATCAGCATCAATCCATTCAAAACAAGCAAATGGAATAAGATCTATTGTACTAACTACTAATGTAAAATTAGACCAATCCAACCCACCAACACCATCAGAAACACTCACATTCACAAAATAAACACCAACATCACCATTCAACGGAACACCAGACAACACACCCGAACCACTATCAATACCCAAAAAACCCGCATCAGACACCAAACCCCACGTCAACACATCACCAACATCAGGATCAACCGCCTCATAATCCACACTATACAACACATCCTCCATCGCAGAAGTCACATCAGAATTCATAATCACCGGAGGATCATTCTCATTAAAAACCGTCAAACTAAAATTAGACCAATCCAACCCACCAACACCATCAGAAACACTCACATTCACAAAATAAACACCAACATCACCATTCAACGGAACACCAGACAACACACCCGAACCACTATCAATACCCAAAAAACC
>Ga0272441_10000979_pt1 | contig 61776 bp, 54 predicted proteins | sample SSMProp6N_FD_193582 | JGI IMG/M metagenome (GOLD analysis project Ga0272441, IMG submission 193582) | Marine sediment archaeal communities from Little Sippewissett salt marsh, Falmouth, MA, United States - SSM-Prop-6N | ecosystem: Environmental > Aquatic > Marine > Wetlands > Sediment ... | reverse complement strand
ACGAGGACGATCTTAGCACCATGGCGGCGCCGTCCAAGTACAAGCACTTGGGAGATTTCCCTCGCTTTGCGTCCGGGGCGGCACGGTTCCCGTGGCCGGTACACTTCGTCGGGGGAAACCACGAACCGTACGGCTACCTCGAGCTTCATCCCAAAGGGGCGAGGATCGCCGAGAACTGCCACTACCTTGGCCGCGGCGGGATGACAACCCTTGGGGGGCTGCGCGTGGCCTACCTGAGCGGCGTGTACAGCGAAGCCCGGTACCACTCCAAGCGTCCCGGCGCCGAAGCGCGGCAGCGCGTGTCCAACAAGGCGTACGCGGCGTTCACCGAAGGCGACCTCGAACGGATCCTCGCGTGCGCCGAAGGCCAGCCGGCGACGGGCGCCCGGGCAGCCCAACGAACCCAACGCTTTGCCGACATCCTGCTGCTCCACGAGTGGCCGGAAGGGATCGTCGCCGAAGCTGATCGGCCTCGCATCGAGGCGCAGTGCCGACGTCTTCGCTACGCGCGGCTGGGAAACGAGCCAGCGCGTCTGCTGCTCGAGCTGCTGCGGCCGCAGATGGTGCTCTGCGCCCACATGCACCTGCGCTACGAGACCACGCTCGTGCTGCCCGGCGGTCCGCACGTCCGGGTGTGCGGCCTGGGGCGGATCGACGACGGCGATGACGGGTTGGCGATGTTCCGCACGACCGGAGACGCGCGGATCCATCAGCTGGTCGCGGCGTGAGCCGCTCCGCCCTGCCGGGGCGACTCCCCAAGCATAGATCCCCCGAGTCGCGTACGATGCCGTCGAGCTCGATCGGCGCGATGGCAATCACGAACGGCGCGTTCGCAGTCGGGGCGCAGCGGGTCGCTCGAAGAAAGGAGCGGAAGGGATGAACCTCATGACACGAGGTACGTTGACGCTGGTGGTTGCACTGCTCGTCGCCGGCGGTTGCGCGATAGCGACGCCGGTTTCGTTCGCGGACCCGGGACTCGAGGCGGCCGTACGCGAGGCGATCGCCAGGCCCGAGGGCGAGATCCAGGATCACGAGCTGTTCTGGGTGACAGCGCTCGACGCGTGGAACCGAGGGATCACCGATCTTGCCGGTATCGAGCACCTCTCGAGCCTCACCTCGCTTCGCCTGACGACCAACCAGATCACCGACATCACCCCGCTCGCGCAGCTTCCGCTGCTCGCCGATCTTGAGCTGGGCAACAACCAGGTGAGCGACCTCACCCCGCTCGCCGGCCTCAGCAACCTGAGAGAGCTCGCGCTCTACAGCAACCGGATCACCGACCTTGGGCCGCTCGCGGATCTGGTGGCGATGCGGGCGCTCGACGTCTCGTCGAACGACATCGCGGAGCTCTCCCCGCTCGCGGGGATGCGCCACATGGAGGTGCTGTTCGGCGGGGACTGCAACATCGACGACATCTCACCGCTCGCGGGGATGTCACGGCTTCAGGCGCTGTTCCTCGACGGAAACCACATCCCGGACATCTCGCCGCTTGCGGGGATGCGGTCCCTCACCAACCTGAAGCTCCGGGACAACGACATACACGACCTGGCGCCCCTCGCGGCGCTCTCGGAGCTGTATTCCCTGTCGCTGAGCGGCAACCGGATCGCGGACATCAGCGCCGTCGCGGAGCTGACCGGGCTACAGATCCTCAACCTTGAGCGCAATGAGATTCGAAGCGTCGAGCCGCTCGCCGCGCTGCAGCGGCTGTACGGCCTCTCACTCGACGAAAACCGCATCGAGGACGTCTCAGCACTCGGTCGCCTGGAGACCCTTCGCGTGTTGAGCCTGAGCGGCAACCCCCTCGGCAATGTGGACGAACTGGGGCGGCTTCGCCACCTGACCGGATTCATCTGTCAGCACGCCGGCATCCAGAGCGTCGACTTCCTCGCCGGGCTGGTCGACCTTGAGGGGCTCGACCTCACGGGGAACCAGATCGAGGACATCCAGGCGCTTGCGAACCTCCCAGCGCTGCGGCAGCTCTACCTCGGCGGCAACCTCATCCGGGACATCGCGGCGCTTGCGGGCGCGCGCCTGGAGCGTCTGTGGCTGGATGGGAACCGGATCTCGCGTGTGGAGGTCTCCCTCGAGATCCTCGGGGAGCTCTCCGGATACATCTTCGACCCCAACGCGCAGGAAGCGCGCGACGCATCGTGCACCACGCCGCACGTGAACCTGTCGGGGAACCTGCTCACGGATCTATCGCTTCTCACTCAGTGGACGCTTCCCACCGGCTGCATCGTGTCACTCGCCGACAACCCCGCCGTCACCAGCGAGCCGGCCCCGGCAGACGCAGCGCTTCTTTCCGAGCTCGAGGCGCGCGGCGTCATCATCTGCCGCTAGCCGCAAAAGGGACACCCTCCCTATTTCTGCAGTAAAGGGGACACATACCTCATTTCGGGGCGCCCCCCTGGGCTCTCCGCAGGAAATAGGGTATGTGTCCCCATGTTTCTGCCCGTCAGCTACTCGAGGATCACCATAAAGCAGCACATCTCGCACTCCAGGTTGTCGCCGCAGAAGGGGAGGATGCACACCTCCACCTCTCCGAGGCCGATCAGCGCCTCGAACGGGACGGTGAACTCGTCCTCGAACTCGTCCTCGAGGACGCCGACGATGTGGATGTAGTACTTGCCCGCGCACGACGGCGGAGCGCAGATGTAATCGGGTGTGAAGGTGAGCGATGGGTACTGCTCCCAGATCTCCGGTGGAATGAGCACGGCCTCGCCACAGCCTGCGGTGTCGTCCCACGGACCGGCGGAAAGCTCCACTGGCAGACCACTCCACTCCGCGCACTGGCACTCCGCCGGCTCGCATTCCACGTTGAAGCAGCAGAGTTCACACTCCAGTTCGTCCCCGCAGTACGCATGGATGCAGACCTCGTAGTCGCCCTGGATCTCACCGATGGGGAACGGATAGGTGCCAGTGAACTCCGCCGCGCCGATCACAGGATCGTTGATCTCGTAGATGACCGGACACGTCTCGGGATCGTTCGGGACGCACGTGTAGTCCGGCGTGATGTCCAGGATCCCGTGCGCGCAGACCTCCGGCGGCACGGTCACGATCCCGCGGCACTGGTAGAGATGGTGCTCGTATCCACCGGCCCCTTCGAGCAGCACCTTGGTGGCGCCCCACTCCCCGCATTGGCAGTCGCCGGGCTCGCCGCACACGATGGTGAAGCAGCACTCGTCACAGAACGCGCCATCACAATAGGCTTTCACACAGATCTCGTAGGACCCGGAGATCAGGTAGACGGGGAAGCTGTAGCTTGCGGCAAACGATTGCCAGCCCAGACCGGGATCGTTGATCTCGTAGCTCACCGGGCAGAGATCGAGGCTGTTCGGGTCACAGCGGTAGTGCGGTGTGACGATCAGAAACTCCCTCTTGCAGACGTCCTCCGGAAGGTGGATGGTCGCTCCGCAATCGTCGACGCTGCTGTTCCAGTCCGGTGTCGCAAGCTCGATCTTGGGGCTGTCCCAGGCATCGCAGTCGCAGCCGCTCGGCCCCTGGCAGCAGAGCACGAACCGGCAGCTGTCGCAGTACTCGGTACCGCAGTAGGCCTCGATCGTCGCTGTGTAGCAGCCCCCCGAAAGCCAGGCCGTCGGGAGATCGAAGCTGGTCTGGAACCCGACCGTCCCCTGGGGCGTGGTGATGGTGTAGGAGGGCGCCGGGCACATCCCTTGGCCGGGGGTGGCACAGTTGTAGAACGGCGTGATCGTGATCGCGGGGTTGTCGCAGATCTCCGCGGGCACCATTACCGTCTCACCGCACCCGTGAAGCTGCGTCCCCCACGTGCCGGAGCTCAGATGCATCGGCGGGCTCGCCCAGCCGGCGCAGCAGCTCGCAGCGGCCGCACAGCAGATCTTGAGGCACCACGTCGCCCCGGCGTAGGTTCCTCCGGTGTCCTGCACGTCGACCTGCAGGCTGTTCGTCCCGGAGATGAAGAAGCTCGGGTCCACGTCAAACGCCGAGATCTCGTCCCAGCCCGTGCCGGGAGTCGGCGATCCCGCGGTGTCGTCGTGGGTGCCGACCAGGTGTCCGTTCAGCGTCACCGTCGCCTTGTCGTCGGCGCTGATCTCGAGGCACGCCGAGACGACATCGCACAAGTCGGGCAGGGTGAACTCGTTGGAAAAACTCGCGCTCATGCCCACACCCGAGCCGCCGGAGTCGATCAACCACACCCACTTGGCGCCACAGGCCCCCGCCGAGGGAAGCTCCGCCCAAAGGCCGATGGGCGGAGAGCCGGTGACCTCTGTGGCCGTCGTCCCCGGGCTTCCCACGACGTAGGTCGTCGCCGGGTCGCTTCCCACGTAGTAGGCGGTGGTCCCGTCAGGGCACGGTGGGCACTCCTCGGGCCCCGGGACGTTGACCCGCAAGTAGATCGTGCAGTCGGGACAGGTGAGCGAGCCGCAGGCCGCGCCGAGCGTCACGTCATAGCTGTTCCAGCCAGCCCCCTGGGGGGTGAAGGTCGCGGGAAGGCCGTTTCCAAGCGACGGGCTCGGCAGCGTCATGCCGGGATAGGTCGCCACCGTCCACGAGGTGCTCGCAAGCGGCGGGCTGCATGTCCCGAGGCAGTCGATGCTCGAGGTCACCGTGATGTTGCTCGACGGGTAGAGATCGAAGATCCCGGCGCAGAACGCGCCGCACGTGCAGGTCGCGGACTGCGCCGCACCCGATCCATCGGTCCACGTAACAACGACATCGTCCCACGCATCGCAGCTGCAGGGCTGTTGCGTCTCGCACTCGAGCTTGAACTGGCACGAGCCACAGAACTCGCCGCCGCAGTAGGCGTCGATCGTCACCCCGTAGGATCCGGTGGCCAGCCACGACAGCGGCAGGGTGTAGCTCGTCGGGAACGGATCGGCCGTTCCTTGGGGCGTGGTGATGGTGAAGGACACCTCACCACAGCTGTTCTGCCCCGGAGTGTCACAGTCGTAGAACGGCTGGAGCAGGATGTCACTCTGATTCTGACAGACCGCATACGGGACGGTGATCGTTCCCCCACAGGCGGCAAGCTGTGTCCCCCACGCGCCTGAGCTCAGGTGCACGATCGGTGTCTCCCAGCCGTTGCAGCAGCCGGTGATCACCAGGGTGAAGTGGAACACGTCGCAGATCACATCGTCGCAGGAGGGAGTGACGAACTGCTCGTAGGTGCCCGGACCGTTGAAGTACGCGGACTGCAGCACGATCGGCCCCGGCTGGTCATCCAGGTGCGCCGTGGTGCCGCTGGCGCTCCAGTCGTAGCTCACCCCCGTGCACCCGCCGGCGCACGAGTAGGAGGAGGAGAGCGTGATCGGGAAATCCGAAGGCGACACGGTGATCGTGCCGTCCTCGTTGACCACGGTGCCAGCAACGATCATGTCGGGACAGCCGTCGCCGTTCTGATCCTCCCAGTACCCACAGTCACAGGGAGGGCTCGGCGAACAGCACGCCTTGAGGCACCAGACAGCTCCAGCGAAGACGCCGCCGGTGTCCTCCACATCGACCTTGAGGGTGTTGCCAGCCGAGAGGAACCAGCTCGGGTCGACGTCGAACGCCGACACCTCGTCCCATCCCGACGGGCCTCCCGAGGGCTGCACATCGGAGTCGTCGTGGGTGCCGATGAGATGGCCGTTCAGCGTCGCCGTTGCCTCGTCGTCGGCGCTAAGCTCGAGGCACGCGTTCACGACGGTGCAGGGGCTCGGCAGATCGAACCGGTTCTCGAAGCTCACGGTGGTCCCGCTGGGCGACGGCCAGCCCTCAGCGTTCTTCCACACCCATTGCGCGCCGCAGGGGGCAGACGAGGTGATCACCGACCAGGTCCCGATTGGCGGGGAGACGGTGACCTCGGTGGCGAGGACGTTCGTCGTGCCAAGGTACGTTGAGGACGGATCGCTTCCCACGTAGAAGGGGGAGGTTCCTGCCGGGCAGCCGGGGCACGCCTCAATCGCCGGGTCGTCGAGCGACAGGCAGATCCGCAGGCACCAGACGCCCCCGACGGTGATGCCGTGGAGATCCTCCACCGTCACCGACAGATCGTTCGCCCCCACGTTGAAGACGTTGGCCTGCGGGTAGAGAGTCGAGATCTCATCCCACCCCGTGCCAGCGGTCGGCGATCCCGGTGTGTTCTGGTGGGTGCCGATCTCGTTGCCGTTGATCTTCACCGTTGCCTTGTCGTCGGCGCTGATCGCAAGGCAGGTGCCGGTGATCGTGTAGCCCGTGGGGATGGTGAACGTGTTGTGGAACGTGTGGATCTCGCCATCCGACGCCGGTTCCCCCTGCGCCGCGGTCCACACCCACTCGGCGCCACAGGTCGCCGCGCCCGGCAGGTCGATCCAGCTTCCCGTGTTGGTCACGGCGACCGCCTTGGTGACCCCGTCGGACTGATACGTCGCGTCGGGATCGCTCCCGACATAGACCACCAGATCGGTGCCCACCGAGCAGTCCGAGCAGCCCTGCCCCACGCCCGCCAAGAAAAACGCCGCCACCGCCAAGACCACCAGCAGCGGAACCGTCCAACATGAACGCCTGTGTCCCGATCGACCACATCGCGCGTACATCCCGCCTCCTTGCTGTCCCCTTTGCCACCTACCGTGCGTGGAGCGGTGTCGGCGTCGTTGCCTCCAAGCGTTGCCCGCAGACGCGCGGCGGCCATCTACTATTGCCAGCATACGCACGAAACCGCGTTAAACAACTCCTGGGGGAGATCACGCTAACTGCTTGCGGCTGTATGCAGGATCTTTGTCTGTCCGCACAACGCCGATATCGCGCCGGCGCGCCACCTCGTGGCAACACCGTCTCGCCCGCAGCTTCTCAAGAAGTGGTCCACCCACAAAGGGGACACATACCCCATTCCCCGATCCCGCTAGCGCTGTGCGCTTGAGAAATACGGTATGTGTCCCCCATGCCTGTACACTGCAGCTCATGAGAAGCTTGGGGGGGCTCTTCTGCCTGGGTGTGCTGATCGCAGCGAGCGGCGCTGCCGGTGCCGCCGGGGAGTTCTTTGCCTTGCACGGGGTCTGCGCATGTGGCTCCGCGATCGAGCTTGTCAGCATGTCGAGAGTCAGCCCGCAGAGCCTTCGCTGGGTAGACGGCCTTCCGTTCGCCGAGATCCCCGGGAGTCTTGCCGTGGTGGCCGGCACGGAGGTGCCTGCCTCGAAGCTTCGATGCCCTGTCGAGATCGTGGCTGATGGGCTCCCATCCTCCACGCTTCACGTCCTCGTCCAGGTCCTCTTCGGCGGGCCGATCGGGCAGGGCGTCGAGGTGGGGCGCCTCGTGGTGCGCTACACCTCGGGCCTCGATACAACGATCCCGCTTGTGATGGGGGTGAACGTCGCCGAGAGCGAGTGGGACCGTCCCGGCCGCTCGAACGAGCGCGCCCACGAGTGGGTTGAACCCGCGCTGGTGAGCACGCTCTACGGAGGCGACCAGAGCTGGAAGCGCGGTCAATTCTACCTCGGCGCCAAGCTGGAGCCGGAAGCTATCTCCGCGATTGCCCTGGAGTTCACCTACGCCCCGTCAGCCGAAGCGCCGGATCGCCCGGTGCTCCCGGAGCTGTGGATCACCATCTCCGGACTCACCCTCGAGCGCGATCTGCCTTCGAGCAGCAAAGGGGACACATACCCCATTCCCCGATCCCGCTAGCGCTGTGCGCTTGCGAAATGGGGTATGTGTCCCCATTCGCCTGGACTAGAGGATGCGTGCTATGATCCGAGCCATGAACACGGCCTCATTCATGCGGGAGACGGTGATGACGCTGATTCTCGTCCTGTTCATGCTCTGCGCCGCACACGCCAGCGAGGTCCCGTGCTGCACCGGCGATGAGTGTGCTCTGGAGGGAATCCGACTCGTCCTTGCCGCACCGGTGGAGCAGCTCGAGTTCCAGGCGGACGAGGCGACGTTTGTCGCCCACGGCTGGTGGCAGTGGCCCGCGTGTTTCGAGGGGCGCAGCAACGAGTGGATCTGCGACTACATCGACACCCACGTGCTGTTCGAGCTGCGCGTCAACGGCGTCCTCGTTCCCCCCGACCACGTGGTCATCGAGTGGGCGCCGTACACCCACCCGGAGATCGTACAAGAGGCGTGGCGCGTTCGCTGGGTCTACGTGTTTCCGGCGCACACCTTCGACCCTGGCGTCTACGTGTTCGAAGGCACGTGGGTCCACCTCTATCCCGAGGACCCACTCTGCCGGTCAGAGGACCATCCGGAGGAGACGCTCCAGGGAACACGGAGCGTCACCGTGAGCGTCCTCTGGCCAGACGATTCCCCGGAGTAAGGATCATAGAACGCCGTCCCGGCACGCCGCGGCTTGCCCTCACCGAAGCCCGCGGGCGGGGCTCATGCAGCAACCCCGGTCCTTGGCCTGGCACCGTCGGCTCAGAGACACAGTCCCCCCGACAGATCAAACCGCTGCCAAGCACAGAACTCGCCCGGCTCACCGGATGCGGACACCGCCCGGACACGCCACTCCATCCACTCGGCGCATAGGAGCGGCACGGGGGCGAGGCACAGCGTGAACCCCTCGGGGTCGACGCGAGGGGGAGGGCAAGGGCTCCACGGGCCGATGCTATCTCCCCGAACCTTGTAGTGGGCCGTCCCCATGCTCCAGTTGTTGCCGCGATACTGGAACTCGTAGTGCGCGGCCTGCGGCACGGGAGACCAGCTGTAGACAATGTCCTCCAGCTCCGACACGGAAAAGGCGGCCCCGTTCAACGGGTAGATCGGCCTCGGGGCGGCAAGCCGCAGCGGCGGCACGGCGAAGCGCCCTTCGCGGGAGCGGCCGCTCGGATAGCCGTCCTGGATGAACCGCGCCTTGTAGGCAAACCGGTAGGCGTGGGCACCCGGGGAAAGCGCCTCGCCCCGCACGGTGTACTCGAGCCTGCCGCTCAGATCATCGCCGTCCCCGCTCGCCACATCGTAGCTTGCCCCGCCGACGCTCAGGGTGATGGCAAACGGCGTCAGTCCGAAATCGCCACGGGCGAAGGTCACCGAGAACCGCCAGTCTCCTTCCCCGGTCTCGTGGCACTGCGGCACGCCGAACCACGGCTCGATCGCGTCGCGCTCCGCCCACTTCCGGTAGAGCTTCGCAAACCGCCCCGACTTGGCCTCCAGATCGGCCGTGCTTCGCTTGAGGACGTAGGGGTAGATTGCCTGCTCGGGGCCGTCTCCCAGGTCGAGAAGGCTTTGGAAGACCCAGTCCTTGGGATCTGTCCCCGGCGCGGAGTTCCGCACGATCACCGCCGGGTGCGCGGGGTAGTTCGGATCGTAGCAGGCAAGCTCGCCTCGCTCCGCGTCCCAGGCGTACGCAAGAACCGAGTGGAGCGTCTCGGGATCGATCGCAACGATCACGGGCACGGGCCCCGCACCGGCGATCAGATCAGAAACGATGGCGCGGACTTCCGGCTCGTCCGGCTCGACCAGGTACTCGTTCTCGCTCCTGCCGCCGGTGATCTGCTGCGCCTCCCGGGAGACCATGATCGCCTCTCCCGACCCGAACAGCTCCGTCAGCGGCTCCGGCGAGGGCTGCGCACGCCAGTACCACCAGGCAAACGCGCACGCCCCGTCGCACGTGTCGAACCAGAGGGTGGAAAGCACATCTCCCTCGACATCGAAGCCGGAGTTGAAGCTTCCAGGCCAGCTCTCCTCTCCACTCGCCCCCAGAGAACCCACCGCAACGGCAAGAAGAAGCAGCACAGCGCGACCTTGTCTGCCAGCTCATGCACAAACACTAGAGGATCCCCCGCACCGCTTCAACCCCAGCGCCCACGTGTAGTGCTTGTGGGAATCGAACGCGATACACTGCATCTTGCGCCTCCTTGCGGTATCCACCGCTTCTTCGCTGGCAGACTACATCACTGCCAGCCAAGGAGGCGCGCTTTCATAACATCACATACCCTATTCCCCAATCCCGCTGCCGTTGAGCGCTTTCGAAATGGGGTATGTGTCCCCATTCGCGTGCTGCCGTCCCCGCTTCGTTACACAGGGCAGGCGGCGCCGTACCCGAGAACAGCGCGGCGCTGGCGTCTCCAGGCGGCAGGGAGCACGTCCACGGGAGACAGTCCGAAGCGGCACCGTTGTCTTGGCGTGCGCCGGTTGCTAGGATGCGCTGGACAATGAACATCAAGTGCTACCTCGCAGCGGCGCTCGCCCTGGTCGTCTCCGCGGTTCTCCTCTCGGGATGCGCCCGGCCGCCGGTGGCGCAGTTCATCTCGATCCAGATCAGCTCTGCGACGTGGGAGTTCCGCTTCTCGGGGTTCGACCCGGACGGGCGGCTGGAGAAGATCGAGTGGACGTTCGGCGACGGCGGCTCCGCGGAGGGGACGACCGTGCAGCACACCTACACAGCCTCCGACACCTACACGGTGACGGCCATCGCCTGGGACGACGACGGCCAGAGCGAGCGCTGCTCTCGCGAGGTGGTCGCCGTTCGCGAGATCCTTGTCCCCGCGGAGTTCCCGACGATCCAGGAGGCGATCGACGCCGCGGAAGAGGGCGAGTCCGTCCTCATCGCTTCGGGAACCTACAACGAGCGGATCCACTTCCGCGGCAAGGCGATCACCGTCCGCGCGTCTGGATCGGTGACCATCGCCGCGCCGCGCACCGCCGATTCGGACTCCGTAGGCCCTACCGTGTCGTTTGTCTCCGGCGAAGGGCGCGACAGCGTCCTCGAGGGCGTCACGGTCCAGGGGAGCACCTTCCAGACCGCCTACGCCGGCGGCTGCGTCAACATCGTGGGCTCCTCGCCCACGCTCCGTGACTGCACGTTCACCCGAGGCAGGGCACAGATCGGTGGAGGGGTTTACTGCGCGGAGTCTCACGCCCTTCTTGAGGGCTGCGAGGTATCCGACTGCCAAGCGATGCTGAACGGCGGCGGGCTCTACGCCGCGGGCACCGGACGGTTCCCCGAGATCCGTGGCTGTCTCATCGTCGGCAACCGCGCCGAGGTCGGCGGCGGCATGTACTTCTGTGCCACGCTCAACTGCGACATCGACACCAGCGCCTGTCTGCCGGCGATCGACGGCAACGACATCCGCAACAACCGCGCCACCGCGGCGCAGAGCAGCCAGGACACCCTTGGCGGCGGGATCCACGTGGGTTCAGGCCTCGGGCTTCTTGTCACGCAGGCCAACAGCTTCAGCGGCAACTACCCGATTGACATTGGCTACGACGCACCGCGCTAGGACGAAGGCAACGAGGCCGACTCACCGGAGCTCACAAGCCCGGATGTCGCGTCCGGAGGCAGCCACGGGTCGCCGCGGGAATCCCCCCTTGGAACCCTGAGAGCACCGCTTGGGTACGTCACATGAGGTGCCGACGCAACGCAGCGGTCGGCTTCTCCCCTCTACTATCCGTTTCGGATAGAATACGGGTGCGTGGTGGCGTCCCGCTGTGCAGGCGTTGCTGCTGAGAACCATCCAAAGAGGAGACGGGAAGATGAAGAGACGACCGAGCGCCGGCCGTTCGGGCGTCGCGATTCCGATCCTTGGCGTCATGCTCTGCGGGATCGCAGGGTTTGCCGCCACCGCACAGGAGATCCAGACGCCGTCGATCGTGATCCCGGAGACGATCGCCCTTGTCGACGGATCCACGGTACTCACCGATGAGCAAAAGACCTCACTGGGAGAGGCGTTCGAGGCCGGAGCGGTGGATGGCTACATCGCCGATACCGACGGCGTAGCGCTCGTGGAAGCCTCCGGGCTCCCGCTGCTGGTCGAGGGCGACGATCCCGCAGGCACACTCGACGCGATCTACCTGGTTCTCGAGGCGATCGCCGCAGGTCAGGTCGACCCTGAAGGCGCGATCGCTGCGCTTGCCATCTGGGCTGCCAACGACGCCGGGCTCGACGAGCAGGCGACGCCAGAGGGGATCGTGAACGCTCTCGGCGGAGCGCTCGCCAGCGCCGGATTCCCGCAGACCGCGTCGACCAGCGTCTTCGCTCAGATCGAGCTTCTGATAGAGGCCGGTGTCCCGCCGGGGATCGCGTTGCGGGTGACGCGGCAGACGGTGCGCGACGTCGAGGAGTTCGACGAGCAGTTCCTCCTTGACCAGCTGATCCTGCTCGGCGAGCTGATCGCCGACGGCTCATCCCCGGGGCTGGCGGCAAACGACGTGACCGAGCACGGCAAGTCGCACAACCGCCACCAGGAAGAGGAGCAGGAAGAGAACGAGAACGAGGTCCAGGGCGTTCCTCCGGGGCAGCAGAAGGAGAAGGAGAACAACGCCAACGAGAACGCGAACCCGAACTCCAACAAGCCGTAGCCACGAGCGCCGGCGCTTCTCCGGAAGGAGTGCTGCTCTGCGCGGACATGGGACGCACCACGAGCAAGAGGCCACGGATCCGGGAAGTCTCCTCGAGGATCCGTGGCCTCGGTCTTTTGCCGAGGATCGATCGTCACAGCTCCGCCACTGGGCGTTCACAGCCGCACCACAGCTTGCGGCTAGGGTACCCACTACGAGAGCAAGCTACCTCCTTGCTGTGGATGGAAGACGAGAAGGCCCCGCGCGGGGCCTTCTCGCTTTCCGGCAACCTCCACACGTCGCTCGCGCATCGTCCGATCCTCTACCCAAACGGTTGACGCAACGCGTCCCGAATGTTATGAAAGTCACACTCCTATTGACTTTCCGCGCCTCTCCGTGTAGCGTGATCCGGGGGTGACCCTGGGGGGAAACCGACTTCTTGGAGGTGCATGGCGGTGACCGACAACACCACCTGGCTCATCTTGGGCGGACTGGCGATCGGGCTGGTTGCCCTGATGCTCATGTTCTCGACCCCCGACGCAGCAAACGACGTAGGTGTCCTCCCCAAGGCAACGGAGGAGATCGTCGCGACGGCGACGGCAGAAGAGCAAGCAGCCGACACGGCGACCGTGTACAGCGCTCGGCCGAGCGTCGTGCGCGCCCCCGCGGTGCAGCGCGCGTCCTCCCTGCCGCCCACCGGCGCCCCCTGTGGCTGTAAGCCGGCTGTGCAGCCGGCCTGCCCGGTCTCGTATCCGTGTGAGCCGGTCTATGTCGCCCCGGCCCGGAGCTACGACGAGCGCTGCGAGCCGATGACGCCGCCGTGCGAAGACCCGTGCACGCCGCACATCCGTCCGCCGGATCGCTACGAGCCGCCTGCGTGCGCCTGTGTGCCGTGCTGGCCGGATCCCCAGGAGCCTCCGTGCGATACGCCGAACTGCGAGCCGGTGCGCATGCCGCATCCGTTCTGGCCCGAGGCGGAGCACGAGTGCCGCCGCGGCATCCCGCCGACGCCGCTCATCGAGCGCAACGTCCAGCAGTGGGTGGTCGAAGGCGGGCAGGTGCAGCTTCACGGCACCGTCAGTAACCCCCACTACATCGATGTCTGCTTCCAGTGGAGCGCCGATCGCGGCAGCTTTGACGACCCCTCGTCGCTTCACCCAGTCTACATTGCTCCCAAGGCGCAACGCTGGGGCGATTCGGTGTGCATCACCTTGACAACGTTCGACAGCTGCGGCGGCCGCCGCTACGACCAGCTGCGGCTGCGTGTCAACCCCAGGGTCGAGTAGCGCGGCCAACCGCCAACGCCGCGCGCCATGACGTCCTCTGCTGCGGTTCCGCCATCAGAGGGCGTCGCGGCGTTCTTGGGGGCCGCCGGCGCGCAAGACCGAAAGCCAAAGCCCGGCGTTGCGCTCTACAAGGCAGCAGACGGCAAGCGCCTCCGTGGGGCTCGCTCCGGCGGCAACCACCCCGTGTGCGGTCAGAATCGCGGCGCTCGACGAGCCGTCGAGCATGCGCGCCGCCACTGCATCGGCAAGGGCCGCTGTCCCGGGGGGCGCGCGCTTGACCACCGGCACCGCGCCACCGACAGCGCCCATCTCGTCGGTGAGGGCCGGGAGCTCCGAGGAAACCAAGCTCAACCCCACGGCATGGATGCTGTGGGTGTGGACCACCGCGCGTGCGCGTGGCATCGCCCGATAGATCGCAAGATGCACGCGGAACTCCGAAGAGGGGGCGAACCGCCCCGCGATGACTCGTCCGTTCTGGTCGATGACCACAAGGTCTCGCGGCTGCATGGTCTCGTAGGGGCGCTGCGTCGGTGTGATGATCACCGAATCGCCACGCCGACAGCTGATATTGCCCAGGCTCCCGACAACGAGTCCTCGACGTGCCATCCGCCGTGCGACATCAACGACCTCACGCCGCGAGCACACGCCGGATCGCCTCCCCATAAGGCGGCCGCAACACGCCCCGTTCCGTAACGATCGCGGTAATGAGATCATGAGGCACCACATCGAATGCCGGGTTTGACGCCTCGACCCCTTCCGGTGCCAGCCGCACTTCGCGGATCCCGCAAACCTCGCTTGGGTCACGCAACTCGATCGGAATGGCGTTACCCGAGGCCGTCGCCGGGTCGATCGTCGAGATCGGAGCGACACTCAGGAACGGTACCCGGTGCCTGCGTGCGAGCACCGCCAACGGGTAGCTCCCGATCTTGTTGGCCACATCGCCGTTTGCCGCAATGCGGTCCGCTCCCACAAAGACCGCATCGACACGGCCGTCTCTGATGATCGACCCCGCCGCGGCATCGACGATGAGGCGAAACGGGATCGCTTCGCGGCGAAGCTCCCAAGCGGTGAGCCGCGCGCCCTGCAGGAGCGGCCGTGTCTCGTCGACGATCACCTCGCGGAGACGCCCGCGGCGCCACGCCGTTCGGACGATCCCAAGCGCTGTCCCGTAGCCTCCGGTGGCAAGCGCCCCGGTGTTGCAGTGGGTGAGTACCCGCGACGCGGGAGAAAGAAGCGATGCGCCCAACGCGCCGATCCGTCGATTCCCGCGGATGTCCTCCGCGTGCAGCCGACGCGCCTCGGCGAGCAGGAGGTCGGCCAACGCCTCGGGAGCGCACTCGGTGGACGCGCGCGCCACGCGGCGCATCCGCTCGATCGCCCAGAACAGGTTGACCGCCGTCGGCCGAGCGCCCGCCAGGGTCTCGCCCGCAGCGCGAAGCCGCCGCATCGCCACAGCGTGATCGCTCGCCCCGCGGACGGCAAGGGCCATCCCGTACGCGGCGGCGATGCCGATTGCCGGAGCACCACGCACCCGAAGAGAACGGATCGCCTCGGAAAGCCGGTCCACCGTGTCGATGCCTAGCCACTCCTCCACGTGCGGCAGAAGCGTCTGATCGAGAAGCTCGATGCATCCGTTGTGGAACCTGACCGGCTGCAGCATATGCCCCCCTTGGAGCAAGCAGCGTCCTCGTGGCCCTGCGGCTCTCCAGTGTACGCCCAGCGAGCGCGGCCAGCCATAGCCCAAGGGCCGGTCGGCACGTCGACACGGACATGAGACGCGTGCCGGGGAGGATGGCACCCGTCGGGCGGTGCCGCCCGCGGCTACGGAGTATGGATCCAAAGATCGCGATCGAACAGGTCAGCGTGCCCGACCTGCGTGTCGCCTCCCTGGAGTTCGTGGGTAGTCACGCAGAGATCGCCGATCGGTTTGCCCGCCTGGCAGCGCTTACGGGATCACGCGCCTGGGGAACACCGTTCTGCCTCTATCACCGTGGAGCCGACGATCATCCCTCCGCAGAGCGCCACCTCGAAGTGTGTCTCCCGATCCGCGGAGCCTACTGCGGCAACCCTGGCGTGACCGAGCGCGTGATCCCGGGCGGCACGATGCTCTCCGTGCGCTGCAACGCCCCCCGCGCAGCGTGGGGACCGGCCGCGTGGTGGCGGTCTGCAGGGGATCATCTTGAAAGGCACGGACTTGAGACGGAGACGCTTCCGTTTCGCGAGGTGTGTGCAACGACCCACGGCACCGCAGCGGGCCGCCCGGAGAGCCACGAGCTGCTGCTGCCGCTGATGCGCCCCGCGTGGTTCGAGCGGTTCTCCCGCGGGCTGGCGCAGCAGGTCGAACGGGCGACGCGCGACGCGGTGCTCGGGGGACTGCCCCCTCCCGACCTTTACGCCCCACCACCATCCACTGGTGCGTGGCTCGCGGCGCTCGTCGCGCGGCTTGAGCTTCACGTCGACTCCCACCCCATCAGGCTTGCGGTCCTCTCCGGCTGTGCCCACACCTTTCCCCGACCGCGGATTCCGAGCCTGCGGTCCACGTTCGAGGCCCACGGCATCGACGCCGTCTTGCAGCGAATGGCCGCGGATCGATCCGACGGCGGCAGGAGCTACTACTCGGATCCTGTGCGCGCCGGGACGCGCGTCATCGCGATCAAACGCCCGGCGAACCCCGAGGAGGCCCGGCGCGCGGGAACCGAGAACGCGCGTCGGGCCGCTCGCTGTCACTGCGGGTTGATCCGGGCCGCGGTCGCCCGCGGCGTGGAGATATCGCCCACGTTCTGCCTTTGCGGAACCGGATGGTATCAACAGCTCTGGGAGGGTATCTGTCGCGCTCCGGTCGAGGTCACAGTGCTCGATTCCGTGCTCGCTGGATCCGACCGTTGTCGCTTCGAGATCCGTCTTCCCCGGGGCATCCTTTGAGACGACCGGGGCAGGTCGGCCGTCGCTCGGGGGATCAGCGGAAGACGCCCGGCTTGCGCACGCGCACGTGGAGGAAGTAGGCGACCACCTGGGCATCCTGGACCGCAGGGTACTCGTTGACCGTGGCATCTGTGGGGCGTGGCTCCGCAAGGCGCTCCACGACAAACCCAGCGTCGATCACCAAGTTGAGCCACTCCGCGAGGGTGCGGTGGAAGCGGGGCACGCGAAACGGCGGCAGCCCGGCAACGACCTCCGGCGGCGCCTCGCCGAACAACCACTCAACGATCGTCCCGTTGGAGGCAGCGAAGTAGTCGCCGACTTCGATCGCCAAGGTCAGCCCCTCGTCGTCGCGGAGGTTTCGACGGTGCGGGGTGTCGAAGCACGGGTGGGTGATCGAGAACTGAAGGAACCCTCCGGGGCGCAGCACGCGAAACGCCTCGGCCAAAGCGTCCTCAACATCCGCCACGTCCATCAAGCTCATAAATGCCGTGGCGAACTCGAACATCTCCCCGGGAAACGGCAACGCCGCGGCATCGGCAACGCGGAAGTCGATCCCCAGCGGCTGCGCGTCTTCCGCCGCGCGCGCGTGGCGGACGAACGTCGGCGCCACATCGATCGCCGTGACCCGCGCCCCTCGGCGCGCCAGCCGCCGTGTGTTGTGTCCCTCACCACACCCGATGTCCAGCCCGTGCTTCCCCTGCACATCCGGCAGGAACTCAAAGAACGCGGGCGTGTTGAACGCGTCCCGGTACACGTCGTACCCGGCGCGGGAAAGGCGCGTCCATGTATCGGCGTTGCCTTCCCAGCAGCGGGCCGCCTCCTCACGGCTCACCCCAGCTTGGCCGTCTCCGTGCAGCGCCATGGCCGCCCTAGCTCGGGAGGAGGTAGTCGCCCCGTGGCGGATGCCACGCGTCGCTTACCTCCACCGGGCCCTCGATGACACGCGCGCTGTGCGGCACGTTCGCCGGCACGCAGACCCCGTCTCCAGCGCGCAGGACCCGCGTCTCGCCTGCCAGGGTGAACTCCAGCGCCCCGCTTGACACCACCGTGATCTGCTCGTGCGGATGCGAGTGATCCGGGACCACCGCCTCCGGCTCAAAGGAGAAAAACGTCAACATCACCCCGTTCAACGTCACGGCACGGCGACGCACGCCGGGGAGGGCGTCGACCGCGGTAAGCTCCGAAATGCGGAAGAACGTCATCGAGCGTCTCCTTTCCCGAGGAGCCGCAACGACGCAGCCGCGCCTGTGCGGAATCCACGGACGCCCGGATCATACCGCAGGCGCCGACAGACCACGCGCCACCCTGCCGCGCTTGTGGAAAGCCGTGAACGGCCTAGAATGGCTCACGGAGGGGGTGATCGAGAAAGAGCACTCCGAACCGGGGAAGCTAGCGCATGGACTGGATTCCTCCAGTTGACGAGGCGGAGGTTCCCCGTCGCGAGACGGGGCTAACTCCCGCGGGGCACCGCTCCGCGAGAGGAACATCGAAAGATCAGCGGATGCCTCCAGGGCTTGCACGGCCCTTCCTTCCCCAAAAGCCGTTCCGAGAAGCAGGCGCGCAAACCCGGCGAGCGATCGCCGCACAACAGCGCCCGCAGTGCCCCAAGCGACGTGCCCCGGACGCCCGCGCGCCCGGCCCGCAGGTCGTACGGCCTTGTCGCTCCGCCTGCCGGCGCGACGCGGAGAAGGGAAGGAGCCCGCATGTCCAGCCTACGCGTTCTGAAGAAGATCTCTACGCCGTTCGACACGTTCTCTCCAAACGGGGCGGTCGTGATGGTCAACCTCGTCGACCCGCAACTCTCCACCGTACGCGTGTTTCTCGACGCTCTTCGTGCCCGCAAGCTTCCGTTCCTCTGCGTTGCCAACAAAGCCGACCTCGTTCCCGAGGAGGCGGTACGGCGAACGATGGCCGATCTCGGCGAAGCGGCCACCGTTGCGTCGATGGCAACCGGCGAGGGCGTCGACTCGATCCGACGTGAGCTTCTGGAGCGCTTCTCACCCGGAGACCGCGTCGCCGTACTCGGCGTGTTCAACAGCGGGAAAACCAGCCTGTTGGTGCACCTCACGGGGCGGGACCTTGCCGTGTCCAACGTCCCGGGAACGACCCTTGCGTTCACCGCCGTCCCGTTCGAAGGCCGCGAGCTCATCGACACGGTGGGCCAGCTCATCGACATCGACAAGCCGCTCATGGTGAGCGTCGATCTCGCCGACTGCCGCGACACGAAGGAGCGACTCACCCGCGTGCTGCGACAGGACGCCGAGGGCATCCTCGCCACGATCGACACCGCAGTCCGAGGGCTCGAAGAGGTCGTCGGCGTGATCCGCCATCGCCTGGAAGAGGGCGGCAAGCTGGTGTTCGCCGGCGCCGGCGCCAGCGCCCTGGTCGCGATGGAGGCCGCGGGCCAGGCGATGGAAACCGGCCTCCCAGCACTCGCGTTCACCAACAACCTCGCCGACTGCCAGCCCGTGAGCTTTTCCAAGGGAACCGGCGAACAGGAAGGCGGCCTGTCGCGCTACATGGCGCTCGCGATCTCCCCCGGCGACGTGGTGATCGGCGTCTCCGCGAGCGGCGGCACTGGCTTCGTCTACGATCTGCTGCACCGCGGCAGGAAGAAAGGTGCGACAACCGTTGCCATCACCGAGAATATCGATACGCCGCTCGGAGCCGCTGCCGATCACGTCATCAAGAGCAACGCCAAGCCCGAGGGGCCGTCGTCCAGCAAGATCCAGGCAGCGCATCTGGCAATCGCCCACGCATTGCTGCTTACCCTCGCCGACGAGCGGGGGGTGACCGCTGAGGCATCGATCGGGTTCATGCTCTCGGAGCCGGTGGCCACAAAGAAGATGGGCATCAAGTAGCCCCCACCGGCGACAACGGAGTGCGAGAACGCGCCGACGCTAGGACTCGATCCGCTCGATCACCAAGGTGCACTCGGTGAGCAACGCAGCAATCGTTCCGAGCGCCGCGAGCGTCGGTAGGAGCAGCACGCCGACGGCGCCCACGGTCAGAGGGATCTCGACGAGGGTCCTGCCCTCGCGGTTCTTGACCGTGATCCGGCGGATGTTGCCCTGGCGCACCAGCTCCTTCACCGCCGAGACGAGCTTCTCCCCATTCAGGACGATCTCTTCAACCCGCGGCCCGTCCGTCGTCAACGGACACCTCCTCTTGCACATCGCCCGGGACAGCGGTGGTGAAGCGTCGCCCGTACTCGTTGCACAGCCGGCGCACCGCCTCGCGCCCCGATGCGGCGACCGCGGGCAGCCCGCCCCCGGGCACCACCCACTGCCCGATCATCTGGAACCCGCCGAGGCCGGGGAGCGTCGCCGCCATCGCACGCCCGGTTGTGCGGGTCGTCCGCAGCCAGCCCTCGAAGCTGCCCTGCCAGTTCCCCGTGTGGCGCGCCCAGGTCACCGGGGTGGCGACGTCGCGCGCTTCCACGCGCGTGGCGATCCCGGGGAACCGCTGCGCCAACGCGGCGAGCGCCGCGTCGGCCGCGGCGCGCTTGGCGTCCCGGTAGCGCTCCGGATCCTCTGCCACCGCCGTCCACCGCTCGAAGTCCGAGGCAACTGCCACCTTTACGACGGTTCTACCCGGTGGAGCGATCTCCGGGTCGAAGGAGTAGACCTGCGCCGCAAGGCGCGTGCATCGGCGACCGTCGATGCACACAGACTCCTCCAACGGGAAGTCGATCCCCAGCGCCGTGGGCGGCACATCGACAACGGATCGCGGCACGCCGAAGGCCACCTGAAGAAGTGGCGGGAACGGGGGAAGCGCTTCGTAGCGCCGACGCACGCGCCGGTTGACGCCCCCCCCACCGAGAAGGTCGAACAGCGTGGCGTGCGCATCGATCGAGGAGATCACGGCGTCGGCCCGACGTTCGGTGCCGTCGTCCAACCGAACGCCCACCGCCCGATTGTCTTCCACCAGGATCTCGTTCACGCGACGGCCGTACTCGACCGTTCCCCCGAGGCGGAGAAACCGCCTCTCGACAGCGCCGGCCAGCGCCTGCGAGCCCCCCAGAGGGTATCCCGCCGCGCGTTCGTTCTGCCACGCGAGCGTCATCATCAGCCCAGCCACGGGAAACTCAGGGACCTCAACCACGCGGGACAGGCCCTCCCGCAGGAGCGGGCTCTCGAACGACTCGGCGAACTCCGACACCGAAACCCCGTCCCACCGTCGGAGTGACAGCAACGCCCTGAGCGTTCCCGGGAGCCGCCACGGTTGCATCGGCGCACGGCGACCGTTGCGACCGATCTGGGCGCAAGATCGCGTCAGACGGCCCAGCCTGCGGACGCCCCCCGTGAACTCGCGGATGAGCCCACTATCCTCCGGCGCCAGCTCGAGGAGGTGCCGTTCGAGAAGGTCGATGTCGCTGTGCAATACGAGGGTCTCGCCGCCGATGTCCTCGACCCGAAGCAACGCGTCGTGCCGGTACATCGCGAGCCCCGGCACAACGCCAAGCTCCTCCCAAAGACGATACAGCCCGTGGCTCGGGGACGAGCCGACCAGCCAATGCACGCAGCCGTCGATCGTGTAGCCGTCACGTCTCCACCCAGCGCACAGCCCGCCTGGGGCGGTATGCATCTCGAGGATGTGGGCGACGAATCCGTTCATCCGTGCGTAGCAGCCCGCGGAGAGCCCCGAGACTCCCGCGCCAATGATCAGCACCTGTTCGCCCACTGCCGGAACCCCCTCGCCCAAGCATCGTAGATCGCGGGCACCGTGGGGTCAACCACCGTCAAGATCGACAACGCAGCCGCATCGCGCCCAACGACTTGGCGTCGGCGAGCGAGCGCGCTACCCTCCATCATCCACCCTGCTCGTTCACCAAGGAGATGAGCGATGTTCGGACGCCGGTTCACGCTGTTCCACCTGCTCGGGTTCGAGGTGAGACTCGATCTGTCGTGGCTCATCCTCGCCGCGCTCGTCAGCTGGTCGCTCGCGGATTCCGTGTTCCCGCAGTACTTCCCCGGCGAGCGGTCCGCGGTCTACTGGGCGATGGGCATCGCCGGGGCGGTGGGGCTGTTCGCGTCCGTTGTCGTGCACGAGTTCACCCACTCCGTGGTCGCGCGCCGCCGCGGCCTTCCGATGAAGGGAATCACCCTGTTCATCTTCGGCGGTGTCGCCGAGATGGGCGACGAGCCGCCGAATCCAAGAACGGAGTTCCTCATGGCCATCGCCGGCCCGCTCGCAAGCGTCGGCCTCGCGGGGGTCTTCTTCGGCGTCACTGCGCTGCTCGAAGTCGTGGGCGCGCCGGCCCCGGTTATGGGCGTATTCGCCTACCTGTGGCCGATCAACCTCGTGCTCGCTGCGTTCAACCTTGTGCCCGCCTTCCCGCTGGACGGCGGTCGCGTGCTGAGGGCGATCCTTTGGGCCGCGACCGGGAACCTCCGACGCGCGACATGGTTCGCCTCGATCACCGGCTCGGTGTTTGCCTTCGCGCTGATGGGACTGGGGGTGATGTCGTTGTTCCGTGGCGACTTCTTCACCGGCATCTGGTGGCTTCTCATCGGAAGCTTCGTGCACAACGCGGCGCGCAGCGCCTACCGAAGCGTCGTCACCCGGCAGGTGCTGCGCGGCGAACCGGTGCGCCGGTTCATGCGCGAGGATCCGATCACCGTCCCCTACTACATCTCTATCGAGAAGCTCGTCGAAGAGATCGTCTACCGCCATCACCATCGGATGTATCCGGTGATGCAGGAGGACACGCTCGTGGGCTGCATCACGACCCTCGACATCAAGGGGCTGCCGCGCGCGCAGTGGTCGCAGCACACCGTGAAGGAGCTGTCGCGTCCCTGTACGGCAGAGAACACCATCTCCCCCGATGCCGACGCCACCGCAGCGCTCTCGCGGATGACAAGCTCCGGCAACTCCCGCCTCATGGTGGTCGATGAGGATCGCCTCGTGGGCATCATCACCCTCAGGGATCTCCTCCAGTTCCTGACCCTCAAGGTGGACCTCGAAGGGAAGACGCTCGAGCGCCGGTGATCCTGAAGAGTGAACCGACTCACAATGGACACAGCGGAGCAGCTGCTCGCGGCGACCGAGCTTGAGCGCACGGCGGAGATCGACCTTGCCGCGGTGGACCGCGTGGATCCGTACGGAGTCCTCCTCGCCACCCTGATCGTTGCCCATCACCGAGAGCGTGGCGTTCACCTGTCCATCCGTTGGCCACGCCGGCCTTCAGTGCGGCGCGAACTCGAACAGATGGGGTTCGCCCACGCGGTGGGCCGCGACGCCGGCGCCGCCCCACGGGTTACCGAGACGACCGTACCGGTAGCCGCGATCCGACGCGAGTCCGAGATCAGTGCCATAGTCGAGGCGTTCGATCGCCGACTGCAGGAGTGCTACCCGTTGACCGACGCCTCCAGGCAACGGCTGGTGAGCATGCTGTTCGAGCTGTTCCAGAACATCCCCCACCACTGCAACGCCACCGGCGAGGTGGCCACCCCCATGGGGATGGCCGCGATGCGCGACGACGAAGACGAGATCGAGCTCGCCGTTGTCGACAAGGGCATCGGACTGCGCCGCAGCCTCGCGCTTCGTCCGGGCTTCGCTGACCTGACCGACGCCTCGGCGGTGAACCGCATCGTGTTCGACGGGATGAGCCGCCATATCGACCCCGGCCGCGGCGGAGAGCTGCGACGGATCGCCAAGCTCGTGAGGACGTGGCAGGGGACGCTTGCGATCCGAACCGGAGACGCACTGCTCCACATGGACGCCGAGCGCGGCGACGTGTACGACTCGCCGCCGTTCCCCGGGGTGCAGATCGGCGTGCGGCTGCCGCGCCGGGTGCTCGGCATCGAGGAGCCCCCGAGTTGACGCCGGACCGTCCACCCTGTTCAATGAACCCCTCGATGACAATGAACGATGCGGCGTTTCCGATTCTTCCGTTCGGGCTGCGCCTGGGAACGCGAAGTGAGGGGGAGGGCGCGCGGGCGGAGCTGCTCGCCGCGCTTCTTGCCATCTCGGAGCCCGGGCGGCTGACCGTGGATCTCTCCGGCGTCGACGTGCTCAGTGGCTCGTTCGCCGACGAGGCCGTGGCCATCCCCTGCAGCCGCCTTGTCGCCGGGGAGTGCGGCGATCGCTACCTCCTGGTCCGCGCGCCCCATGCCGATCTTGTGGACGACCTTGCACACAAGCTCGAGCGCCGGCGGTTGGCGATGCTCTGCCGCATCGACGATGGGTGGACGGTGCTCGGGGCGCTGCCGCCGCCGATGCACGAGACACTTCGCCTGGTCGCGGAGCGCCGCGAGACCACAGCCAAGGAGCTGGCCGACGCCCTCGACATCCGTCACAACGCCTGTCTCCACCGCGTCGGACGGCTCGCCGATCTGCGGCTGTTGCGCCGTGAGGTGGTGGGTGTCATCGGCCCTCATCCGACCTATCGCCTCTCGTCGATCCTCCCAACAGACCTGAGACCCCTCCTGGACGTACGGTTTGGGAGAGGTTGACAGCCAGTCGTTCAGTTCGTACACTGAACGACATGATCAACACGCTCCGTCCCCTCCAAGAGCCGGTTGAGGCCACCGTAATCTACCGCGCGGGAGCCCCCTACCCCATCCTCCGGGAGTTCCGTTGGAGGGATCGCCATTTCACCGTATCGGCAACCCACCTCGTCTATCCGGAGCCAAACGGCGCGACACGCTGTCTCCACTACTGTTTGAGCTGCCAACGTCGGCCGTTCCGGCTCTGCCTGGATCCCCACCGACACATCTGGTCGGTCCGCGCAGCGGGCCCGCGGAGTTGAGCGATGGCACGGATCGTCCTCCACATCGATATGGATTCCTACTTCGCCTCGGTCGAACAGCAAGCCGACCCTGCGCTTCGCGGGCGAGCGATCGGGGTCACCGGCAAACCCCAGGAACGGTCGATCGTCGTCGCTGCCTCGCGGGAGGCCAAGCGGTTCGACATCACAGCGGGGATGCCGATCTGGGAGGCCCGCCGGCGGTGCCCGCACCTGATCCTCGTTCCCGGCAACGCGGCGCGCTACATCGCGACCACCAAGCGGTTCCTTTCCATCCTCAAGCGCTACAGCGGCATGCTCGAGGTCTTCAGCATCGACGAGGTATTCATGGACATCACCCGAGAGGCCGCCGCCTTCGGAGGGCCGACGGCCATGGCGCGCGCCATCAAGTCGGAATTCCGCGAACAGCTCGGCCCGTGCATCACCGGAACCTTCGGCATTGCGTCGAACAAGACGTTTGCCAAACTGATCGCCAAGCGCAACAAGCCGGACGGGATCGCCCAGCTGCACGATGAGCAGATCCCCGAACTGCTTCGTGTCACTCCAACCGACGCCGTCTGTGGGATCGGACCACGGATTGCCAAGCGTCTCGCCAAGGTCGGTATCCGCACCCTCGCCGAGCTCGGCGCCGCGCCGGAGCGGTACCTCCGGCGCGAGTTCGGCGTGTACGGCCTGTTTCTGCATCAGATCGGACACGGACGAGACCTCACACCTATCACCCCCTATACATCCGCCGCCCCCGTCAAGTCGGTGGGGCACTCGAAGACGCTCCCCCCGGCGCTGCGCACGTTCGACGACGCCTTCTTGGTGTTGCGCGGACTGTGCGACAGAGTGGGGCGGCGGATGCGCCAACTCGGCTTCGTTGGGCGCACGGTGCATCTTGCTCTACGCCTCGGCGCCCTTGGTCCCTACCGCGCGAAGCAGATCACCCTGCCGCTTCCAACCGACGACGGCGAGACCATCTACACCGCCTGCCGGACGATCCACCGCCGGATGGGAATCCAGCCGGAGACGGTATTCAACGTCGGCGTCTCGGTGCGCAACCTCGTGGACCGCACGCGCCGACCGGAGTTCCTGCTCAAGGAAGACCGCCGCCGCGAGCGGCTGAACCGCGCCGTGGATCGCATCCGCGATCGCTTCGGCGAGAGAGCGATCGTCACCGGGGATACCCTGCTGTACGCCCCGCTGCCCGAACACGTAAGCGGCTTCTCACAAGGGGAGGAATGGACGTTCTAGACAGCTTCGTTGCCTCGTCGACATCCCGACCCTACGATGTCTCCATGGGTGGATCGGTCCACGTGGGAACCTCTGGATACAGCTTCAACGACTGGGTCGGCATCGTCTACCCGCCCACCGCGCGCCCCCCTGAGTTCCTCGGCTACTACGCGCGTTGGTTCGACACGGTGGAGATCAACGCCACCTACTACCGCATCCCCCCACCGCAAACCTTCGAGGCTATGCGCCGCAAGGTCGGCCCCGACTTCCTGTTCACGGTCAAGCTCCCCAAGGAGATGACGCACGAGCGGGACAGGGCATCGAAGGCGCTGCGCCCGTTCCTCGACGCGATCGCCCCCGTTCGCGCCTCGCAGCAGCTCGGCGGAGTTCTCGCACAGTTCCCCACGTCGTTTCACCCGGGCAACGCTGCATGGGATCACATCGAGCGCATCACCGCGCCGTTCGTCGCCGCGGAGATCCCGATCCACGTGGAGTTCCGCCATCGCGACTGGTACACAGAGGAGACAATCACCCGGCTGCAGGAGCGCGGCGTCGGCTTTGTGAACGTCGATCTCCCACCGCTCGCCGGCCTGCCGCCCCCCACCCACATCGCAACGACCGACATCGCCTACTACCGCCTGCACGGGCGCAACGCGAAGACGTGGTGGAGGCATCCAACGCCGAGCGATCGCTACGACTACCTGTACGCCGCAGGCGAGCTCGCCACGTGGGCAGCGGACGTCGAGCGGGTGGCGGCCGCCGCCAAGACCACGTTCGTCTTCCACAACAACTGCCACCTCGGACAGAGCGTGGTCAACGCTCTCGAGCTTCACCAACGCTTCGGGCTCGCGCGCCCGCCGTTGCCGCCCGGCGCCGCCGCGGAGCTTCTCCCACCGACGCTCGCCGAGCAGATCCGCGGCCTGCGGGCGCGCATCGCCGCCGCGCGATCCTAGAAGATCGCGCGGCGCTAGTCGCTGCGTCGCCTCACGATGAGCGCATCGGACATCGCCGCTGCGTCCACGGAAACCACGTCACCTTCTTGGATCTCGCCCTGGACCAGCCGCTCGGCAAGCGGGTTCTCCACGCGCTGCTTGATCGCTCGGGCAAGCGGCCGCGCCCCGTACTGCGGGTCGAACCCCACGCGCGCGAGCACCGCCCGCGCCCGTTCGGTGAGATCCAGTCGCAGCCCTTGCTCCGCAAGTCGCTCGTTCAGCTCGCCTACCTTGAGGTCGACGATCTTGGCGATGTCCTCCTCGGACAGCCGCCGGAACACGATCGTCTCGTCGATGCGGTTCAGAAACTCAGGTCGGAACGCGCCGCGAAGCGCCTCTGTCACCAACTCCCGGATCCGGTCCTCGGGAAGGTCGCCGGCGAAGTGCTCGCTCCCGATGTTCGACGTCAGGATGAGGATCGTGTGGCGGAAGTCCACCGTGCGCCCGTGGCCGTCGGTCAGCCGCCCCTCATCGAGCAGCTGCAGCAGGACGTTCATCACTTGCGGGTGGGCCTTCTCCGCCTCATCGAACAACACGACCTGATACGGGCGGCGGCGCACCGCTTCGGTGAGCCAGCCACCCTCGTCGTAGCCCACGTAGCCCGGCGGAGCACCGATGAGTCGGGAGACCGCGTGGCGCTCCGTGTACTCCGACATATCGATCCGAAGCAATGCATCGTCGGTGCCGAACAGGAACTCCGCCAGGGCCTTCGCCAGCTCCGTCTTGCCCACACCCGTTGGCCCCAGGAACAGCAGCGTGGCGATCGGGCGCCGCGGATCGGAGAGCCCGGCGCGCGAGCGGCGGACAGCCTCGCACACCGCGCGGATCCCGTCCTCCTGATCGACGACCCGTTGGTGGAGCATCTCCTCCATCTGAATGAGCCGCGCCCGCTCCTCTTCGAGCATCCGCTCGGCGGGGATCCCCGTCCATTGCGACACCAGGGCGGCGATCTCCCCCTCGCCGATGGACTCCCCCTCGCCGCTGACGCGCACGCGACTCCCCGCCTCGTCGATCAGGTCGATCGCCTTGTCGGGTAGGAAACGATCCACCAGGTACCGTTCCGAAAGCCGCGCCGCCGCATCGATTGCTGCGCCTTCGATCTTCACCCCGTGGTGCGCCTCCAGCGTCGGACGCAATCCCTCGAGGATCTCGATCGTCTGCTCGAGCGTCGGCTCGGCGACGTAGACCCTCTGGAAACGGCGCTCCAACGCCGAGTCCTTCTCGATGTGCTCACGATATTCGTCGAGTGTGGTCGCTCCGATCAGATGGAAGCGCCCGCGGGACAGCGGCTCCTTCAGCATGTTCGACGCGTCGATCGCCCCTTCGGCGGCGCCTGCACCAACGAGCGTGTGCACCTCGTCGACGAACACGATCATCCTGCCCGCAGCGGCTTCGATCTCCTTGATCACCGCCTTGAGGCGATCCTCGAACTCGCCGCGGAACTTCGCCCCGGCGACCATGCCGGCGATGTCCAGGGCGATGATCTCCTTGCCCTTGAGGGTGTCCGCAACCTCGCCGGCGGCGATCCGCTGCGCCAGGCCCTCGACCACGGCCGTCTTCCCAACGCCGGGCTCTCCGATGAGCATCGGGTTGTTCTTGCGGCGGCGCGAGAGGATCTGTTGCATGCGCTGGATCTCCTCGTCGCGGCCGATCACCGGATCCAGCTCGCCGCGTCTCGCCCGTTCGGTGAGGTTGGTGGAGTACTTCTGCAACGCCTGGTAGCGTTCCTCCGAGGCACGATCGGTGATCCTCTGCTCCCCACGAACCACCTTGAGCGCCGCGTAGATCGCTTCCGGGGAGATCCCGTGGGTATCGAGCACGCGTTTCAGTGTCGGATCCATCGCCCGACTCATCGCCAGCAGCAGGTGGTCCACACCGATGAACTCGTCACGCAGCCGATCGGCCTCGGACTGCGCTGCGGTGACAACGGCATCGAGCCTGGGCGTGATGTAGATCTGTCCTCCGGTGCCGCTTCCAAGCGTCGGCTTGCCGCGAAGAAGCCGTTCCAAGTCTCGCGCCAGCGCGTCGAGGTTCACCTGCAGCTGCCGCAGGATCTCCAGCCCCACCCCCTCCGTTGTCGCCAGCACGTAGAACAGGTGCTCGACGTCGAACTGGTTGTGCTGGAAGCGGACGAGAACGTCCTGGGCTTCGCGAAACAGCTCTTGGGCGCTTTCGGTCATCTTGTCGAATCGGATCATGGCTCACCTCGAACTAGCAGTCGATGGTGTTGACTGCTAATGGCTCACTATACGCCACGCCGACGCCCTCGTCAACCGGCTTTCGTCCCTAGGAGAGCCCTTTGCGGATCATGTTCGCCGCGGCGTAGAGGAGCACCAGCCCGAACACCTGGCGCAGCCGCCGCTCGGGAACCCGCGGTGCGATCCGCGGCCCGAGCTGTGCCCCCACGGCAATGCCCACCACCACGGGAAGCGCGAGTGCGAGGCGCAGGTGGCCGTGCGTCGCGTGGGTCGCAAGCGCGATCGCCACCGCGGGTCCCATGGCGAACAGGCTCGTTGCCGCGGCGCGCACCATGTCGAAGCGCAGGGCGATCGCGAGCGCCGGCACCAGCAGCGTCCCACCGCCGATCCCCAGAAGCCCGATGGCCACACCGGTCACCACTCCGAGAAGGAGAACCGCGAGCCATGACCTCACGGAACGGGTGCCCGTGTTCCGCGCTGCGGCGCGCCACCCCAGAAGCAGCGTCACCGCGGGGTAGATGAGAAACGCACCGAACGCAACCGCGAGGACGGACGTGGGCACAACGGACGTCAGACGGGCACCGCCCCACGCGCCGGCGGCGACCGGCAGCATCAGAACCGACCCGGTGCGGATGTCGATCCGGCGCTTGGCCGCGTAGACGGCCGACGCGGAGACGCTCGTAGCCAGAACGCCCGCAAGGCTGTGCGCCGCGGCGGACGCCATGTCCGGGACCAACCCCGCCAGCAGCAGAAGCGGCACCAACAGCACACCGCCTCCGATGCCCAGAAGGCTGGCAAGGATCCCGACCCCAAACGATGCAAACAACAGGACGACGCTCTCCACGATCCCCTCCATGCTCCGCCACGGCGGCGTGTCGCCTGCCGCATCGGTCGGACAGCTCGATCGGCGCCGCTGGACGCCCACTGGGACAGGGGCTAGAGTGTCGACGTTCCACGTTGGCCGACACCCGTCCGATGGCCCGAGGGAGGCAACATGGCCGAGATCCAGCCTACTCGTGACGACGCGCTCGCGCTACTCACGTCCTACAACAAGAGCGAAAGCCTGATCAAGCACGCGCTCGCCGTGGAGGCGGTGATGCGACACATCGCTCGCAGCCGCGGCCACGACGAGGAGAAGTGGGGGATCATCGGCCTGATCCACGATCTCGACTACGAGCAGTTCCCGGAGCAGCACTGCCACAAGACAGCGGAGATCCTCCGCGAGCACGGCTGGCCCGAGGAGTACATCCACGCCGTGGTGTCGCACGGATGGGGCATCTGCTCCGAGGTTGAGCCGCTCCATGAGATGGAGAAGGTCCTCTACGCGATCGACGAACTCACCGGGCTGGTCACCGCCGTGGCGCTGGTGCGTCCGTCGAGGAGTCTGCTCGACGTGAAGCCCAAATCCGTCACCAAGAAGTGGAAAGACAAGAGCTTCGCCGCAGGCGCGAGCCGCGAGATCATCCAAAAGGGGATCGACATGCTGGGTGTCGAACGAAGCGAGCTGTTCGCCGAGGTGATCGCCGGCATGCAAACGATCGCCGAGGAGCTCGGCCTCGCAGGCTCGCCCGCGGGCGGAGCGGAGGCGTAGCCGATGAACGGACCGCACTACACCCTCGGACGCTGGAAGCTGGACGATCTCATCGCCGCCGAGACAGGGCCGGCCATGGAGCAGGCGCTCGCCGAGCTGGACGAAGCGGCAGCGGCGCTGGAGTCCCACCGCGACGCGCTGCCGGCGGGCACGGCGGTGGACGGCGATCGCCTGGGGCTGCTCCTTGAGCTGCGCGAACGGTTGGAGCGCGCGAAGCGACGCATCAACGGCTACGCCCAGCTGCGGTTCGCCGCCGACACGGAGGACGAGCGCGCCGCGTCGCTTCGCGGGCGCGCCGAGCGGCTTCTCGCCGAAGCCAACAACCGAACCCTGTTCTTCGAGCTCTGGTGGAAGGGGCTCGACGACGCAGCCTCGGCAGCGCTTCTCACGGGCACCGGCGACACCCGCTACTACTTGGAGTCGCTCAGGAGGGCGAAGCCCTACACCCTTTCGGAGCCCGAGGAACGGCTCATCAACCTGAAGGACGTGACCGGGGTCCAGGCGCTGCACGCGCTCTACGAGATGTACACGTTCGGCTTCACCTACACCCTCTCCGTCGATGGCGAGACGCACGAAGTCGACCGCGGCCGGCTGATGGCGCACGCCGCCGACCCCTCCCCCGAGGTGCGGAAGGCCGCCTATGACGAGCTTCTCCGCGTGTTCGGCGCATCCCGCGGCGTCCTCGGCCAGGTCTACCGCTCGGTCGCCATGGACTGGTGCACCGAGGCGATCACGCTCCGCGGCCACACCTCGCCGATCGCCGCACGCAACCTGAAAAACGACCTCGACGACGGCGTGGTGGACACGGTCCTCGAGACGTGCCGCGCGAACGCTGCGCTGTTCCAGCGCTACTTCCGCCTCAAGGCGAAGGCTATCGGCATGGAGCGTCTGCGCCGCGTCGATCTCTATGCGCCCCTGGCGCCCGCGACCAAGGAGTACCCGTTCGACGACGCGGTGCGGCTGATCCTCGATGCGTTGCGCGGCTTCTCGGACGAGGTGGCGGAGATGGCGGCGCGGGTCCTCGACGAGCGGCATCTCGACGCCGAGCCGCGGGCGGGAAAGACCGCCGGCGCCTTCTGCTACGGGGTGCTTCCCGGGGTCACTCCCTGGGTGCTGACCAACTACGCGGGCCGCGCTTCCGACGTCGCCACCCTTGCGCACGAGCTGGGACACGCGGTGCACGCGATCATGGCATCGGACAGACCGGCGCTCACCTTCGACGCGTCGTTGCCGCTCGCCGAGACGGCGTCGGTGTTCTCTGAGATGCTGCTGCTCGATCGGATGCTTGAGGTCGAGTCGGCCCCCGCAGCGCGGCGGGAGATCCTCGGGCGGTTCCTCGACGGCGCGTACGCGACGATCCTCCGCCAGGCGTACTTCGTGCAGTTCGAACGCACGGCGCACGACCTGCTGGCTCACGGTGAGGTAACGACCGACGAGCTCGCTGACCGGTACGCGGCGCAGCTGGCCGAGCAGTTCGGCGACAGCGTGTCGGTCGGCGAGTCGTTCCGCTGGGAGTGGCTCGCGATACCCCACATCTACACCGTTCCGTTCTACTGCTACGCCTACAGCTTCGGGCAGCTCCTCGTCCTGTCGCTCTATCGCGCCTACCGCCGCGACGCCGCGGCGTTCGTCCCGCGGTTCACCCGCATCCTCGCCTACGGCGGCGCGGCGAGCCCGGCGGCGATCCTCGAGGAGGCGGGCATCGACATTGCGGACCCGACGTTCTGGCAGGGCGGGTTCGACGTGCTGAGGGAGATGGTCGACCAGCTCGAGGGCATGTGAGGGCCGTGGCGGCGGGCGGTCACTCCACCCGGATGTCGGCGATCAGTGGGCGGAGCTGTTCGATCAGGTCAACGCCGCGCAGCTGCACCAACGTCCCCCGATTCCCGGCGTTGATCGCCAGGCGGGGCAACGCGGCGGCGCGCGCATCGAGGACCACCGGCAGCGGACGTTTCGCCCCCAGCGGGCTGATCCCGCCGATCCGGTAGCCGGTCACCCGCTCGGCATCGTGCGGTGAGGCCGGCGCAACCCGCTTGGAGCACGTTGCCCGGGCCAGCTTCCGGGTGCTCACGTTGCCATCGCCTGCCATGAGCGCGAACAGGAACTCGCCGCCTTCGGTCACGAAGACAAGGCTCTTGAGCACCGTTCTCGGCGCGAGGCCAAGAACGGACGCAGCATACCGCACGCCGGTTTCACGCGGTGCGTAGTCGAGGCGACGGTAGTGTACGCCGGCCGCCTTGAGCTGCTCGATGCCTCGCGTGGTCATGTCCGAACCCCGTGCCTTCGCCATCGACGGGTCAGTAGCCGATCGCGCAGCCGTCCTTGCGCCGTTCCGAGCCGCCGAGAAGATGGCCCTCCTCCCAGTCGATCCAGATCCCCTGGAAGCCTCCGAACCCCGGCCCGACCGGGCGGGTCTCGATCCGATGCCCTTTGGCGCGAAGCCCGTCGATCGTCGTTCGCGGGAACCCCGCCTCGAGCCACACCGTCCCCCCGTTGGTCATCCTGTCCCCAGTGGGTGTGGACGAGCCCACGTGGCGCCAACGTAGCGCGTCACCGGCTGCCTGCACATCCAGGCCGAAGTCGATCCGCTGGAGAAGGATCTGAACGTGCCCCTGCGGCTGCATGTCGCCGCCCATGACGCCGAACGAGAACACAGGATGGCCGCGTCGTGTCAGAAGCGCCGGGATGATCGTGTGAAGCGGCCGCTTGCCCGGCAGCAGCGCGTTGGGGTGCGTCGGATCGAGATGGAACAGGCTCCCGCGGTTCTGCAGGGCGAATCCCGTGCCCGGGGCGACGATCCCCGAGCCGAACGCATTGTAGATCGACTGGATGAGCGACACGGCGTTGCGCTCCGCGTCGACGACGGTCAGGTACACCGTGTCGCCACTCGCTAGCCGCGGATCCCCCGAGGCAACCTGCACAGCCGCGGCGTCCCGCGAGATCATCGCCCGGCGCCGGGCCGCGTACTCCCGCGAGATCAGTCCGTCGACCGGCACGTCGGAGAACGCCGGATCGGCGTAGTAACGCGCCCGGTCCTCGTAGGCGAGCTTCTTCGCCTCGATCGCCAGGTGGAGCAGCTCGGCGCCGTCCCGCTCCATCGACGCAACGTCGAACCCCTCGAGACACGCCATCATCTGTAGCGCCGCGAGCCCTTGCCCGTTCGGCGGCAGCTCCCACAGCTCGTAGCCGCGGTAGGGGACCGATACCGGGGTGTCCCATGTAGTACGGTGCCCCGCCAGGTCCTCGGGGCCGATCAGCCCTCCGACCTTCTCGGCGCACGCGACGATCCGTTCCGCGATCGCCCCCCGATAGAACGCATCGCGCCCCCCGTCGCAGACCGCGGCAAGCGACGCCGCGAGGTCCGGGTTGCACACGTGCTCTCCGGCCCGCGGTGCCCGCCCGTTGACAAGAAACGTTGTCGCCGCCCCGGGATCGGCGCGCAGGAGCCCCTCGGCCTCGCGCCACATGCGAGCGATCACCGGCGACACGGCAAACCCGGCCGCCGCGGCCGCGATCGTCGGCGCCAGAAGCTCACCGATCGGCAGCCGACCGAACCGCTCGTGCAAGGCAAACCAGCCATCGACACACCCGGGAGTCGACCAGGAGAGCGGCCCGCGGGAAGGAATGCGGCCGAGGCCGCGCGACGCGAATAGCTCCCGAGTCATCCGCTGTGGCGCCCGCCCGGATCCGTTGACCCCCGCGAGGCCGTCGTCGGACGCGTCGCAAACGATGGCAAACAGGTCGCCACCGAGTCCGCAGCTCATCGGCTCCACCAGACCGAGCATCGCGTTCGCGGCGATCGCGGCGTCCACCGCGTGACCTCCCCTGCGCAGGACCTCGACGCCGACGCGCGAAGAGAGCGGATGACTCGTGGCCACCATTCCTCGCGCCGCTGCCACGGCCCGGCTTGCATGTGCTGTGCTCGATCCCATGCCGTTCTCCTCGCACCGCCAAGACCCCGGACACCGCCGGGCAGTATACCCGTGCCGATGGACCTATCCCGCAGCGAGACCTCCGTTCATCCCGCTATAATCGAGGCAACCGAAGACCCGGAGGAGCCCTGTTGACCGAGCAACGCGTTGCCCTCAAAGACCTTCTCGCCAAGAGCCCGGCGGACGTCGCGGAGGTGCTGCTGCGTCTGTCGCCGGAGGACGCTGCGGAGTGGCTCCATCGCCTGTCGTTGCGCCGTGCCGCTGCCGAACCCCTGGGCGCGATGGAGCCCATGGATTCCGCGGAGCTGCTCGTGCGGCTGGACCGCGACGACGCCCTCAAGATCCTCTCGAGGATGGACCCGGACGACGCCGTGGATCTCCTGGAGGAGCTTCCCGACGCCGTTCAGGAGGAGCTCCTGTCGCGGCTCGACCGCGATGACGCCGCCGTGCTGACGGAGCTTCTGTCCTACGACGCGGACTCCGCGGGAGGCATGATGTCCCCGGAGTACGTCGCGCTGACGCTCGAGATGAGTGCGGCGACGGCGATCGCGCTGCTGCGCCAACGCGTCGAGGAGGCGGAAACCGTCTACTACGCCTACGCCGTGGACGCCGCCGGTCGCCTCCAGGGGGTGATCTCGCTGCGCGACCTCGCGCTCGCCCGACCGGAGGTGCGCCTCGAGACGCTGGTCAACCTGGACGTGGTGGCCGTGCACGCGAGTACCGACGCCGAGGATGTGGCCCACCTGTTCGACAAGTACAACTACCTGGCGCTTCCCGTTGTCGACGACGCGAACGTACTACTGGGGATCATCACCATCGACGACGTCATCGATGTGATGCGCTCCGAGGCCACCGAGGACATCTATGGAATGGCCGGCGTCCCCAGCCACGAGCGAGTCGATACCACGTGGCGCGCGTCGCTGACGATGCGTCTGCCGTGGCTGTATCTTCGACTGGGCACGGCGGTCGCGGCAGCCGTTGTCGTCGGCCTGTTCGAGGAGACCATCGCCAAGGTCGCGGCGTTGGCGGTGCTCATGGGAGTCATCGCCGGGCAAGGGGGAAGCGCCGGCATGCAAACGGTAACCATCCTCACGAGGGCGATCGCCCTCGGCGAGGTGGACCGTCGCGCCGGCTGGCGGTTCCTCGGCAAGGAGTTCGCCCTGGCCGTTGCCAACGGTGTACTGATCGGCCTGACCGTCGGCGGCATCACCTACGCGTGGAAGGGCCAGATCATGCTTGGGGTGGCCGCCTGCATCGCCATGGTGCTCACCCTGATCGTCGCCGGACTGACCGGCGTCATCGTTCCGCTCGCCATGCGCTTCCTCGGGAAGGACCCCGCCCTCGCCTCGGGGATCCTGCTCACCACGGTGACCGACGTGCTCGGCTTTGGCTTCCTCTTCTTGCTCGCCCACCTGCTGCTCCCGGAGATCGCATGACGACACGACGTGCAGGGCTCGCCCCGTGGACGTATCCCATCCTGCTCGCGGCCACCGGGCTGATCCTCTTCGTCGCCCGGTGGCCGGCACCAATCCGCGCCGCGGTGGCCGGCACGGTTGCGGCATATGTGGTCTACCTTGCGGCGGCGCGGCGGCGACCGCGGATGCGGCCTGTTGTCTCCGAGCTGACCGCGCTTCTCCCGGGACACCTCATGCTGCTGTTCGCCGCCTGGTACGTGGCGCCCGAGGAGCTGCGTCTGGTCTACCTCTGGCTCGCCGTGCCGGTGGCGACGATGGCCTACGATGCGACGTTCCGCTGGGCGATTCCGCGGGTTCTCGGAGCGTCGATTTCGTCTGGCCTATACGCTATAATCTGGGCCGATCTCGCCATCCTCCTGGAGCGCATCCTCGCGAGAGGCAGGGGGTTGGGGGGCCGTTCTGAGTTCGTGATGGCAGCGGTCCTGGCGGTTGTGTGGACGGTGTTCGTTGGCATCGGCGTCTACCGTCATTGGCGCGCGCCGGGAGCTGTCAAGGAGTGAGACCATGAGCAAGTTCATCGTTCTTCTTGTAGGGGTCCTCGCCACGTTCGGGTGGGCCGTCATCGCGCAGGACATCCCGAGCGCGCAGCCCGCAGCACAGCCCACAGGGCAGATCGGGACGTTGGTCGCCATCCTCGCGGTGTTCGCCGTGGTGTTCTACTTCATGCTCATCCGCCCGCAGCGGAAGCGACAGGCGCGGCACAATCAGCTCATCCAGGAGCTCAAGCGCGGCGATCATGTCACAACCGCCGGGGGAATCCACGGCGAGATCGACGCCATCGGCGAGACCGACATCGTCCTGTCGACAGAGGACGGCAGCAAGATCCGCTTCGCGAAGAGCAGCATCCTTCAGAAGCGAGCGAAGTAGCCTCTCAAGGGAGACTCCATGCCACACGCCCACATGAGCCGCATCGACTGGCTCCGTATCGCCACCGTTGCTGTGGTGGCCATCGTCGCGATCGTCCTTCTGGTCTATCCTCCGCGGCCGATCGACAAGATCGTCAATCTGGGACTGGATCTTCAAGGCGGCATCCGCCTGTTGCTCGAGCCGGAAGGCATCCAGGAGATGGAGTCCGATCAGAAGCTCTCGACGCTGCAGAGCATCATCCCCATACTCGCTGACCGCATCGACCAGTTCGGTCTTGCCAACACCGAGATCAAGCAGCTGGGCACCGAGCGAATCCTCATCAACCTGCCAGGAGCCGAGGATCCCGCCGAGGCGCGCAAGCTCATCGGTCAGACGGCGGTGCTAACGTTCCACAAGGTGATCGAAGCAGGAACCACTGCCACGGACGACCTCACCGCTCGGTCGGTGCTGCACACCCTGCTGCGCGACCGCGACGGGGTGCCGTTCATCGTCGAGCGAGAGCCGGTGCTGCGAGGGTCGGCCCTTGAGAACGCCACGGTACGCATCTCGCGCGAGCTGGCGACGGCCGGTGACTCCTACATCCAGCTGGAGCTCACCAACGAGGGGGCGACGCAGTTCGGAAGCGTCATCCGTAGCATGGACGCCGGCGATCGGCTGGCGATTGTCCTCGACGACGCGATCTACAGCGCGCCGGTGATTACCGAGAACATCAAGCAAGCAGCCGAGTCGGCCGGCTCGCGGGGGATCGAGAGCGCGAGCATCTCCAACATCCCTACGCAGGCGGAGGCAACCCGACTCGCCATCGTGCTGCGCACCGGAGCGCTGCCCGTTGCGGTGAACATCGTGCAGGAAGACACTGTGGGGCCAACGCTGGGAAGCGACTCGATCCGCCGCGGGATGATCACCATCGTCGCCGGCTTTGCCATCATCCTCATCTACATGCTGATCTACTACCGCGCGCTGGGGATCGTGGCCGACATCGCCCTGGTGCTCAACATGGTCATCGTGTTCGCCGCGCTGGTGCTGTTCAAGGCGACGCTGACGCTCCCGGGCATCGCGGGCATCATCCTGACGATCGGCATGACCGTGGACGCCAACGTCATCGTGTTCGAGCGCATCCGTGAGGAGCTTCGAACCGGCAAGTCGACGCTGGCGTCGGTACGTGCCGGATTCGAGAAGTCGCTTTCGACACTGCTCGACGCCAACATCACGACGGTGCTCACGGCGCTGGTCCTCCTTCTTGTGGGAACCGGCCCGGTGAAAGGATTCGCGATCACACTGATGATCGGCGTTATCGGCAGCCTGTTCTGTGCGCTGGTCGCCAGCCGGCTGATCCTTGAGAAGACCCAGCTGGCGCGTCACTTCCCCGTCAAGGCGAAAGCGGAGTCGTAGACAGCACAAGCTCCAGCAGGGCATCTTCGGCGCGGCACTCGCCGTCCTTCACGGCCACGTCAAGGGCAACTGCATGCTGCAACGCCGCGAGCAGCTCGCCTGCACCCCAGGAAGCGGCCTGCCCCGCCAGCCGCCGCAGCAGCCAATCGGCAACCCCAAGAAGCTTCGCCCGTGCGGCTCGCGGCGTGCCGCACTCCGCAAGCGCACGCGCCGCGGCAAGACGCGACAGGTGACGCGCCGCGGCGGCGAGAAGCCTTCCTGGATCCTCGGAGAGCCGACCGAGCTCTCGCAGTGCCGCCGCCACTCGACGCTCGCCGAGACGGTCGAGCATCGGCCAGATCGCCCGCTCGCCCGCGGCGAACAGCAGCCCCGGCAGTAGCGCGTCCGTTCCGTGGGCGCCGCCCGAAGCGAACGTGGCGAGCTTGCGCGCCTCCTGTGCGAGCTGCATCAGATCCCCGCCGCTTTGCTCGACCATCTCTCGGAGCAGCGCGGGAGAGCCGGGGCAGCCGGCCGCGGCAAGCATCTCCGCTGCGTACCGAGGGATCTCACGCCCACGGGGAGACGGAAGACCGACAACGCGGCCGACGGCCTCAACTGCCTTGACAAGGCGGCTTCGCGGCCGCGGTGCCGCCGCGATCAGGGTGAGGTAGGTGCCCGACGCGGGGGTCTCGGCCGCCGCGTCGACCAGCAGGGCAGGAGAACCCAGGCGCTCAGCGCCGCGGATCACGAAGTGGCGTGCGTCGTCGAACAGCGACGAGGACCGCAGTTCCAGCCCCATGGCCGCGTCGTCGATCTCGTCGGCGAAGCGCGCCCAACGCTCGATCCTCGGGTGGAGCTCGGCAAGCGCCCGGTGGCGCTCGTCCAGCGCCTTGCGGCACCGGTATGCGTCCCCATGCAGCAGGAGCACTCGAGGATGATCCATGGTTCCACCCCGCTTCGCGATGTCCACCCCACCGCGATGGTATTCCGGCGCCGGAGGAGCGACAACGGCGCGCCGCCTCTCTCTAGCTACCCAACGCGAGTGTCGCGCCAAGGTCGTGGGCTGCCTGGAGCATCTCGGGCAGCTCCTCGATCTCGAGGTCGCGTTCGGACGCCGAATCGTAGGTGCGGCAGACGATCGCGCGGCAACGGCTGCCGAACCCCGTGGAGATCCGCTCCATCCACTCGACCATCGAGCCGTAGTAGTGGCGGTAGGTCACCAGAAGGACGAACTGCTTGCCGCCGAAGCAGCGCGGAGAGACGATCGCCTCTAAGCGGTCGAACAGCGTTTTCAGCTGCGAAGTCATGTACCCCCAGAACATGGGCGCGGCAAGGATCACCACGTCAGCGTCGCAGAACGCTGGGTAGACCGTTCGCATGTCGTCGTCGATGACACACCCGCCGCCGGTTCGACAGCGTCCACAGCCGCGGCAGTGTGCGATCTTCATGTCAATCGGGCGGAAATGGACGACGTCGAGGTCAGCCACGCCGCCCAGTCCGGCCAAGACGCGCTCCGCAAGGGCGTCTGAGTTCCCTCCCACGCGATGGCTCCCGTGCAGCACCACGACCTTCATCGCTTAGCTCACTTCCTTTGGGGTTTCAGATCCGATCGCGCGCGTGGCGCGTCGACCGTGTATCCTTGAGGAACGCACAGCGTCCTTGCCCCAAGAGCTAACATGATGGTGGACGTCTCGTCAAGGAGGAAGAGGCAGATGGATATAGAAGGAGACGTGAGAGACGCGTTGGAGGACATCAGGCCCGCGCTACAGGCCGACGGCGGCGATGTGGAACTCGTTGAGGTCACCGAGGACGGCATCGTGCGGGTGCGGCTACAGGGCGCCTGCCAAGGTTGCCCGATGTCGGCGATGACGCTGAAGGACGGGATCGAGAGGATCATCAAGGAGCAGGTCCCCGGGATCGTCGAGGTCGAGGCCGTCTAGGCCGCCGGCACGCGACGCGAACGAGCGCCTCTACGGAAAGGTCGTCAATGGCGGAAACGCGGAGCGACCCCTACATCTGGGTCACCTGGCTCACCCGACTTCTCGCGGGCGAGAGCCAGTGCGAGTGGTCGGCATGGTTCCGCGCCCATCATCGCGACTACGACAAGGTCCCAAGCGACTTCGACCTCGCCACTTGGACCATGGATCACAGCGAACTGGTGGCCGCGCGGCGAGAGCAGCTGAAGCAGGATGGCTACCAGGTCTACGTCGAGGATGAGAACGCGTTCCGGCGCGTGGGCAAAACGGGAATCGTCGTGTCCGGCAAACCGGACATCCTTGCCCTCCGCGACGGCGAAGGTGTCATCGAGGACTGCAAGACCGGGCGGCCGAGGGCGTCCGACCCGCTACAGGTGCTTGTCTACCTGCTGCTGCTGCCGATCCGCAACCCGCGCTGTGAAGGCGTCCGCCTCGCCGGGCGGGTCGTGTACAAGACGGGCTCTGTGGACGTTCCCTCCTCGGCGCTCGACGAGAAGTTTCGCGAGCGGTTCGTTGAGCTCGTTCGTCGCGTCGGCGGGGATTCCCCTCTTGCCAAGGCCCCATCTTGGTCCGAGTGCCGCTGGTGTGACATCGCCGCGTCGGTCTGCCTGTGCCGGGTGACACAGCCGCCCGAGTCGGCGGAGGCGGAAACGGATCTCTTCTAGCCTGCGATCCCCGGACGGCTTTCCTGGCGGCGGCAGTGCGCAACGCGTATACTGCATCTTATCGTAGACTCATCCAGCAATCCGTTCGCATCGATTCCCCTTTGCAAGATTGCCAGGTAGAACCGAGCCAGAAGGTCTGGCTTGGGTGGTGGATGAGTCAAGGAGGCATTGTCTGTTGACTTTTGATGTGTTTAGATTGGACCACTCTCTCGCCACCGGCGTGCGAGACATGGGGTTTGAAGTTCCAACGCCGATCCAGGTACGAACCATCCCCGTGGCGCTCCGTGGCCGCGACGTTCTCGGCATCGCCGAGACCGGCACCGGCAAGACGGCGGCGTTCGCCCTGCCCATTCTGCAACTGCTGCTGTCGCGCCCCCGGGGTGGCCCGCGAGCGCTGGTGCTCGCGCCAACACGGGAGCTCGCCCTGCAGATCCATCGGGAGATCGAACGCCTGGCCGTGCACACGAAGATCCGGAGCGTTCCGGTGTACGGCGGCGTCAGCAAGGGCTCGCAGATCGCAGCGTTTCGACGCGGCGTCGAGATCGTCGTCGCCTGTCCAGGGCGGCTGCTCGACCATCTCCGCGCGGGAGCCGTTGACCTGTCGGAGATCGAGTTCCTCGTCCTCGATGAGGCCGACAGGATGTGCGACATGGGCTTCCTCCCGGACATCCGGCGCATCATCGGACGGCTCCCGGCAAAGCGGCAGACCCTCTTCCTCTCGGCCACCATGCCGTCCGACATCCGTGCGCTGGCGCGACAGATCCTGAAACAGCCGGAGACCGTGCAGATCGGGAAGATGGCGCCGGTCGAGACCGTGTCGCACGCCCTGTATCCGATCCCCGAGATGCGCAAGAGCGAGCTTGTCACGAGCATGATTCAGGGAACCTCAACCGGTCGCGTGTTGGTCTTCACCCGCACGAAGGCTCGGGCGCGACGACTCGCTTCGCAGTTGCGCAAGCGCGGGCTCCGCGTCACCGACCTGCAGGGGGACCTGACCCAGAACCGCCGACAGCGAGCGCTGGACGGTTTCCGCAACGGACGGTACGACGTTCTGGTGGCAACGGACATCGCCGCGCGCGGGATCGACGTCACCGGGATCTCTCACGTCATCAACTACGACATGCCCGCGACCGTCGATGCCTACACACATCGCATCGGCCGGACGGGCCGCGCGCTTCGCACCGGCGAGGCGTTCACCCTCGCCTCTCGTGGCGACGGAATCCTGGTGCGCGGGATCGAGAAACGCCTCGGTACATCCATTGAGCGGCGTCGACTCCCCGGCTTCGACTACGGCGAGTTCGTTCCCGAACGCCAGTTTCCGCAGGGATCTTCTCGTGTAACACCGTCGGTGCGTCCACGAGGCCGGCTCCGCCACTCCGGGCGCCGAGTAGTGAGCTCCCGACCAGCCCGGGCGACTGCGCGCTAGCGCCCACCGGCGCCGTTCTCACTCCAGAACCGCGATCCGTGTCCAGTGGGCACACCGTGTGCGCCCGCGCGTCTTCACACGGGTGCCACAGCTCTGCTCGACGCTCTTCACTCTTCTGGACTAGGTTTCTTTCCGATGGACGGAAGAAGGAGGAGCAAGATGAACACGCGACGCATCCGGACAGCCCTGCCGATCGCAGCGCTTGTCGCTCTCGCAGCGATCGCACCGTGGGCAGTGATGGGAGCAATGAGCGCAGACGCGGAGACAGCAGCTACGGAGAGCGAGCCACTCAACCTCGGACTCCTGCTGCTGGTCAACCGCCTTCAGCTGACCGACGAGCAGATGACAGAGATCCACGGAATCCTCAGCGAACTCGTTGAGGCGCGTGGCAGCTTGCGGGTGTCGGTAGAGGCGGCGCAAGCAGCGTTCACGGAGGAGATGGTCGCGTTCGACGGGACCGCGGAGGAGCTCGACGCGGCAATCGCAGCCCACCGTGAGGAGATGGCGGCGCTCGCCGAAGGCGTCGCCACGGCACGCCCCGCCGCGTTGACGGCGCTTGGCGGCGTGCTCACCTACGAGCAGGGCCGGATGATCGAGGCCGCGGCTCCTGGGCTTCTGGGCTCCGGCGGCGGCGCGCGGTCCTTGGGCGAGAGAGTCGTCTCGGCGCTGCGCTCCCGGCTCGGCCGTGAGGCCGGCGCGCAGCTCGAAGCCCTTCGCCAGCGACTCGGCACGGACACCCGCCGCGGGCCGTCGTTCCCCGACGGCAGCGCCGGACGGATGACCGGCCGGCAGGGCTCGATCGCCGTGTGCCGCGACGGCAGCTCGGGCGCACACCCGTTCGCCACCGACATCCGGGGAGGATCCGCGATGCAACGCAGCGACGATCCACTGGAGCAGCTTCTCCGGATCCTCGAACAGAAGACGGCAGAGTAGCCTCCTACGTACCCCTCGCCAACTGGCGTGGTGCAGGCGCTGTCGCCTCCGTGCGGCGGCGCCTGTGTGCTTCCCACGTCCGCGCGTGCGGCGGGTCCTGGGGCCCGGAGACGAAGACATCCATCCGCCCGCGTTCACCCATCCCCCCCAACGACGTGTGCCTCCATCGCCTCCATGGACCGGCACAGCCAGTGGACGAACGTGGACCACGTCGGGGTCGATCGACAAGACGAATCACCTGGCCGCCGCGCCTCGCAACGGCTGGCAGGAGGTGGTTCGCGGCCCAGCGGTCCAGGGCGACAGGGGATCGGCGCTCGCCGCGATCACGTTGACGCGTGCGACGTGAGCGTGCGGCACGATCTGTCCGTTGACGGCCGCGCGTTCACCCAGGCCGGATCGCATCCTGGGTGTCGCGCCATCCGTGTTCCCGCGCCTCCCGTGGCCACGCTTGGGGTGGATGCGGGAGCCCAGGCGTGACGTCAGCCGATGACGCTGCGCTCATACAGAGTGCTTGACGCACGCAGCGCCCCTGCAGGTGGCGTGCGACGCCAACAGCGGCAACGCGCGCGTGGGCGGCAAGCCACGCCAAGCCCTCACGAGGGTTCTCGCGGACTGCCCGTGTCGGGGTCAACCGGATCGGGACGCGGAGTGTGCTCGAGTCGATCGCACCACGGCTCCAGCTGTCTCGCCACCTGCTCGCCGAGCGTCCGCGCGGCCGCCCCGGCGCTGAAGTGCCTGTAGGTCATCGCTGCGAGGCTCACGCCGTGGGTCCTCAGCACGTCGGCGAACCTCACCGCGACATCGGAGAGCATCTCGTCGAGCTCAGCCTTCGACAGTCGCTTGTACCGGTCGCGGAACACGATGAACCGTCGGTCGAACCGCGCGGTCGGCGTTCGCGTCGCGTCCGGCGGCGCGTCGCCGTAGCAGACGAGCGCAACGGGGAAGCTCCAACGGGGAAGTCCGAGAAGATCTCGATGCGTCTCAGCGTCTCCCATGATGTCCCCGACGTAGCAGGACCCGACACCCAACGACTCGGCGGCGATCACCGAGGTCTGCGCCGCGGCCATGGCGTCACAGCAGCCCAGGAATAGCTTCCCGAGGTCCGGCCTCTGCATCGGCTCTCCGCGCGCCGCGCACTCCTCGGGCACGCCGTAGGCGTCGTAGTAGTCCACCCAGCGCTGCATGTCGGCCAGGAAGACCAGAACCGTGGGCGCCTCGGCGATGAACCCGTGCCCACACGTCCGGGCAAGCGCCGCCTTTGTCTCGGAGAGTGTGATCTCAAGGATCGTGTAGAGCATCATGTTTCCCGCGGTGGGCGCACGCAGCGCCGCGTCGAGGATCGCCTCCACACGGTCGCGGCCAAGCGGGGCCTTGCGGTAACGCCTCAGGGAACACCTGTCGTGAATCAACCGGAGCGTCTGGTTCATTGGGCGAGCCTCCCGTTTCGCGCATCGCGTGCCCGCCGTGCGGCAGGCTGGAGTCTAGGTCACACATGGCACCGTGTCAGCGAACGCGTCTTCGACGACAATGGATGAGGAGCTTCCGGTTGCGCCGTGGCGTCGCTCGCGGCTCTGCCCCGGGAGCTCCACCGACCCGCCCCAACCCAGCGTGTGCCGCACCGCCCTTGCCAAGGAGGAACGGACCTATGAGGCGCACATGTCTCGCCGCGCTGCTTGTCGCCGCCGCTTCGGTCGCCGTCGCCTCGATGCCGTACGATCGCGCGCTCTACGACGTCGAGGTCCGACGAGACCTTGTCTACGGCGTCGGCGCGACCGATGGGGGAAACACGGCGATCGAGCTGCGACTCGATCTCTACCGCCCCATCGCCTGTGTCGAGCCACGGATGCCGGTCTTGCTGACGATCCACGGCGGAGGCTTCCGCAACGGATCCAAGGGCCAGCAGCCGCACGTTGGCCACGGACAGTACTTCGCTGCGCGCGGATTTGCGGTGGTCTCCATCGACTACCGCCTCGAGGGCGACCGCCCTCCCGCCGACCCGGAGGCCGTCGCCCGCGGCGCGGCGTACGACCCATCGCGAAGCGCAGCAAACCATGCGGCCAGCCACGCGGCCGTTGTCGACACCAAGACCGCGCTGCGGTGGATCCATGCCCACGCCTCGGCGTACGGCTTCGACCCTGCCCGGGTGTTCGCCGTAGGAAGCTCCGCAGGTGGCTACTGCGCTGTGGTCGCGGGGATCACCGATTCCGAAGCGTTCGCCGTTGATCTCCCCGGGGGGTCGATCCCCGAGGAGAATCACCCGACGGCGTCCTGCGCGCTCGCAGCGATCGTCAACCTGTGGGGTGCCGCCGGCCCGTGGCTGCAGGAGATCGACCCGACCGACCCGCCGATGATGCTCGTCTACGGAACCGAGGACTGGCTCTACACCGAGGGAGAGGCGATACGCAGCCGCTGCGTCGCGGTCGGGGCACGCCACGAGTGGTTCCCTCTCGCCGGGTACGGGCACGGCGCATGGGCGGCGGAGATCGACGGGCTTCCTCGCGAGGAGGCGATCCTCCGGTTCCTCGAGCGAGCCGACGTGCTCACCCCGCCCCCCGGACTCCCGCTCGCGGTCCCGTGGGGCGCGATGTACACCCCCAACGAGCATCTGACAGACGCCGGAATGACCGGTGCCGTCGTGGCGTATCGCGGCACCGAGGGAGCGACGAGGCTCTTGGACGATCTCCGGTTCGCCCAGGAGCGCGGCGTGCGGCTCCTCCTTACCCTTGGGCCGGTCCGCCCCGGCCACTACTTGGATGCGGACGGCGTGATCGATCAGAGCATCGTCCGCCGCGAACTCGAGCCGTTCTTCGACGTGGCGCAGGAGCTCCGGACGTACATCGAAGCGGGCACAGTATGGGGTGTCCGGTTCATGGACGAGCCGCACAACCCTAGCGGGTACGCGCCACCGTTCAGAGTAGATCCGCAGCAGCTCGGAGACGTGTTCTCCCTCATCCGAGACGGTCTGGGAGAGGTTCGCGTCGGGTCAACCGCGCCTCCCTGGTACATGATCCAGGTCTCCGGCGCCGGGTATGCGTCCGGCCAGTGCGTACACGGGCGCCTCCCTGCGGGGTTCGAGGACCCGATCGCGTTCCACCGCGCGCAGGCAACGCTCGCATCGGATCACGGCCTGGCCTACGTCGCCTCGCTCAACGCGAACACGAACCCCGCGGACAACCTCGCGTTCATGGCAAGCTACCTCGGGATCTGCGCGATCCCCGAGGTCGACTTCGTCACGTCGTGGCAGTGGTCCCAAGGGGGATACCCGGAACCGTGCTTTGCCGAGCGGCTCGCCGACCCGGATCCCTCGGTGCAGGCGATCATCCGCGAGATCGGCGCGGCGTGTGCCCGCCCGCCCGCGTACGACGCCGCCACCACGGACGGCGAGCGCAACTAGAGGGCAAGCCCCTACGGGAAGACGGGAGGCAGAGGACAAAACGCTTCGACGCGAGCCGGAGACGCTTCTCGCCAGTGGGACGGGCCACACCCCGTGGAAGCCCGTCGAGCATCTGCGGATCGCCCGGCAGGACATCGTGAGGTTCACCGCCAACCCGGCGCACGTCTCTCCTCCTTGCCCGAGCGGTTGCTCGCCCAACGCAGCGGCGCCGGTCCCGAACGGGAGCGGACAGACTGTAAGTACGTACGCTCCTTCTCATCAGCGTTGACAACGCCTACAACGTGGGGCTGCCGGGCCCAACAGCTCGACTCGCCGCCCCGGGTCGGCTATACCCTCCCCACTGTGAAACGGGTGACGATCTACACCGACGGCGCGTGCAGCGGCAACCCCGGCCCCGGCGGGTGGGGCGCGGTCCTGCTCTACCCCGGACGGCGGCTCGAGATCTCGGGAGGCGAGCGGGCGACGACCAACAACCGTATGGAGCTCCAGGCAGCGATCGAGGCGCTTCGCGCGCTTCGTCGGCCGAGCGACGTGGATCTCCACACCGACTCCACATACGTGCGAAACGGAATCACCCAGTGGATCGCATCGTGGAAGGCGCTGGGATGGAAGCGCCGCAGCGGCAAGCGGCTGCTGCCGGTGAAAAACGAGGACCTGTGGCGAACGCTCGATCAGCTGGTGAACCACACGGGGCACACCGTCCGCTTCCACTGGCTCGAGGGCCACGCCGGACACCCGGACAACGAGCGCGCCGACCGGCTGGCACGCGATGCCGTCCCCAGAAGCTAGCCCGCCGCTTCCCCCTGGCCTTGGAGCGACGCCGGAGCGTCCCGCTAGAAGCACCCCAGCTGGCAGCGGACGATGCGAACTCCGAGAGCGTCCGCCGCGGCGGACAGCGCGATGCGCGGAAGCCCGGCAGCGTCGGCCAGCGGCCACGCCGCCTCACAGGGGAGGCCGTCGGCATCCAGGCGCGTCCGGATCTCCGCCACGAGCCACGGGGCCACACTCGGCAGTCTCGGGATCAGGGACTTCGTCTCGAACTCATCAAAGCCGAACAGCCCCAGCTGACAACGGACGATCCGCAGCTCGGCCTCGTTGGCGACGCGGCCGACGGTGGCGATAGACACCGAGAACCGGTGCGCAAGCGCCGCTGCGTGGGCACACGGCAGTCGACCGTCCGTCGCCGCTTCGCGAACCGCCTCGAGTAGCCTCTCCATCAGCCCTCACCTCGTGCGATTCTCCTCCAAGAACCACGCGTCCGCCAACCCGGGCGGCGACTGGCAACAGCCGGGGCGCCCGGGTAGTCTTGCCGTCCGTCCGCAGCTTGTGCTGAGATAAGGAAAGGAGCGTCATGCTGCTGTGGTTGGGATTCGCTCTCGCGATCGCGCTGCTTCTTGTGATTTCTAGGCGCAGCCTTGCCCTGGGGATGGCGGTGGCGTCGATCGTGCTCGCCGCGTTCTCCCTCCCCCCCTCGGGATGGGTCGAGGCACTCCGCGTCACCGCTGCCGACCCTGGTGTCTGGCTACTGGCGCTTGTCGTGGGTCTCATCCCGATCATCGGCGGCGTCATGGAGACATCGGGCGAGATGGCACGGCTCGTCAGCAACCTTCGGATCGGCATCCGCCCGTTTCTTGCGCTGTCGCCGGCGCTGCTCGGGATGCTTCCGATGCCGGGCGGCGCGCTTCTGTCGGCACCGCTCATCGAGCGAGGGGCGGGACACACGGCACCAGACGTTAAGGCCGCTGCCAACGTCTGGTTCCGGCATGCGCTGCTGCTGGTCTATCCCCTGGGCTCGGCGCTCATTGCCTCGGCGAAGATCGCCTCGCTCAACGTGTACGCTGTCATTCCGTTCCTCGCCCCGACGTTCCTTCTGAGCCTCGTGCTCGGCTACGTGTTCCTGCTGCGCCGCGCCAACGGCGAGCTCGCCCAATCCGGGAGCTTCTCGCTTCCTGGGCTTCTGGTCCCGCTGGCGATCATCCTCGCCGCGCCGTTGATCGACGTGTCGTTGAAGGCCTCCTTCGCGCTGCCGGTGGCGGAACTGGGCACCGCCGTGGGCGTACTCGCGAGCCTGGGGCTCGCTGTGGGGATCGGCCGGATGCGTCCGGCCGCGATCTTTGCGGTCGTCCGGCGCATGAAACCATGGAAGTACGCCGCCATCATCCTTGCGATGTTCGTTTTTCTGAACGTGTTCACGTCGTCCGGCGCGCCGGAACGGCTTGCGGCGCTCCGCCTTCCCCCCGCCGTGCTCTCCGTTGTGATCGGCTTCGCCCTTGGCGCCATTACCGGGCGCATCCAAGCGCCGATGTCGATCATCATCCCGATCTACGCCACGACCTACGGCGCGCTGTCCCCGGCGGCGTTTGCCGTCACGTTCTTCGCGGTGTTCCTCGGCTATGTGCTCACGCCGATCCACCCCTGCATCTCGGTGTCTGTCGAGTATTTCCGCACCCCAATGACGGCGTTTGTCCGCCGGCTCGCGTGGCCCGTGGGGATCAGCTTCGCGATCACACTCGCGGCGGGGTGGTGGCTACTCTAGCGGGCGTCGTTCTGCAGGTAGACGGTCTGGGTCGGGAAGGCGAACTCGATCCGCTCTTGCTCGAAGCGGCGAACAAGGGCAAGGTTGATCGCCTGCTGTGCGTCCATGTACGCGGTGTAGTCGGCGGTCAGCATGTAGTAGACGGCCTCGAAATCGAGAGAGAAGTCCCCGAACCCCTTGAAGTGGGCACGATCGAAACGCACGTTGGCCTCGGCCTCGATCGCCTCGCGGATCATTGTCGGCACAGCGATCAGCTTCTCGTGCGGGGTATCGTAGGTGACGCCAACGCCGAACACGATGCGCCGCTCCTGCATGCGGCGGTAGTTGCGGATGCGGCTCGAGAGAAGGTCGCTGTTGGAGAAGATGATCTGCTCTCCCGACAGGCTGCGAACGCGGGTCGTTTTCAACCCGACCCGCTCGACGGTTCCCATCAGCTCGCCGACGATGATGAAGTCGCCGATGACAAACGGCTTGTCCACGATGATCGAAAGCGACGCAAACAGGTCACCAAGGATGCTCTGCACGGCAAGCGCGATGGCAATCCCACTGATGCCGACGCCGGCGACCAGCGCAGTGATGTCCACACCAAGGTTGTCAAGGGCAACGAGCAGCACCACGCCCCACAGGGCAAGCTTCGAGATGAACCCCAGGGCGGCAAGCGATGTCGCCGTGGCCGCGTCGTCCTCGAGTCGCCGGCGCACCGATCGCGCGATCCAAAAGGAGATCAACCCGTTTCCCCAGAACCCCGCCTGGAAAAGCAGTGCGATCACCGACAACACTGCGAGAATCCGCCCGGCGAGCGCCGGCAGCTCGACGGCCAGCGAGCCGACGTAAAGCGCCGCAACGACGAGGAACAGCAGCTTCGTCTTCCCGAGCAGATCGACGATGAGATCGTCGAGACGCCCCGGGGTGCGTGCCGCCCACCGTGTGAGCCTCCTGAGAAGCAACCGCGTCAGAAGCCACAGGACCGCGGCAACGACCACCACCAGCGCGACCGCAAGAATCCACTGCCAGACATGGTTGCCGTAGATCTCCTGTCGCAACACCGCCACGATCCCACCGCCCTCTGTGACTTCTGCGGGATTATACCCGCGGCACGCTGCGGCGACGCCTCGAAGGACAACCTATCGCACGTCCGCTCCCGCATCGGGCATGTTGTCGGGAACCGCGCCCCGTGTCGCGTGTCCCCAGAGGAACGCGGCACGTGATCGGTGTCCAGCCTCGCCGTCCACCCTTCCATCGCCGCGGCGACGCCTGCCGCCTAGCATCGAGAACATGGAACGGATCCAGATTGTCGTCCGTGCGTCGTCGCTGCACGATCCGGACGCGATCAAACGGCTCGAGAGAACGCTGGTCGACGGGATCGCCGCGGCGGTTCCCGTCCCGGTTCACGCGGTCGAACAGCCGGTGGAGAACGGCCTCACCGCAGTCCTCGTGCTCACCGGCGGCGTGGAGCGGGAGGTGCTCAAGCTGGTGAGCCAACTGCCGTCCCCGACGCTCCTTCTTGCCCACCCTGGGCACAACTCCTTGCCTGCCTCCCTGGAGATCCTCGCGCGGATCCGTCAGGACGGGGGCGAGGGACGGGTGCTGTTCGGGGGGCCGGAGGCGATCGCCGCTGAGCTCGACCGCGAGGCGCGCATCGCCGACGCGTGGCACGAGCTGCGCTTCAGCCGAGTCGGGCTCGTTGGCGAGCCGTCCGAGTGGCTTGTGGCAAGTGATGTGGATCGGGCGTTCCTGAAGGGGCGACTGGGAATCGAGGTCAGCCACATCCCGATCGACGAGCTGATCGAGCGGGTCGCGCGAGCCGCGCCGAAGCGCTCCGAGGTTCGCCGCTTCGCAAGAAGCTCGTCCGGCGAGATCGCTCCATCCAGGGACGACCTCCAGCAAGGCGTTGCCGTCTACGAGGCGCTGCGGTCCGTCGTCGAGGAGAACCGCCTTGCCGCCTGCACCGTACGCTGCTTCGACCTGGTTGACCGCCTCGAGACAACCGGCTGCTACGCCTTGTCGCGCCTCAACGACGAGCGGATTCCCGCCGCGTGTGAGGGCGACATGCAAAGCCTGTTCAGCCTCTACATCGGGAGGCTGCTCGCCGGCACCGCCGGGTTCATGGGGAACATCTCCTCGGTGGACACGGCGCGAAACGAGATCCTCATCGCCCACTGCACCTGTCCCCTCTCCCTCGCCGCCGAGTACATGATCCGCACGCACTTCGAGAGCGGTCTTGGCGTCGGCATCCAGGCGAAGATCGCCGAGGGCCCGTGCACGTTGTTCCGCCTGGGCGGTGAACGGCTCGACCGGTTGTTCCTGCGCGAGGGCACCATCCGCGCGGTCGCCCCGCGCGAGGATCTGTGCCGCACACAGCTCATGGTGACCACCGAAGGACCCGTGGGCGATCTGCTTCGCGCACCTCTGGGCAACCACCACGTGCTGCTGCCCGGGCATCACCGCGAGACCATCGAGCGGTTCTTCGAGCGCCACCTACAGAGCTAGGTTGCCGGGAGACGCGGGGCCAGCTACCATCCCCCCGCACGGGGAGGTGCCACAGCGAATGCCCGAACGACAGATGCGCATCGCCGCCGACAACGACGCCCGCCGCGGCAACTACGCCAACCTAGCGCTCATCTCCCATCGCAAGGAGGAGTTCATCGTCGACTTCCTCTTCGTCGACCCGCAGACACAGACAGCCAAAGCCGATCAGGCGTTGCTCGTGTCGCGGGTGATCCTCAACCCGGGGCACATGAAGCGGCTGTACCAAGCAATCGGCGACAACATCCAGCGCTACGAGAAGAACTACGGACAGATCGTCCTTCCTGCGAAGCTGCAGTGATGCACTGCCGCGCACGGTCGCGGCCCTATTCGCGGGCCGGAAGTCGCTCCACGGCGGCCATGAGCCGCGCCCCGACCTCTTCGATCGTGCCGACGGCGTCGATCCGTATCACCCTGTGCACAAACGGGTGGACACGCCATCGCTCGAGATGCCCTCGCCGGCCCGCGACCGCAAGCCGCGCCGCGAGAACCGCGGGGGGCACGTCGAGCCACACCACGGCGTCGAACAGCGAGTAGTCCACGTGGGGGGAGATCCCCAGGAGCGCGCCCTCTACCAGCAGAACAGCCGTCCCCGGCGGGGTCTCCTCGCTCAGCCGGCGTTGCAGCCACTCGTTGACCGCGGGGTGGACGATCGTGTGGAGTCGCTGCCGGCGGGACTCGGTCGCGAACGCCTGCTCTGCCAAGAGGCGGCGGTCGACCGCCCCATCGTCCCCGAGGATCCCGAGGCCAAACTCGGCCACCAGCGCGGCGAAGCACGGCGTGCCCGGCCGGTAGACCCCCCAAGCCACGCGATCAAGGTCGATGGCCCGCACGTCCTTCCGCCGGGAGAGAAGCCGAATGACGGCGCTCTTTCCGCTCCCAGGAGGCCCCCCCACACCGACGGTCTTCATTGCCGGCACGAACCTACAGCCGCGCGACGCCCCGGTCAACCCCGCTGCGCTAGAGCAACGGATCACTTGCGGCAGGCAGTACGCGCCGGCAGGATGCGCCCGCCCACAGGGAGGGGACATGAGCGAGATCGTCCGTCAGTACTACGATCAGGGTGTCGACACCGAGTGGCGGCGGCCCGGCCGATACACGCTCGAGCTGGGGCGGCGGGGATTCAGGGCGACCCTCGTCGCCCTGTCGGGGGAAGCCGTGGCGTTCGCGCGACAGCGCCCGGCGCCGCTTGGACAACGCGTCGAAAGCTTCCACCGCGCCGACACGCGCCACCTGCCGGTGCTGGCCACTACTTCGTTCGACGCGGCACTGTGCATGGGACCGCGGTACCACCTCGTGGAGACCGAGGACCGGCGACGCGCCCTGTAAGAGCCCGCGCATCCTGGCTCCCGGCGGCGTCGCCATCGTCGCTTCGCTCAACCCGTAGGGCATCCTCCGCGCTGGGCTGACCGAGTTCCCGGAGCTCTTCGAGCGGCTCGCAGAGGTCCGCGACGCGGGCTTCGAGGTCGTCGCATGCACCGGCGCCAAAGCGTTCGCCTCCGGCGCGCTCGAGGCAGTGGTCCACCTGGCCGAGGCTTCTCCCAACGCGTACGAAGCCGTGACCGCTCTCGCAGAGATCACCTACGAGCTCCCGCCGTTCCGCGACGCCAGCGAGCATCTTCACATCGCCGCGCGCAAACCAAACCGCTCCCGATCGTAGGCACACCGCCAAGCGTCGCGGCCGCGGCGTGAAACCGGCTTCACGTCGCCGGGGTACATCCGTCGAGGTGATCGTGATGAAGAAAAAGACCCTTCTCGCAGCAGGCCTCATCCTGGCGTTCTTCGTCACCTCGTCCGTGGCAGATCCCGGGCTGGTCTCTCCGCTCGGCATCCAGCCAAGCCCGCAACCGACACCGCTTCAGGTGAGCGTCTGGACGGACAAAGAGGTGTACGTCGTCGGCGACACAGCGCAGGTCTACTTCAGCTTGAGCGAGCCGGCCTACGTCTACATCTACGACTTCCAGCCGGACAATGTGGTGCGGCTGATCTTCCCGAACGCCTACTCGCAGAACAACTTCCGTGGCGCAGGAACCCACACGCTGCCGGACGGGGGCTACCGCTTCGTCGTCGCCCCACCGATCGGGGAGGAGCAGCTACAGGTCATCGCCAGCGCGGTGCCGCTCGATCTGGCGCCGGGGCACTACAGCGAGCCGTTCCCCTACGTGGCACCGAACGCCAACGAGGCGATGAACAGCATCCGCCCGCACGTCATGGGCATCACCCCGGAGCCCTCGTGGGCGACGGCATGGACATCGTTCACCATCGTCTACGGCTACGGCTACGCGCCGCCGGCCGCCCCGACACCGCCGCCGAGTCCGCCGTACTACCCGCCGTACTTCATGTGGATGGTGCCGTCGGGGCAGTGGTATTGGGCGGACGGCATGTGGATGTACGGTGAGCCGGGGGGCGGCTTCTACTGGACATTCGGCGCAGACGGCACGTGGCGCTTCCACATCCGTATCGTGTTCGGCAGCGACTAGGGAGGATCCCGCGAAGAGCGACTCAAGCATCGCCCACCTTACCGCCGCACGGAGGGGAGGTCGCGCAGCATGCGACCTCCCCTCCACTTGTACGCCACATCTCGGCCGGCGATACACTGCACGTCGTACCGAAAGGGGGAGTGGTGCCAAGGGTTGGGCGAGAGTGGAGCGTCGAGCAGGCGCGGCGATACCAGCTCGCGTGCGTCGGCCTGCACGCGCGGCAGTACCCAGACGGCGATGCGGGGATTCGCGAGGCATTCCGCGATCTTGGCTCCGTCCAGCTGGATCCACTGCCGGTTCTCGGACGCAACCACGATCTGGTGATGCAGGCCCGCGTCGCGGCGACCCATCCTGGCGACCTCCTGTCCCTCGTCCACGGGGAGCGATTGGGCTTTGAGTACTGGGACAAGATGCTCTGCGCGATCCCTGTGGAGCGGTTCCCGCTGTTCCGCGCGTTGATGGAGTCGGGGGGGGAGCCGTGGACGGCCCGCCGCGAACGCCGCCTCGAAGCCGACGCTCCGGGGACCGTCGCGGAGGTCGCCGGTGCGATCCGGGAGAACGGACCCGTCTCGAGCAAGGAGCTCGCCGGTCTGGGCGTGGCCCAGGCCGAGCGCCGTGGGTGGAAGGCGACGCGGGCGGCCAACGTGGCACTGGAGGCGCTGTGGAACCGCGGCGCCATCGGCGTCGCGCACCGCCACGGATTCCGCAGATACTTCGACCTCATGGAGCGCATCATCCCGCCGGCGATGCAGCAGGCGCCGCCCACGCCAACGGATGCGTTCCGCAGAGAGCTCCTTGTAGAGCGCGTCCAAGGGCTCGGTTTGCTGCCGGCACAGGGTTCGCCCGACGCTTGGGCGTTCCTCGGTGCGGCGCGACGTGACGCGTTGCCGGCGAGCCTGATCCGCAAGGGCAGGCTCTGCGAGGTGCGCGTCCGCGGGGTTCGCACCTCATACTACGCCGTTAGCGACGCGTACGAGCGGCTGGCAGCCATCGAGGTGTGCGACCTCGACGACCGTGTACGGTTCATCGCCCCGCTCGATCAGCTGCTGTGGTCGCGCGAGAGCCTGAGGAAGCTGTGGGGCTTCGACTACGTCTGGGAGGTCTACAAGCCGGCCACGCAGAGACGCTATGGATACTACGTTCTCCCGATCCTCCACGGCGACCGATTCGTGGCGCGGTTCGACGGCCGCTTCGAGCGTCAGTCGGGGATTCTCCGCGTGCTTTCGTACCATCCCGAACCCGACGGCTTGCCGATCGACCATCCGGCCGTCGCAGAGGCGTTCTCCCGATTCCTCAGCTACCTCGGGGGCGAGCGGATCTGCTATCCCTAGTTCCCCTAGTCAGCTGCTCTGGTGCTGGCCCAAGGCTCACGAGGCTCACGAGATCGGCATCTCATAGATCCGCCATGTCTTGTACCGGCGGCCGCCCATCGATCGCGACGCCCGCAACACCAACCGATTGTCCTCAAGAAGCATCGACGGATCGCAGCTTCGATAGCCGCGCGTCAGGGCGTGGCTCAGCACCTCGTGGTAGAGCACCGCGTCGATGCCGACCTTCCGGTGAACCGGTCGTATGCCGAAGAACATCAACCGCAGATGCGGGATCCGTCGGCGCGTGAGGAGCAGGCGGGCCACGCGAACGACATCGGTGTCGAGAAGGCGGTTCCATCTCGGACGAAGCGGCACGTTGGGATCGGGCAGCGCGCCGAGGACAGCGGCCAGCTCGCCGTCGACGGTCGCGAAACGGATGCACCCTGGATCTGCGACAATGCGCAGCGTCGCCGCCATGGCCTTGGCCTCGTCCTCGGTGAGCGGAAGGAAGCCCCAGTTGTCGGCCCACGCTTCGTTGTAGATGGCAACGATGCGGTCAACTTCCTCGCGGATCCGTGAGAGGTCGATCGGACGGGTCTCCAATCGCCGTCGGTCGCGGATGCGCGAGGCGATCGGCTCCAGACGGGCCAACCGCCGCCGGTCGAGATCAATCCAGTAGGCGTGGTAGTCCTTGGCCTTGGCGAGGCCGTAGCGATCGAGCAGCGCCGCGTAGTACGGGGGGTTGTGGGTCAGCTCAACCGTCGGAGGCGCGTCGAAGCCGTCAATCAAGACCCCCTGATGCGGCTCGTGGGTCGCCGTCGAGTAGCCACCCGGGCCGCGCATCACCGTCATCCCTCGACGCTCGAGCCAGTCACGCGCCCGATCCAGAAGCCGCTGCGCGACCTCGAACTCCGGACACGTCTCAAAGAAGCCGAAGAAGCCGACGTGCGCCCTGTAGTGCTCGTTGAATCGATGGTTGACGGCGGCGCTGACACGTCCGACCGGGACACGCCCCTTTCGCGCAACGAAGTGCACCACCTCCGCCGTCTTGTGATAGGGGTGTTGCGCTGTGAGAAGCCCGGTCATCCCTAGGAGACGGTTCCCCAGAAGGTCCGAAGCCAGCGGTGGTGTCCAGTGCGGATCCCCGCGATGCAGGCTCCACGGCACCCTGACGAACTCGCGCAAACGCCTGTCCCCCAGGTTGATCTCGTCGATGGCTACACCCACGCCCCCTCCTTCCGTTGATCCACCGATTATGTCCGCCTGCATCACCACGGCAAGGCGACGCCGCGGTTGACGGAAAGCGAGGTTGCGGGTATCCCTGTCTCATGGGGAACGATCGCGTGGACGGGAGCTCGAGCAAGCTGTTCCGCGTCCTGCAGGTCCACGCCGGACTCTCTCGCCGCAAAGCCCAGGAGCTTGTCACTTCCGGTGAGGTCTCGATGGACGGCGAGGTAGTTGGCGACCCGTTTCTCACCATCGATCCCGGGCGCGTGCAGACGCTCCGGCTGCGTGGACACCCCATCTCGCTTGTGCCTCCGGAGCACCGTGCGTACCGCTACCACAAACCGTCGGGTATGCTGTGCAGCCACGACGATCGCTTCTGCGGCAATACGGTGGGAAGGGTGATGCGCGCCGAGGGGTTCGTGGGCTACACCTGGGCGGGCCGGCTCGACCAGGACGCCGAAGGCCTGCTCCTCATCACCAACGACGGCCAGCTCGTCCAGCATCTGTCCCACCCGCGCTACGAGGTCCGCAAGACCTACCACGTGTGGACGGAGGAGGCGCTTCCCTCGCGAGAGGTACGCCGACTCCTGGACGCGATGCGCCGGGGAATCGTCGATCGCGAGGAAACGCTTCGAATCGTGGACGGGACGTACAACCCCTCAAGGCGTCAGCTCACCCTGACACTCACCGAGGGAAGGAAGCGTGAGATCAAGAGGCTGATCGGTCACTTCGGTCTGCACGTGAGTCGACTCCGCCGGGTGGCGATCGGGCCAATCGCCCTGGGCGACCTTGCTGAGGGGGCACTCGCCCGCATCATCGGAGACGACGCCTCCGCCCTGGCCCGCCTGCTCGAGCACTGAGCTCAAGGCAGTCGATGGGGGGATCTCCGCGGCGGCTCGTATACTCGTTGCCATGGAAGTCGCACTCGCCCAGACACGGGTGGCACCGCTGGAGCCGGGCGGCACACTCGAAGCAATAGTCGCTCGCATCGGCGAAGCCGAGGCCATGGGGTGTCGGCTCGTGGTCTTCCCCGGTCGCGCCCTGGTCGCGCCGAGTGAGGCAGACATCGAGCGCATTGCCGCCGCGTCGCGTGGGATCACCGCGGTGCTCGGCGCAGCGTCGCGGCACGAACCGCTCGCCGTTGCCGCAGATCGTGTCATCGTGGCTCACCAGGGTCGTCCTATCGAGTCGACCGGTCCCGCTGCCGCATCGTTCTCGATCGATGCCACCGCGTTTTGCGCGTCGACCGGAGGACCGCCCGTCCCCGCCTCGTGTACCGGCGCGGACTGGTCGATCCACCTCGCCACAGCGCCGTACCGCCATCTCGAGGCGCCCTCCCGCAGAGAGAAAGCCGTTGCCTGGACCGCGACCCACCGCGCCGGGCTGCTGTTCGTCAACGCCGTTGGAGACGCCGGCGAAGACGTTCTCGACGGCGGCAGCTTCGCGGTGCGGGCCGACGGCCACCTTGCCTGCCACGCGCCGTTCGCCGAAGCCGGACTCAGCGTTTTCGACACCGATGGTTCGACAATCCCCTGGCCGGAGGCATCTCCAATGGAGCGATTGCGAGACGTGCTCACCCTAGGCCTACGCCGCTTCGTAGCCTCGACCGGGCTAGAGCGTGTGATCGTCGGACTGTCGGGGGGCATCGACTCGGCGGTCGTCGCTTCCCTCGCGGCGCGCGCCCTCGGCCCCGACGCGGTCACCGCGGTCTTCCTGCCGAGCCGGTTCACCGCGGCCGCCAACCGCAACGACGCCTCGGAGATCGCCAGATGCCTGGGAACAGGTTTCCTCGAGATCTCGATCGAGACGCTTCATCAAGCGGCACGCGCGGCGCTCCCCGAGACTCCCACGGGTACGGTCGACGAGAACCTGCAGCCCCGGCTCCGCGCGGTGATCCTGATGGCGCTCGCCAACCTCACGAACGCTCTGGTGCTCTGTCCGGGGAACCGCTCGGAGATAGCAATGGGCTACAACACGCTCTACGGCGACACCATCGGCGCCGTCGCCCCGATCGCCGACCTCTACAAGGAAGAGGTCTATGCTCTGGGGAGGCTGCTCTCGGAGGGCATCCCCGCGTCGGTGTTTGCGAAGCCCCCCTCCGCGGAGCTTCGCCCCGGGCAACGGGACGACGACGATCTCCCGCCCTACGAGCTTCTCGACCCGCTGCTCGCGGAGATCCTCGATCGCGGCGCCAAGCGCGAGGATCTCCTTGCCCTGGGGCACCCCGCAAAGCGGGTCGACGAAGTGCTCTCACGAATGCGTGTGAACGCGTTCAAGCATCGCCAGCTGCCTCCGAAGATCCGCGTCCGCGCCGAGCTTGCGCAGGGCTGACGAGCCGCCGTGGAGACGGCGTCGCCGCGCCCGGGTCGTTGAGCACGGCGACGCGCGTGAGTCTGTCGCAACGCGAGACTACTCCACGGAGATGTCGATCGGTGCTTCGCTCTCCTTGATCGATTGCTTGAGGGGGACGGTGACCTTCAGGATCCCTTCCTCAAGGCGTGCCTTGATCGCTGTTCGATCGATCAGGTCCGCAGGCAACGGGAAACATCGACGGACGCGCCCGTACGAGCGGCCAAGGCGGAAGTAGTGCTCTCGCTTGACCTCTTCGTCACGCCGCATCTCCCCCGAGATCACCAGCTGATCGTCCTCGACCTTGAGTTCGACGTCCTCCTTCTTCACTCCGGGAAGCTCGGTCTCGAACACGAGCGTCTTGTCTCTCTCGTAGATGTCGGTACGCCCCAGGCTCGGGGATGGCGCGAACCCGATCGACTCGAAGTCACGGGACAGCTCGTCAAGCACCTGCGAGAGCCCCGTCCCAACGAGAAACGGCCTTCTCCTGATCTCCGTAAGTCTCCTGTTCATGGCAACCCTCCCCTTCTTCGGGTGAATTAGCAGTCTCGTATGTCGACTGCTAAGAGCAGGATACCGTTCGCCCGTCGGGTTGTCAAGGGGCGGGCGGGTGGCTACGCTCCAGGTTCCATGGCCACACGGATCCTCGTCTCCCTCATCCGGGGGTATCAACGATACATCTCGCCGCTTCTGCGGCCGCGCTGCCGGTTTCATCCGAGCTGCTCCCAATACGCGGTCGAAGCGCTGCTGCGACACGGCGCCCTCAAAGGGGGGCTGCTCGCCGTCCGCCGGGTGATGCGTTGCCATCCGCTGCATCCGGGGGGCTACGACCCCGTCCCCTAGCTTGCGGCGAACCTCGCGTCAGTCGGCGGCGAACTCCGCGGTGATGCTCGAGGCCAGCGCGTCGTCCGACCACACGTCGATCGCCGTCATTGCCATCGCCTTGGCGGCGGCGATCATCGCCTGCTGCCCCCGCTCGGAGATCGACGCCTCGGCAAACTCGCGGGAGTGTCCCGCGATCTCCTCGCCGCAGATGCGGATGTACGCGTGGATCGACGGAACCGCCTGGCTCACGTCGCCCATGTCGGTGGAGCCCATGGAACGATCGTTCGGCAGATGGAGCGGTTCTCCTATGCTTCCGAGGTTCGCGACAAACGCCTCTCCGAGAGCTCGGTTGGGCTTCATCGCCTTGTAGGCATGGCCCACGAGGCGGAACGCCAGAGACGCCCCTGTCGCGAGGGCTGCGCCTTTGGCGCAGTGCTCGAGCTTGGCGAGCAGCTCGTCACGGTAGGCAGTTTCTTCCGCTCGAACGTAGAAAACAGCCGATGCCGTCTCCGGTACGATGTTCGGCTTCGCACCGCCGTTGTCGATGATGCCGTGGATGCGCGCCCCGTCCTTGATGTGCTGACGCAGAGCGTTGATGCCGTTGAACGTCTGGATAACAGCGTCCAGCGCGTTGATCCCCTTTTCCGGCGATCCCGACGCATGCGCCGGCTTCCCGGTAAACTCCACGCGCACCTCAGTGATCGCCAGGCTGCCGCGATCCACCATGGTGTGCGCCGCGGGATGGAACATCATGGCCACGTCCACGTCGTCGAAGAGCCCCGCGTCGACCATGACAACCTTGCCTCCACCGCCCTCTTCTGCGGGTGTGCCGAAGAAACGAAGCGTCCCGGGAAGCTGTCGCTTGACGGCGCCCAAACCGACACACGCCCCCAGCGCCCCGGCGGCGATCAGGTTGTGACCGCACGCGTGTCCGATCTCGGGAAGCGCGTCGTACTCTCCGAGGATCGCGACAACCCGACCCGGCGCCGCATCCGGATGTGAGGCAACGATGGCGGTTTCCATCCCGGCAGCGCCCCGCTCTACGAGGAATCCGTGATCGCGAAGCCTATCGGCGAGCAACCCCGCCGCGAACCGCTCCTCGAATTTGAGCTCCGGACGCTCGTGGATCGATCGGCTCACCCCTCGCAGCATCTCGGCTGCCTGATCAACCCGTTCGCAGGCCTCCCGCTTCAAACCGTCCACCTCGCCGCATTCAGCCATCGCCGCATCCCTCCTTCGAGCCACCGCATACCTGTGAACAGTGACGATCGATCTTAGGAGACCGGGGACCTCACCTCCACCGGCACGCCGGGTGAGCCCTACCGGATACGGAACTGGACCGGAAACCTGGAAGCTATCCGTTTCGGGTATGTGGCACGCCTGGTGGTGGGACAGTGCGCACCACCGGATAGGACGCACCCGCGAAGCCGCGAGCGTGATGCGAATCACCGACCCAAGGAGCCTCTGAGTGCTACGATGCCAACGGTGTGGAGCAGTAGAGGGGACTACTCGGGTGGGGATGCTCCGTCGGGGCTCGGTCGAGCGACGAGGATCGCTCGGATGGGCAGTGTAGGCGTGTACCGATCAAAGGAGGTACCACAACATGAGGAAGTCTCTCGTACTCGCGTTTGCGGCCGTCATGATCTTCGGCGCGGCTGCGTTCGCGGACATGCTCTCGGGCTCGTGGTCGACGAGCGTTTGCATGGATGCGACTCCCGTCTTCACCCTGTTCGATTCCACGCTGATCGTCGAATACGAGGTGTGCAACTGGACGTTCGGCGCCACCTTCGGCTTCGGGGTCAGCGGATGGCAGACGGTGTCGTTCACCGCGGACGGCGTGCTCGGTGCGTTTGGCATTGGCTCCGAGATCATCTTCGATCCGATCAGCGCGGCGTTTGTTTCCTGGACGAACGACATGAGCATCATCCTCGCCGGTGTCCAGATCGACTTCGACTTCTACATGGACAACACGCCGATGACAATGCTGGACCTGGGTCTGACCGGTGAAGCCGGGCTGTGCACCCTGGGCGTCACGGCGACCCTCGGCGGCATCTGCACGTTCGACTTCCTCGGCGTGTGCTTCGACTTCGGCTTCCCGTTCGCCTGCGTCGAGTGGGTGGACGTCGAAGTGTGCTTCGGCTGCGGCACGTTCGATGGCATCTGCTTCGACATTGCCGGCCTCACGCTCTCGGGGATCGACTGGCTGATCTTCGACTTCCAGGTCTGCTTCGACGACGGCGTGGACGGCAAGACGTTCACGTTCGTTCCTGACCTGAACCTTGGTGCCTACGACTGCATCACGCTCTACGCCGAGCTGGTG